>OFMJ01000800.1_pt1 | contig 28584 bp, 34 predicted proteins | sample 1541801 | NCBI WGS metagenome assembly OFMJ01 (sample SAMN04209234, study PRJEB22552) | human gut metagenome | biome: gut; material: feces | host: Homo sapiens | place: USA: Oklahoma
AGAAACTTTAAAAAACCTTTATTTTAAAGGAAAAAAGACTTGATTTATTAGGGAGGAAAAGAAAAACATGGAATTCAATAAGAAAGAGTTTGAGGAGGTTCTCAAATCTACTCTTGCAGAAATTAATAGCGAAAAGAAATCACATGATGATGAAGTTTCTGAACTGAATAACAAGATTACAGAACTGAATTCACAGATCGAAGCAAAAGATGCCGATATCGCTGCTAGAGATACACAGATTGCAGAACTGAATGCAAAAGTTGAGCAGATGGAAAAAGATATGAAAAAGAAAGATGATGAAAAAGAGGATCTCGAAAAAGAGGTAACAAAAGCAAAAGCATCTGAAAAACTTTCTGAGATTGAGGCTGCTCTAAAAGACTTTAGTGATGAAGAAAAAGAAGTCGCTAAAGAAGATATTAAGAAATTAAAAGATGAAATCAATGCATGTAAAAAGAAATCAGAGTTAAATAATGTCACATCTGAAATCAATTCTATCAAATCTAAAATCTGCATGAATATTGTTGCAAAACAGAAACAGGCAGAATCTGAAGCTCGTATTTCTGAGCAGAATTCAGAAGAAACAAAAATTGAAGATATTTTCTCAGAAGTATGTAGCGAGAAATATGTCGATGACGATGAAGAAGTAAATATTTTTTAAGGAGGACAAACTAAATGATTAAATTTAGAAGAATCTCACAGATCGAGAAGTTATACCCTTTTGTGGACGCAACCATTGATAAAGATGCTCTGAATGGAGATTTTGGTTCAGTTACAACAGGAAAATTTGCACCAAAGGCAGATGCAAAACAGGCAATTATGCAGGTTGAAGTTGGAGATGATATGGGAATGTCAGAATATAAAATCCCTGCTGGATCTCATGTAAGAGTTGTAGACTTTGAAAAACTTGAGGGACAGGAAATCGAAGTATACGGTGCTCAGTTACCAGCAACTTTTGCAAAAGGAAATAAACTGAAATCTGATGCAACAGGAAAATTAATTACAGGTGCGAGTGTAGCTCCTTATTTTGAAGTAACTGAGATTATTGGAAACAAAATTGGTCTTGTTGCCAAAGTTGTTACAAAACAAGACTAATTGAAGGGAGATAAAATACATATGAGTTATACATTTGAATTAAATAATGAACGTAGAGATGCTTCTTTTGTAAGTGGGAAAATTAATGCTAATTCCCCAGTTGTAGAAGTATTCTCTGCTATGACAGATGGTAGAGAACTGCCTAAATTTAATAACAAAAATACAGCTGATGCTGCAGCTAAATATATTAAAGAGTTAAATAGCAGAGCTGCAACAAATGATCCAGTTGCTATTTCTGAAATCAATGAACTGAGACGTTTTAAAATGCAGCCAGTGTTGATGCAGGAAATCAAGTTACTTGGAATTTACGGAAATTACAAACCGATCGGATATAACGAGTCTTGTGAAGTAGAAATCACAGAGTACGTAAATACTGGTGCTGAAATCCAGGCTGCTGGACAGGATGTAAAATTCCCGACTATCAGAAAAAGACGTGTACCGATTGCAACAACTACTATTTCTGGTGGTTATGCAGTTGACTACAGAAAAGCAGCACTTGGAGATATGAGTGATGAGAACGAGCTTCAGGAACAGGTTCGTACAGATATTAGAAATAAAGCTGCTAAATATGTAGTAGATGAAACATACAAAGCGATTAAAAATGCGAAAGGTGTGAAATATTTCTTCGAGGGAGCTGGTCTTACAAAGACAGGTGTTGATGGTGTTATCGCAAATGTTAGACGTTTTGGTAAACCAACAATCTCTGGTGATTACGCTATGATCGCACAGTTCAATGGATTCGCTGGATATGAGGGAACAACACCGACTGTAAACGGAATCTCTCGTACAATTATGGATGAAATTCATAATACAGGACTGATGGGTGTATATAATGGTGCTACTCTTGCAGAAATTCCAAACCCATATGACTTAACAACACTGAACAAAGATGGTACAAACTTTGAAACAATGTTGCCGGCAGGTCTTGCATTTGTAATGCCACAGGGAGGACAGTCTCCGATCCATATGGTAACAAGAGGTGGACTGACAACATTCTCTGGAAATGATGTTACAACTGGTATGCAACTTTCCCGTTTTGACATGGAGTTTGGAACATTATTAGTCCCTGGAAGAGAATATGAAATCGGTATGCTTCACGACCAGAACCTCGATTCTCTTGGAAAATAAAATATTTGAATAATAAGAGGCAGTTTAATCTGTCTCTTATTTTAGTTTGAAGGAGAGAACAATAATATGAATGAATATTTCTATTGTTATTCAAAGAAATTATCGCACTTTATTATGGCATATGACATTCCTTATGTTTCAAAATCTGTAAATAAGAAAAACGGGATGCCATATCATACATTTAAAAAGTCAGAACGGTTAGATAAAGTAATTGCATTATATAAAGCTATTATCCACGCCGTTTAATTGTTTCATTATTTAAGGAGATTTTATGAAAAAAAGTTATACTCAATTTATAGAAGAATTACACAATGCTCACCCCAATATTATTCCAATATCAGAATATAACGGATATAGTAATCCTATTGACTTTGAATGTACAACATGTGGATATAAGTGGCACACAGCACATGCAAGAAGCGGAATATATCACAATTGTAAAAAATGTTCTGATAAAATAAGAATGGTTAAAGTTGCTAATGCTCAAAAATCCAGAGCAAAAACTGAAGAACAATTCAGAAAAGAACTTGCAGAAAAGCAACCTAATTTAATTCCAAATGACAAATATATTAACAGCGGAACGAAATACCATTGTATATGTAAAATACATAATGTTGATGTTTATAAAACACCAGATAAATATTTACGTAGGAATCAAGGTTGTAATTTGTGTGCTATTGAAAGAAGTAAAACTGCTATTCGATATACAGATGAATCTTACTCTGAACTTTTAGAACACTATAACCCGACACTTGAAAAATTATCAGAATTTAAAGGCGTTAAGAAAAGAATAAATCTACGATGTAAAATTTGCGGATATGAGTGGAATCCTATTGCGGAAACTACTATTGGAGAAAACCATTTTGGATGTCCAAAATGTGCAGGTAATGCAATCAAAACTCCAGAAGAATTTAGAGAAGAATTAAAGATTTCACATCCATATCTTATTTTAAAATCTGATTATATTCGATCAAATATCCCGGTAAAAGTTCATTGTACTAGATGCGGTTCTGATTATGAAATTATTCCAAATAAGTTACAGCAAGGTCAGCAATGTTTATGTTATAAAGAATCTCATTCTGAATTTAAAACACGAATATGGTTGACAGAACATAATATTAAGTTCGAAAAAGAAGTGACTTTTGACAATCTTGTTGGAATTAGTGAGGAACGTCAATTATCATATGATTTTTATGTTCCAAAATACAATACTCTTATCGAGTGTCAAGGTGAACAGCACGATCATGCCATAGAATGGTTTGGTGGAGAAAAACAATTCAAAAAACAGAAGGAGCACGATAAGAGAAAGCAGGATTACGCAAAAGAACATGGGTATAATTTTTTAGAAATTTGGTATTACGATTTAAAGAACTTAGATGAAATTTTAAATGATTTTTTCATTAAAAATGCAGCTTAATTAGTCGATAAAAATACAATAATTGTTATGGAGGAAATAAAATGGCTGAAGAAAAAAATACAGTTGAAGAATTAAATCTTGAACAGAAAGTAACTGTTAGAAGTATCGCAAACTGGACAACAGGATTTAAGAGAATTGAAACAAATGGAGATGTTACTATTCCGCCAAATGGAACCGTACGTCTTCAGAGAAGCGAAATTATCGCACAGATTCAGAACGGAAACCGTTTACTGACAGGTATTGACGATAGAGGTTCTCATGCAACGCTCTATGTTGATGATAAGCCTACAAGAGTTGAGGTTGATTTTGATAGTGATGACGGCACTATGACGCAGGCTGTACTTACTACAGATGCGGTCAAAAAGTTATTTGAATATAAAACTATGAAGACTTTTGAAAGCAAATTGCAGGAATTAGTAGCTACAAGAGCTGAGGAAATTGCAATTCTTGAAATTATTAAAAAAGAGAAGTTTAACGATTTTGAAAAAATCAGAGTTGTTGAAAATTATGTTGGATATAAGATTTAGAGGTGAATTTAAATGGGTAATACAACCGCCAACGAAGTGATACAATCATTTGAATCTTCTTTTGCAGATAAAACTGTATTGCCTGTATCACTGGAAATGGAATGGTTTAAAAAGGCTGTTGGAAGATATTCAGCAGAATTAAGCGATTTGAATTTTGATGTAGAACTGAATCAATTCGATACAAGGCTTGATCGATATACAATCGATACACTTGCAGAATTTATGAAACAGTCTTATCAAGAACGTCAATATTCAAAAGTCAATAAACGTATTAGTATAACTGGTAAAGATTTAGGAATTGATGGTTCAAACGGTTCTAAAACTGCAACAAAAGCAGAATTGGATTATATCACTGAAAAAGCAAACACAATGGTTGGAAATCAGAAAGTAACTGCTTTTCTTTAGGAGGTGTCTCATGCAAGATTGGTATTTATTAGACCAAAATACACGACCTAACGTGACAGGCGGTTATGAAAATGATGCATTTATGGAGAATAAAGATGATGCATTTGCTGAAGCATTGGAAACAGACATTGCTACTTCCGTAATCCTTTATAACAGTGATTTAAGCATTTCAAAACAAATTAGATGTATTATTCAGGGCAATACTGCAAACACACAATTGAAATCTCTTGAAAGGACAGTTTTATTTCAAATCGGAACAGTAAAGGCCGGCATGTATATCTTTTTTGAAAATCGATACTGGCTTATAGACGGGTATCCCGGTAATAACGGAATTTATGAAAAAGCAACAATAGTACTATGCCAATATTTATTAAGATGGCAAAACTCTTCTGGTGAGATAATTGAACGTTGGTGTAATGCAGTTTCTGCATCAAAATATGATGTTGGAGAAAATGGAAATTTTACAATTGCCTTATCTTCTAATACATACACCATAAAGCTTCCAGGAGATGAAGAATGTTTGAATCTTGATCGTAAACGTGTATTTATTGATAGAAAAAAGATAAATCCAGACAAGGTTTTTAAATTAACTAGAAATGATGATGTTTTATACGATTACGGGGATGAATATCATGGAAGCATTTTAAGTTTTATTGCAGATAAAACTGAATTGAATCTGCAAACGGATAATAGAGAATTGAGAATTTGTGATTATATAGATGTAGATAGTCAGGTTTTGCCTGAACAAACAGATAAACCAGAATTTATTATTTTCGCAAATATAATAGGAAGCGATTCCATTAAATTAAATAGAAAAAAATCATACCAAGTTAAATTCTATAGAGATAAAAATAAAACGAATGAATTCGAATATACAGAATTTAACTGGAAAATAGAATCAGATACAAAATTAGATACTTCTATTTCTGGATCAACTATTGATATTAAAGTAATTGATTCAAATTCTGTTGGGAAAGACATAACATTACAGATAGTTATAAACAATGTGATTATCATAGAAAAGAAAATAGAAATATGTAATCTATTTTAGCAAGGGGGATTTATGAGTAAAACAATTTTAAAAGATATTGGTGTTTTTAAAACGAATCTTCTTTTATCCTTCTTAGATTCTCCTGATATATGTGAGTTATTATTAGGAGAAAATTACACTTCTGATGATGTGGACAACTTGGTTTATTCTCAAATTTTCCCATATTTATATATTGACGATACTCAAATAAAGGTGCTTCCGTATTTATGTGTAGAAGTCAATTTTTCAAATCAATCTCGTACAATGAAGACTATGTATGTAACTGTATATGCATATTGTCATAAAGATTGTATGGAATATCATAAAGACGGATATCTAGGAACCAGAGCCGATATTTTGGCAGATATGGTTGAACGTCAACTGCAAGAACCTAATAAATATGGAATAGGAGAATTAACTTTAAAATCGGTTAATTATTATTTTCCAAATAATAAATATTATGGAAGACAATTAACATTTGAAACATCAGATTTTAAATTCAAGAAGGTATAATGATGAAGTTAGATTATTTCGATTTAATCTCTCCTCTCCCACTTGAATTATATAAAATAGGTCATATCAAATCTCCAAAACTAAAAGAAATTGCGGAGATATCATACTTTACATATGCACAATATGTATCATTTCTGAAAATGAAACCCATTGATTATTATGATAATTTAAATGAAAACAGTAATGATGAAATCAAAGAAATGATAGCCACTACGAAATATGATTTGCTTCTTTTGGATTCAAACTTTCGTGATATTATTTGTGCTGCTTTGAATTTTTTCTTTGTGGAAAATTTTAAATGGTACGAAGAATATGAAGCATTCATTTCAATGTCTACTTTACAGGTAGAACCTGGGAAAGAACCCGAATATTTCGTAACAGGAATGATTAGTAAAGATAATTATTCAGAAATTGTAGACGTCATTTTGCAGCGTGTACACATCACAAAAGATGAAAATGAAGTTGATGATTTAAGCAAGGTAAAAAACAAACGCGGACTGAGGAACTATTTAAAAATCCATAAAGGTCGAAAAAAATTCAATAAGAAGACTGGCGGAAATTCTTCATTAACGCTCCCTAACATTATTTCATCCGTTGCTTCTAAAAGTAATAATTTAAATTGGGATACTATATGGAATATTACAGTCTTTCAATTATTTGATACTTTTGAACGGCTGCAAATCATAGATCAATATGATGTATTTTCTACACAAGTGGCTGTGTGGGGAGATAAAGAAAAGAAATTCAAGTTTGGCACTTGGAGTTCAAATATATATGAAAAAGATTAAAACACTGAACAGTCAGTGTTTTTTTATTACAAAACTTAGATTAGGAGGTAATACACAATGGCTAATATTTTTGGTAAACAAATGGCTAACCGTGAGGTATGCGATTTAGTATTTGTGGATTATAAAACACAGAAACCTTTCCTTTTCTGTGATTATGCTAACACATCTAGTCAGGAATTAACTGGTGAAAACGTGTTTGCTTACGGTGGAAAAGGTCATCCAAAGAAAATTACTTTCTCTGGAGAAAGAGCTGGTACACTTACAATTGAGACACAGATTCAGACACCTAAACTTTGGGAACTGATGACAGGTGGTAAGGCTTCTAAGACTGCAAGCATTATGCAAAGAGAAAAATGTAAAATTGAAGCATCTAATAAGGTAAATGTTTCAAATAAGAAAGCAACTCTTAAGAAGGAGACGGTTTGGGTCTACTCTGCTGATGACACAAATTTAGAAACAGAATTAAAAGTGACTAGTGTAACTTCACAAGAAATTACATTAGAATCTGGAGAAGTTGGAAATGAAGTTATCGTATTCTATCTTACAGAAAGATCAGACGTATATAATATCAACATCAAATCTACTGATTTCCCGAAAGCATTTACAGTTTATGGCGATACATATATGAAGACGACAGATGAAGATATTATGCCTTATCTTTTCAAAGCATACAAAGTTATCCCACAGGCAAATATGTCTCTTTCTTTTGCAAACTCAGGTGATCCGGGTACAGTAACATTAACTTGCGATATGATGGTTGATGATGATGGAAATATGCTTGATTTAACCCTTCTTCCGGATGAATCAGTGGGGGAACCGTAACCCCTGCTGATAATGCCTTAATAGGTAGGGGTAAAATCGGTAAGGCAAAAGTTGGTAAATCAGAATAAAGGATGTGAGTAAAATGGCTTATTCGAAAAAAACATGGAGTAATGATGAAGTTATTACTCAAGATGCTATGAATAATATCGAAAATGGTATAGCTGCATTAGATGCCAAGGCGGTAAATGCTGTTGCAGGTTCTAAAGATGGATTTATATCCAAAGAAGATAAATCAAAGCTTGATGGTATCACACCACAGGCAAATAAATACGTTCTTCCGGCGGCAAATAAAACAACTATCGGAGGAGTAAAGCAAATGGCTTTGATCCAAGACCTGTCTACGGAAACAACGACTGACTTAAAGGATAAAATCAATGCAATTCTTGCCGAATTGAAAAAACAAGGGATCATGGCAAATTCATAACAATAAGAGTGATAGATATTTAGTGTGTATATGTATGGGGTAAATATCTATCACTGGTATTTACCCCATTTTTTTACTCCATCAACAAAAGTTTGGAGTGATGAAAATAAAAAAATTTGATAAAGAGTACCGTACTGATTCTTCACAAGAAGTATGTTTTTTATCGGAATGTGGCATTAGATATACATTTGTAAAGACAGAAAACGGTGTGACTGTATGGAAATATAAAAAAACAAAAGAACTTGGAGTTGCTTTATCTAAGTTCTGGGATAAATATACAAATTAAATATAGGTTGTTCAAGATAATGAATATAAAAGTGGATGTCATATTTTTGAGTTGATTTCACACAGTGAATTGACAATAGTATTAAAGGACTGCCACTCTCCTATTTTTGGAAAGGATAATACTTATGATCAACTGGAAAGTAAGATTTAATAAAGAAAATATTTTATTTATTGCTCAAGTTATTTTGTCTGTTGTTGCACCTGTACTTGGGTATTTCGGTTTACAGGCATCTGATCTAACAACATGGAGTATGGTCTGGCAAACATTTCTTGATGCAATCAGTAATCCATATGTAGTATTAATTGCTGCAGTGTCGTTCTTTAATGCTATCACAGACCCAACAACTAAAGGTTTCTCTGATAGTAAAATTGCGATGACGTATAATACTCCAAAGAGTATAGAGGTTGATATTGAAAAATAGAAAGGAACTAAATCATGGAATATGTTGAAAGATTCTTCGAAATGGATTTAGTTGCTTTTACTTTAGGCTTAATAATCGCAGGCTTGGCACTTGTATTTATGTATGAATTAGCTGTTAAAATTGGGAATACATTCGGAATTGAGTTTACTCACATTAGACAGAGACGCGAAGAGCATGAATTATTAGTAAAAACGTCTGAAAATCTCACCAAATTACAAGAAAAACAAGAAGAAGATCGTATTCGCTCTGACAAACATGATGAGGAAATCAGACAAGAAATTGAAGAATTTGCTCTTGAACTAAAGAATGCACTTGTAGAACAAAAAAACAGTTAAACACATATGCACAAAACAGAATCGATGACCGCGAAAAATCAAAAGAGATTAGACAAGAACTTAATTGTTCCATCGATAAATTAGCTGAAGGTGCTGTTGAAAGAAAAGAACAAATCAAAGCCCTTATGTGCGGGACAATGGAGCTTCTTGGCGATAAGATCGATCAGAGATTCAGTAAATACATTGCGATGAAAGGCATTCCAGAAAATGAGGTTGCAGAATTTGACGGATTATGGAACGCCTATCACAATGAATTAAAAGGGAATCACGGCAGAACAGAAAAATACAAATATGTAAAAGAGCATTTACCCGTTTTGCCGATTAAAATTAATCCAATTTATGAAGAAGGAAAATCTGCAAAATAATAAGTTGAGGGGTTGCTTTGTGGTAACTTCTCTTCTTATATAAAGAGGTGATAAAAATAAATAGATCAAAATTTAATGTAGATAAAGATAAAAGCAAACGTACCTATAATGGAATCGTATTTGATTCTGTATTAGAAATGAAATACTTTCGTGACGTTCTTTGCCCGAAAGTGGAGAGCGGTGATGTGGTTAAATATGAATTGCAAAAACCATATGAATTGCAACCAAAGTTCAGTCATGACGGGAAGTCTGTTCAGCCAATTAAGTATGTGGCTGACTTTTTTATTATATATAAAGATGGACATGAAGAAGTTATTGACACCAAAGGATGTCCAGATTCAGTCGCGCTATTAAAAAGAAAATTATTTTGGTATAAGTTTCCTGATGTTGATTACAAATGGATTACTTGGGTGAAAAAATTTGGAGGCTGGATTGAGTATGAAGAATATAAACGACTCAAACGAGAAGAAAAACGTACTCAAAATAATTAATTAAAATAATATATTCTATTTACTACTCTTCTATTTTGTGATAATGTAAAATTATCAAATTAAATAGGAGGGAATAGATTATGGCTAGACCTAAAAAAATTGTCGAAATTAATTATGATGAAGCGATTACAAAAGCGCAAGAGGAACTCGAAGTCCTTTCTCAAAAAGCAAATGTTATAAAAATACAAATTAAAGATAAAAAAGCAGAATTGAAAAAATTAGAACGTGATAAAATTGCTTATGAGGAATGGAAGAAAGAACAAGAAAAAGTTATTCGCACAAGAGAAATAGCTGAATTAATTTCCGAATCAGAGTACAGTTTGGATGAAATAAGAGAATTACTTATTGGGGAAACCGCAAAAGAAAACACTACTACTGTTTCTGAATAATGAACGAAATAAAAATGTATTTAAGAGTCGATTTATGTCGGCTCTTTTTTGATGTAAAAATAAAATTTCGTTTTCATTTGATAAGGAGAAAGCGAATTAAGATATGTACAATTATTAAACCGCCAACACTATACTATAAGTTTTGGCAGCGTGATAAGCACTGCCATGTAAAATATACGAATCTTATCACTTCGTATTTTTCTGACTTTCAAAATCACAACTCACTTCAATACAACCATTTTTAAAATCTACTAATGCATTAAGTGATTTAGGATGGTTGCATAATATCAGATAGACAATAGCGATACTTGTCACTGATATAAATGTAGAAACAATTGCAAGTTTTGAAAACCGGAATTTGTTTTTTCGATCTGAATGCACTCTTCACCTCCCCTCTGATGAAAGAATCATCTATTGTCATGGGGAAATCAGAATGAGCAGATCGCTCAGAATTGTAAAAACTTCTGATTGTTATACACCTTACTTTCTGACCTATTATAACCTGGTCATGGTGATTAATTTTTGTAGGAGCGCAACAGCCGCGGTTGCGCACGCGGCTTCCTACATGGATATAGTGTATCACCTTCAGGAAGATTTTGGAAGTCGGAACATTTGTTCAAAGTTTATAATTTTATTTTAAAGGAGATTTAAAAACATGAGAAAAACAAATATGAAAATTAAAGAAAACATTTCTTTTGCAGATAAAATTAATGCCATTGAATATATTGTGGCAAGTTATTTTTCTTTTGACGATGACGGATATATTGATGATTATACCCCATACTTTTATGGAATCGCAACTATGGAAGCATATGTAAAATATTTCTTCGAAGGATTAGAATTTGATGAGGGCGAATACATCTACTCTTCTATTTCAGAAGATGATGAAGTAATGGATTTAATCAAAGTGTTTGGAAAAGAAAATCTCTCAACTATTACATATATCGAAGATAATGTAATTGATAAGGTCGAATTTATGAAACAAAAATATTTGAATGATTTATCTAATAAAAAAGATTCACTTTCAAATCTTTTAGATGTATTAGCCACTGGCATTACTTCTTTTCTTGATCAATTAAAACCAAATGAGATTAATGAGTTTATGAAGAAGTTTAATGAATCAGGACTTACGGCAGATAATTTAGTGAACTCATTTTTGCAGAGTGACTTTAAAAAAGAAAAAGACAAGGAAGTTTTAGATGTAAAGAATGAGCAGATTCGAGAATTTTCTAAGATTGTCGGAGATGACAAAGCCAGACAGGTGCTTGAGAGAGCATTGGCAATTCATTCTACTGGTGAGAATTTTCCTAATTAAATAGGTGTTTTATGGCAAAAGTATCTAGTTTTTTAGAAGTTAAAAAATTGATAGAAAAAGATGTTCGTGCAGGAATGAATGCTGCAAGAGATGAAGTAAAAGTAAAATTAGAAGATAATGTAATGGGATATTATGATATTGGAAACCCTGTAAAATACGAAAGAACAGGAACGTTGTTAGAATCGCCTAATACTACTCCTGTTTCTGGTGGTGGAAATCATTTTGAATTTAAAGCAGAAATGGAAGAAAGTATTGTTTATCATACTGGAACACCGTATACAGGAGCACAAGTAATTGATGCAACAGAGACAGGTTCATTTGGAAATACGTTGGGTAACCATAGATATTTTGAGGCAACAAGAAATGCTATTCCTGAAATTGTGGACAGAAATATGGCGAAATTCTTAAAGTGATATAGAAAAACCCCGGAGATACTACTCTCCGGGTAAAATGACGATGATAAATAATGGATGATACACACAAATTAAGAAGAAGTTATATATAAGAATTATTCATTAAAATATGAAACAGAGAAATTAAATTTAATTAATTTTAAAATTTTAATATTAAAATTTGCAGATTTGATATTGTCGCTAAACAATAACTTAATCACAAATAAAAGTATGATTACAAGAATTACCAATACTGCAAAAATTCCTAAAATTATAATCTGTGTCACATTTCACCTCCCCTCTGTACAATAATGTGCCAGAAAGGAAGTTTTCATGAGAGATCCTCATATAGAATGCTGATTGTTCAAGCATAAGATAATACCTTCGACTTTCTAGTGCATATGCACTATTTATATCATTTTGCATACATATCGTATGCTCCCACAGGAGCCTATTAAGACAGACTGCCAGATACATACCCGTGACAACGGATTGGCTGTGGTGGATCCAATCGACATATACCCATTTACATTATATCAAATATTTTAAAAAAATAAATATAGTTTTCTACTAATGCTCTCTTTCATGAGGGCTTTTATTTTGCTCAAAAATGAAAGGAGTGATTTATAAAACATGAGTCAATACGAAGTTGATGTCGTTGCAAAAGTTCAGGATTCTGCGCTAGATGCTGCACAGGCGAAGCTGGACAAATTAACGGCAAAAGAACACACCATTAAACTTGGAATAGATGATGCGAAATTTAATGCTTCTAGCATTCCGAATTTAATAAAAGATATTGAAAGATCCGGATCGTCAGCTGGAAGAAGATTTTCAAGTGGTTTTCAATCGTCTATTAGCAATAAGAAAAATAAAATTAGTTTTGACTTTGATTTAAGTAAAGCACAGGCAAATGCTGCCAAACAAACAGAACAAACCATACAAAGTATTCAAAGAAAATTATCAACAAGCAAATTAGATTTGGACGTTTCTAATTTAGGTAAGCAAATTAAAAATCTTGAATATAGCTTAGATGGTAGTGAATTTAAAAATTTAGAGTCATCTTTAAAAAATGTAAATAATCTGTCAGAGAAACTCAAAGGGAATTTTGATGATAATTTTAATTTAAAAAGTAACAGCAATATTAGTGACGTTATTGAAGATTACAATAGACTTCAGAAAGCAATTGAAAAATGTAATAACGAAACTAAGATTGCAGCGAATTCACAAAGCGGATTATTAAAACATAATGAAGGTCTGATTGCATCGGATAAAACGCTATCGTGGTTAAATAAGAATACAAAAGCTGTAAAAGATTATGGGACAGCATTATCGGATTTAGCTGAAAAGCAACGCAATGCTACTACTAAAGGAGAACTTCAAACATTAAACGCACAAGTTAAAGCAATCCAACAAGAGGCAATTTTAGCCGGGAAGACTGGAAATAGTTTCTTTTCAGAATTAAAGAGGGCTACATTTCAGATAGCGGAATTTGCTGGTGTGTACGGCATGATTCAAAATGTTGTCATGGATGGCGGAAGGGAAATGTTGCAATCTATAGTTGATGTGAATTCAGCAATGATTGAATTACAAAAAGTTAGTTCTGCTCCGCAAAACCAAATCAATTCGTATTTTGATAACGCAACCGAAAGTGCTGTCAAATATGGTGCAAAAATTAGTGAGGTTATACAGAGTACAGCCGACTGGTCAAGACTTGGATATGGTTTAAAAGATGCTGAAAAACTTTCAGATGTTACTACCTTGCTAACTAATGTCGGAGATAACATGACTCAACAAAAATCATCAGAGGGGTTAATCTCAACTCTCAAAGGTTTTAACATGCAAGCGTCCCAGGCAGAATCAATCATAGATAAAGTAAATGAGGTAAACGTAGCTGCCTCCATACACAGTAATGTATATGCTTTGTGTGCATAACGCATACATTGATGATGACTATATCGGTTAAAGACTAGGGATAGTTCAGACCGAGGAAAGGCTATAATATTTTAAATATGGATACTTAAAATTAAATTCTCAAATTATTATTCCATATTTAAAAAGATCAGCAGAAGAAATCAAGAAATATTTAAAAACTTCTGCGTAAATATTATAGAATCCGTAGAGACTGCGATGGTTTATTGTAGTAATATAATTTACCTAAGTCATCCTCCTATTATTATAGGATGAATATACAGTCCGATCTCACGAAATAATCTAATTTTAATAAAACGTGAGAGGTAGGCAGAAATGACCTGCCCTCTTCTATTTTTAATAGAAGAAGTAACAAAATTTATGAGCAAATACGCAACCGATTGATACAGCAGGTATTTTTGAAGGACTTAAAAGATCTGCTTCGTCAATGAGTGCTGCCAACAACACTTTATCTGAAACCATCGCACTAATAACTGCAGCCAATAGCGTCGTACAGGATCCATCAACTATTGGGACTGCATTCAAGACCATATCAATGCGTATTAGGGGTAAAATTGTGCCCATCTATAATGAAAATTATAGTCTGTGTTACGCTTAATAAAATACACAGCACAACAACTATATAGGTCAAAGGGTGGGGGGTTCACCAGAGACTTAGGAAAGATTTATGAACTTTGTTTGCAAATAATTACAGACAGGTGTGTGATTAAGTGAGCAACGATTTAGAAGAGATTTTAAATAATTTTAAATTAACAATAATTGAATATATTAATTCAAAGAATATACATGTTATTGACGATAATGGTTATAAATATAAAATTAATAAAGATAATATTAAGAGAAGAAATAAATTACCACATTTGTTCCGTGGTAATCCTTATGCACAAGACAATATTCAATTATATTTAGATAAGAATAATTCTAATTTAGTCTTATTATCTAATGAATATATTGATTGTAAACACAATTTAGAGTTCATATGTAAAAAGCATAAAGACAAAGGAATACAGTTAAAAAAATTAGATGATATTGTGAATGGCAAACATTTTTGTAAATATTGCGGAATTGAAAAGCGTAGTGAAAAATACAGAATAGATGATTCTACTATATTAAATAAATGCGATGAGCTTGGTTTGATATACATTGATAGATTTATCAAAGAACAAGAAACATGGATTAAGTATAAATGTAAAAAACATTTAAATAAAGGAATACAATGTGTTTCTTGGTATCATTTGAAGACATGTGCTATAGGATGTCCTTATTGTACAGGAAGATATAAAACTACTGAAGATTTTATTAAGGAAATGAAAGAGATAAATCCTAATATTGAAATAATTGGAGAATACAATGGTAGTGAAAAACCAATTAAATGTCGATGTAAAATTTGCAACCATATATGGAATCCTATAGGAAGAAGTTTAAAAAATAATCAAGGCTGTCCAAATTGTAATTTAAGTAAAGGTGAAGCACGAATAAGAAAATTTTTAACTGATTATAACATATCATTTGTTCAACAAAAAACTTTTGAAGATTGCGTTTATAAGGATAAATTACGTTTTGATTTTTATTTACAAGATTATAATATGTGCATTGAGTTTGATGGTCAACAGCATTTTGAGCCTGTTGATTTTGCAAATAAAGGAACAAAGTGGGCTGAAAATTTATTTACACATAACCAAATAAAAGATTCAATTAAAAATAAATATTGCAAAAATAAAAATATAAAATTATTAAGAATCCCTTATTGGGATATAAAAAATATAGAGAATATATTGGCATCTGAATTATCAGATGCTTTTTTAATGCAAAGTTTATAAAAATCCCAAGAGACTGCGGTGGTCTACATGGTAACGTGTAGACCGAAGTTGTTACGCATTTTATATTTGATATATAAATACGTTGATATACAGTCCGACCTCACGCAATAAACCCATAAAAATAAAACGTGAGAATAAGGTGGAAACACCTTATCGCTATACGTACAGTATAGTCAGTAGATCTGATCAATCGAAAGTAACAGAAATGGCAAAAACAGATCTTGAAGAAGCCGGATTAGAAACAGATGGAATGGCTGAATCCACCGCAAAATTAAGAGAAGAGATCAAGGCTCTTAGTGGTGTAGACATCATGGAAAATGATACTACATTTAAAAGTACATATAAAATATTAGATGAACTATCTACAAAATGGCAAGATCTTACAGATATACAGAGGGCAAGCGTTACAGAACTCATCGCCGGAAAGAGACAAGGCAATACTGTATCTGCATTAATGAAAAATTTTGATATTGCCAGAGAATCTTTGAATACCGCCGAAAATGAATCTGTTGGATCAGCTAATCGAGAATTAGAAGCTTGGAATAAAGGTATTGAATCTTCTTTCAAGCATCTTCAAGCACAATTTGAGGCGTTCTCAAATGCTACTTTAGATTCTGGATTTTTGAAAGGAATCGTAGATATGGGTACGCAAGGATTGGAAGTTATCACAAATTTGATTGATAAAGTAGGACTACTTCCAATGGTATTAAGTGGTTTAGGAGCCACTTCATTCTTTAAGAACCTAGATTGCTCCAAAATCATAGGAGTATTTACATTAAAATCGGTCTATTACTAAGGAGAATATTACATAATGGCGTAATAAACAACTTAGTGAGAATTGGGTTCTATAAAATAAACAAGAGGATTAATTCGTCAAAACCACTATTCTGTAAAAACAGTGAATCGGATGAAAAAAAGCATTTAATAATGTTCCGTGGTAATGCACGAGCCAACCCTGCTGCGTTAAGTAGTGTCATATAATCCGTTAGCAGAAGTTACGTTAAATCGTGATGACGGGATAAAGGCACAAAATGCAGGGAGGAGTAGAGAGAGCACCCTTCCTCGCAGTATATGAAAGCCATATTTTATATGCTGTTAATGAATGTTCCAAAATGTAATTATTTCTGCTCGCCTCAGTTATTTCAAATAACTTGCAGAAATATATGTATTATAAATAATGTAATTTAAAACTTCCGGCAAAATCTGGAGTGCCGTAACCAATATAATCTTCGGATTATTTTCTAGCAGCAAATCTCTAATGCTGTTTGGTTCCAGTTATATGAGAAAATTTACACAAAAACAAAACACATGTTCCGACTACTCTTCTATTCTAGTACGAGTTATAATAAATATAAGCTTAGAAAAGGAGAATAAATATGGGAACAGAAGATAAAACAAAAAGAAACCAAAATACAAATAATCCCGTTTTTGAGATTTCAAGTTATCAGAGGAATTCTACAACGGAAAACACTACCCCTCCGGTAAGACAATCTGAATCTCAAAACAATAATGAAAATCAGAGGTGATAAGTATAAATTGGATAATTGATCTTATAGATAATATACCATACATATTATCTTTTGTAATTCCTGGATATATTTTTTTATCCACTTATTATTGGGTATCTTTTGTAGATCATAAAAATTTTAACAATTTAATTATCAAAAGCGTTGCTGCAAGCTATATTCTTGGTATTGTATTTGATTTTATTTTGAAGAAAGCCAAGATCATTATTTTACCAGACCAGCGTATTATTTTACTCACAATTATTGGTTTGTTATTAGGAGTAATTTTAGGTGAATTATGCCATTCAACAACATTCAATAATCTTTTGTTAAAATTACATATTTACCGTACAACTAATGACGATTTCTGGATGGATATTTTTAAAGATAATACATGGGTAAGAGTATTTTTGAAAGACGGAAAGTCATATCTTGGATTATATAAATATGGTCAATCAAACAAAGATGAACCAATAATTGCGTTAACGATGTATCAAAAATTGGACGAGGAAGCAAATGTTATAATCGACAATTCTAATAATCCGAAAGAGCTTATTGTGTTAAACACGAAAGACTTTGATAGAATGGAAATTGTGTATAGTTAATTTTTATAGAAGGGACAAATATGTATATGGTTGAGAAGAAAAAAAGACGATTAGATTTTTCTAAATTATCCGGAAGAAAATTAAAAATCGTTTCTTCCGAAGAAGCATTAAAAGATGTTATTCCTATAAACTGGTCAATAGATGTTTTATCTGGTGATAAGAAAATTTTTAATTTCAATCAAGAGCAGTAATCACTACTGCTCTATTTTTGTGCCTGAAATAATCATCTATTATGAAAGGAATGATTTTTTGAAAGAATTGACAATTCGTTATAAAACCGCAAATGAATTACACGACACAACATCGAAAGTGTATGATCGAAGAAGTCGTATAGTTGTATTAATTGACGGTGAGCCAATTGAACGACTCAAACATTTTTCAATAGATTTTGACACAAATGATGTGGAACCTACATACACTATTGAACAATACATGGACTACCCCGATGATCCTGATTATGAATTATAGGTGGTGATAATCAATGCAACAAAGTAATGAAAAATACAAAATCGAATTTACAGGAGAACAGATAATAAAGCATCTGAATGATTCAATCGGTTCAGGATATCTCCATTTTTTAATGTTTCCACATAAAAATGATAAAGATTCGCAATGTCGTCAAATTGTTTTGGAGAAAAGAACTCTGCCAGACATTGATAAATATAATTGACACTTGCTCTTCTATATTCTCTTTGTTATATCATTGAACATATTACCTAATTGAATAATTTTATTAAAATAATAGTTCGGGTATAACCACCAAAATAGTTTTGAAGAAACTTCGATAAATTCTTTTGGTAGTTGCTGGAATTCAATATGATATGATTCATTTTTTATTTTTAATGCCTTACAGTATCCAAAATAATATAACATTTCACGACAACTATAATCACCATTTTCAGGACAATGATTTTTAATATCCCACATTTGTCTATAAAATTCTTGTTCTTTTATGATCATAAAATACTTAAATGGAATTGGCTCCGGAAGATATATACGTTTATTATATAAATCTTTTGAATCATCTATAATATACGTCATTTCCTCATAGGATGCATGAAATTCAGAATAGAAAAACATAAGTGTCACAAACGAGTTATAATCATATTTTTTTGATAAAATTATTCCATCATAAATATGAGTAAATTCATGCTGTAAACACCTATCAACAAAATGATTATTGTAGTCAAAAAAACTTCTATTGATTTTAAGTTCAATAATATTATTGTATAATTTTTCTGTATCGATTTGAACCCAAAAAGGTGAATATTTCGATGTTTCTACTATATTAAATGATGGTAATTTAGTTTGCTTTTTATTTTGATATTCATAATATTTTTTTCTAACGTATTCTATATCCATTTTATTTCTCCAAGGTGGTGAATCAAATTATATGAAACTTCTATTATGTCCATTAGACGATTTTCAAATTGAAAACATAAAAGTAGACATTTATGCTTGTATTGTTGACGATGCGATATCCAAAAATAATTCCAAGTTGAAAGAAAAATATATCGGTAAAATATTGGATATTCAAATGAGATTTTTATATCAATGATATTATTATTTCTTATTTTATAAAAATATCTAATACTTTCATAAAATCTCCTTAAGGTGGTGAATTAAAATTATTAAATTAACAAGTGAAGAAAAACAAATAATTATGGATTTATATAAAATCAAATTACAAATTGACGATATAAAAATGCAGCAGGAGTTAAAAAAATCAATGGCTTTTTTAACGTACCCTAAAAACTACTCTGTCGAATCTAACTGCTTGTATATATCTGAAAAGCAATTTATTTGGGATGGTGATGTATATCAAATCAATCCAGACAAAACCGTAGAAAAACTTCCAGATGATGTTTCGCCTGAATTTGATCTTGATATTATCTGTCGAGAACATGAAAGATTATTAAAACGATTAATTAACAAATAATTTTTCATATTTAAATTAGTTCCCTTTCAGAATCAAACAGTTAATATGGTATTTTATCATAATATCAAGAATGTTTGACGATAAAATTCCTAACTATAACTTTAGGAATATCACCTTTTTTGTAGTTTGATATAAATTCAAGATCTTCCCTCCATTTAGATACACATAAGGCATAATTTTTCTGTTTTTGATGCTGATGTATAAACCTATTTAACAGCGATTGTATTTCATGTTTAGTAATATTGGTATTCTCAATAATATTAGCCAAAATAACTCTTCGTTGTTCAACTGTGTAGTCAAAATTCTTTTGTACATTATAGCCCATCTGGTGAATCTTCGATTCGTTAGAACTTGTCATTTTTCCCCATGTATTGCCAGAAGCAATGTGTATTTCATTTTCAATCGGACATAAAATAACGCCTCGTTTTTTAGCGATATTAAAATCTGATTTGATACAATAAAATTTATCACATTGACTACAATATGCTGCCGGAATAAAGTAATCAATAATTTTACCCGATGAAATTACAATTCTTATTTTTGCAGATACATCAAATAAATCATGTTCATTATAGAGACATTTTTTATTTTCTGATAAAACTATAACCGAAACCCCAACTTCCTTTTTTGTCACAGTAACAATATGTCTTTTTTCTACTTTCTTTTTGATTGTAGTATTTTTATCTTCGTTATTGGATTTGTTTTCTATATCGTCTTGTTTTCTATTCTCATCTGTTTTAGTATTTGATTTTATGGAGTGAAATAATTTTTCTTTAGATATAATTATTTGACCTTTTGACTCCATACCCATCTCATAAAAATGAAACGGAATAGCAATATACTTTTTTATTTTGCAAAATGGAACCATCATTATTTTTTGAAGTTCTAACGGGTTATCTAATAATATTAACAATTTATTGTTCTTTATTTTCACATTTTTGATTTCATTTTTATGAAACAAATCATATGATATACTATTATCAAAGGATAGATGTAAGTATACACTTTTCTCTCTTAATCTAGTATTTCGGAAAAAATACAAAATTTTATTTTCATCATTCAAAAAAGAATCCATTTGGATTTGGCGAATGATTATTAAGATATTTATTCTATTATTTTGAGAGAAAATCTTAATACCAAATTGCTCTGGACTTGAGTAAGTATAATTATCACAGTGTAATTTTCCTATACATTCTTTAAATCGGAGCAATTTTTGGTGCTTATAAAAACATTTACCATTTATACGATATATACAGTCATAATTATTTGCAGGTATTATTTTACTCTTTTTATTCTTTTTTCTTTTAGCGTATCTGTCAAATGTTTGTTGAGAATATATTTTAGAAATGAGATATACTCTTGAATTTATTTTTCTGCCATATTTATTTGCCAACTTTTCAAGAAGGTTATAATAATTTTCATTATAAAAATACTTTTTACACTTTTGACATTCTTTGCATTCTAATATTATACTCTCCGGACATTTAACAGTTTGATCTCGTAACATTGAATTACAAAATGGACATTTATTGTTTATTATACTTATAGATATCATATCGTTACCATTTGTATTTACAATTTAAACATTCGTATGTTTTTCCAATATTATTACTCAAGATACCAAACCCAAGTATCGAAGCAGCTCTTTTAGTTCCAGAAATTTTACGTATTTTTGTACTTCCACAAGTAGGACATTTAGGTACGTTGGTTTCTTCTTTTTTCTGTTTGCTTACGTTACTGTTTGAGTGGTTACGCCCCATACGGGCATTAAACATTTCTTCTGAAAATTGATTATTACCATATTTATTAGCCATATCTTCGACAAAAGAAAAAGCTTCCTTTTTCATCAATACGGATATCCATTCGTCCATTGTTAAATCAGTTTGCGCCATTGTGTTTCCACAATAATCACATTTTAAATAATACGGTGTTCCTTCGCTGAATTTGCCACATTTAGGACAAATTTCAACTTTTTCGGTATCTGTTAAATTACTATCTTTCATAAATTTAATAATTGGGAATCCGCAATTTGGACATAATTCAGCATACTGACTAACTTCATTTTTACATTCCGGACACACTACTAACATTTATTATACCTCTCATTCATTAATTATAACTAAAATTCTACCATACAAACTTCTAAAAGTACAGAGGCAGTACAAAAGCGATTTAAAGAAGTTGGTAGTTTATTTACTAGTTTTGACGAGCTGAGAAAGAAAACTTATAAAGGTTTTGATTCAATAAAAGAAATGCCAAATGCAATTCAAGATGTTTTTGGACGGAAATTCAGTATTGAAAATATTGGCACTGATGATGCGGTTAGTAAATTTACAATGGAACAACTCAAGGCAAAATCAGCCGCGTTAGGATTAAATGAAAGCTTGGCTACTCAAGTTATCTCTATGGCATCTGATGCAGATTTTGCAGCAAAAGCAGCTACAAAGCAATTAACATGGGGAAAAGCGATAGAAGATAACAAAATTGGCTCAGAAGAATTAACCGATGCATTAAAGAAACAGGGAAAATTATCAAAAGAACATTTAGATAAATTAGATCTTTTCAAGGATGATAAATCTAGTTCGGGCTATCGTAACAGCCTCCGAGGAATAATTAACGATATTGAAGGACTATCTGATGAGATTATTGATCTCGGAGATGCCGGAGATATATTCTCCAAAAAATGGGGTGGAATTAAAGATATCGGAAAAGGAATTATAGCCACTTTCAAACCTTTACTTCCATATATTGCAGGAGCTGGTGCTGCTATCGCTGCTTTTGCTGCTTTTGATTATGCTACCCATGATTACACTAGAAAACTGGAAGGTTCTCAAAACGCAGCAGCTGAATATGCAGAAGCACAATCAGAATTAGATGGATTAAACTCAGAACTTGAAACAACTCAGCAAAAAATATCCGAATTGAAAGCACTTCAAGAAGATGGTGTGATTACCTTTGCTCAAGAAGTAGAATTACAAAAGCTTGAAAATACTAATGCGGAACTTGAAAGACAAATTGACTTGCAAAAATCGTTAACAGACATAAAGAAACAAGCTTCTGCTCAGGCTGCTATTGAAGCTTCTAAGGCAGAAAAATCTGCTATGGAGGAATCGGAAGAAGAGTACGGTTCATTCTGGGGAAAAATCATAGGCGCAGCACAATACATTAGTCCTATGCCTACAGATCCAACATTAATTGATCCTATGAATCCAACTGTGCCTGAAGCCCATAAACACAACCAGGAAGATACTACTGTTCAAGGAACAATTAAATCGAATATTAAATCTCTTAAAGAATACGAAGATCAACTTAAATCTGTACAAAACAAGTTAAAAGATGCACCAACAGATACCGGTTTAGTAAAACAACAAGAGGAATTATTATCAAAAATAGGCGATGTCAAACAATCGCTTTCTGATGAAGCGGAAATTCTACAAGGTTGGATTGATCAAAGCACTGATGCCGAAACAGGCACTCCTATAGATGGTATGAGTGACTATGTGGATTCATGGCGAAAATCCCTCTTAGAGATTCAGAACTTAGGGAAATCAACATCTGAAATTGATTTGAACAATTTAAAAAACTTCTTCTCATCTTCCAAAGGTGATGGCATTGAAGAATATCTTACAAATGTTGTCAAATCTAGCAAAGATGCGAAATCTGCTCTTTCTGAATTCAAACGTCTTGGTTTAGACTTAGATAGCATCGGAGTTACGGAAAGCGGTCTTGTTAGGTATTTCGAAGACATCGCAAAAGCTGCCGAGGAAGCTGCCGAAGCAACAAAAAAGGTAAACAATAATCTTACGATAGATGATATTGGTAAAGCATTTGAAAGCAAAAATGCCGGTGATGATTATGTCACTATGAGTGATTATCTCAAAAAAGCCAAAGAACTGTATGACCAAGGTCTTGTCGGTACTGATGATTTCAAAAGTGTTGCTGAAGCCATTAGTTATGGAATTGACTCTTCTGCTGATTCATTTAAGGCTAATTACGATAAGCTTCAACGATATTTTACTAAAGATAGTGATGATAATTTAACTGGCGCAGGTATGAATAATTTCCTATCCGATCTTCAAGCTAAAGGACAAGAAATTGCACAGAATGATCCCGCCAGACAATATGCTTCTTCGTGGGCTAAATGGGATGAAGAAGCTCAAAAATGGACATTTGATATAGATAATACTGCCGAAGCTGCAAAAGAATTAGGTATAAGTGTTCAATCTATGGAAGCGATTTTAGGTCGTCTTAAAGATTATGATAATCTTGGTGAATTTAATTTCAAATCTGCAATTAAAGACTTTGATACTGCCAAAGAGTCTCTGACAGGACTTGACCAAATATTAGAGTCTATGAAATGGGGGCATAGGAAAAATGCCTTAAAGGAACAGGTAGAAAATTGGAAAGGTCAACTGGATACTTGGGAGCAAGATTTATCTACTCTTGATACAGAAATTGTAGCAAAAATCAAACTTGAATATGATTTAGCTTCAATTCAAGCTGAAATTGATAAAGCAAGAGAACTTATCGAATCAGGTGATAATTCTTCTCAAAATCATGCAAAAGTAATTGCCGGCAATACAAACTACATTGAAACAGCCGAAGATGCAACAGGATTAAATACAGATGGAGTTACTATCCCTGTTCAGTATGAAACAAACCAAGAATCAATAGAAACATTAAAAGATCAACTTGCGGTTACTAGCGATGAAGGAACGAAAATTCGCATTCAGGCAGAGATAGAAAATTTACAAGAGGTTCAAAAAACAATCCTTGACTCATTTTCAGATACTCACCCTGAAATTACACCTGAAACAGATCCTAGTGTTGTAAATGAAGCATGGGCTGATTATTTTTCAAAACCTCAGAAGCTTGTCGTTGATGCTGAACTCAATGACAACGAAGTGAGTAGTGTTCTGTCTGAATTGGCTTCTGGTAGTACAATTGAATTTACAGCGGATGTGTCTGGTGTTCAACAGAAAGTTCAGGCTGTTAAAGAAGAAGACGGTACTATTCGATATGTGGCAAATGTTAACGGTGTCGAGCAAGAAGTAACACCGCAACTCAACAAAGATGGAACTGTTCATTTCAAACCCGATACATCAAGTGTCGAATCTACAGATGTAAATGTGAAAGGAACTGCTACTATTACTAGTGTAGACTCATCTGAAGTGAGTGTTCCTCCAGTTACAATTCCTTCAGTAGTCCAGCCACCAGTTCCTGTATTGCTCAATTATGCTTTAGGGGATCAAGCTCCTCCAAAAGATGAGACAGCTCTTGCTAATTATAAATTAGGTGATTCTCCAAAAACTGTCCCTGACGCATCTGGTACTGCAAACTTCTCATTGGGAAGCTATCCTACATCTCTCCCTGCAATAACACAAACTGTATATAGAGATTATGTTGATCGTGGAAAGGGTAAAATAAGCGGTACTGCAAAAGTTGACGGAACTATAGGCGGATTACATCCTATTCCAAAATTATCAAGTAGAGCACTTGCTATGGGGACACTGCAAGATACTTCTTGGCTTAAATCTAGTTGGAGAACAAAACAGAGTGAAGTTGCGCTTACCGGAGAAGTTGGTCAAGAAATTGTTGTCGACCCAAGAGTGAATAGATGGTGGACTGTTGGAGACAACGGTGCTGAATTTGCATCTATACCGTCTGGAGCCGTTGTTTTCAATGCAAAACAAAGTAAAGAGTTGCTTGAAAATGGATTTACAAATTCTCGTGCCAGACTAAATGGAACTGCATTTGCTGGCGGAGCTTCTGGTGGATTGCAATTTCAAGGTGGAGCCTCTCAGTACAATCCACCTAATTCTGGAGGATCATCTGCCTCCTCTTCTGTAAACAATGCTGCAGATAATCTTTCAAAAGCAGCAACAGATACATCCGAAGCGGCTGAGAAATTATCCGAATCGCTTTCTGATCAGATTGACTGGATTGAACGTGTATTTAAGGCAATGGAACGCCAGTTTGACCATCTGATGAGTCAAATGGAACGTATTGCTAAACTTCCAGACAAACAGATTAAGATGTACGAAGCTTTAGCAAAGAATCAAGAATATCTTTCTAATACTGCAACTGCTATCAATAAATATCGTGATCATCTTACAAGTTTAGAATCTCAGATGGGACTTGATCCACTGATTTATAATCAAATCAAAAATGGCTCATTTGATATTTCTGGATATGACGAAGAAACGAAAAAGCTGATTCAAATTTACCAGGATTATTACGACAAGTTGGAAGACTGTAATTCCCAGTACGATGAACTCCTTGAAAAACAGGATGAATTAGTTCAACAGGCTCTTGACAATGTTGAAGAATATTGGGAAATGATGAATAATCAGCAAGATACAGCCAACGGCTATCTTGAGAAACAGCGTGAACTTTGGGAAGAACTTGGTCATTCTGCTTATGGTAAAGAACAGGAATCTTCTATTAAGGAGTCAATTAAAAATCAGCAAGAATTGGCAGAAAGTACACAACAGCAAATTAAGGATTACGAAGCAGAAATATCTAAACTTATGTCGCAAGGATACATGTCCCAAGGATCTAAGGAATGGTACGAAGCACAGGCAAAACTTAATGAGCTGAAAGAAGCCGCTATTGATGCGCAAATCGGTTTAGTGGAACTTGAAGACGAGTTACGAAATCTGAAACTTACACGATTACAACATACCATTGATATGCTTGATCGTACTGCACAGAGATTAGAAAATGGAACAAGTCTCACAGAAGCCAAAGGAGATAAAATCAGCGAAGCTGATCTCAAGAAACAACTTGACAATGCTAATGCTTTAATTCAGGCAAACTTTAACAAAAGACAAGAACTGGTAAAAGAACAAGGATTGTACGATGTTGGTTCCAAGCGGTATCAGGAAATTGCAGATGAAATTGCTAAACTTGATGATGAGATTTACAATGCAAGTGAAAATATTGAAGAACTCAAAAATAAAATCTGGGAAGTCAGATGGGAACCATTCTTTGAAGGACAAGAAGCCTTAAAAGACTTGATCACAGAAACTGATGATTTTAGAAGTATGCTTCATTCAGATGCATTTGTTGGACAAAGTGGCGGATTAACCATTGAAGGTATTACTAATCTCGCACTTATCTCTCAAGGTATGAATGCGGCAAAACAGCAGATCAAAAACTACAATGAAGCATTAAAGAAACTTGATGAAGATTTAAAGAACGGAAACATTTCAACAAGCGAATATAAAGAACAGCAAAAGGATTTCCTAGATTCTATTAGGGATTCTGTTGGTGTTGTTGAAGATTACAAGAATGAAATTGTTGACTTATATCGTAAGCAGTTAGAAGCAGAAAATGATATGGTTCAGAAATCAATCGAAAAGTATGACAAACTGCTTGATATTAAGAAAAAGAACGATGATTATTCTCGTAATCTTAAGAAACAGACAAAAGACATTAATGTGTTAAAAGCACAAATTGCTGCTTTAGACTCGGTAAATAATGAAGCAGCAAAAGCAGAGAAAAAGAGATTAGAAGCTCAATTAGCAGAGGCTCAAGATCAATTACAACAGACACAGAAAGATCATGAGTATGAAGTTAGAAAAGACGGATATGAAGGACTTTCTGAAGATTTAAATAAAGAGCTTGAAGATACTCTGAATGAAGTCACATATAATGCCGAAAAACAAGAACAAGTTATTTCTCAGATGTTGGGAAATGTTGTTAATAATTATCAGCAAGCCTATGACAAAATTCAAAGTATTATTGCTGGCACAGGCTTTAAACCAAGTGGTGATTTTAATTCTAACATTGGAAACCTTGGTACAGCGGGAGGTGTACAAAATCAAGTACACGGAAGTATTACTACTGCCCCTAATTATAAACCAAATGATTTTACAAATGTAAACACAGGCGCTATCCAAAGTGGATCAGCACAAAGTAACAATGATAGAATCGAAGGAATTATTGGACAGGCTCCGAATACATCCAATCGACCTGTTGCCGAATTGAAACTTAATAAATCGTCAGTATCGTTAGAAGAAGGTCAGTCTACTTCTATTACTGCAAGTATACGACCTACTGATGCAAAAAATAAAAAGCTTTCTTGGAAATCTTCTAATACACGAGTTGCTACTGTTAGTGGCGGAACAATCCGTGCTATCAAACCAGGAGCTGCTCAAGTAACAGCATCTACTACTGATGGAAGTGGATTAAGCGTATCAGTCGGAGTTACAGTCGCAAAGAAACCAGAACCACCTAAACCACAACCGCCTCAGCAAAATAATACTGGTGGAGGAGATGGTATTCCAAGAGTCGGTGATAAAGTTAGATTCAATAGTGGAATGTATTTCAATGACTCATACGGAACAAACCCGGTTGGAAATCAACATCTTGGTGAGGAATTATATATCACATATATGAATCCAAACAGTCCATACCCTATCCATCTAGGTACTCAATCAACTCCTGGATTTTACAGTGACCTTGGTTGGGTAAGACAAGATCAGATTAGTGGTTATGCTAAAGGAACGAAGAAAATCACAAATGCAATTGAACTTGCAAGAATTGATGAAGTTGGTAAAGAACTTAGGATAAAGCGTGGAAGTGACAAGTTTGAAACAAAGAGATAGTGGTTAGAGGAAAATAAAATTGTATGGCAAACAA
>OFMJ01000807.1_pt1 | contig 28447 bp, 30 predicted proteins | sample 1541801 | NCBI WGS metagenome assembly OFMJ01 (sample SAMN04209234, study PRJEB22552) | human gut metagenome | biome: gut; material: feces | host: Homo sapiens | place: USA: Oklahoma
GAATGGGCGGCGAATGAAAAGGTAGCGGCAGAGGCGGCGCTGGGCTCGGCGGTAACGGGCAAGCGCGCCATGTGCTGCATGAAGCATGTGGGACTCAATGTAGCGGCAGATCTGTTGTTTACGGCGGCGTATACCGGCGTCAATGCCGGGCTGGTGCTGGCTGTGGCGGATGATCCGGGCATGCACAGCAGCCAAAATGAGCAGGATACGCGCATGATCGCGCAGGCGGCGCACGTGCCTGTCTTGGAGCCGGCAGACAGCCAGGAATGCTATGATTATTTCAAATATGCGCCGCAGCTGAGTGAAGAGCTGGATCTGCCGGTGATCGTGCGGCTGACCACGCGCATTTCGCATGCCAGGGGCTTTGTAGCGCTGGGAGACCGGGAGGAGGATGTGGAAAAGGCTTACGAAAAGCAGCCTGCCAAATACATCATGATGCCGGGTTATGCCAGAGGCCGTAAAATAGACTTGCTAAAGCGCATGGAGACAGCCAAAAAACGCAGCGATGCGTCCGAGCTGAACCGTATCGAAAAAGGAGACGGGAAAATCGGCGTTATCTGTGCCGGCGTATGTTACCAGTATGTGAAGGAGGCGCTGCCCCAAGCAAGCATTTTGAAGCTGGGCATGGTGTACCCCCTGCCGGAACAGAAGATCCGTGATTTTGCTGCGTCGGTAGAAAAGCTGTATGTGGTGGAGGAATTGGAGCCGTATATCCAGCGGTATGTGGAGAGCCTGGGCATTGAATGTACTGGAGACCAGGTATTCGGCAAGGCGGGTGAATTGAGCGCGAGCCTGGTAAAGCAGGTCGTAGAGGGCGTAGATGCGCCGGCGTTGCCCGATGTCAAGGATCTGCCTCCCCGTCCGCCGGCACTGTGTGCAGGATGTCCGCACCGCGGGGTATTCTATGTGCTGAAAAAGATGGGGCTGACGGTATTTGGTGATATTGGCTGCTATACGCTGGGCGCTACGCCGCCGCTGGGGGCCATGGATACCACCATTTGCATGGGCGCCAGCATTTCCATGGCGCATGGAGCCGAAAAGGCGAAAGGACGCGATTTTGCGAGAAAGTCGCTCGCCATTATCGGGGATTCGACGTTTTTCCACAGCGGGATGACGGGCCTGGCAACGGCGAGCTATAACAAGAGCAACATCACTGTACTGATCGTGGACAACTCGACCACAGGCATGACAGGCCATCAGGACAACCCGGCAACGGGCAAAACGCTGAAGGGCGAATACACCGAGCCGCTGTCGCTGGAGGGCGTTTGCCGGGCGCTGGGCGCTCAGCATATCCGTGTGGTGGATTCCTTGAATATCGTAGGATTGCAGGCGGAGATCCAGGCCTCGCTGAATGAGGACGGCGTTTCCGTCGTCATTGCAAGAAGGCCATGTGTTATGATCGTGAAGGGACAGAAACATTCGCTGCAAATCGATGCGGAGAAATGCATTGGCTGCGGCGCCTGTTTGAAAACCGGATGCCCGGCTTTACAGCGCAAGGGAAATAAAGTGGCCATTGACGAGACGCTGTGCAACGCGTGCGGTTTATGCGCCGGGCTTTGCCCGAAACAGTGTATGGAAGGGGCGTCGAAATGAAACAGAGCGTTTTGATTGTAGGGGTAGGCGGCCAGGGTACGCTGCTGGCAGGCCGTTTGCTGGGAGAATATGCAAAAGCGAAGGGATTGGATGCCAAGGTAAGCGAGGTGCATGGCATGGCACAGCGCGGCGGCAGCGTGGTGACGCATGTGCGTATCGGGGAAAGCGTAGCTTCGCCGCTGATCGATGTCCAGAGCGCGGATGTGCTGCTGTCGTTTGAGCCGGTAGAAGCCCTGCGGGCGATGGAAATGCTAAAGCCGGGAGGCATGCTGATCTGCGATGAAAGCCAAGTGCCTCCGATTGCAGTGAATATGGGGACGGCAGCATATCCCCAGGATATCGAGGAGCAAGTGGCCGCATACACAGGCCGGTATATGTTTGTGGATGCAACAGGAATCGCCAGAGGCCTGGGCAGCACAAAAGCGGCCAACATCGTGCTGCTGGGCGTATATACCCAGTGCATGGGGATGGATGCCGAGACGATGAAACAGGTGATTCGGGAAGGGGTAAAGCCTGCGTTTGTAGAGCTGAACCTAAAAGCGTTCCAGGCAGGTCTGGAACGGGCAAAGCTTGCATAAGAGAAAGGCAGGGGGCAAAAGATGTTCAATCCTCAAGTAGAGACGATGGCGCGCAGCGAAATACAGGCGCTGCAACTCAAGCGCCTGCAAAAAACGGTGGAAAGATGCTATCATAACAGCCCATTTTACAGGGAAAGGATGGACGCTTTGGGCGTAAAGCCGGAAGATATAAAAACGCTGGATGACCTAAGGCGGCTGCCCTTTACCAACAAAACAGATTTGCGCGACAATTACCCGTTCGGATTGTTTTCTGCGCCGATGGAGGAGATCGTCCGCGTACATGCATCGAGCGGAACGACCGGCAAGCCGACCACGGTAGGGTATACCAAAAATGATATTGATGCCTGGGCGGAATGCACGGCGCGCGCCTTGGGATGCGCAGGAGGCAGGAAAAACGACGTAGTCCAGGTTTCCTACGGATACGGCTTGTTCACCGGCGGCCTGGGGCTGCATTATGGAGCGGAGAGGCTGGGTGCTACTGCGCTGCCCACCTCCTCAGGGAATACCCAGCGGCAGATCATGCTGATGCAGGATTTTGGCACGAGCATTTTGGCCTGTACGCCCTCCTATGCGCTGATGCTGGGCGAGACCATGCGCGATATGGGCATCGATACCAATCAGATGCGGCTCAGGGCAGGCACCTTTGGCGCTGAGCCTTGGACCGAGGGCATGCGCCGGCAAATCGAAGAACTGATGGGCATTGATGCGCTGGATATTTATGGCTTGTCCGAAACGATGGGCCCCGGCGTGGCCATCGAATGCAGAGAGGAAAAGCACGGCCTGCATATCTGGGAAGACCAGTTCCTGGTAGAGATATTGGACCCGGAGACATGCGAGCCAGTGCCGGATGGCGAGGTAGGGGAGCTTGTGATTACCACCATCAACAAAGAAGGCATGCCAACACTTAGATACCGCACGCACGACCTGACCGCCATCATCCCGGAGCCGTGCAGCTGTGGGCGCACACACCGTAAAATCGAACGCTTGAAAGGCCGTACAGATGATATGCTCATCGTACGGGGGGTCAACGTATTCCCCAGCCAGGTGGAAACCGTGCTGACAAAGGTAAAGGGCGTGATGCCGCATTATCTGATCATCGTGGACCGCGTGCATAATTCTGATACAATGGAGGTACAGGTGGAGCTGCATCCGGATGCGGTGAGCGATACGGTGAAAAACATCGAAGAGATCCGCGCGACGCTTTCAAAAGAGCTGCAAAGCTATTTGGGCATCAGCGCTAAGGTGCGCCTATTGCCGCCTAAGGAACTGGAACGCAGCGAGGGAAAGGCAAAGCGCGTGATTGATAAGCGTAAATTTGACAACTAGATATTTGTAGGAGGGCGAGCTTATGACACTGAAACAAATTTCCGTTTTTTTGGAAAACAAGCAGGGAACCTTGGCGGAAGCGACCAAGGTGTTGGGTGAAAACGGCATTGACCTCATTGCGCTGTCCATTGCAGACACAGCGGATTTTGGCATCATGCGCTGCATTGTAAACCAGCCGGACAAGGCGCTGGCGCTGCTGGCGGAGCATGGGTTTGCTGCGTCTACCACGGAGGTGCTGGCCGTAGAGGTGCCGGACCAGCCGGGCGGCCTGTCCGGTGTGCTGGCGCTGCTGGACAAAAATGACTTGAATGTGGAATATCTCTATTCCTTTGTACGGACGCCCAACGAAAATGCGTTGATTATGTTCCGTGTAGAGGATACGGAGAAGTGCGCGGCGCTGTTGCAAGAAAACAGGATCCGGGTGTTTTCTCTGGAGGAGATCTTATCATCCGTGGATTGATGTGAGGGTAATGAAAAGATGAGAGCAACCTATGCGCAGATCGATCTGTCGGCGATTGCGCACAACGTATCGCTGGTAAAGCGGAGCGTAGGACAAACGCAGATGATGGCGGTCGTCAAGGCGGATGCTTATGGGCATGGCGCTGTGCCGGTAGCCAGGACGGCGCTGGAAAACGGCGCGCAATGGCTGGCCGTAGCCACAGCGGAAGAGGCAGAAGAGCTGCGCGATGCAGGGTTTGTTTGCCCATTGCTGGTTTTGGGTGCTTTGGATGAGGAGGACTGCGCGCTGTGCGTGGCGCGCGGTGTTTCTGTTTCCGTTTCCAATGCAGAGCAGCTGCGGTGGATGCATGAAGCGGCGGAGAGAGAAAAGACAAATGCAAAAGCGCATTTGAAGATCGATACGGGCTTTCATAGGCTGGGAGCCCTGCCGGAAGAGATGCCGCTGCTTTTGCAGGCCTTTGCGCATTTCCCCAATGTCAAGATGGAGGGTATGTTCACGCATTTTGCTGCGGCGGATGAGGCGGACGATGCGTTTGTGGATACGCAGGTACAGCGCTTTCAGCAAGCGGAGCGTATGGTGAAGCAGGCAGGGTTTACGCCCATCGTGCATCTTTCAAATAGCGCCGCTACGCTGAGAAGGGCGGAGCTGCGGCGGGATATGGTGCGCGCCGGCATCATCCTGTATGGGTATATGCCGAGCGATGAAATGCCGGAAAAAGCGGATCTATGGCCTGCAATGAGCTGGAAGAGCACAGTGCTGGATATCCATACCATAGGGCCCGGAGAAACGGTGGGATACGGGCGCACCTATACGGCACATGAGCAAAGGCGGGTGGCGACCCTGCCGGTGGGATATGCGGATGGATACAGGCGGGCGCTTTCCAATAAAGGGGAGGTGCTGATCTGCGGGCAGCGCGCTCCGGTGCTGGGCCGAATCTGTATGGACCATTTCATGGCGGACATCACAGAGATCCCCGAAGCGGAGATTGGTTCAGAGGCCGTGCTGCTGGGACGGCAGGGAGCACAGGCCATCTGGGCCGATGAAATGGCTGGCTGGCTGGATACCATTTCCTACGAAATTTTGACGGATCTTTCAAAACGAGTTCCGAGGGTGTATAAATGATGGATAAACAAATACAGCGCAGGAATGCGCGGCAAAAGCGCAGGCTGCTTTCCCCTCAGGCAAGGCAGGAATATTCCGTGATGGCGGCGGAAAACGCCATGATACTGCTGGAGAGCTCCAAGGCAGATGTGGTGATGATTTACGCTTCCACGCCGGAAGAGACCAGCACCTGGCCGCTGATGGATCAGTTGCTCATGCGGGGATACTATCCTGTGTTTCCGCTGGTAAAAGGCGAAGAGATGGTGCCGGTCATGTGGGATGAAAATACGGTGTTTGTATCTAACAGCATGGGGATCCTGGAACCAGCTGGCGGTACGGTGGTGCCGCCGGAGGAGATCCAGTTTGTCATTGTACCGGGGCTGGCCTTTGATGAGGACGGAAACCGTTTGGGGCAGGGCGGCGGATACTATGACCGGTTTTTGCCGCAAACACATGCGCTGCGGGTAGGATATTGTTTCCAGACCCAGATGGCGCGCAGCCTGGAAACAGAACCGCACGATATAAAAATGGATTATATCTGTACAGAGATCTACACCTATGATTGTGCCAAAAAACAAACAAAATAGCGGTAGAATGTGGGATTTTGTTGCATATTCCATGCAATGATAGTAAAATCATACAAAGGAGTACCTAGAAAGTGAAAATCGTAGGCGGCAGCGCGCGCGGACGCATCATAGAAGCGCCCCCGGGACGGAATACCAGGCCGACAAGCGCTGTGCTTCGCGAGGCGTTATTCGGCATTCTTTCCGGAGCGGTGCTGCGGGCACGGGTGCTGGATTTATTTTGCGGAAGCGGAGCCATTGCTTTGGAGGCGATCAGCCGTGGGGCAGAGCAGGCTGTTTTAATAGATGCGGATGCCAAGGCGATACAAACAGCGCACAAAAACTGCAAAGCGCTTCGGATGGAAAAGCAGTGCAGAATTTATCGCAACGATTTTGAAAAGGCGCTTCGGATCTTGCAAAAAAAAGGCGAGCGGTTTGATTTTGTGTATGTAGACCCTCCCTATCAGGGCGGCTTGTACGAAACGGCGCTGCAGGGGCTTTTTCCGTCGCTGGTGGCGGAAGGGGGCATGGTGGTATTGGAGCATGCCGCTGCAGATGAAATGCCGTTGCTGCCGCTGGTTTGCCAAAGGGGCAAAACGCGGACATACGGCACAAGGGCCATTACCTTTTATACAGGAGTATGAAAGCATGAGGATCGGCATTTTTCCAGGAAGCTTTGATCCGCTGACAAGCGGCCATTATGATTTGATTGAGAGAGCGGCGGCACTGGTGGACTGCTTATATGTTGCTGTGCTGAAAAACAGCGATAAAACGCCGCTGTTTACCCTGGAACAGCGCAAAGAGATGATACAAGATGCAACGGCCGCGCTGCACAATGTCAAGGTAGAGGCATTTGAGGGGCTATTGGCGGACTTCGCCAGGCAAAAACAGGCGGAGGTATTGTTTCGGGGCCTGAGGAATCAGCTGGATTATGAGCAGGAAGCGATGCTTGCGACAGTGAACCGGCGATTGGCGCCGGAGATACAGACGGTATGCCTTTTTTCAAAGCCGGAATGGGTCTTTCTTTCCAGCAGCATCGTAAAGGAGATGCTGCGGTATGGACAAGATATCAAGGGGCTGGTACCGGCGCAGATCTATGATAAAATATGTGCTGAGCTGCATCAGTAATTTAGGAGGACGTTCCAAATGGATAGCGAATTGATCAACTGTATGGATATGCTGGAAGAGGAGCTGGAGGAAAGCAAAAAAGCGTTGTTTTCTTCTTCGTTCAAAAAAGTGGATACCGAACGGATGTATGAGATCCTGGAAGATATGCGCGCAGCATATCCGGAGGAGCTGCGGCAGGCAGAACGGATCATTTCCGACAAGATGCGTATCATGGCAGACGCAAAAGCGGATGCGGAGCGCATGATGCGGGATGCTGAGCAGCGGGCCAATCAGCTGGTGGATGAGCATGAGATCGTACTGGCAGCGACGGATAAGGCCAGGCAGATTTTAGCGGCGGCGCAGAAAAACGCACGCGATGTGCGGGAGGGCGCCAAAGGATATGCAGAGGATCTGATGCAGGATGTAGAAGGGTATTTGGAAGAATACATAGAGATGGTACGGAAAAACAGAGAATCTCTTTCCGGAAAAGGAGAAGCGCAAAGGCGTGCGGATTAACTGCACGCCTTTTTTTTGCGCCTTGAAAACGCCAGGGTATACAGGCTCATGGCGCAGCACAGCAGCGCGAGAAAGGCAAGCGCGACGCCGAGTGCGCCTGTGCTGAACAGAAGCCTTTGGCCAAAGGAAAATGCCGGTATAGCAGCAACGGATGTGACGGCAGGGACAGGGAAAGCATGGATACAGGCGCTGCAAAGGGTAAAGGCGAGAATGCCATGCACGGTTTTGAAGAATAAGGATTCAGAAAAGCGGATGCCGCAGGGCGATAAAAACAAAGCCTGCTGAGATTGGATGCAAAGCCCGCCGAAGCTGATAATCAGACATAACAACGGCAACAATGAAAGGGCCGGATATCCTGTGGCGCAGAGGGAGAAACAGCCGTCCGTCATTTCAAACAGGCCGCGGAGAAAGGGGAGGGCCAGCTGCGTTGGGTACCCTAAAAGGAGAAAGAAAGGCCAAAGCAGCTTCGCCAGCAGGGGCAATAGGCCCATGGCCAGCAAAAGATTGGACAGCGTAAAGAAAAACACGATAAAACCGCCGATAGAGAGAAGCGAGGTAACGGATTCCTGCACGGCGGAGATAAAGCAACGGTTCAAAGAAACGGGGGCAACGCTTTTCATGGGCGTTTGCTGCGGCATGCGTTTTTTATCGCCGGGAAGGCAGAACCGTGCGATTTGGCCAGTTAAGAAAGCGGCCAAAAGATGCGGCAGGAACAACAGCCATGCCAAACGAGGCTGGCCAAGCAGAGAGGCGGCAAGGATGGAAAACACAAAGGAGGGGCCGACGGTAGAGGCAAAGGCCATGGTGCGCCGCGCCTGCAGCAAGGTCAGCTGCTTTGCTTCAAAGAGAGAGGCGGTGGCGCGTGCGCCGTTGGGATAGCCGCTGACAAGCGATAGAAAGAGCGGCAGCGCGCTTTGGCCAGGAAGACCGAAGACAGGGCGCATCAAGGGCTGCAGGCGCTTAGAAAGAATGGTGGCGGCGCCCAGCTTGGTAAACAGGCTGGTCGCAACAAAGAAAGGGAAAAGCGCAGGCAGGACGGACTGAGCAAAGGCAGAAAGACCGTTTTTTGCGCCCTGTAAGGCTTGGACAGGATACAGTAAAATGAGTATAATAAGAGCAGCGGATAACAGATAGGGGAATGTGCGTTTGATACGCATGGCGGACTCCTTATCGTAAAGTTGGTTGGTACACCTTATGCAAAGGAGCAGAACAATTATGAGTGAGCAGAAGAAACGGCCTACGGTGGGGCTGGCGCTTGGCGGCGGGTCCGCCAGAGGGTTTGCGCATATCGGGGTCATCCGCGCTCTGCAAGAAAACAAGATCCCTGTGGATGTGGTCAGCGGCTGCTCCATGGGTGCGATCATCGGCGCGATTTTTTGTGCGGGCGGCGATCTGGAGTTGTTGCTGAAGGTTTGTATGCAGATGACGGCCCGTGAGATGATGGACCTCGTGGTGCCCAGGAAAGGGCTTGTCAGGGGCGCAAAGTTTGAAAATTTGATCCAGCTATTTACAAAAAACAGGGATTTTGAACAGATGGATATTCCTTTTGCCTGCGTAGCCTGCGATTTATGGGCGGGCAAGACCAGGATATTCAGTAGCGGAAAGGTATACACTGCTGTGCGCGCTAGTATGAGCATTCCCGGTATTTTTGAACCGAAATGGATCGACGGCGTGATGTATGTGGACGGCGGCATTTTGGACAATGTGCCGGTGGACGCCGCGAAAGAGCTGGGAGCGGATATTGTGATAGGCTCTGATGTTTGCATCCACAAGGCTGAGCCCGCAGAGCCGAGCCAGCGGCTCATTGACATTCTTTACAGAGCGACGGACCTTTTGGAGTACCAGGCAAACAAGCATCAGCTCAGCCAAGCGGATGTATTGATTTCGCCGCAGGTAGGATATATAGAACAATTTGAAGTGGAAAAGAGCGCGGAATGTGCGCAGGTAGGATATGAGACGACGCTGGCAAAGATAGACCAGATCAAGGAATGTATTTACGGGCGCGTAAACAGCGAAGCCGTATAATCCAGGCCGCAGGGTTGGTGAGAAAGCAGGGCATAGAGATCGGTGGCGCGCTGCTCAATGGAAAGCTGCTCGTTTTCCGGCAGGGCTGCGGCGTTGGTGCACACCGGGAGCGCACAGCGCTTTAGGGCGTGCCGTACTGCCTGGGCCTTCGGATTAAGAGAAAGAAGCTGAGCATAAGCAGGGCCTTGGCGATTGGCAGACAGCATATCCTGGTGCGTGATGCCCAAATACGCGCAGCACAAAAGCCGTTTGATACGGGAAAGCGGGTAGCGCCTGGTTTGGCAGAGACTGAGCAATCCATCGAGCGTAGTGGATTGGCGAACAGCCTGATACAGCCTGTTTTCCAGCCCCTCGGTCACAAAGGGCAGCGCATGAAAGCCGGAGAGCTCCATGCTGCGAAGCCTGTACAGAAGGGAGGGTTCCAGAGCATTGAAATCGACCAGAGGATGTGACTCAAGCGCATCTCTGGAATAGGACGGCAGCCCGTCAAAGGCCCCGCCAGACAGATTAGAGCGGCATTTGCTGCTGGAATAGGGCAGCGCGCGGGGCAGGGCGTAAGGCGTAATCGGCAGCTCATAGCGCTGTATGGCTTTCAAATATTCCACGCCGAGAAGAGCATTGGGTAAAAATGCTTCATTGGGGAAAGATGGAAGTATCTGCTGTACGGCCTTTTGGAAGGCAGCTGGATAGCTGATGCCACGGGAGAGGGCGGCAGACAAAGCCTGCTTGAGCGCAGGCGGCTCTTGCAGGGAAAGCTGCGCCAGATGGGAAAGAAGCTGCGTTTGGGCAAGTTCGCTGCCAAAGCAAAGGTGTGTGGCCCCAAGGGCGGCGGCCAGGCGCACGGCGCCGGAAGCAAACCCCTCAGCGGACTGAAGGGAAAAAAGACAGGGCAGCGCAAATACGGCGTCTGCACCAGCTTTCAACGCGCAATGTGCACGGGTAAACTTATCCAGGACGGCGGGCTCGCCGCGCTGGACAAAGGAACCGCTCATAATGCAGATGACGGAGCCGAATCTGTGCTTGGCCTGTTCTATCTGCCAGGCATGGCCTAAATGCAGGGGATTGTATTCACATATGATGGCGCATAGCTGCATGAGGACGCTCCTTTGCCGTAAAATCAACGATACGGGTATTATAGCAGAAAAGAAATGAAAACCCAGGGAAATTCACAGGATTTTCCTTGAAACCAAAGGGACCTGGGTGTACAATACAGCGGGGTTTCCAATAGATCCCAATTGTATAAAAGCTTGTAACCTTGAAGGGAGATACACATCTTGATGACATTTTCAGAAAGAACGATTCAACGTGCTAAAGAGCATAAGCGGCTGATCGTTTTGCCGGAAGGGGACGATCCCCGCGTTGTAAAGGCAGCCGGCATGGCCGTTAGGGAGGGCATCGCGGATGTCATCCTGCTGGGCAAGGAAGAAGAAGTGCGCAAGCTGGCAGGCGGAGAGAGCCTGGAAGGCGTGAAGATCATGGACATCGACAGCGCAGAGAAATACTCTTATTATGCAGAGCAGCTCTTTGAACTGCGCAAAGACAAGGGGATGATGCGTACGCGTGCGCAGGAGGTGATCCGTGACCCGCTGATGTTCGGTTGCATGATGCTGCGCTGCGGTGATGTAGACGGTATGGTGGCGGGTGCTTGCCATACCAGCAGCGATGTGCTGCGCTCTGCGTTACAGATCGTGCGTCCTAAAAAAGGGGTGAAAACGGTTTCGGCGTTTTTTGTAGTAACGGTACCAGACAAGTCCATGGGCCATAACGGCACCTTTCTCTTTGCCGACAGCGGCATCAATATTGCACCCAACACGGAGCAGCTGACAGAAATTGCACTTTCCAGCGCACAGACGGCGGAATACCTGTGCGAAATGGAACCAAAGGTGGCGATGCTTTCCTTCTCTACAAAGGGTAGTGCGCGCCATGCGGATGCGGATAAGATGTATGACGCAGCCCGTATGGCGAAAAAGCAGCGCCCTGACCTTTGCATAGACGGAGAATTGCAGCTGGATGCAGCGCTGGTGCCGGAGGTCACAGAGATCAAAGCGCCGGGCAGTGAGGTGGCCGGCAAGGCAAATGTATTGATTTTTCCGGACCTGGGCGCCGGCAACATCGGCTACAAGCTGGTGCAGCGCTTAGCGCATGCCGAGGCGCTTGGCCCCATCGTGCAGGGTCTGGCAAAGCCGGTCAACGATTTATCCAGAGGATGCAGCGCAGATGACGTGATGAAGGTCATCGCCATTACCGTTGTACAAGCCAACGAAGCGGCAAAGAACTAACTGGGGAGAGGGAAAAATGAACGTACTGGTAATCAATGCAGGCTCTTCCAGCCTGAAATATCAGCTGATCAATATGGCGGATCAGCAGGTGCTGTGCAAAGGGCAGGTAGAAAGGATCGGGATCGAGGGCAGCTTCCTAAAGCAAAAAGGAGGCGCTGAGGAAGCCGAGATCCGGGCAGAGATCAAAAACCACAACGATGCGATCCAAATGGTGCTGGAAGCGCTGACAGACGCCAGGCACGGCGTGGTAACATCGTTGGAGGAGATCGACGCGGTGGGCCATCGTGTGCTGCACGGCGGCGAAAAGTTTGCTGATCCTGTTTTGGTGGATGCACAGGTGATTCGTGAATTGGAGGAGATCGTGGATCTGGGGCCGCTGCATATGCCGGCCAACATCAGCGGGATCAAGGCGTGCCAGCAGGCCATGCCTGTGCCGCAGGTGGCGGTATTTGATACCGGGTTCCACCAGACCATGCCGCCGAAGGCATATTTGTATGGGTTGCCGTACGAAGCATACGAAAAGCATAAGGTGCGCCGCTATGGCTTCCACGGGACGAGCCATTTGTTCGTATCCCAGCGCGCGGCAGAGCTGCGCGGTACGGAAAAGGGCAGGATGATCACATGCCATCTGGGCAATGGCAGCAGCCTATGCGCCATCCTGGACGGCAAGTGTATGGATACCTCCATGGGCCTAACGCCGCTGGAGGGCGTGGTGATGGGTACGCGCAGCGGGGATATGGACCCGGCGATTGTAAAATTCATCATGGAAAAAGAGCACAAAACCATTGAGGAAATGGATCATTACCTGAATAAGGAAAGCGGCGTATATGGCTTGTCCGGCGTTTCCAGCGACTTTAGGGATCTGGCCAAAGCGGCGGCGGAAGGCCATAAGAGAGCTGTTTTGGCGTTGGATGTGTTCATTTATCGCATCCAAAAGTATATCGGATCGTATGCGGCGGCCCTGGGCGGCGTAGATACGCTGGTATTTACGGCGGGCATTGGGGAAAACGACGCAAAGATGAGAAAGGATATATTAACGGGGATGGAATGGCTGGGCATCAAGCTGGATGAAAAGGCCAATGAGCAGCGCGGGGAGCATAAGATTTCGGCGCCCGACAGCAAAGTGGAGGTATGGGTAATTCCTACCAACGAAGAATTGGTCATAGCAAGGGAAACGGTACGCCTGGCAAAACAGGCCAAAGCTTGACAAATATACTGCTTTGCCAGTATAATCCATAATTGTTGTAAAGGAGTGGTTGGCTTGAAGATCGATTTGCGCCAGGGATTGGCGCAGGACCATCCTGCCGCTGTTTCAGGGTCTGTGGAGATACCGATGCCGGCGGAATATCAAAGCCAGGCACCCGCGACATTTGAGGGATGCTGTCTCTGCCTTGGAGAAGGGTCATACGCTGTGACAGGTATGCTGCGGCTTGAAATTGCCGGTACATGTGCAAGGTGTATGAAGCCCGTAAGCGAGCAGATCAAGATCCCGATCGAGGAACGGTTTGCCAGAGAGATTTCCGAGTCGCAAGAGGAGGAAATATTTCCCATTGAGGGGGAGTATTTGGAGCTGGATGAAGCGTTAAGACAGGCGGCGATAACGGCGCTGCCATACCGCTTGATTTGCCGTCCGGACTGCAAGGGCCTGTGCCCGGTCTGCGGGGTGGACAGAAACGAAACGGACTGTTCCTGTGAGATGAATACAGAGAATCCATTTGCTATCTTGCGCAAGCTTGATTTGCCTGAGGAGGTGTAACAATGGCCGTACCCAAGAGAAAGACTTCTAAGACCCGCCGTGACAAGCGCAGGACGCATGCCAATGCGCCGAAGGTGACGGTAGCGATCTGCCAACAGTGCAAAAAGCCTGTGGCGCCTCACACTGCTTGTAAGTTCTGTGGTTATTACAACAACAAAAAGGTTTTGACCACCAGAGAAGAAGCCAGAGAGCAAAACGCGTAAGAATTTGCTTAAAACAATAAAAGGGCGCATAGAGCGCTCTTTTTTGTTGGCAGGAGAAGCAAAGCTTGCAGGGGCAGATTTCTTGGCGTATAATGTTTCCAACTGTAAGAAAAAGGGAGAAAAGCCATTGATAAAGCTAATGATTGATGCTATGGGGGGAGACAATGCACCCCAGGCCATCGTGGAGGGCTGCGCGGCGGCCCTTAGAGATATGAAGGATCTGCATCTGACGCTGTATGGGCGAAAAGAGGAGATCGAAGACATCCTAAATGGGATGGAATATGATAAGGACCGGCTGGATGTCGTAGACGCCAGAGAGGTCATTGACAACAACGAGGCGCCCGTGATGGCGGTGCGCAGGAAAAAGGACAGCAGCGTGGTCAAGGCCCTGCGTGCTTTGGCGGACGGCCAGGGCGACGGCTTTGTCAGTGCGGGCAGCACAGGCGCTGTGCTGGCGGGTGCTACGCTGATAGTAAAACGCATTCCCGGCATACTGAGGCCGGCACTGGCACCGGTGCTGCCCACCAAGGCAGGCAAGGGGATGCTTTTGATCGACTGCGGGGCCAATGTGGACTGCAAGCCGCAGTATTTGGCGCAGTTCGGCGTGATGGGCTCGGTATATATGGAAAAGGTCATGGGAACAAAAGCGCCGAAGGTAGCGCTGATCAACAACGGCGCAGAGGAGCACAAGGGCAATGACCTGACACAGAAGGCGCATCAGATGCTCAAGAGGATGCCGATTGATTTTACCGGCAATGTGGAAGCGCGTGACCTGGTATCTGGGGAAACGGATGTAGCGGTTGCGGACGGGTTTGTGGGCAATGTGGTGCTGAAATTCATGGAGGGATTTGCCTCTGCGCTGATGAGTATGTTAAAAACAGAGATGACCTCTTCGTTCCGCTCCAAGATGGGGGCGGCGCTGATGATGCCGTCTTTGAAAAATTTTAAGAAAAAGATGGATTACACCGAATACGGCGGCGCGCCGCTGCTGGGCGTAAACAAGGCCATTGTAAAAGCGCATGGAAGCTCGAACAGCAAAGCGTTTTACCATGCCATTCGCCAATGCAGGCAGATGTGCACGGGCAATGTCGTAGGCATCATCCGGGAAGAGATCCAGGCACTGCCGGAGGGCAGCTTGGAAATTGCGGATGTGTGATCCAAAGGAGGGTATACTTATGTTTGAACAGGTACAAAAGGTAATTGCAGAACAGCTGAACATCGACCCGGCTAAGGTGACGCCGGAGAGCAAGCTGGTGGAGGACCTGGAAGCAGATTCGTTGGACGTGGTGGAGCTTGTGACCGAGCTTGAGATGTCTTATCAGATCGAGATTCCGGACGAGGCGATGACCACGCTGGTAACAGTACAGGATGTGGTTAACTACATTGAAGCAAACAAATAATCAAAAGGAAACATACCAAGGGGTCCTGCCGAAGCGGCAGGAACGGCTTTCCGCCTTTGAAGCGGCAATGGGGTATCATTTTCAGGACGAGGCGCTTTTGCGCCTTGCGCTGACCCATTGCAGCTTCAACGGCAACGTAGGCCGCAACAACCAGCGCCTGGAGTTTTTAGGAGACGCAGTGCTGGAATTTGTCATCAGTGAAAAGCTGTATAAGCAGAGCCATACAGAGGAAGGACAGATGACGAGGATGCGTGCCAATGTCGTCTGCGAGGCTTCGCTGGCAGAGGCGGCCAAGCGGCTGTCCCTTGGCGCGCTTTTGCAGCTGGGCAAAGGCGAGGAAGGCTCCGGCGGACGGGAAAAAGCATCCATTTTGGCGGATACGATGGAATCCATCATGGGTGCGATTTACCTGGACGGCGGTATGGAGCCGGCCAGGCGGTTCATCCTGCAATGCCTGGGCCATAAGACGGAAACGGCGATGGAGCATGGCGGCGGTGCGGATTATAAGACGCAGCTGCAGCATATTTGCAGCGTGAGGTTTGCCGATGTGCCTAAGTATGAGCTTGTCAGCCAAAAAGGGCCTGCCCACGAACGAGTTTTTGTGGTACAGGCTATGGTACATGGCAAAGAATACGGTACAGGCCAGGGGAAGAGCAAAAAGGAAGCGGAGCAAAATGCAGCCAAGGCTGCGCTGGATCGTCTGAAAGTCGACCAACAATAAAGCAGGAGAAGGGGTGCTGTGTGTGCGGTTAAAACAAATCGACCTATTCGGGTTTAAGTCGTTTGCGGACAAGGTGAGCCTTGTGCCGGCAGACGGCGTAACCGCCATCGTAGGCCCCAATGGAAGCGGAAAAAGCAATATTGCCGATGCGGTGCGCTGGGTATTGGGAGAACAGAGCGCCCGTGCGCTGCGCGGCACAAAGATGGAAGACGTCATTTTCAATGGTTCTGAAAAGCGGCGTCCTTTGTCTTATTGTGAGGTTTCGCTGACATTTGACAATGAAGACCATTTTTTAGAGATCCCACATACCGAGGTATGCGTATCCCGGCGCTATAACCGCAATGGCGACAGCGAGTATCTGATCAATCATTCCCCTTGCAGGATGAGGGATATTGTTTCTCTTTTTTATGATACGGGCGTAGGCAGAGAAGGATACAGCATCATCGGACAGGGAAAGATCGAAGAGATCTTATCCAATAAGGGCGAAGAGCGGCGCGCGGCGCTGGAGGAAGCGGCCGGCGTGATGAAATATAAGATGCGCAGAGAGGAAGCCCAGCGCAAGCTAAACAATGTAAATCAGGATATGCTGCGTGTGGAGGATATCATCCATGAGATCGAAAGCAACCTGGAACCGTTGGCCCAGCAGAGCGAACAAGCAAGGGCCTTTTTGGCGTTGCGCGAGGAGCTAAAGACGCTGGAAATCAATCTGTTTGTAGAGCAATATGAGCGCAACCGTGACCGGGTCGCCCAGATTTCTGAGGAAGCGGAAGCCCTGCAGAAGGAGGAAGGACAAGCCGAAAGGCGGGACCAGGCTGTACGGGACCAGGCGGCGCTTTTACAGGATAAGCTGTCATTGACAGAGCAGCTGCTGAATAAGGCGCAGGAAAAGGCCAGGGACCAGGCGGCGCTGGAACAGCGCGCGCAGGGAGAAATGAATTTATTATCCCAGAAGATGGCGCATTTACAGGAAGAAAAGATACGTCTGGAAAGGGAAAGGGACGAAATTTTAGAGCGAAAGACGGAGGTGCGCCGCCAGCTGGAGACGCTGGAGGAAAAACCGGAGGAAAGCCTGGCGCTGCTAAAGGAACAGGCCGCACGCTTGGAGCAGCAGGCCGATTTGGCGGCACAAAGGGCCGAGCAGCTGGAAAATGAGCTGGATGCGCTCAAACAGAAGCTGATGGACGCGATGGACACGGCGGGGGAGAGAAAGGCCCGCATTGCCAGAATGGAAGCCATTCGACAGCAGGCTTTGCAGCGCAGCAAGGAACTGGAAATAAGGGAACAAGAGGCGGCCAAGGAATTGGCGCAGCTAGAGCAGGAGCAGGCGCAGGCCGCCGAGGAAAAGGTCGGGCTTGAGGAAGCCTTGGCGCTTGCAAGGGAGAGCGCAGAAGCGCAGCAGGCGGAGATGCACAGGAAAAATGGAGAGGTACAGACGCTGGGGCAGTCGGTGCAGCGCATGGTATCGGACTATCGGCAGGCGCTGCATACGCTCAAGACGCAAGAGGAATTAAAACGGGATTTTGAGGGATATATGCAGTCGGTGCGCCGGCTTTTACAGGATCTGGCACGGGGCAGCGCGGATGACAGCGGGGTATCAGGTGCAGTGGGCACTCTGATACAGGTACCACTGGATTATGAAAAAGCAATCGATCAGGCACTGGGAGCAGGGCTGCAGAATGTGGTGGTAGAAAATGAGCAGGTTGCCAAAAAGCTTATCGCCTATCTGCGGCAAAAAGAGTATGGCAGGGTCACTTTCCTGCCGATTGCAGCACTGCGGCCGCGTACGTTTTCTGCGGCGGAAAAGCAGAGATTGAGCGGGAGCGGTGTATGCGGCTGTGCAGTGGATCTTGTGCATTTCCCGGAACATGTACGCCCTGCGATGGAATATCTGCTGGGCCGCACGCTCATTGTGGAGGACATGGATGCGGCCATTGAAGTTTGCAGGCGCAACTCATTTTCATTTCGCTGTGTAACGCTGCAGGGGGATATGATGCAGTCCGGCGGTGCGATGACCGGAGGCAGCGTGAGGGAGAGAGGGCTGATTTCCAGAGACAGGCTCATCGAACAAGCCAAGGAAAGGGTGAACGAAGCCAAGCGGCAGGCACAGGCATTGCAGGCACAATACCAGCAGGAAGCGCAGGCATACGAAGCACTGCGCGGCGTTGTAGAGGCACAGCAGAAGCGGGTATATGCACTGGAGGCAGAATTTGCAGCGGCAGAACAAAAGCTGGACGCTACAAGGTTTGTGCATCAGGGCGCAAAAGAGCGGTCAGCGCAGCTGGAAACGGAAAAGAACCGCATCCAAGAGGCGCTCGCTATGACGGAAAAGGAGATTCAAGCCGGGCAGGCTGCTGAAAAGGTGGATGAAGAGGCGCTGCGTGCCGAAATACAGCGCTTGACGGATCTGCTTGCACAGGCAAGGACGGAACGAGAGGATACGGCTGCCAGGTATCAGGAGAGCCAGCTGTCCTTAGCTTCGCAAACAACGGAGCAGGCTGCGATGCAGGCCAACAGAGAGCGCTTGATGCGGGAAGAGGAGCGCCTGCACACACAGCAGGCGCGTGTGGAAAAGGGACTTTTGCACAACGATGAGGAGCAGCGGGAAACGCAGGCGCAGCAAGCGCAGCAGAAAAAGGCGCAGCAGGAGATACAGCATACAGCCGAAGAGAACAGCAGTGCGCTGTCCCAGTTAGAAGCACAGCGGGCGCTGCTTTGGGAAGAACAGAAGGAATATCAAGCAGAGCGGGAGCAGCTGGCGATTCGCATAACGGCGCTGAAGGAGCGGCAATATAAGGCAGTGGCGCAGGCGGAAAGGCTGGAAGCGGAGTTTGAAAGTATGCAGACCCGCATGTGGAATGAATACGAACTGACCTATGCAATGGCAAAGCAGCAGAGCGAGCCGGTACAGATGCAAAAGGCAACGCAGCGGGTCAACCGCCTGCATGCAGAATTGCGGCAGATGACGTATGTGAACCCCGGGGCGATTGAAGAATACCAGCGCGTATCGGAAAGGCATGATTTCTTGACGGCCCAGCGGGCGGATCTGGAAAAGGCACGCGAGGATCTGGAGCGAATGATTGAAGAGCTGACAGACCAGATGCAAAAGCAGTTTATTGACAGCTTTGAAAAGATCAATGATAATTTCCGCCGAATCTTTCCGCTGCTGTTCGGCGGCGGGCAGGCACAGTTGATTTTGCAGGATAAGGAGAATGCTTTGGCCTGCGATATAGACATTATGGCGCAGCCGCCGGGGAAAAAGCCGCGGTATATCACGTTGCTTTCGGGCGGAGAGCGTGCGTTGACAGCCATTGCGCTGTTGTTTGCGATGCTGGAAATGCGCGCGACGCCGTTTTGCATTTTGGATGAGATTGAAGCGGCCCTGGACGAGGAAAACCTTGTATTGTTTGCAAACTTTATGAAAACCTATGCGTCCAAGACGCAGTTTTTGGTCATTACGCACAGGCGGCCCAGCATGGAAGCCGCCACGGCGCTGTATGGCATAGCGATGGAGGAAAAGGGCGTTTCCAAGGTTGTAAGCGTAAAATTTGAGGAGGCGGGATAAGACAATGTCGCTGTTTGGATTGAAAAAAACGAGGGAAGGCTTATGGGGCCGTGTAGCGTCGCTGTTTGGCCGGAAGCTGGACGAGGAGTTTTATGAAGAACTCGAGGAGGCTTTGATTTTAGCGGATGTAGGCGTAGAGACCTCTGTGGAGCTTGTGGACCGGCTGAGGGATACGGTAAAGGAGCGGAAGATCAGCGATACCGGACAGGCAAAGCAGGCGATGATCGATTTGCTGGCGGAGATGATGGAAAAAGGAACGCCGGAATATGAATACCCGCTGCTGATTTTGGTGGTGGGCGTCAACGGCGTGGGAAAAACGACAGCAATCGGGCGGTTGGCAAACCAATTTCAAAAACAGGGGAAAAAGGTGTTGCTGGCGGCAGGAGATACGTTTCGTGCTGCGGCCGCTGAGCAGCTGGCGTTATGGGCGGAGCGGACGCAGAGCCAATTTGTGCGCGGCGCTGCAGGCGGAGACCCGGCCGCGGTGGTGTTCGATGCGATTTCGGCAGCCAAGGCGCGGCACTGTGATGTGGTGCTGTGCGATACGGCGGGAAGGCTGCATAATAGGAAAAACCTGATGGATGAGCTGGGCAAGGTGCGCAAAGTCATTGCACGTGAGTTTGAAGGATGCGTCAAGACCGTGCTGGTGCTGGATGCTACGACCGGATTAAACGGCATGGAGCAAGCCAAAGCATTCTCTGAAATGGCGCAGGTAGACGGAATTGCACTGACCAAGCTGGATGGCTCAGCCAAGGGCGGGGTAGCGGTCGCTATTACGCACCAGTATGGGCTGCCTGTGTGGTATTGCGGGACAGGCGAGACAAAAGAGGACTGGGAGCCATTTGAGGCCAAGGCCTTTGCCAAAGCGCTGTTTGGTGAGGAATAAGCATAAAAAAGGACGGCGGCCCCGTCTTTTTTTATGGGAGACAAAGCAGAATTTTTTGGGAAGCTGTAAAGGGTTTCCCCTTGACAGATGAGAAAAGATTGGATATAATGACCCAGATTGTAAAGGGATTATCCTTTACAGGAAGAGGAACCATGGAAAAAAAGGCTTGGATGACACTGCTGTTGGATTTTTACGGCCCGATGCTGACAGAGCGCCAGAGGAGGGCGATTGAGCTTTCCTGCGGAGAGGATTATTCGCTGGCAGAGATTGCAGAGAGCCAGGGAATCAGCCGCCAGGGTGTACGCGATACGCTGATGCGGGCGGAAAAGGCATTGCAGGATCTGGAAGATAAGCTGCATTTGGCATCTAGGACACTGTTGCTGCGGGATGGCCTGCAGGCGGTTTGCCGGCAGCTGAAGGCCAAAGGTATGGAAGAACAGGCACAGCAGATAGAGAGATTATGGCGCGCATGGGAAGGTGAATGATGGCATTTGAATCGTTAGGCGATAAGCTGAAAGGCGTTTTCAATAAGCTGACGGGCCGCGGTACGCTTTCGGAAAAGGATATCAAGGAGGCCATGCGCCAGGTGCGCTTGGCTTTGCTGGAGGCGGATGTAAACTATAAGGTTACCAAGGAATTTGTGGCCAAGGTCAGCGAAAAGGCCATGGGTGCAGAGGTGATGAAAAGCCTAACGCCCGGCCAACAGGTCATCAAAATCGTACAGCAAGAGCTGACGGAGCTGATGGGCGGCCAGCATGCCAAGCTGAAGGTAGCGAGCAAGCTGCCCACAGTGATTGTGCTTTGCGGCCTACAGGGCGCCGGCAAAACGACCTTTGCAGCCAAGCTGGGCGTGTATTTGAAAAAGCAGGGGAAGAACCCTATGCTGGCAGCATGCGATACCGTGCGCCCGGCTGCGGTAGACCAGCTAAAAACGCTGGGAGAGCAGACGGGGATCCCGGTACACAGCGGCGGCACGGATCCTGTAAAGATCGTAAAGCAGGCCAAAAAGGCAGCGGAAGACGGCATGTATGATACGCTGATCGTCGATACGGCCGGCCGGCTGCACATTGACGAGGAAATGATGCGGCAGATCCAGGGCGTTTGCAGCGCAGTCACGCCGACGGAGGTGCTGCTGGTGGTAGACGCCATGACCGGACAGGATGCGGTGAACATCGCCAAATCGTTTGATGAGACGGTGCCGCTGACAGGCATTGTGCTCACCAAGCTGGACGGCGACGCCAGAGGCGGCGCGGCGCTCTCCATGCGTGCAATTACGGGGAAGCCCATTAAGTTTGCCGGAACCGGAGAAAAGATCGAGAACATGGAGCCGTTTCATCCGGAACGCATGGCTTCGCGCATCTTGGGCATGGGCGACGTGCTGACGCTGATAGAAAAGGCACAGGAGACCTTTGATTTGGAAGAAGCGGCGAAGATGGAGCAAAAGCTGCGCCGCGCGGAATTTACATTGCAGGACTTTTTAGATCAAATGCAGCAAGTGCAGAAGATGGGAAGCCCGGATGAATTGGCAGCGATGCTGCCGGGCGTCAACGCCAGGGACATGGGCGACCCGGAGGAAGCAAAACAGCATTTGAAGCGCACAGAAGCGATTATATACAGCATGACGCCGCAAGAGCGGCGCCGGCCGGAGATCCTGAATGCTTCCCGGCGAAAGCGCATTGCAGCCGGCAGCGGCGTAAAGGTGAGCGACGTGAACCGTATGCTCAATGAATTTGAGGGCATACGAAAGCTCATCAAGCAGTTTACCGGCAACAAACGGATGAAAAAGCGTGGGATGAAGGGTATGAAATTTCCGTTTTGACCTAAGCTTTTCACAATATTATCAATGAACCCAAAACCAAGGAGGAAACAAACAGATGGCAGTAAAAATCAGACTGAAAAGAATGGGCGCGAAAAAGGCACCTTTTTACAGGATCGTCGTTTCGGATTCCCGTTCTCCGCGTGACGGCCGCTTCATTGAAGAGATCGGCACCTACAACCCGCTGAAAGACCCCGGAGAGATCGTGGTAGACAAAGAACGCGCCGCTTACTGGATTGGATGCGGAGCGCAGCCGTCCGACACGGTGCGCGCGCTTTTGAAAAAAAGCGAAGTAATCAAATAAGAGGCAAAATATGGAGAATCTTGTGCAGTATTTGGCAGAACAGCTGGTGGATCATCCGGAGGATGTCAAAACCAACCGTGTGGAAGCTGAGAACGGGGATGTGACCATTGAACTGCGCGTAAATGCAGAGGATATGGGCAAGGTCATCGGGAAACAGGGCAGGATTGCAAAATCCATCCGTACGCTGGTCAAGGCCGCGGCTGCCAAAGAAAACAAACAGATCCATTATTCTGTGGATATCGTGGAATGAAACGAACGCTGCTGAGAGTTGGATATATCTTAAAGCCGCAGGGCATCAGAGGTGAATTGAAAATACAGCCGCTGACAGATGATGTGAGGCGTTTTGAGGGGCTGAAGGAAGTGTACCTGGAAACGCCGGAAGCCTGTGATCAGAAAAAGCTGACTGTGAACCGTATTGAGGAGCAGGCGGTGTATGCGTACCTGGAGGGCTGCCATACACGCGATACGGCTGAGATGCTGCGCGGCACGTACTTGTGCGTGGATAGAGAGCATGCGGCCAAGCTGCCGGAGGGAAGCTGGTTTGTATGTGATTTGGAAGGAATGGATGTCTTTATAGACGGCGTACAGACTGGACGCTTGACAGAGGTCATCGCCACGGGCGGCGTAGATGTATACCAGGTGGAGCGGGCCGATGGGAGAAAATTTTACTTTCCAGCGCTAAAGCGTGTGCTGCGCCAGGTGGACATAGAAAAAAATAGGATGGACCTGGACGGCCGGGCTTTATCCGAGGTGGCTGTGGATGAAGATTGACATTCTCACGCTGTTCCCGCAGATGTTTGAGGGTGTGCTCCGGCACAGCATACTCAAGCGCGCCATAGAAAGCGGCTGCATGGAGTTTGCATTTTATGATATACGGGACTATGCAGACAATAAACACCGGCAGGTGGACGATGCGCCTTTCGGCGGCGGGCAGGGGATGCTTTTGATGCCGCAGCCTGCCTTTGACTGTTTGGAGGATGTTCTTTTACAGGCAAAGCAACAAAGGCGTGTAGTGTATATGTCGCCGCAGGGGCAGCCGTTGACAGCGCAAACGGCCAAGCGTTTGAGCAGCTATGAAGAGCTGATCGTGCTGTGCGGACACTATGAGGGCATAGACCAGCGCGTGCTGGATACCTTTGTGGATGAGGAGGTCTCTCTGGGAGATTTTATTCTAACAGGGGGAGAGATCGCAGCGATGGCGGTTGTGGATGCTGTGGCGCGGTTTGTGCCGGGTGTGCTGGGCAGTGCTGCCAGCGCGCATGAGGACAGCTTTTCCGATGGGCTGCTGGAGTATCCGCAGTATACCAGGCCCAGCGAGTTTCGAGGCATGAGGGTGCCGGAGATCTTGCTGAGCGGGGACCATCAAAAAATCGCACAATGGCGCAGGGAGCAATCCTTGCAGGTAACAAAGCAAAAACGGCCGGATTTGTTGGAAACAGCGCCGTTGACTGAAAAGGAACGAAACACATACTGTACCAAGCAATGACTTGCCGAGGACCAGGCGGATATGCTATAATCGCGTAGAATTGCGCCCTAGGGATTCGGCAGACAATAGGAGGAGCAACAAAGATGAACGAAATCATCAGAAATATTGAGAAAGAACAATTCCGCACGGATATGCCGGATATTGCAATCGGCGATACGGTTCGTGTGTATGTAAAGGTTGTAGAGGGCAACCGTGAACGCTTGCAGGCGTTTGAAGGGGTTGTGATCGCCCGGAAGCACGGCGGCCTGCGTGAGACGTTTACTGTGCGCCGTGTGAGCTATGGCATTGGGGTGGAGCGTACGTTCCCGATGCACAGCCGCCGCGTCGACCGCGTAGAGGTCGTTCGCCATGGCCGTGTGCGCCGTGCAAAGCTGTATTACCTGCGTGACCGCGTTGGCAAGGCAGCCAAGCTGAGAGAGAGATAAAAAAGGCGCTTGCGCCTTTTTTTCTTTTAAGGAGGAAGCATGCAGATCAACTGGTATCCGGGCCATATGGCAAAAGCAAAACGGGAAATGGAACGCATGATGAAGCTGTCGGACGTGGCCGTGGAGATCGTAGACGCCAGGGCGCCGATGTCTACACGCAACCCGGACTTGGACAAGATGCTGGGGACAAAGCCGCGCGTCATCATCCTGAATAAGGAGGACTTGGCAGACACCCATTTGACGCGCGCCTGGCAGCAGCATTTTTCTGAAAAGGGCTGGAACGCCGTCTCCTTTTGCGCCAAAAAGCAGGGAGGGCGGGACAAGCTGCTCAATGCGATCCAGCGCGCGGCGCAGCCTTTGGTAGACAAATGGGCGCAAAAGGGCGCAAACAAGATCGTCAGAGTGATGGTCAGCGGAATCCCCAATGTGGGGAAAAGCAGCATCATCAACTGCTTGTCCGGTGGGCAGCGAGCAAAGACGGGCGCAACCCCGGGCGTGACGAGAGGAAAGCAGTGGGTGCGTTTATCTCCGGTGCTGGAGCTGCTGGACACGCCCGGCATACTATGGCCCAAGCTGGAGGATGAACAGGGGGCAAAGCGTTTGGCGTTTTTGAACGCCATACGGGATGAGGTTCTAGAGCAGGAGGAGATCGCGATGGCGCTGATTGAAAACCTGCAGGATGCAGCGCCAAAGGCAATCCGGGCCCGCTATGGCGTGGAGACAGAAGCAAGGCAGCCTTATGAGATTCTGGAGGACATCGGACGCCGCCGAGGATTTATCGTCAAGGGCGGCCTTATGGATACGGAAAAGGCGGCTGTCATTCTGGTGGATGAATTCAGGGATGGGAAGCTGGGGCGCATCACGCTGGAAAGGCCGGAACAAGCATGACGGAAAAGGAAAGGCAAAGGCTGGAGGGCCTCTGGCAGTTTGATGAGGAGAAGGGACAGGGACGCCCCCTATACGGGATGGATGAGGTGGGGCGCGGCCCTTTGGCGGGCCCTGTGGTAGCGGCCTGTGTATGGATGCCGGAGACATGGATCGAGGGCGTAAGGGACAGCAAGAAGATCGCAGAAAAGAAAAGAGAACGGATCGCCGAGGCCATCAAAGTACAGGCGCTGGCCTATGGGATCGGAGTCGCGGACGTGGCGGAGATCGAAGCGATGAACATTCTAAACGCGACCAAGCTGGCAATGCGGCGCGCATATGAGCAAATGCCAAAGCAGGACAGCTATGTGCTGATTGATGCGATTGACCCGGCCTTTTTGCCGGCAAAGGGAGAAGGGGTAGTCAAGGGAGATGCCCAAAGCTATGCCATTGCTGCCGCTTCGATTTTGGCAAAGGTGACAAGGGACGACCTGATGAAGGCTTATGAGGCGGAATATCCGGGGTACGGCTGGGCACAAAATAAAGGATATGGGACAAAGCAGCATATCGAGGCGATCCATCGTCAGGGCATTACACCGCTGCACAGGCCCAGTTTTTTAAGAGGAATCTTGCATGAAAAACCTTAACCAAGAAAAGGGACGCTTAGGAGAAAAGCTGGCGGCGCAGTATTTGCAGGCCCAGGGGTATAGAATTCTGGAAAGCAGATACCGTACGCGGTACGGTGAGGCGGATCTGATTGCCTGCACGCGGGATACGCTGGTATTTGTAGAGGTAAAGGCCCGCACAAGTACCAGCCACGGAACGCCGGCCGAAGCGGTAACGGCCAAAAAGCAAAGAAATGTGACAATGGCGGCGATGGCATATCTGCAAAAAAATGGATGCCTGGATGCCCCTTGCCGGTTTGATGTGGTGGAGGTATTCTTGCCGGACGGACAGATTTGCCATATTACAAACGCATTTGATGCATGTATGTAGGAGCAAAGAGTATGGTATAATATTTGGGAATAGATGGAAAGGGGATGTACGAAATGAAGCGATTCAGATCGATCCTCTGTTTCTGTTTGTTGGCATGCCTGATGGTTTGTACCGGCTTTGCCAACGAAGAAGGAAACTTGATTGCAAACCCGGAATTTACAAAAGATGAGCAAGGCTCATACAGCGTGTGGAATACCGACGGGGCTTTTTCTGTTTCTGCCAAAGAGGATAAGGAAATGGGAGAAGTCCTTTCGATAGAATCGCAGGAAACGGTGGTGGATTTTTACCAGTCCGTCAATGTGCTGCCGGAAACAATCTATTGCTTTACGCTGGGCATTCGCGGGCAGGGGAGCGCGATGATCAGCGTGCGCGGCCTGGAGACTGCCTACCTGGAAGAGGAGCTGACGGGAGAATGGCAGTATCTGCAGCTCTACGGCTTGACGGCGGACGATCAGTACAGCGTATTGGCCCAGTTTACCTTGACAGACCCGGAAAATGTAGAAATTGCGGAGATCTCCTGTCTGGAAACGGATGATGTGCCGGAGGATGCGACGTATGTTTGGCTGTATGACAGGGAGGCTTATGTAGAAGAACAAAAGCTGGAAGAGGAGGCTTCACAGATCCAGGGCAGCCTGCCTGCCCTTCTCATCGCCGCACTGTACGGCGGCGTGATATACTTGATTGCCAAGCGCAAGGAAAAACAAACGGGAGTTCTGCCAAAGCACGCTGTTTGGATGGTGCTGGGCGGGGCGTTTGTAGTGCTGAGTGTTTTCGCCCTGACGATACGAGGGCATGCAACCGATATAACCTGTTTTACAGGGTGGGCCAGCCATGCAGCGGAGGTAGGCCCTTGGAACTTCTATACCTCCGGCGTATGGGCGGACTATCCGCCCGGATATATTCTGGTTTTGTGGATCATAGGGCTAATCGGCAAAGTGCTGGGGCTGTCCAGCGGCAGCATGGCCTATGTATACTTGGTAAAATTGCCGGCCATCCTATCGGACCTTGCGGCAGCTTACCTGGTGTACCGGCTGGCCAAAGGGCGGTTTGGAAAGCCGCGCGCATTGATGCTTTGCGGCTTGATGGCGTTCAATCCGATGACAATGCTGGACAGCGCTCTGTGGGGACAGATCGACTCGATCCTCACGCTGCTTGCTGTGGGCGCCCTTTACTGCTACTTAAAAGGGAAAAAGCCCTGGAGCGCAGCCCTGTTTGTCATCGGCGTCCTGGTAAAGCCGCAGATGCTGGTCTTTGGGCCGCTGCTGGCGGCAGCGTTTGTATATGATATTGTCAAAGCCCCAAAGAAAGGACTCAGGGAGATGGGTGTCTCCGCGCTGGCGGGGATTGCTGCGCTGCTTATCATTGCGCTTCCGTTCTCCTTTGGGCAGGAGCCGCTTTGGCTGCTGCACAAATACACGGTGGCGGCGGGGTCTTATCCGTATGCCACGGTAAACGCGTTCAACCTCTATGCCTTGTTTGGCGGGAACTGGCTCGATTACAATACCGAGCTGATCCTTGGAATCACTATTAAGCAATTTGGCACCGTAATGATTGTGCTCATGTGTGCGGTTTCCATTGCGGTCTATCTAGCTGCCAAGGATAAAAAGGCGATCTTCCCGGCTGCGGCGATTTTGCAATGGGGCATTTTCTTATGCTCTCATGCCATGCATGAGCGGTACCTATATCCCTGCATGCTGCTTTTGATGATAGCCTACTGCCTGTATGGGGAAAAGAGGCTGTTGGCAGCTTTTGGCTTTGCCACAGCCGTTACTTTCAGCAATTCGCTGGTGGTGTTGCTCAATGCTTCCAATGTATTGCTGGGCACGCCGGTGTTTGTGGCAGCGGTATCGCTCTTGAATGTAATCGGCTTTGCAGTGTGCATTTGGGCATGCTTTTGTGCGCTATGGCCCAGGGAAACAGAGCGCAGGACATTGGAAGAGCCCAAAGAGGACAGGGCCGGGGACGCAGGCATTTTCAGGATGAGGCCGCTGGAGGATGGGCCGCACCGCATGCACAAGCGGGATTGGCTGATTGCATTGTCGATCACAGCGGCTTACGCAGTGGTGGCGCTGACAAACCTTGGCTCTACCCATGTGCCGGAAAGCGTATGGCGCACGCAAACTGCTTACGAAAGCGCCATTCTCACCCTGCCGGAGGATGCGCAGGTAGAGTATTTGTATTTTTACCCGGGCGTAGGGATGGGAACGCTGCAGGTGGCATTTTCAGAGGACGGCATTCGGTACGAGGACGTCGGCAGCATCGAAGTGGAATACGGGCAGATGTACACATGGCAGACTCTCAACGTATCAGGCACGCCGAAATATGTACGGCTGACCAGCGAAAACAAAGGACTGATGCTCTGTGAAGCAGGGCTGTTTGATAAGGACTGGAACCGCATTGAGATACAGTCGGTAGAGGCGGGACGCAGCGGACAGACGAGCAACGTACAAGGACTGATAGATGAGCAGGATACCATCAAT
>OFMJ01000809.1_pt1 | contig 28379 bp, 28 predicted proteins | sample 1541801 | NCBI WGS metagenome assembly OFMJ01 (sample SAMN04209234, study PRJEB22552) | human gut metagenome | biome: gut; material: feces | host: Homo sapiens | place: USA: Oklahoma
CGCACGTCCGCGGCCCAGTGCCTGGGCTCTCAAATCGCGCCCCTGGCAGCTCGCTATCGCTCGTGCTCATCGAACCGCCAGCGCACGTCCGCGGCCCAGTGCCTGGGCTCTCAAATCGCGCCCCTGGCAGCTCGCTATCGCTCGTGCTCATCGAACCGCCAGCGCACGTGCGCGGGGGTTGCACCCCAGGCAATTCGCGCCAAAGGGCGGCGGCTGAACGCCGCGCCTGTGCAAAAGAAAAACGCACGTGCGCGCCGGGGGCCGAGCGAAGCGAGCGTAAAAGTTTTTTGATGAAACTTTTTTACAAAAAAGTTTCGACCTTGCCCTTGACCTTACTAGGCGCGCAGCGCAGGAAAGAAAGCTAGGGAAACAGCGCAGCGTTTTTCCCGGCCGGTAGCGCACCGAGAAGGTGGCTTCTGCGAGCCGCTAACGCACGTGCGCGGCCCAGTGCCTGGGCTCTCAATTCGCGCTTTGGGGCGGCGGCTGAACGCCGCGCCTGTGCAAACCGCCAGCGCACGTGCGCGCCGGGGGTTGTGCATGGAACTTTCTCCGTCCCCGCACCCTATATTTTACAGGGCCCGCCTTAGATTTCTGTGAATTCTCATTGAATTTTCCTTGTATTTTTGGTAAGATAGGGACAAGAAAGCAACCGCTTTCCCAAATTTTTTGAGAAACAGGTGAACCGCTCCATGAGAGAGTTGCGCAAGAAGAAGGCCGTGGCTACGGCAGAAACAATCCGGTTTGGGAGGTGAAACAACAGAAACGAGGTATTTTACATGGCACACAACATTCCAGACCCCAACGTGGTCTTTCCCAACGCGTATAAGACATCCTGCTTTTTGAAAAACGTGGTACAGGCCCCCAACGTGACCATTGGGGACTACACCTATTACGACGACCCCCAGGACCCCACGGGCTTTGAGAAAAACAACATCCTGTTCAACTACCCGGAGTTTGGGGATAAGCTCACCATTGGCAAATTCTGCTGCCTGGCCAGCGGCGCCACCTTCATTATGGGGGCGGCCAACCACCGGCTGTGCAGCGTGACCACCTATCCCTTCGCCGTGTTTGGCGGCGCCTGGGAGGAGAACGCCCCGCCCCACCTGGACCAGCTGCCCCGCAAGGGCGACACGGTGGTGGGCAACGACGTGTGGCTGGGCCGGGAGAGCGTGGTCATGCCTGGGGTGCACATCGGGGACGGGGCCATTGTGGCGGCCTACTCCGTGGTGACAAAGGACGTGGCCCCCTACACAGTGGTGGGGGGCAACCCCGCCCGGTTTTTGAAAAACAGGTTTGACAGCCAGCTTACCCAGCTTTTGCTGGAGGCCCAGTGGTGGGATTGGGAGCCACAGGCCCTGGCCCAGGCGGTGCCCATGCTCTGCTCCCCCGACCTGGAGGCGGTAAAAAGCTGGCTGCGCGGGCTGGGCTACGGGGCTGCTTGCACATAACAAAGGAGGAACCTTTTATGGATTACAGCAAACTGAAAAGCGGCACGGACATCCGCGGCGTGGCGGTGGAGGGCGCCGGCGAGCCGGTAACGCTCACCGACGAAGTGGTGGAAACCATCGCGGCGGCCTTTTTGGTGTGGGCCCAGCGCCATCTGGGCAAGGATGCCTCTGCCTTGAAAATCGCCATTGGCCACGACTCCCGCGTTTCCGCGGACCGCATCAGCGCCGCCTTGCAGCGGGTATTTGTGCGGTACGGCGTACGGGCTTTGGACTGCGGGCTGGCCTCCACGCCCTCCATGTTCTGGGCAACCCTGGATTTGCCCTGCGACTGCTCGGTGCAGATTACCGCCAGCCACCACCCCTATCACCGCAACGGCCTAAAATTCTTCACCCCCCAGGGCGGGCTGGACGCCCCGGACATCACGGAAATCCTGGCACTGGCCCAAGAGGGCGCCCGCCCGGAGCGGGAGGCTGCCGGCACAGTGGAGCCCTGCGGCTACATGAAGGACTACGCCGCCCGGCTGCGGCGCACCATCCAAGAGGGGGTGCAGGCCCCGGACTACGACCATCCCCTGGCGGGGCTGCACATTGTGGTGGACGCCGGCAACGGCGCCGGCGGCTTCTACGCCTGGGACGTGCTGGAGCCCCTGGGTGCGGACATTTCCGGCAGCCAGTTTTTAGAGCCCGACGGCATGTTCCCCAACCACATCCCCAACCCGGAGAACGAGACGGCCATGGCCTCCATCTGCCAGGCGGTAAAGGCCTCTGGCGCGGACCTGGGCGTCATCTTCGACACCGACGTGGACCGGGGCGCCGCCGTGGACAGCCAGGGGGAGGAAATCAACCGCAACCGCCTGGTGGCCCTGGCCTCCGCCATCGCCTTGGAGGGCAACCCCGGCGGCACCGTGGTGACGGACTCCATCACCTCCGACGGGCTGAAAGAGTACATTGAAACCACCTTGGGCGGCCAGCACCACCGCTTTAAGCGGGGGTACAAGAACGTCATCAACGAGGCGCTGCGCCTCAACCAGGAGGGCGTCAACTGCCCCCTGGCCATTGAGACCAGCGGCCACGCCGCCATGCGGGAGAACCACTTCCTGGACGACGGCGCCTATCTGGTGACGAAAATCCTCATCAAGATGGCCTCCCTGCGCAAGGAGGGCAAAGACCTGACCAGCCTGCTGGCCCCCCTGCGGGAGCCGGTGGAGGCCGCCGAGGTCCGCCTGCCCATCACCGAGGAGAATTTCCGGGCCTGCGGGGAAGCCCTCATCGCCGCCCTGGAGGCGTACGCCCAAGAGCAAAACTGGGCCATCGCCCCGGACAACCGGGAGGGCATCCGGGTGTCCTTCCCCAAGGGGGAGGGCGAGGGCTGGTTCCTGCTGCGGCTGTCTGTCCACGACCCCATTCTGCCCATCAACCTGGAAAGCGACTGCGCCGGGGGCGTGGCCGTCATCGGGAAGAAGCTGCTCCAGTTCCTGGAGGCACACAAAGAGGGCGTGGACCTCTCCCCCCTGGAGAACTTTTTGAACGCGCCCCAAGCTTGACAAAACCACAGAGGGCCCCTTCGGGGGCCCTTTTTTATAGGAGGCCCCTGTCTACCAGAAACAGCGTCTGGCGGAAGGGCAGCAGCCCCAGCCAGGAGCGGCCCGGCTGCATTGCCGTGCGGCCCCACACCGCCAAAGGGACACGGAGCAATCCCCCGGGGGAAACGGTGGCCTCCCCCGCCTGGCCGGGCCACAGTTCCACCGACTGGGCGCACACCCGTCCCACCTGGACAGTGCCGCCCGCAGGGAGCCGGTAAGAAGCCAACACCTGCTGGGGCAGCACCAGCGCCCCCTCCCCATCCAGCCAGTAGACTGTCTCCCAACCCCCGTCGTAGCGGATGCATCGGCTCCTGCCCAAACCCGCGCTTTCCACGGCAATCCCCCCTTTATCTCCTATTGTATAATGCGCTTCTATTTTTGGCAATTATAATCTTCGCCGCAAAAGAGTAAACTATCTACTATCGGATAGCAAACAAGGAGGTCTACCTGTGAAAGAAACCTGCTCTTTTGCCAAGGAGATGGGCAAGCGGGTAGCCCAGCGGAGAAAAGAGCTGGGCCTTACCCAAGAGAAGGCTGCCGAGCGCTGCGGGCTTTCCCAGCAGTTTTTCGCCAGCATTGAAACCGGCGGGAAAAACGTGCGGGGAGAGAGCTTGCTCAAGCTGGCCATGGGGCTGGATATCAGCGCCGATTACCTGCTCACCGGCCGGGTGACAGACCTGGAGCTGGACCAGCTGCTCCAGCGGCTGCGGCAGCTGCCCGGGGAGGAGTACCGCCACATGCTCACGGTGATAAAGGAATATCTGTGGGCACTGGGCCGCCGGTAAACACAAAAAGGCCTCCCGCCGGGGAGGTCTTTTTTTACGGGGCCAGCAGCTGCACCACGTGGCACACCCCGGGGATGGCCTGGCCCTGCTGGGAGGAGGTGGGGGACATCAAAGCCCCGGTGGCGCAGAAAAGGATATTCCGCAGCTCCCCCCGCTCCATGCGGCGGAGAAGGTGGCCGCACAGCACCGAGGCCGAGCAGCCGCAGCCCGAGCCCCCGGCGTGGACGTCCTGGCGCTTGCGGTCGTAGAGAAGCAGGCCGCAGTCCTGGTGGACGGGGCGCACGTCCACGTGGTTGTCCTCCAGGCACTGGTACAGCAGCTGGGAGCCCACCGCGCCCAAATCCCCGGTGAAGATGCCATCGTAGTCCCCGGGGGAGGTGCCGGTATCCTGGAGGAACTGGTACAGGCTGGCGGCCGCCGCGGGGGCCATAGCCGCCCCCATGTTGGCGGGGTCCTTCACGCCCAAATCCTGGATGGCGCCCGCCAGGCCCCGGGCCACCCGGACCTTCCCGCCCAGGCCCACCAACGCGCAGCCCGCCGCGGTGGCGGTCCACTGGGCGGTGGGGGCGCGCTGGCCGCCGTACTCCAAAGGCAGGCGGAACTGGCGCTCTGCCGAGCAGAAGTGGGAGCTTGTCACCGCCAGGGCCTTTTCCGCAGCGCCGCTCTCCACCAAAATGGAGGCCAGCAGCAGCGTTTGGGCCATGGTGGAGCAGGCCCCGTACTGCCCCAGGAAGGGGATGCCGAAGTCCAGCAGCCCAAAGGTGGAGGAGATGCACTGGTTGAGCAAATCCCCCGCCAGGATGAAGTCCACCTCTTGGGGGGAGAGGCCGGCCTTTTCCAGTGCCAAGGTGACGGCCTCTTTTTGGAGGCGTGCCTCGGCCTTTTCCCAGCTCTCCTCCTGGAGGGTGGTGTCCCCAAAGGTCTGGTCGAAATCGCCGCCCAGGGGACCTTCGGCCTCCCGCTTGCCCCCCACCGCCCCGTGGGAAAGGATGGTGGGGCGGTCAAACTCCAAGGTGCGCTGGCCCAGCCGCCTCATAGGGAACCTCCCAGCCACTGCCACACAAACAGCACCAGCCCATACACCACCGACGCCGTGATGCCGTACACCAGCACCGGCCCCGCGATGGAGAAAAGCTTGGCCCCCAGGCCGTTGACAAAGCCCTCGGATTTAAACTCCAGCGCCGGGGACACCATGGAGTTGGCAAAGCCCGTGATGGGCACCAGCGTGCCCGCCCCGGCGTGCTGGGCGATTTTGTCGTAGAGGCCCAAGGCGGTGAGCAGCGCGGAGAGGAAAATCAGGCTGATGGAAACCCCGGTGCGGGCTTGGGGCAGCTCCAGGCCCAGGCTTTGGTAGAGGTTGCACAGCGCCTGGCCCAAGGTGCAGATGGCGCCCCCAAACAAAAAGGCCAGCAGGCAGTCCTTCCCCACCGGGGAGGGCGGCGAGGCCAGCTCCACCCGGCGCTGGTATTCCTCTTTGGAAACGGTTTTCATAGAAAAACTCCCCCTTTGGCTGTAGTGTGGACGCCCAAAGGGGGAGTTATGCGTAAAAACGCTTTCTTTAGCGGATGAAATTGGTGCGCTGGAAGGGCTCGCGCTGCGGCACGCCGTACTGCTCCTTGCCCAGGGCGATGCTCTTCATCAGGAAAACCATGTTCCGGGCCAAGGTGCGCATGGTCTGCATGCCCTCCTCGTCTTGGGCGGCCTCGCCCTTTTCCCGGCCATAGACAGCGTTCCAATACTGGCCGGTGGCAATGGGCATGCCGGAAATGGCAAAGTACTTGTTCAGCTCGTCGTAGGTGGCGGAGACGCCCCCCCGGCGGGCCACGGCCACAGCGGCGCCCACCTTCATGGTCTTGTCAAAGGGGGTGCTGTAAAACAGCCTGTCGATAAAGGAGATAAGGGTGCCGTTGGCAGAGGCGTAATACACCGGGCTGGCGATGACAAGGCCGTCGGCCTCCGCAAACTTGGAGGCAGTCTCGTTGACCAAATCGTCAAACACGCACTTGCCCTTCTCCATGCAGGAGAGACATGCCACGCAGCCGCGGATGGCCTTGTTGCCCACCTGGACTGTCTCCACCTGGATGCCCTCCTGCTGGAAGATTTTCTCCATCTCCCCCAGGGCTATGGACGTGTTGCCGCCCACCCGGGGGCTGCCGTTAATCAGTAAAACCTTCATCGTAGTACACCTCGTCACAGATAGAATGGCAGCAAAGGGCTGCATCTTTATTATACTACTCCAGTAGCCCTTTGAAAAGGGGGCGGCGTTTTCGCCGGTGTTCAGAAAAACTTAACAAAAAGTTGATAGATTTCTCCTGCGCATCCTGCTATAATGTTCTCAGACCTTTGATAAGGGGGTGCGCGCCATGATGGTGCCCCGCATCCGGCAACGCCAGCAGGCGTGCCCAGTATCCAACCGCAAAACAGAACAGCCCCTTTCCTGGAGCTGACGCTTCCCGCGTCTGCCCCACAGTGAAAGGCGGCTGTTTTTTGTTCTCAGGAAAGGAGAGACACTGCATGATTCCTTGTCAAGCCACCTGCGGCAGCTACTGTGAAGGCTGCCATAAAAACTGCGCCAAATGGAAGGTCCTCCAGGCCAAAAACCGCCGGGAGCGCCAGAAGAAAAAAGACTATCTCCACTACTACAACCAGCTAAACAGCGCGGTGCTGCGGCAGTATCTCAGCATGCAGCCCCACAGCTATTACCGTTGATACATACGCACAGAAAAAGCGCCCTCCCAGCCGGGAAGGCGCTTCTTATTTGTCGGGTTTACGCTTCCTGCCCCGCGGTGAGGGCGGCCACAATCTCGTCGGTGCGCATCCCGCGGGAGCCCTTTACCAGCACCGCGTCGCCGGGGCGCAGGGCCTCCTGTAAAAAGGCGGTGGCCTCCTCGTTGGTGGCAAACCAGTGGGCCTCGGAGCCGTAGCCAGCGGCAATCCCCTTGGCCAGGGGCCCCACGGCCACCAGCAGCTCCACGCCGCGCTCCCGGGCGTAGGAGCCCACCTCATAGTGGCCCTGCTGGGAGAAGTCCCCCAGCTCCAGCATATCCGCCAGCACCGCCGCCCGCTTGCCTGTCACCGGGCGGGTGACAAGCACGTCGATGGCGCTGCGCATGGAATCGGGGCTGGCGTTGTAGCTGTCGTCGATGATGAGCAGCCCGCCGGCCTCCACCACCTGCTGGCGCATGGCCGGCGCCTTGTAGGCGGAGATGGCCCGCACCGCGTCCTCGGCGGGGACACCCAAGTACCTTGCCACCGCCATGGCGGCCAAGGCGTTGCGCACGTTGTGCTCCCCGGCGGCGGGGACAAACACCTCGGTCTTTTCTCCGGCGGGGGAAAGGCAGGTGAAAAAGGTGCCCTTGTCCGCCTCGTTGAGGCCATAGGCGCGCCAATCGCAGGTGGGGCCCAGGCCAAAAGTGACCACCTTGCCGCCCAAAGTCTCCTTCAAGGTGGGCAGCAGGTCGTCGTCGCCGTTGACGAACAAAGCGCCGTCCACGGGGATGTAATCAGCAATGTGGGCCTTTTCCTTTAAGATGTTCTCCCGGGTCTTCATAAACTCGATGTGAGACACCCCGATGTTGGTCATCACCGCGCAAGTGGGCTTCACCACAGCGGCGATGCGGGCCATCTCCCCGGGCATACTCACACCCATCTCCACCACGGCGGCGGTGTGGTCCTTTTTCAGGCCGCACACAGTGATGGGCACCCCCACCTGGCTGTTCTGGTTCCCGGCGGTTTTCAGCACCCGGAACTTGGCCGTAAGGGCCTGGGCCACCATCTCCTTGGCGGTGGTTTTGCCCACGCTGCCGGTGACGCCCACCACCGGGATGGCAAACTGCTCCCGGTACCAGGCGGCGGCCTTTTGCAAGGCCTCCCGGCAGTCCTTCACCAGGACAATGGGCTTCTCCCCCAGGGGGATTTCGTGGTCGGTAAAGGTGGCGGCGGCAGGGCTTTCCAGCACAGCGGGTATGTAGTCGTGGCCGTCGGCGCGCTCGCCCCGGATGGGCACGAACATGGCGCCGGCCTTGGCCTGGCGGCTGTCTGTGAAGAAGGACGTGACCGCCACGGCCTCGTCCCCGCAGAGGAGCTTGCCCCCTGTGGCCTTTAGGATGTCAGAAATTTTCACTCGCATAAGTCACCCCGGTGATTGATAGTTTCCAAAGCGTTCAGGCAAGGGAGCCCATGGGGTCCCAGGGCTCCAGCTGGATGGGCTCCTGGGAGAGCTCCTCCACCTGCTGGGCGGTGAGGTACTTCTTGTTCACCACCACCTGGTAGGTGTACTCGCTGAACCACGCGTCGCTCATAACATAGTAGCCGTTTTCGCCGGCGTCCTTGCCCCAGCTGTTCTCCACGCGCCAGCGGGTGGGCTTGCCGTCCTCGTCCAAATCCACCCCCTGGAACACCATGGCGTGGGTCATCAGGCTTTCGCCGTAGTCCAGCCGCTGGGCTTTGTCCATGGTAAAGTCCGTGCCGAAGAGCTCCCCAGCCTGGATGGCCTCCAAATCCAGGACGCCGCCCTCCCGCAGGGAGCACTTGCCCACGTCGCAGCCGAACCACACGGGCTGGCCGTCCTGCATCTGGGCGATGGCCGCGGCCTTCAAATCCTCCACCGGCAAGTTCAAGTACTTGACAGGGCGGCCCTCCACCACGTTGCCCAGCAGCTTCACGGTGTAGGTCTTGTGATAGGGCTTGTCGGCGGTGGGGGCGTTGATCAGGCTGACATACTGGGAGAGGTCCCAACCCACGTACTTCTGGAAGAACTCCTTGCCGGTGAGGCCCGTGTCGCGGATGAACTCCTTCTTCTTGTTGCGCACCTCCAAGGTGACGGTCTTAGGAGGCTTGCCCAGGCACACGCACAGCATGTTGTAAATAGTGGCCATCATGGCGTCCTTCTCCTGGCGCAGCTCCTCCAGGGACTTGCCGTTCTGGTGGCCGACGCGCAGGGTGCAGGCGTACTCCCGCAGCTTGCGGGTCATGTAGCCGGCCATCTCCCGGGTGGCGGAGGAGCACACCGTCTCGGGCATGGCGTCCTTGGGCACCACGCCGTACTTCTCAATGAGGTTGCAGAACATATCCCACTGGCCGCCGTCGTTGAGGGGGGCCATCAGCAGGTGGGCGATGACGCGGCCGCTGGTGGGCTCCTCCAAGGTGTCCAGAATGCTCTCCAGGAAGTAGTTGGCCTTTTCCAGCTTGTCGTAGAACAGGGTGTAGTTCTGGGAAAGCTCGAAGGTGTCCAAGTCCAGCTTCTTCATAATGGCGAAGCGCATGGTGTTCAGGGCGGCGAACATCCAGCAGCGGCCGCTCTGCTTCTGGTTGGTGATGTTCCCCTGCTCCAGGGAGATGGAATACTGGTGGCGGTCCCGGCGGTAGACCTCCTGGTTGGTGGCGGCCTTCACCACGCCGTTGGTGGTGACAGCCCGCATGGCCACCTGGTTGGCCCGGTCGGCGTCGAAGGCCTTTTCATAGGCCGCCAGCTGTTCGAAAGTGATGTTCTTTTCCATGGTTTCACATTCCCTTCTTTAGCATATTGCTTATACTATATGTAATGGAACAAGTCCTATCTGCCTTTTTCCCCCAAAGCCCTTGCGGGGAGCTTCACCGTGCGTTTCCACACTCTCCCGGTGGAAAGCTTCAACCAGTCCCCCTCTTGGGTCACCTGCACCTGGACCCGCTTCCCCTTGTGGGACAGGACCAGCACGGTGGGCCCGTCCTCCAGGCAGACGCGGGACTGCCGGAGGGCCTCCAACACCTGGGGGACTACCTCCCGGAGGTTCACGGCGCGGCCTGGGGCTGGGGCGTCCCCATCTCCTCCAGCAGCTCCCGGATGACCACCCGCTCGTCGAAGGGGCGCTTCTCCCCTTGGATTTCCTGGTAGTCCTCGTGGCCCTTGCCCGCCAGGACGATGATGTCCCCCTCCTGGGCGTTTTCCAAGCACCAGCGGATGGCCTCCCGTCTATCGGGGATTTCCACATACTTCCCCTCTGTCTTGGCCATGCCCACCTTGATGTCGGCGATGATGTCGTTCACATCCTCAAAGCGGGAGTTGTCGGCGGTGAGCACGGAAATATCCGCCAGCCTGCCGCTGATTTCCCCCATCTCATACCGGCGCACCTTGGGCCGGTTGCCCCCGGCGCCGAACATGCAGATAAGCCGCTTGGGATGGTATTCCCGCAGGGTGGTGAGGATGTTCTCCATGCCCACGCCGTTGTGGGCGTAGTCCAGTAGCAAGGTGTAGTTGCCGGGCACGGGCACAGGCTCCACCCGGCCCTTGACCTTCACCGTGGAGAGGCCCTGCTTCATGGCCTCCACGGGGACGCCCAGCTCGTGGCAGGCGCCAATGGCCGCCAACGCGTTGTAGGCGTTGAACCGGCCGGGGATATCCACCTCGGCGGTAAAGTCCTCCTCCCCGGAGACCTCAAAGGCGATGCCCAAAAAGCCCGGCTTGTTCAGATGGCGGCAATCCGCGCCCCGCAGGTCCGCGGGGGCTTCAAAGCCGTAGGTCTTCACCTGGCAGGTGTGGCCCTGGAGGATGCCCTCCAAACTGGGGTCGTCGGCGTTGACCACGCCCACCTTGCACAGGGAGAACAGCTTCGCCTTGCTCTCCATATACTCCTGCATGTCCTTGTGCTCCACCCCGCCGATGTGGTCCTCGGAGAAGTTGGTGAACACCCCCACGGAAAAGGGGAAACCGTAGACCCGCAAATCCTTCAAGCCAATGGAGGAGGCCTCCATCACGCAGTAGCGGCAGCCGGCGTCGGCCATGCGGCGCAGATACATTTGTATATCATAGCTCATGGGGGTGGTGTTGTCGGTCTGGATGAGCTCCTCGCCCATGAGCACCCCAATGGTGCCAATGACACCGGTCTTGTGGCCGGCGGCCTCCAGGATGGAGCGAATCATATAGGCGGTGGTGGTCTTGCCCTTGGTGCCTGTCACGCCGATGACGGAGATGTCCCCCTCTGCGGGGTTCTCAAAGAAAGCGGCGCTCAGCAGGGCCAGGGCCTTGCGGGTGTCCGGCACCAAGACCACCTGGGCGCCGGGGGCCTCCACCGGCTCCTCCGCCACGATGACGGCGGCCCCGGCCTGGGCGGCCCCGGCGGCGTACTTGTGGCCGTCGGAGTTGGAGCCCCGCATGCACACAAAAGCGCAGCCCTGTTTTGCCTTGCGGGAGTCGTATACAATATCGGTAATTTCAACTTCTTGATAACCCTCTGTAATGCCCAGAGGGGCCAGCAAACGAGACAATTTCATAAAAAGCACTTCCTTTCCCGGGGAAAAGCCTGGGCCTACCCCTGTAAAAGCACGGATTTATCATACTCTTTTACCAAGTTCTTGTCAATAAAAATGGGGGTTTCCGCCGTTTTGTAAAATGTTAAATCTCTTTACATAGATTTTACATAACCCCCCTGTCGCACTTTACATTGCGTGTATATCATGTATGCCGTAAGGTAAGGAAAAAGGACATACCAAAAAATGCAAAAGGAAGGTCATTACCATGAAAAAAGTTCTTTCCACCCTTTTAGCGCTCACTCTGTGCGCCTCCATGCTGGCCGGCTGCGGCGGCAACAGCAACAGCAGCTCCTCTGCCGCTGACAGCTCCGCCTCTGAGAGCAGCTCCTCCACCAGTAGCGCCTCTTCCGAGAGCAGTGCTTCTGAGAGCGAGTCCTCCTCCGAGGCCTCTGCCGAGGGCACCTCTGCTTCCGGCCCCATCACCGTGGTCTCCCGTGAATCCGGTTCCGGCACCCGCGGCGCCTTTGTGGAGCTGATCGGCGTTGTGGACGAGGAAGACAACGATATGACCACTCAGGACGCCACCATTTCCAACTCCACCGAGGTTGTGATTCAGACCGTGGCCGGCAACACCGGCGCCATTGGTTACATCTCCCTGGGTTCTCTGGACGACACCGTGAAGGGTGTAAACATCGACGGCGTGGAGCCCACCGCCGAGAACATTGAAAACGGCACCTACACTGTGTCCCGTCCCTTCAACGTGGCCACCAAGGGCGAGCTAACCAACGAGGCCGCTCAGGATTTCATGAACTACATCATGAGCGAAGAGGGCCAGGCCATTGTGGCTGAGGACTACATCCCGATCTCTGGTGTGGAAGCTTTCGAGTCCAACGGTGCCTCCGGCACTGTCACCGTGTCTGGTTCCTCCTCTGTCTCTCCCCTGATGCAGAAGCTGATCGAGGGCTACAACACTGTGAACCCCAACGTTGAAATCGAACTTCAGACCTCTGACTCCACCACCGGCATGACCGACGCCATCAACGGCATGAGCGATATCGGCATGGCCTCTCGTGAGCTGAAGCAGGAAGAGCTGGACGCCGGCCTGGTGAACACCGTTATCGCCACCGACGGCATCGCCATCATCGTCAACAACGAGTCCCCCATCACCGACCTGACCACCGAGCAGGTGCGGGACATCTACCTGGGCAACATCACCGACTGGTCTGAGCTGGGCTAAATTTCCGTCAGTCGCAGAACACACGAAAGGGCTGTAACCTTTACAGCCCTTTTTCTGTAGGAGGGCAGTGAATAACTTATGAATGGAAAAGCAAAAGAGTACCGAAGCACACAGCTCCGCGAAAAAGTGATGCAGGTGGTCTTTTTGATCGCCGCCTGCATCTCCATCCTGGCCGTGGCGCTGATTTGCATCTATCTGTTCGCAAACGGCCTGCCGGCCATTGCCAAAATCGGCCCCTTTGAGTTTTTGCTGGGTACCGACTGGCGGCCTGACGCCGACCACTACGGCATCTTCCCCATGATTATCGGCAGCATTTACGTCACCGCCGGAGCCATTATTGTGGGGGTTCCTCTGGGACTGCTGGCCGCCATCTATATGGCGAAGTTCTGTCCCGCTCCCCTGTACAAGTTTTTGAAGCCAGCGGTGGACCTGCTGGCGGGCATTCCCTCCATCGTGTACGGCTTCTTCGGCCTGATGGTGATTGTGCCTTTGGTACAGGACCTGTTCGGCGCTCCCAGCGGCCAGAATATGCTGACCGCCTCCATCCTTTTGGGCATTATGATCCTTCCCACCATTATCAGCGTTTCGGAAAGCTCCATCCGCGCTGTGCCTGACAGCTATTACGAGGGCGCCCTGGCCTTGGGCGCCAGCCACGAGCGCAGCGTGTTCTTTGTCACCGTACCCGCCGCCAAAAGCGGCATTATGGCGGGCATCATCCTGGGCGTGGGCCGGGCCATTGGCGAGACCATGGCTGTGATTATGATTGCCGGCAACCAGCCCCGCATTCCCGACAGCCTGCTGGAGGGCGTTCGCACCCTCACCGGCAACATCGTTATGGAAATGGGTTACGCCCAGGGCCTGCACCGGGAGGCCCTCATCGCCACCGGCGTGGTGCTGTTCGTGTTTATTCTCATCATTAACCTGCTGTTTTCCATCCTCAAGAGAAAGGAGAGCAAAGCGTGAGCGATATGGCTGAAAATATGAAGCAAGCGAAATCCGCACAGGACATTGTGGCTGTGAACAAGCCCACCCTTCAGCAAGCTGTCAAGCAATATAAGAAGTCTCCCTTCTCCCTGTTTTTGCGGGTGATCGTCACCCTGGCAGCCGTCATCACCGTATCGGTGCTGCTGTTTTTGGTGGCCTACATCGTCATCATGGGTGTGCCAAACCTGAAGCCCGCCCTGTTTTCTCTGGAATACACCAGTGAAAACGCCTCCATGCTGCCCGCCCTGATCAACACCGTGATTATGACGGTGATGTCCCTGGTTGTGGCGGTGCCTGTGGGCATCTTCTCCGCCATCTACCTGGTGGAATACGCCAAGCGGGGCAACAAGCTGGTGGGCGTGGTGCGCATCACCGCCGAAACCCTTTCCGGCATCCCCTCCATTGTGTACGGCCTGTTTGGCTACCTGTTCTTCGGTGTCAGCCTGGGCTGGAGCTATTCCATGATTGGCGGCGCCTTGACCATGTCCATCATGATACTGCCCCTGATTATGCGTACCACAGAGGAGGCTTTGATGAGCGTGCCGGACTCCTTCCGGGAAGGCAGCTTCGGCCTGGGCGCCGGTAAGCTGCGCACCGTGTTCCGCATCATCCTGCCCAGCGCCATGCCTGGCATCCTCTCCGGCATCATCCTGGGCATTGGCCGCATCGTGGGCGAGACCGCCGCCCTGATGTTCACCTCCGGTACCGTGGCCCAGGTGGCCGTTAACCCCATGGACTCCGGCCGGACCCTGGCGGTACACATGTACAACCTGTTAAACGAGGGCCTGGCCCGCGAGGCCGCCTATGCCACAGCCGTCATCCTGCTGATTCTGGTGGTGGGCATCAACGCCCTGTCCTCCTTTGTGGCTAAGAAATTCACCAAAGCATAAAAAGAACGAATGACCATGGGGCGTGGCCTTCCACAAATATACGCACCTGCCGCCCCGCGATGACGAAAGGAATGGATGGTTTCTCTTATGGATAAGATAACGGTCAAAAACCTGGACCTATACTACGGCGACTTTAAGGCGCTGAAAACCGTGAACATGAACATTGCCCCCAACGAGGTGACCGCCTTCATCGGCCCCTCCGGCTGCGGCAAGTCCACCTTGCTCAAGTCCCTCAACCGCATGAACGACCTGGTGGAGGGCTGCAAAATCACCGGCGAAATCCTTCTGGACGGGGAGGACATCTACGGCAACATCGACGTCAACCAGCTGCGCAAGCGGGTGGGCATGGTGTTCCAGAAGCCCAACCCCTTCCCCATGAGCGTGTACGACAACATCGCCTATGGCCCCCGCACCCACGGCATCCGCTCCAAGGTGAAGCTGGACGAGATTGTGGAGAAGTCCCTGCGGGGCGCGGCCATCTGGGACGAGCTGAAGGACCGGCTGAAGAAAAGCGCCCTGGGCCTCTCCGGCGGCCAGCAGCAGCGGCTGTGCATCGCCCGGGCCCTGGCTGTGGAGCCGGAAGTGCTGCTGATGGACGAGCCCACCTCCGCCCTGGACCCCATCTCCACCTCCAAGATTGAAGACCTTGCAATGGAGCTGAAATCAGACTATACTATCGTTATTGTGACGCATAACATGCAGCAGGCGGCGCGTATCTCTGATAAGACGGCGTTCTTCCTGCTGGGCGAGCTGGTGGAGTTTGGCCCCACCGAGCAGGTGTTCTCCATGCCCAAGGATAAGCGCACCGAAGACTACATCACCGGCCGGTTTGGCTGATACAGAAAGGAACAAAAACGAGATGAGAACCAAATTTGACGAGCAGCTGGAACAGCTTAACGTTGCGCTGATTACCACCGGCGCCCTGTGCGAGGACGCCATTTCCACCGCCGCCAAGGCTTTGCTGGAAAACGACATGGAGCTGGCCAAAAAGGTAAAACCCATCGAGCTGGAGATCGACCAGAAAGAGCGGGAGATTGAAAACCTGTGCATGCGCCTGCTGCTGCAGCAGCAGCCTGTGGCCGGCGATTTGCGGCAGATTTCCTCGGCGCTGAAGATGATTACCGACTTGGAGCGCATTGGCGACCAGACCTCGGACATTGCGGAACTGCTGCCCTACCTGCAGCAGGGGGACATCACCTTCAGCAAGGTGCACATCAAGGAGATGGCCGAGGCCACCATTAAGATGGTGACAGACGCCATCGACTCCTTCGTCCGCCAAGACCTGCCCCTGGCCCACCAGGTGATGGAGTACGACAACGTGGTGGACGAGCTCTTCAACAAGGTGAAGAAGGAGCTCATCCAGCTGATTGGCGAGCACCGGGAAAGCGGCGAGTTCTGCATCGATTTGCTGATGGTGGCCAAGTACTTTGAACGCATTGGCGACCACGCCGTGAATGTGGCCGAGTGGGTGCAGTATTCCCTCACCGGCAAAAAGGAGAGCGCTTGAGGCCTCTGAGAAAGGAGGGCCCGGCATAAAGCCGGGAATATCTATGATTTACTTTTTGGAAGACGACAACAGCATCCGGGAGCTGGTGGTGTACACCATGAACTCCACTGGCTTTGAAGCCGTGGGCTTTGGCAAGCCCGGGGAGTTCTGGGCCGCCATGGAGCGGGAAACCCCCAGCCTGGTGCTGCTGGATATTATGCTGCCCGAGGAGGACGGCCTGTCCATCTTGAAAAAGCTGCGGGCCAACCCAGCCACCAAGCGCCTGCCGGTGATGATGCTCACCGCCAAGGACAGCGAGTACGACAAGGTGCTGGGCCTGGACAGCGGCGCCGACGACTACGTGCCCAAGCCCTTCGGCATGATGGAGCTGATGGCCCGCATCAAGGCGCTGCTGCGGCGCTCGGGCAGCACCCCCGAGGAGGGCAACAAGGACTACAACGTGGGCAAGCTGTACGTTTCCCCCTCCCGCCACCAGGTGAAGGTGGATGGGAACGAAGTCTCCCTCACGTTGAAAGAGTTCGAGCTGCTGTGCTTCCTGCTGGAAAACGACGGCATGGTGCTCACCCGGGACAAAATTCTGGCCCGCATCTGGGGCTACGACTTTGACGGCGAGACCCGCACCGTGGACGTCCACGTGCGCACCCTGCGCCAGAAGCTGGGGGAGTGCGGCTCCCTGATAGAGACAGTGCGCGGCGTGGGCTACAAAATTGACCGCCGGGGCTGAGGCAGAAAGGAATGACCACCTGTGAGAAAGAAAATCTTTAAAAATATGTGCCTGCTGGCGCTGGTGACCATCCTGCTCTCCTCGTTGCTGGTCACCATCGTCTACTACGCCAACTCCGACGCCCGCATGAAAAGCGAGGTGCGGGAGGAGACGCGGTTTGTGCGGGGGGCGGTGGAGCTCTCCGGCCAGGATTACCTTGCCACCGTGGAGAACACGGCCAACCGCATCACCCTGATTGACACCGACGGCACCGTGCTCTACGACAACCAGGCCGACCCCGCCACCATGGAAAACCACAGCGACCGGGAGGAGTTCCAAGAGGCCTCCACGGCCGGCGCCGGGGAAGCCACCCGCATTTCCGACACCATTGCCGAGCAGACCTTCTACTACGCGGTGAAGCTGCAAAACGGCCAGGTGCTGCGGGTGGCGGCCACCACCGATTCCGTCTTTGCCGCCGTGCTGGCGGTGCTGCCCTGGATTTTGGGCGTGGAGGTGCTTGTGGCGGTGTGCACCGTGCTGTTCTCCAACTTCTTGACCAAGAAAATCGTTGCCCCCATCAACCGGCTGGACTTGGACCACCCGGCGGACAACGAGATTTACGACGAGCTCTCCCCTCTGCTGGGGAAAATCAGCCGCCAAAACGAGGTGATTGCCCAGCAGATGAAGTCCCTGCGGGAGAAGCAGGAGGAGTTCACCTCCATCACCGAGAACATGAGCGAGGGCTTTTTGGTGCTGGATAACAACACGGACATCCTTTCTTACAACACCAGCGCCCTGCGGCTGCTGGGGGCGGAAACCGTCCCGGCGGAAAGCCACGTCAGCGCGCTGGCCCTCAACCGCAGCGCCGGGTTCCGCAGCGCGGTGGACGGCGCTTTGGCCGGCAAGCGCAGCGAGCAGCTGGTGCGCCAAGGCGGCCGCTGCTGCCAGGTGATGGCCAACCCCGTCCTGCGGGACGGCGAGGTGGAGGGCGCCGTGGTGGTGATTCTGGACATCACCGAGCGGGAAGAGCGGGAGAACCTGCGGCGGGAGTTCACCGCCAACGTCTCCCACGAGCTGAAAACGCCTCTGACCTCCATCTCCGGCTTTGCGGAGATTATCAAAAACGGCATTGTCAAGCCCGAGGACATCCCCCGCTTTGCCGGGAACATCTACGAGGAATCCCAGCGGCTGGTCACCTTGGTGGATGACATTTTGAACCTCTCCCGCCTGGATGAGGCGGACGTCCAGCTGGAGCGGGAGGACTTTGACCTCTCCTCCCTGGCCCGGGACGTGGCCGGCCGCCTGAAGGCCTCCGCCAAGAAAAACGGCGTGGTCATCACGGTGATTGGCGACAAGGCGGAAATCAACGGCGTGAAGAGCATTGTGGACGAGATGGTCTTCAACCTGGTGGACAATGCCGTGAAGTACAACAAGCAGAACGGCCGGGTCACCGTCACCGTGGACAGCTCCTCCGACGGCACCGCCCTGACGGTGACCGACACAGGCATCGGCATCCCCCAGGCGGATGTGGACCGGGTGTTCGAGCGCTTCTACCGGGTGGACAAGAGCCACTCCAAGGAGATTGGCGGCACGGGCCTGGGGCTCTCCATCGTCAAGCATGGGGCGGCCTTCCACAACGCCAAGGTCAGCCTGCAGAGCACCGAAGGCGAAGGCACCACCGTGCGCCTGGTATTCCCCAACTGATTACAAGTTCTTCTCTGAAAATATTTCCCCGAAAAGGAAAGGGCCTCCCGGCTGGGAGGCTCTTTCCTTTTGCTTTCGCGGGCTCAATCCAAGAACAGGCAGAAGGGGTGGCCCTCTGTGTCGAAGAACACGATGACCCCCTGGTCCTCTAAAAACTGCTGGGGGGGACTTCACCGCCCCGCAGGCGAGGGCATGGGCTTCGGCCTCCCTCAGATCGTCCACTTGAAAATCCAGGTGGAGCATCTTCATGGGCTTGCCGGGCTCCTCGGGCCAGACGGGGCGCACGTAGTTCTCCTCTGTCTCAAAGGAAAGCCCCGTGCCGCCGTTGGGGTCCCGCAGCAGCACCCAGCCGTTGTCCTCCATGGTGATGGGCCAGCCCAGCAGCTTGGAATAGAAGTTCGCTGCCCGGCGGCCGTCCTCGCAGTCCACCACCACGGTGCGCAGATGAATCTCCATAGAAAGTCCTCCTTGTTTTGTCTTTTCCCTCCCTGCCCTGGCGGCGGGGATTGTTTCTGCCGCAAGGGCGGCTACACTACCCACAGCCCCATGCTGATGAGGTACAGCGCCGCCCAGTACAGGGCCATGATGGGCTTCTGCCATGTGTCATCCCAGTGGGCCAGCTGGTTTTTCGCCACCAGCATGTCGGAGATGTAAAACAGCAGCGTGCCCAAGGCCACGGGCCACCACTCCCAGCCCAGCAGGAACACCAGCGGCAGGCCCAAAGCCAGGCTGCCCCCTAGCAGCGCCGGGTACACCAGGAAGGGCACTGTCAGCTTGCCCAGGGTGGGCAGCTCCTTGCGGAACAAGAGGGCGGTGAGGATGTACACAGCCACCCACAGAGCCAGGCTCCACCAGGAGGGCGTGGCCAATCCCCACAGCCAGGCAATCAAACACACATGGGCCGCGCCGAACACCAGCATGCCCGGCACAAAGCTGATTTCCAGCAAGGCGTCGGCAATGGTGCACAGCACAAAGAACCAGAACGCCCAGGGCGTGCTGGGGCCCTGGGGAAAAGCGGCCATGGCCAGGGCGGCGCTGCCCACGGCCAGAAAGCTCCCGGCGCACTTGGCTGCCAGGCTCTCCTTCATCCGGCCGGCAGAGCGCAGGAAGAAATACAGGGCGAACTGGGCCACCCACACCGGGATGGCGATGCAGGAATAGATGAGAAACAGCTTCACAGCAAACACCTCCTCTGGTTAGATTATACCGCGGGGAAAAGAGAAGTCAATGAAAAAACCATCTTTTCAAAGTGTTTTTTATGAGGTATGCTAAGAAAAAGAGAAATTCCGCTGTAACGAAACCAGGGGTGGGGAGTCCTATAGACGGAGAGGGGTGAGGAGATGGACGATTTCGAGCGCATCTACGCGGAGTACTACGACCAGGTGTATGGCTACTGCCTGCGGCTGACCCACGACCCCCACATGGCGGAGGAAGTGACCCAAGAGTCCTTTTTCAAGGCGCTGAAGGCCATCGGCTCCTTCCACGGGGAGTGCAGGCTGCAGGTGTGGCTGTGCCAAATCGCCAAGAACACCTACTTCTCCCTTCTCAAAAAGCAGAAACGGTCCGCCCCGCTGGAGGGCGACTGGCCCGCCCCCGCGGATTTGGAGGAGCGCCTGGGGGACAAGGAGGACGCCCTGAAAATCCACCAGGTGCTCCACCGGCTGGAGGAGCCCTACCGGGAGGTATTTTGGCTGCGGGCCTTTGGGGAGCTGAGCTTTGCCCAGATTGGCGGGCTGTTTGAAAAGACCGAAAGCTGGGCCCGGGTCACCTATCACCGGGCGAGAATGAAGATAAAGGAGGCATTGGAATGAAAGTCACTTGCAAAGTCATCCAAGACCTGCTGCCCCTGTACCACGACGGCGTCGCCTCCCCCGACACCGCGGCCCTGGTGGAGGAACACTTGCAAACCTGCGAAGCCTGCCAGGAGGAGTTTCACAAGCTCCAGGAGGCGGTGGATCTGGCCCTTCCCTCCCCAGAAAGGGAGGAACAAAAGACGGAGAGCCTCAAAAAAGTAAAACGATCGCTTCGATATAAGCGCCTGGCAGTGATCGCTATTACCCTAGCGGTCATGATCGCCATTTTCATTCCCGTGGGGATGTGGATGAGCATCCCCTGCATAAGCCCGCCTTTGGAAGAGGTGGCAATCGACATCACCGAGGAAAACGGCATTCTCAACATCCATTCAGTGTCTTCCTGGACTGTTACTATGCGGCGAGCCTTTTATCCAGACGGCACGGATGCGCAGGAATGGGAGAGAAAAAACGGCTCGGCCCTTATTTTGAGTGCCTACTACACCCCCTTGGAAGGACTAGCCGCCCATTTTGACGGTTCCGAAGACGAACTCATTTCCGGGCTATCTCAGTGGGCTATCACCGAGGAGGGCTGGTGGGAACTGCATCGGGACGATGTGGAGTATCTGGAGGACATGGATAAGATGAGGACAGAGTATCCCGATCAGCCCCTTCCAGACTACGATCAAAACGCCCCGCGCTCCCCGGAGGAGGATGTGGATTTTCTCTATCACGGCATCAAAGAAGTCTACTATTACGATGGATTGGACGCAGGTATCTGGGGAAAAGAGAACGATGAGCTTTTGGCAGATTTAGAAAAGCACGGCACCCTCCTCTGGACCGCCGAGGACGGGGTGGTGTACAACCCGTAACGCGCACAACAAAAAGCCCCTGGGCAGCAGCCTGGGGGCTTTCCTTGTGTTTAATGGGGTAACTTGCTGCGAACTGGGCCGGGACGGCGGCCTATCGCCCTGCGGGCGCGTGCGGCCTTGTCCCTGGTTTCTTTTTTTGCAACGCATGGCGTTGCTTTTAAGGCCGTAAGGCTCCGCCTTACCAACCGCCAGCTTTTTGAAAAAAGCTGAACCAAAAACTTTTACGCCGCTTCGCGGTTATCCCATTTTATAAATTTTCACCCCATAGCCGGGGAGCTCCACGGTGCCGTGCAAATCCGTCTTCTCCCCGGTGAGCAGCTCCACCGTGGGGCCGTTATAGGCGCACTCCATCTGGCAGGGGTTCTCCTCGGCGTTCACCGCCACGATGACGGTCTGCGCCGGGCACTGGCGCACGAAAATCCACTGCTTGTTCCGCAGGGTCAGGTTTTGGAAGCCGCCGTCTTTCAGGGCCACGCAGCTGCTCTTGATGCGGCTGAGCTTGCCCAGGAACTCTGTCAGGTCGTTTTCCAGGGGCTTTTCAAAGCAGGGGCGCAAAGCGGGGTCGCCCTGGTGCTTTTCGCCCTCTGCCCCCCACTCGCTACCGTAGTACACGCAGGGGATGCCCGGCATGCAGAACAGCACGGCGTAGAGGGCGTTCATCTGCTTCTTATCCTGGAGGATGCTGGCAATGCGGGTGACGTCGTGGTTGTCGCAGAAGGAGAACAGGTGCATACCCTTGTAGAGGGTCCACGGCTCCGGGCCGAACTGCCGGGCCAGGGAGTGGGCAATCTCGAACATATTTAACGAGTTAAAGGCGGAGTACAGCCCCTTGTAGCACTCGTAGTTGGTGGCGCTGTCCAGCATCTCCTCGTTGACGATGCGCTTGTAGTCCCCATGAATCATCTCCCCCAGCAGGAAGAAGCCCTCGTCCCGCTGCCGCACGTAGCTGTGCAGGCGGCGCATAAAGTTCTCGTCCAGCAGGTAGGCCACGTCCAGCCGCAGGCCGTCGATGGAAAATTCCTCCATCCAGCCGCCCACGCAGTCCAGCAGATAGTCCACCACCGCGGGATTTTGCAGGTTCAGCTTCACCAGCTCGTAGTGGCCCTCCCAGCCCTCGTACCAGAAGCCGTCGTTGTAGCCGCTGTTGCCTCCAAAGTTGATGTGGAACCAGTCCTTATAGGGGGAGGCCTCCCGCTTTTCCTTCACATCCTGAAAGGCCCAGAAGCCCCGGCCCACGTGGTTGAACACGCCGTCCAGCACCACCCGGATGCCCGCCTGGTGCAAAGCGTCGCAGACCTCTTTAAACTCCTGGTTGGTACCCAGGCGGCAGTCGATTTTTTTGAAATCCCGGGTGTCGTAGCCGTGGGTGTCCGACTGAAACACCGGGGAGAAATAGATGGCCCCAATGCCCAGCTTCTCCAGGTGGGGGATCCACTCCTTCACCTTTTGGATGCGGTTCACCGCCACCCCGTCGTTCTCAAAGGGCGCGCCGCAAAACCCCATGGGGTAGATTTGATAAAACACAGCGCTTTGGGCCCAGTCCTTTTCCGGCTTGCCATGCAGCATACACGTTCCTCCTCGTTTTGTGGTTTCCGTCCAGAATTCCATTCTGCTACCAGTATAAAGCATTCCCCGCGAAAAGGAAACCCCTTTCCCGAAATTTTTTGCGCCTTATCGCTAAATTTTCTGACAACACAAGAGGTTTGTTGCCGCACTTTGTTACAAGAACCACCGGTTTCCCCGCTGTAAGGGACGCTGCCCCCGGAGCAGCCGCGGCCATAGAAAAGGGAGGGTTTGGCAAAACCCTCCCAAAAACCTTAAGAAATTTCGTATGCGTCCTGGCCGGTGACGGTGAGCACCGTCTGATAAAAGGCCTCCATGGCCTGGACCATGTACTCCAAATCCTTGGCGCCGGCCGTCTCATAGGGGGAGTGCATGGACAGCTGGGGCAGGCCGATGTCCACCGTGGGCAATGCCACATGGGAGCCGGACAGGTTGCCCAAGGTGCCGCCGCCGGGAATCCTGGAGTTGTTGTAGTACACCTGCACGGGCACCCCGGCCTTTTGGCAGATGGCCTGGAACACCCCGGCGGTGAGGGCGTCGCTGGCGTAGCGGGGGCTGTGCTTGACCACCACGCCCTCGTTTAAGTAGCAGCGGTTGGTGGGGTCAGACTTCTCCGGGCTGTCCGGGTGGACGGCGTGGGCGTTGTCCGCGGAGAGCATAAAGCCCCCGGCGATGGCCCGGTACAGGCCCTCCCGGTCCTTGCCGCAGGAGAGGGCCACCCGCTCCAGCACATCCCCCAGGAAGGTGGAGTCCGCGCCCTGGCGGGTCAGGCTGCCAATCTCCTCGTTGTCAAAGAGGGCCAGCACCGTGACGTTCTCCCGGTTCTCCCCGGCCAGGAAGGCCTTGGTGGCGGCGAACACGCACTCCAAATCGTCCAGGCGGGGGGCGGCGATGAACTCCTTCTCCCCGCCGAACACCGTGCCCTGGGCCCGGCTGTACAGGTACAAATCCCAGGAGAGGATGTCCTCCGGGGCCACGCCGGCGTTCTGGGCCACCATGGCTTTCAAATCGGCCTGGCTGCCGCCCAGCAGGGGCAAGGTGTCCTTCTGGGTGTCCAGCTTCACGCCCTCGTTGACGCCCCGGTTCATGTGGATGGCCACCCCGGGAATGAGCAGCAAATCCCGGCGGATGTCGCAGAGGACGGACTTCACGCCCTTCTCGGTGCGCACAGCCAGCCGCCCCGCCACAGACAGGGGCCGGTCGGTCCACAAGGCCAGCTGCATGCCGCCGTAGACCTCCGTGTTCAGCTTGGTGTACTTGCCATCCACCCGCATCTCGGGGGACTCCTTCACCTTAAAGCAGGGGGAATCCCCGTGGGGGGCCACCACGGAAAAGGCGCGGAAATCACGCTTGGGCATCTGGAAAGCCATGAGGGAGCTCATGCCTCGGATGGTGAAGTACTTGCCGCCGGGCTCCAGCTGCCAGGGGTCTGTCTCCAGCAGCTGGGTAAAGCCCTCTTGAAGCAGCATGGCCCGCACCGTGGCCACGGTGTGGCTGGCGGTGGGGGAGCATTGGATAAAGTCAAACAGTTGATGAATCAATGGAAAAACCTCCTTACGGGTTCCGATACAATCTCTGGCCTAGAGTATTATAGCACAAACCGGCCTAGCGGTAGGTGAGTATCCCAATATTTTTCGGCCCTTTAAAGGAAAAGGTGACGGTTTCGTAGCGGATGCCGTTTTCCTCCAGCCACTTGCAGATGTCCGCCACCATCTCCTTGGTGCCCAGCTTGCGGGTGCGGTCCCAAAAGTTGCAGCAGGGCACCACCAGCACCGGCCGGACTTTGGCGGACTCCACCACCTCCCGCACCGCCTCGTCGGGGTGCAGGCCGATGACTAAATCGTAGTACGAGGCCATGTCCGAGACGTACTCGCACTGGCGGTTCTGCACGCCCACCACCTGGTAGTGGCGGGGGTCTATCACCTCGGCCAGGTAGTTGTACTTCTTGTTGAGGATGCGGGAGAGCATCCCCTGGCCCCCGGCCACATCGGCAATGTAGTGGACCGAGTTGCCAAAGCGCTCGTAGACAAAGCGGGCCACTTCCTCAAAGCGGGCCTCGTCGCCCTTGCACTTTACCTGTGTTTTCCTTCCCATACGGCGAACTCTCCTTACCGGCGAAAGACCCGGCAGCAGCCTCCCTGCGCCGGGTCCTCGTTTTTCCTCGTGGTTATTTAGATTTGGGGCAGCTGCTGAAAGCTCGCCTCCAGCTCCTCATCGGTGGGGATGTAGTCGGTCATCAGGCCGTCGTTGAACTTCTGGTAGGCGGTCATGTCGAAGTAGCCCGTGCCGGTCAGGCCGAAGATGATGGTCTTTTCCTCGCCGGTCTCCTTGCACTTGAGGGCCTCGTCAATGGCCACCCGGATGGCGTGGCTGCTCTCGGGGGCGGGCAAAGTGCCCTCCACCCGGGCGAAGAGCTCCGCCGCCTCAAACACGCGGGTCTGCTCCACGGCCCGGGCCTCCATCAGGCCGTCGGCGTACAGCTGGGAAAGCACGCTGCTCATGCCGTGGTACCGCAGGCCGCCGGCGTGGTTGGCCGAGGGGATGAAGTTGGAGCCCAGGGTGTACATCTTCTGCAGGGGGCACACCATGCCGGTGTCGCAGTAGTCGTAGGCGTACTTGCCCCGGGTAAAGGAGGGGCAGGAGGCGGGCTCTACGGCGATAAACTGGTAGTCGGCCTCGCCCCGGAGCTTCTCGCCCATAAAGGGGGAGATAAGGCCGCCCAGGTTGGAGCCGCCGCCGGCGCAGCCGATGATGATGTCCGGCTTGATGCCGTACTTGTCGCAGGCGGCCTTTGTCTCCAGGCCGATGACGGACTGGTGCAGCAGCACCTGGTTGAGCACCGAACCCAGCACGTACCGGTAGCCTTCCAGGCCCGTGGCCACTTCCACGGCCTCGCTGATGGCGCAGCCCAAGGAGCCGGTGGTGCCGGGGTGGGCCTCTAAAATCTTCCGGCCCACGGCGGTGGTCTCCGAGGGGGACGGGGTGACAGAGGCGCCGTAGGTGCGCATCACTTCCCGGCGGAAGGGCTTCTGCTCGTAGGAGACCTTCACCATGAACACCTTGCAGTCCAGCCCAAAGAAGGAGCAGGCCATGGAGAGGGCGGTGCCCCACTGGCCGGCGCCGGTCTCGGTGGTGACGCCCTTGAGGCCCTGCTGCTTGGCGTAGTAGGCCTGGGCGATGGCGGAGTTCAGCTTGTGGGAGCCAGAGGTGTTGTTGCCCTCAAACTTGTAGTAGATTTTGGCGGGGGTGCCCAGGGCCTTCTCTAAAAACTCCGCGTGGATTAAGGGGGAGGGCCGGTACATCTTGTAGAAGTCCAGAATCTCCCCGGGGATGTCGAAGTAAGGGGTGGTGTCGTCCAGCTCTTGGCGGACCAGCTCGTCGCAGAACACGGGGCGCAGCTCGTCGAAGGTCATGGGCTGGTGGGTGGCGGGGTTCAGCAGGGGGGCGGGCTTGTTTTTCATGTCGGCCCGCAGGTTGTACCAAGCCTGGGGCAGTTCGCTTTCGTCCAAATAGATTTTGTAAGGGATTTGTGCCATGGTGTACCATCCTTTCAAACAAGAGAATTTGGCTTGCAGCTCAACCAACATGAAAAACGAAAAAGCGCACCCGTCCTAAACCACTTAGGACAGGTGCGCGAAACTTCGCATCTGCGGTGCCACCTAATTTCGCCCCTGGGGGGCGCGCTCGTCGCGTACACATGATACGCTAGCTGCTGTAACGGTCAGCCTCCGTCTCACCTAACGCCGCCTGTACAAACAGAGGCGCTCGGTTTGCCCTCGCGGGTCCATTCCCCCTTCCCTGCCACGCCGCGCTTTCACCGCCCGCGGCTCGCTTGGGAGCCAGTTGTGAAGAGGTACTCGTCCCGGTCACCGGTTTCAAGTTGATTGATTGTTGTTACTATAGCACTCTCCATTTCGTTTGTCAAGGGCTTTTTTGTAGATTTTCCCTCACGCTGTCACCAGCGTCCCCCGCTTGAGGCGGAACACCACGTCGGCCTCCCGGGCAAGTTCCCGGGAGTGGGTGACCACCACCACGCACTTGCCCATCTGGTGGGCGCTTTCCCGCAGAAGGGAGGCGATGCCCTGGGCGGTGTCCTCGTCCAGGCTGCCGGTGGGCTTGTCGGCCAAGATGACCGGGGCCTCGCTGGCCAGGGCCCGGGCGATGGCCACCCGCTGCTGCTGGCCGCCGGAGAGCCGCAGCACGCTGCGCCTGGCCTCCTCCTTCGTCAGGCCCAGGCGCTCCAAGAGGGGCAGCGGCGGCAGCTTGGAGGCCAGGGCCACGTTCTCCGCCGGCGTGAGGTAGTCAATCAAGTTGTAGGATTGAAAGATAAAGGCCACATGGCGGCGCCGGTGCCGCCCCAGGCCTGTCTCCGCGATGTCCTTCCCCTGGAACAGGATGTGCCCGCCCTGGGGGCTGTCCAAGCCGCCCAGCAGAGAGAGCAGCGTGGTTTTCCCGCAGCCGGAGGGGCCCAGAATCGCGTACAGCTTGCCCTGCTCCAGCTGGCCGCTGGCGCCCCGCAGAAGGGGCTGCTGGCCATCGTAAGTGTACGTCAGGTTGACAAATTCCAAAAGGCTCATGGATATACCTCCTTCACTCCATTTGGGAGAGGATGTCTTTGGGCTTGCAGCGAAGCACCGTAGTCGCCGCCAGCAGCACTGCCAGCGCCAACAGCAGCGCCCCCAGGCCGTAGACCGCCGCCGCGTCTTGGAAGCGCACGGCCACGTCCAGCCCCTCCACGCCGTTGGCGGCCGCCAGGATGTCCCCTGCCCTCTCCCCCAGCAGGGCGGCCAGTCCCAAGGCGGCGGCCCCGGCGGGCAGCGCCAGCAGCAGGTTCTCCGCGAAGAATTGCAGCAGGATTTCCCCCTTGCCCTTCCCCAGAGCCAGGAAAATCCCCACTTCCCGTTTCCGGCCGCGGGTCCACAGGAGCAGCAGCAGCGCCGCCAAAACTGCCCCTGTCACGGCAATCCCCGCCACCGCCGCGTCCATCATCCGCTGGAGGGAGGAGAGGGGCGTGGAAATCAAGTCGAACTGCTCCGTATCGGTGGAATAGGTAAAGGTCTTGCCCCGCAGCTGGGGCAGGGCCTGGATGGCCTCCAGCACCTGCTGGACGCGCTGGGCGGAATCCACGTAGACATCCAACGAGCCCAGCTCCAAGGTGGTTTCGTTCCACATCTTCTGATAGCTGTTGCCGTCGATATAGCCCTGGTTGGCGGCGATGCCATCGGCCATCATGGCGTCCTTCGTCATGCCCTCGGTGCCGCCGAAAATCCCCACAATGGTGAAGGTGTTTTCCGAGTCCGTGTCCAAATCGTACATGGTGACGCTGTCCCCCACGGACAGGCCGTTTTCCGCCGCCAGCTCCGCGCTGATGAGGATGGCGCCCTGGTCCTCTGGCTGGATGTGGCGGCCCTCCAGCAAGGTGTATTCCTCCTCCCGGAACACGTCCAGCAGCTGGGAATCCCGCACGGCTGTGACCTGCCCCATGTTGCTGGCGGTATTGTCGCCGGCACCCGGCAAAAAATGCAGCTGCTGGCTTTTGGCGTAGCCGTACTGCTCGGTGTTGTTGAGTTTTGGTTTTGTTGGAGCAGTTTTGTCCCAAGGCTGGCTGCCAAAAAAGCGAACCCCAAAAACGGGATTCGCGAACGAAACAAGCAAGCCTGCGTTGGGCTAGGCTGACAGTTTGGACACCCGCCGCAAGCGCCAGCGGAAAGGCAAAAGAAACGGCCGAACCTGGAACGCGGCGTGCGTCCAGGTTTCGCTAGGCTGAACAGCGAGGATGCCCATAAAAAACGCGGGCAACAAAAATCGCGAACCTCACCAAGATGAAGTTCGCGACTTGGGAGCGGCGGCTCGCCGCCAGGGTCGGGGCGACAAATTAGATGCCCGCTATACGCGCCAGCGGAAAGGCAAAAGAAAAGGCCGAACCTGGAACGCGGCGTGCGTCCAGGCTCAGCTAATCTGAACCATGAGAATACCCGTAAAAAACGCGGGCAACAAAAATCGCGAACCTCACCAAGATAAAGTTTGCGACTTGGGAGCGGCGGCTCGCCGCCAGGGTCGGGGCGACAAATTAGATGCCCGCTATA
>OFMJ01000811.1_pt1 | contig 28369 bp, 24 predicted proteins | sample 1541801 | NCBI WGS metagenome assembly OFMJ01 (sample SAMN04209234, study PRJEB22552) | human gut metagenome | biome: gut; material: feces | host: Homo sapiens | place: USA: Oklahoma
AAAAAGCAGAGTGTCCATTACAGGATACTCAGATCCTATAAGGACACTCTGCATGTTCCCAGTGGCGGGGCAATACCAGTTTGTACAACGGGAGGAGGGGCACGGCGTTGTTCCATTGCAGGAAGCGTGTCACAAAGATGATGCGCTCTATCAGGCGATCCAGAAACATTTCGAACAAGAAGCTAAGGAACAACGTCCTGACCCCTTGGGGGAGAGCGCGGAGCATTTTCTTCGGGAGACAGGTTTGTTTGAGGAGCCCATCCGAAAAGAGGAGGGGAAAGATCCAGCCCGCCCGAATTGCCGCCATTTTAGGGTGATGTTGTAACCTGGCCGTTGGGCCATTCTCCGCTGCACCTGGGTGGAAAGCGGCTAACTATATTTGCGGCCCTATACTTTGCAGATAGTGAAGAAGCTGCAAATAGTCCTCATACGCTGCGGTGAAGAGATCGCGTAATTCTTCGCTTGTTTCGGTAGGGAGACCGGTTGCAGTGTACTCCGCCACGGTCATGGTCCTGCCGATGCCCAGGCGCGAAGGCTTTTGAAAGCCAAAGCCCCCTGGGCGGTACTTCCCATTTTCATCGTAGAGCATGGCGTTTCGCAGTTTCTTGAGCGTCATGGGCGACTCCACAGGTGTTTGGGGCTCCAATTTTAAGCGGATGGGAAAGGTGCGGACGCCGTTTTCGCTAACGGATTCCACCTGCACATAAAGGGCACAGGTGACACGGCTGCCATCGAGGATCACATCAAAGTGGCAAGCCTCCGGCCACAGCCAAATCCCCTGGAACCCTCCCGTTTGGTTGGCCACATAGCCGTAGCCGATCTTGCTGTAGCGCCCCTGCAAAAAGTCCCCGTTTTGCAGCGCATCGAAAAAGCAGGTGCATTGGGTGCTGTCCCACTCTGCCGGAGGAAGCTCCCGGAAACGCCGGGCGTTTTCCAGATAAGTATTCCAGTACCCGTAATAGTCACGTAAAATTTGGCTGTCGGTTTTCTCCACATAGCGCCCCAGAAGATCTAGCATCTTTTCCAGGAAAACATACTGGTATTTTGCCTTGTGGACAGCCGAGAGGTCGGACTGGAACCCTGTTTTGTAGTAGACCCCGCAGGGAATACAGCCGGGAAACTTTTTCTGTATTTCTCCCTTGTAGCGCATGAGTTGTTCGCTGTGCTCACGGGTGTTGGTCTTGTCCTCCACAATGATCTTGTAGGTGGTTCCCGCAAGCTCTGCAGTCAGCAGGACATCGATGTGCCAGACCTGCCGTTCCACATCCGTGAGCGTGAACGGGTGGCCATTGAACTCCGGCACAAACAGTTCCAGCATTTCCCTGGCACAGGAGCGCAGCGTGTCATCCGGCTCCGCGTCCTCCAGAGCGTAGGAAGCCAGCCAGCAGAGAAAGGCGTCCTGAGACAGCTCACTGGTAGCGTAGTTGAAAAGATTGTTTTTCAAATTCATACAGCATCGCTCCTTTTCTCTTCCCATTGTTGCGGCTAAAATGCCCTTCGTTACATTAGGGGATTTTGCCGCAGGGCTGAGCGGGTTCTTGCAGATTTCCAAAATGTGTGTCCACCCAGCAACTCCCTTTCACTTGCGAGGCATTGTGGCCATGTGTTACTATAATACCAGAATCTATGGGGAAAAATCAGGACAGAAAAGCTGGTATCCTTATCATAGCATCTGGAAAGGGGCGTGTCAAAATGAATCTATATGAATGGCTGGAAAGCCCGGATGTCTGAGAAAAACCGGCACGAAATTTTTGCAGGTCAAAAGAAGGCAAAAACAGCGAAACGCACCCGATTTCAGGCGAAAATAGCTGAAGTCGGGTGCGTTTTGGGTGCTTGAGGGGGTGGCAGCGGTTGGGAACAGGTGCAAACGGATGGGAAAACCAAGTGTCTGAACCAAAGTGAACCCCATTCCCATACAACACGTGCAAAAAGAAAACCAGCAGAAACCCAGAGTTTCCGCCGGTTTTGTGGCAGGGGCAGAAGGACTTGGCCTCGGCTGCCGCCTCGGGTGCTGCTCCCCGGTGGGGAGCGCCCAGCACCGACCGAGGCGGGAGCCGAGACAGGCGCGGCAGAGCGCTGGTGTGGTATAAAAAAAGTTGGTGTGGTATAAAAAAGCTGACAGCTTAATCTCAAGGATTTCTGTAAAAATCTGATTAAACAGGAAGAATTTCTATTGACTTTATCTCTTTTTTGTGGTAAAGTAATGCAAACCGTTGAGAAAGAGCAAGTAGTTTCAGTGCAGCTGCTTTCAGAGAGCCGCCGTGGGTGAGAGTGCGGCAGCAGAAGCTGGGATGAATGGGCTTTCGAGGGCGCGCTGAAAGAGGGTAGGTTTCCTCCAGTAAGCAAGCCGGAGAACGAACTCCGTTATCAAAGAGAGCATATAGACCGTTTGTATGCGTGAGTGGACGCGGAAACCGCGTCAAGCCGGGTGGCACCGCAGGAGTGTTGCGCTCTTGTCCCTGCATCAATTTTGTAGGGACAAGGGCGTTTTTTTGTTGCCTTGTCCCGGAAAGAGGTATCAAAATGAAACTGGAAAATTACGAAGTCCATTTGCCCAGCTACTCCATCGGCGACAAGATCTACGAGAAAATCGGCCCGGTGTGCGAGTCCTATGGCAAAAAAGTGTTGGTCATCGGGGGGCGCAAGGCCTTGGCTGCCGCCTATGACAAAATCGCCGCCTACGTGGCTCAAACGAATTTGGAAATTATCGGCACAGAAATCTACGGGGAAAACTGTACCTATGCCACCGTGGAGCGCCTGCGGGCTTTGCCCCTGTACCAAGAGGCGGACATGGTCTTTGGCGTGGGCGGCGGCAAGGCCTTGGATACGGTGAAATGCCTGTGCATCCCCGATGACAAACCGGTGTTCAGCTTTCCCACCATTGCCTCCAACTGCGCGGCCACCACGTCTGTGTCCATTCTGTACAACGAGGACGGCACTTTTCTGAAGCCCCATTTCTTTATCCGCCCGGTGATGCACGCCTTTATCGACACCCAAATCATCGCCCAGGCGCCCAGCCAGTACATGTGGGCTGGCATTGGCGATACCTACGCCAAATACTACGAGGCCCTGATTTCCTCCCGGGACGAGCGGCTGGAGCATTTCACCGCCGTGGGGGTGGCGGTCAGTCAGATGTGCCGGGACCCTTTGCTGCTGTACAGCGCTCAGGCTTTAGAGGATCACAAGCAGGGCTTGTGTACCTATGCGGTGGAGCAGGTAGTGCTGGCCATCGTGGTCACCACAGGGATTGCCTCCATCTTTCTCACCAAGGACTACACTCCCGATTATAACAGCGGCTTGGCCCACGCCATCTTCTACGCCCTCACAGCCTACCCCGTCGTTGAGGAGCGCCACCTGCATGGAGAGGTGGTGGCCTTTGGCATCCTGATTGCTCTGCTGGTGGACGGGCAAAAGGAGGAGTTTGAGAAAATCTATGAACTCAACAAGTCTATCGGCCTGCCTACCCGGCTTTCGGACATCGAGATCACCCCCGCTCAGTGGGAGGAATGCCTGGAGGTCATTCCCACCATGTCCGATGTGGCCCACTATCCCTACAAGGTCACCCGGCCCATGCTGGAGAATGCCATGAAGACTCTGGAGGAAAGGGCGGTGAGCCACCGATGAAAAAGTCGAAAACAGGAGCCATCGCCCTGGGCGTGGCCTTTGTATGGTTTACCACGCACTTCGGCGGGGGCTTTGCTTCCGGCGCCCAGATTTACAGCTATTTTGTCCGGTATGGCGCCTGGTGCATTCTCATGCCTGTGCTGGCCATGGCCTATAACGGCGTGTTTTTCGCTTACAGCCTGCGGTTTGCCAGAAAGCACCAAACCTATGACTACCGCTCCTACAACAACGCCTTTTACGGCAAATACGCCCCCATCTTCTCCAACCTCTTTGAGCTGCTGTACTTGTGCGTGATGTGCGTGGCGCCGGCGGTAGCCTTTGCCACAGGGGGCGCCACTCTCAGCCAGCTGACCGGCCTGCCTTACTTACTGTGCACTTTTCTCATTGGGATATTTATCTTTGTGGTGGCCATTTTCGGAACGGATTTGGTGCGCAGGGTGGCTTCCGTGCTGTCCATTTGCATCATCGCTGGGCTGCTGGTCGTCTACCTTCCCAACATTGCCGTGAATTTCTCCCAAATTGGCGCCGCTGTCCAGCAGATGGGAGAAGAACAGCTGGGCGTCGGCCCGGCGTTGTATTCCGCCTTTTTGTACGGCACCTTCCAGCTTTCCAACATTGCCGTGTTTGTCCAGCACGCCAAGTCCTTTGAGAAGCCGGGGGATGCGGTGAAAAGTATGGGAGTAGGGGCGATTGTCAACGCCCTGATGATGGTCATGGTGGTGCTGGGCCTGATGACCATCTACACCAACCCGGAGACCGCCTCTCAAAGCGTGCCCACTTTGTTTATGGTGGAAAACGGCGTGGGCGCCTCCTTTATGACGCCGCTTATCTCCCTGCTGATTATTTTGGGAGCGGTGTCCACGGCCGTGAACATGGTGGCCGCCATGGTGAAGCGTGTTTGCGGAGAGAGCCCGGACCTGGCGCAGAGAGGGGAAGGGTCCCGCCTGCGTGTCACGAAAAAGGAGATTTTGGCCGCCCTGATTTGCTGTGTGGTGGATTTCGGCATCGCCCAGTTTGGCTTGCTGAACCTAATCCAAAAGGCTTACAGCGGCATCGCCTATCTGGCCATTCCGGTCATACTCATTCCGTATATCGTCCATATGGTCGTCACTCGCTTTGATACCAAATCCCCCGCACGAAAGAAATCGAGAGACGTTTCGCAGGAGAACAGGCCGCTTAGATGATACGGTAGAAGCCAAAAAGGGATAGGAAGACCACCTGTGCACCCTAGCTTTCGAACCATGCAACCTCGCAGATGACCGAGTTGTACTATGTCAAAATGGACACGGCCAGCGCCCTTTCCAGTTCGTATTGTACCCGGCAAGCAGCCGCACCCCAACTTTTTGGGCAAATACCCCCAAAACCCCTTGCAAGCTGGCCCGTTTCCCGGTATACTAAAACGGAATCAATAGGCCATGGCCTTTTGTCGTATGGGTTTCCATACGACAAGCATTGCTTTGTGCCGCGCCGGAAGGGGCCAGCCCCCAGCAGCATGGCGCGGGAAGCGTCTGGAATTTCGAGATAGGAGGCAACGCCTATGATGACGCATGAGGCCCGCGTTGCAGCGGTGATGGAGCGGGTCAGGGCCAGGGTACAGCTGAGGAAGCAGCGGCGCATGGCCGGGGTCCTGGCCGCCCTGGCCGCCGGGTTCGCTCTGGGCGCGGCGGTATACCACCGGAAGGAGGTCGATTGAAATGGGGAAGAAACTTTTCAGCCTGTGCATGGCCCTGGCCCTGTGCTTAGGGCTGCTGCCCGTCACGGCGCTGGCGGCGGGTATCCCCTATTTGGACGAGAATGGAACACAACAAACCGCTGACAGTGCTACACAGGTTACAAATAGTGATACCCAGTGGGCAAATAGTTGGTATGTAGCACAAGGCGACATCACCATCGACCAGCCGGTTACGGTCAGCGACAATGTGTATCTGATTTTGGAGGACGGCTGCAACCTTACCGTGAACGGAGGTATTCTGTTAACAAAAGGCAGTAATATGTACATCTATGCGCAGTCCACCGAGAAAGAAACGATGGGCTCTCTGACCGCCACCGGCACGGATGCTGGTATCAAAGAAGCAAACTACGGGACACCGACTTTGACAATCGCCGGCGGCAAGATAACAGCGATCGGCAGCAACACAGGAATCTCCGCCGATTCCCTTACTATTACGGATGGTTATGTAAGTGCCTCGGGAAACGGATATTATGGTAATAGTATTGCTGTTAGGACCACTACTATTTCCGGCGGATTTGTGGATCTCCATGGGGACTTTATTGGAACTCTTTCCACTGGCACAGACGGTCATGCAGTGATTTCTTCCACTGGTGAGATTAACAACATAGCAGAAAATTGCAAAGGCTTGTTTTTAATACAAAATGAGGGAAAAATCTACGGAGATACATTTACTTTGACACAGGACCTCAACATTGCGGCTAGTAATATTAAGGTGACTGTGGGGGAAGGTCAAACCCTGACGCTCGATAATGGAGTGACCTTAACTATTCCTCAGTACGCAACTTTAACGAACAATGGCACTTTGAATAACAATGGAACCCTGAACAACAACGGCACCCTGAACAACAACGGTACCCTGAACAACAACGGTACCCTGAACAACAACGGTACTCTGAACAACACCAGCGCTCTGAATAATGCTGGCGCCATTATCAACAACGGTACGCTGACCGGTGAGGTGGGCGGCAGCGGAACAGTTACTCCGAAGATTACCACAGATAGTCCTCTGCCCGAAGGCACGGTGGGCGAATCTTACTCCGCAACGCTGCAAGCCACCGGCAATAACATTACATGGAGCGTCACCAGCGGTTCCCTGCCTGTGGGATTGACGCTGGAGAGCAGCACCGGCGTGATCTCCGGCACCCCCACCGTGGACGGTACATTCAATTTCACGGTCAAGGCCACGAACGGCGGCGGCTCCGACAGCCGGGCGTTTACCCTGACCGTGACAGCGCCCCCAGAACCCGAACCCGAGCCAGAACCCACCCCGCCGCCCTACATCCCGCCCACCTACGCCGTAACAACCCCCGAAACCACCGGCGGCACGGTGACGGTGAGCCCCAGCCGGGCCAGCAGCGGCCGCACGGTGACCATCACCGCCGCGCCCGACACGGGCTTTGCGCTGGAGAGCTTGACCGTCCTGGACAGCCGGGGCAATGAAATCGCCCTCACGGACAAGGGCGGCGGCAAGTACACCTTTACCATGCCCGCCAGCCGTGTGACGGTGGAGGCTAGCTTCGCCCCCGCACCCCTGCCCTTTGAGGACGTGGCCCCCGGTGCTTGGTATGAAGAAGCGGTGCGGTACGCCTATTTCCACAATATCATGGAGGGCATGAGCGAGACGGAGTTTGCCCCCGCCACCGCCCTGACCCGGGCCATGGCGGTGCAGATTCTCTACAACCTGGAGGGCCAGCCGGACCTCTCCGATGAGAACCTGGGCTACCCTTACGAGGACGTGGATGCCCAAGCCTGGTACGGCGACGCGGTGTATTGGGCCAGAATCACCGGTGTAGCCACTGGCTACGGGGACGGCACGTTCCAGCCAACAGACAGCATCACCCGCCAGGAGTTCGCCCAGATGCTCTACAACTACGCCAAGTATAAGGGCTATGACTTAAGTGCTGAGGGCGACCTCTCCACATTCCCTGACGCTAATTCCATAGCCGATTGGGCGGAAGCCGCCATGAGCTGGGCCAACGGCAACGAGCTCATCAACGGTCATGATGATGGCACCTTGGAGCCTGACGGCACTGCCACCAGAGCCCAGGCAGCCAGCATCCTGATGCAATTTGACCAGAACCTGGTGGAAAATTGAATGTTTATGCGAGGGCCGGGAGCAATCCCGGCCTTTTGCTTGCCCAAAGAGCGTGCTGCTCTCACGGTAACGAAGCATCCGCTGGCGAGTGCCGCCCAGGGCGCTGCTGGTTTCCCACACTTCAAACCAGGAAGTGAAGGGGCAGACAGGTGCCCTTGATAGGTTAGTGATAACTAACTATAAGGGTAATGCCTTGCCGGGAATTTCTCCCTCTGGGCCATCCCCAGGGGGAACGCGGCGCCAAGGGGAGAAGGGGTAGTATGCCGCCGTGAAACAAAGCGGTCCTCCGCAAGGCAAAGGCCCTGTGGCGGTGGAAACCCTGGCAATCCAACAAATAGGGCGCGGGCTTTTCTATTTAATCCTTGCAGGATGGAACGCCCCGGGAGAGCGGCTATTGGTATCCCGAAAAGCAGCCGGGAGACAGGTTCCCCCAGGGAGAACTTCTGGGCCGTGTGGAAAGGACCCTGCAGGCCATCACCGCCCCCTTTGACGGCGTGGTGCTGTACCAAACCCATATCCTGGGTGTGAGCCAGGGGATGCCCCTTTTGTCCTATGGAAAGCTGCTGGCGGAAGGGGGGCTTTCCCGCCGGGAAACGGAAGGGATGCTATGACTGAGAAGAAAAACTACAGGGCAAAGGCTGCCACCGGCGAAAGGGATAAGCTCTATCCGGTATTCCCGGGGATCTGGCTGGCGTTTCAGGAAGTGGAGACCTATTCCTTTTCCCCCTGGGGGAAAGTCCCCTCCGGCTTGCTGGAGATCACCCATTGCCGGGAAGGCCGGCTGGAATACCAGGACAGTTGCCAGGCCTTTGTCCTAGGGGAGGGGGACTTGTCCATCCGCCAAACCCGAAAAGGGGAAGCTGCCCTTCTCTGCCCTGTCAAGCGGTACCGGGGGCTTTCCGTCCTGATTCACCCGGAGCAGGCGCCTCCCTGCACCTCCTGCTTTCTAAGGGACGTGAATGTGAGCCTTGCGGAGCTGTATGAAAGGTTCTGCGGAGAGGGCCGGCCTTTTATCATGCGCGCCACGCCGCAGCTGGAGCACATTTTCGCCCAGCTGTACCAGGTGCCGCAGTCCATCCAGCGCGGATACTTCAAGGTAAAGGTGCTGGAACTGCTGCTGTTTCTCTCCTGTTTAGAGCCCGCCATGTCCCAGGGGGAACAGCGGGCCTGCACGCCCTTTCAAGTCCGGCTGGCCCGGGAGGTCATCGCCTATGTGGACGCCCATCGGGACCAGCGGGTCACCGCCGCCCAGCTGGGACGGGAACTGGGCGTCTCCACGGAACAGCTGCGGGCCAGTGTGCAGCAGGTGTACGGCAAGCCCCTGTACCAGTGTATCCGGGCCTATAAGATGCGGGTGGCCGCCAGGCTCCTGCGGGAGACAGACACCGCACCGTGCTGGATATCGCCGGGGAGTTCGGCTACGGGAACAGCAGCAAATTTGCCGCCGCCTTCCGGGAGGTGCTGGGGGTCTCCCCTGGGGAGTACCGCCAGAAAAATTCCCCAGCACTTTGGAGTGAAGATTCCGCAGATTGGAGCGGAAACACGCCGGCGGATCAAGTATAATCAGGTACGCCAACAGGGAAGGAGCCGCACTCCAAGTCCCTGGGCGGCAGAGAGAGCGCTCACACCGGTCGTTTTCCTTTTTGCCAGCTAGTTAGTTATAACTAATTACCGATGAGGAGGGAACGGGTATCGCAACACATAAAACCACCTTTGTTCTAGGGGGGATCCTGGCAATCCTTTCAGGCGTCTCCCTGTTTGTGGGGGTGCTGGACATCAACCCGCAAAGCCTGCTCGCCGGGGACAGGGAGCAGTGGGAGGTGTTTTTCATCTCCAGGCTGCCCCGGCTTTTGGCCATCCTGTGCACCGGCGTGGGTATGAGCGTGGCGGGCCTTATCATGCAGCAGCTGTGCAGCAACAAGTTTGTCTCCCCCACCACCGGGGCAACCATTTCCTCGGCGCAGTTTGGCATTTTGCTGGCCCTGCTGTTTATGCCATCCTCCACCCTGTGGAGCCGGGCGCTGTTCGCCTTTGCCTGCGCCATTCTGGGCACCTGGGTTTTCGTCTGGTTCATCCAGCGCATCCAGTTTAAGGACGTGGTCATGGTGCCCCTGGTGGGCATCATGTTCGGCAACGTCATTGGCGGCATCACCAACTACCTCTCCTACAAGTACGAGATGACCCAGGCGATGTCCTCCTGGCTGGTGGGGCACTTCTCCATCGTCCTCTCCGGCAACTACGAGCTGGTGTGGCTTTCGGTGCCCCTGGTGGTGCTGGCTTTTGTGTTCGCCAACCACTTCAACATTGTGGGCATGGGCAAGGACTTCTCCAAAAACCTGGGGGTGCCTTACAACCTGGTGCTGTTTCTGGGGCTGTCCATCGCCGCCATGATCACCGCTTCGGTGGTGGTCGTGGTGGGGAGCATCTCCTACATCGGGCTGATAGTGCCCAACATTGTGGCCATGTTCAAAGGGGATAAAATCCGGGGGACCTTGGTGGACACCGCCTTGTTCGGCGCCATCTTCGTGCTGGTGTGCGACATGATTGCCCGGGTGGTCATCGCCCCCTACGAGCTGCCCATCGAGCTGATTGTGGGCATCATCGGCAGCGTTTTGTTCATCGGCCTGCTGCTTTACCGCTTAAAGCACGGGCGCAAGGCCATCCGCCTGGGGGCAGCCCACAGCGGCGCCTGCGCCTCTGCCGTCTCCCAAGAGGAAGGGGGGAGAGGCCGATGAGAAGCGCCGCCTACCGCGCCAACCTGCTGAAGCTGGGCGTGATGGCTCTCCTGGCCCTTGCCGCCTGCGCCGCCTATCTGTTGGTGGACATCAACCCCAAGTACATCGACTACGCCATGAGCCTCCGTATCCCCAAGCTCATCGTCATGCTCATTGCGGCTTTTGCCATTGGCGGGGCGTCGTTGGTGTTCCAGTCGGTGATAAACAACACCATCGTCACCCCCTGTCTGCTGGGGATGAACTCCCTGTACACCCTCATCCACACGGCGGTGGTGTTCGTGGCGGGCTCGGGGAGCATCCTGGCGGTCAACGCCAACGCCGCCTTTGCCGTGGACCTGATAATTATGGGCCTTTCCGCCACGGTCATCTACGGCTACCTCTTTAAAAAGACCAACTACAACGTGCTGTACGTGCTGCTCATCGGCACGGTGCTCACCTCCTTTTTCGGCAGCATCCAGTCCACCCTCACCCGGGTGATGGACCCCAACGAGTACGACAGCCTGCTGTCCACCTTGGTTGCCAGCTTTTCCAACGTCAACGCCGAGATCATCCTCTTTTCCCTGGTGGTGCTGGCCCTGCTGGTGTTTTTTCTCCGCAGGGATTTGGCGCTGCTGGACGTGCTCACCTTGGGCAAGGAGCAGGCCATCAACCTGGGCGTGGACTACGACAGAAGCGTCCGCCGCCTGCTGCTGGGGGTGACGCTGGCCATTGCCGTGGCCACCGCGGTGGTGGGGCCCATCTCCTTTATGGGGCTCATCATCGCCAACCTGTCCCGGCAGCTTTTAAAAACCTACCGCCACACCCAGCTCATCGCGGGCTCTGTGCTCTTTGGGATGGTGATTCTGGTGGCGGGCCAGCTGATTGTGGAGCACGTGTATTCCTATTCCATCCCCATCAGCGTGTTCATCACCGTGGGCGGCGGGGTGTATTTCCTCTATCTGCTGCTCACAAGAAGGAGGGTCTAACGGTTGCAGGTAAAAGAACTGACAAAACAATACGACGGCAAAACTGTGGTGGATTCCGTCACCTTCACGATACCCAAAGGCAAGGTGCTGTCCCTCATCGGCCCCAACGGGGCGGGGAAGTCCACTGTCATGGGCATTATCTCCCGGCTCATCGCCCGGGACGCCGGCTTGGTGGATTTTGAGGGCCGGGACATCGCCAAGTGGAAGAGCAAAGAGCTTTCCAAGCGCCTGGCCATCCTCACCCAGTCCAACAGCATCCAGATGAAGCTCACCGTCCGGGAGCTGGTCACCTTTGGGCGCTTCCCCTATTCCGGGGGGCGCACCACCCCCGAGGACCAGCGCATCATCGACCAAGCCATTTCCTACATGGAGCTGGAGGACTTCCAGGACCGCTTCATCGACGAGCTCTCCGGCGGCCAGCGCCAGCGGGCCCTCATCGCCATGGTCATCGCCCAGGACACGGAGTACGTCCTCTTGGACGAGCCCACCAACAACCTGGATATCTACCACGCCACCAACATGATGCGCACCGTGCGCAAGCTCTGCGACGAGCTGGGCAAAACCGTCATCCTGGTGCTCCACGAAATAAACTACGCCGCCTTTTACTCCGATTACATCTGCGCCTTTGTGGACGGGAAAGTGGCCAAGTTCGGCACCGTGGAGGAAGTGATGACCAAGGAGAACCTGTCCGCCATCTACCAGGTGGATTTCGAGATTTTGGAGATAGAAGGGAAACCTTTGTCTATATACTATTAATATATGCCGGCGTCCCCGGCAGAAGGAGAGACATCCATGAAAAAACTGATTTCTTTTTGTTTGGCTTTGGCCATGGCCGCGTCCCTGGCAGCCTGCTCACAGGGCGGGAGCGGAAGCTCCTCTCAGGCAGCAGGGGAGAGCATCTCTTCCGCTGTGGAGGAGAGCTCTATCGCAGGGGAGGAATCCTCTGCGGCGGAGGCCAGCGAAACCCCGGCGGAAACCCCAGAAACAGTCACCATCACCAGCTTGAATGCCGAGGGGGCCGAAACCCAGCTGGAAGTCCCCTATGACCCGCAGCGCATTGCCATTTTGGATATGGCCAGCCTGGACATATTAGACGCCCTGGGCGTAGGCGACCGTGTGGTGGGCACCGCCAGCACCAGCCTGGACTACCTCCAGAGCTACATCAACGAGGACATTGCCAACCTGGGAACCATCAAAGAGGCGGACCTGGAAGCGGTCATGTCCTGCGAGCCTGACGTGATTTTTATCGGCGGGCGGCTGGCAAGCTCCTATGATGCCCTCAGCGAAATCGCCCCCGTGGTGTACCTTTCTACCGATACGGAACAGGGCGTGGTGGAATCCGTGAGGAAGAACGCCAACACCATCGCCTCTCTCTTTGGACTGGAGGAGGAAGTGGACAGCCTGATGGCGGACTTTGACAGCCGCATCACCGCCCTGGCGGAGTTCGCGGAAGGGAAGACCGCCATTGTGGGCCTGGTGACCAGCGGCGGGTTTAACGTGCTGGGCAACGATGGGCGCTGCTCCATGATCTGCCGGGAGGTGGGCTTTGAGAACATCGGCGTGGACGCGGAGATCGACACCGCCACCCACGGCAACGAGGCCTCCTTTGAGTTTGTGGTGGAGAAGGACCCGGACTACATCTTTGTGCTGGACCGGGATGCCGCTATCCAGACCGAAGGCGCCCAGCTGGCCCAGGAGATCGTGGAGAACGAGCTGGTCAAAGGCACCCGGGCCTATACGGATGGCCACATTGTGTACCTTTCTAGCCCTGCCGTGTGGTACACCGCCGAAGGGGGCATCACCGCTTTGGACGTGATGCTGCAGGATCTGGAATCGGAGCTGTTGTCCCAGTAATGCCGCGCTTGTTGTAAGCGGCGCAGGAAGATTTACATTTACGATGATACATCCATCCGTTGCGGTTGTATCGTTACATGCAACCATAAAGGTTTGGGAAGAGTTTGATATGCCACTTCTCACTCCTTCGGAACTTCTACAAAAACTCTCGTAAAGACAGCCAGCCCCACAGGGTTTCTCCCATGGGGCTGGCTGTCTTTATGGGCTTTTCGAGAGTGCCCTAACAGGTACTATTTTCAGAAACAGCAAACCATCTTAAAATTTCCCATATGTGTCATAGATGCGGTTTCTGCGGCTACGTTCCTCCATACTCAGCTTGTCTGCACCGGCAATGTCGTAGGCTCCAAAAGTATCGTAGAGCCGGGAGGTGGGGTCGATCTCCACATACGTTACCCAGGGCAGCCAATGATAGTGGCTGGTGAATGTTTGGGTTGCAAAATTGCCCCCTTCGTGCGAAAGGCCTGGAAGGGCATATCCAAAGCTGCCGTCCACATCATTTGCCTGGCGCGTATTATTGTGAATAAATTCAGCAAAATCGTGGTAGTGCTCATCGCCCGTGATGATGTATAGTCTATAATACACATATGCGCAGGCAGCCATGTACATATCACCGCCTCCCCCTCCGATGGTGACAGGGCTCTGGCCGCTAAATGAGTTTTTCGAGAAAGGATGGTTCGGCCATAGTACTTTCATTGGATACGACCACATATAGGTCCATGTCTCCGTATAATCCGCCGCCCCAATCAATGCATCCAGCCATTTCTGTTGGCCTGTTAAATCGTAGAGGGAAAGAAAACCGAACATGGCGTAAATGCCGGATTCATTATCGGTGATGTCCGTATTGTCGCAGGTGGAACCACGGTACTCCATATTGCGGTAAATGTTCTGGTACGACCATTCGCCGGCCCTGAGCGCCGTCTCCCGGTAGCTGTCTTCCCCTGTTACCAAATACAACTGTATCAGAAAACGGACTGCGCTGATTGTGTTAGCCTTGGACTCCATACGCATAGAACCGTCCTCTGTGTTGTAGGCCCGGTACCAGCTTCCGTCTTCGTTCTGGATGCGCACAAACCAATCAGCAGCCTTGCGGCAGAATGCCAACCATGCGGGGCGCTCCTCGCCCTTTTTTCGCATATATACGTACGCGTCCAAAATATTCTCCAAACCGTCCGAAATCATCCTGGTCCAGAACGGCATGGGCTCAAAGCCTTGCAGGGCGGGATTATAACACACGTTTGGCGCGCCGATCTCTGTCATGGCAGTATTGACCCAGAAGTCGATGATATGGTTGCCCTTCTCGTAGGCTTCCTGGTCCTTTTCCATATCGCCGTACCGGATGAGCTGGTACCCAATGCCCGGCTGTTGGCCCACAAAGCCGAACTGGAAAGAAACGCTGGAAACGTCGAGCTGCGGAAGCCGGCAGGAGAACGGCAATCCCCAAGCGTCGCCATACTGGCGGGTGAGTTTGGTGAGAGACTTCATGCAATTCTTATAGTGCAGTTCCTGGTCCACCTGGTAGACCGGCTCTTTCAAACGGCTGCAGGCCGCACGCCACGTGCTTCGCATCATGGGATAGAAACCGTCATACTGCCCAAAATGGACTGCGACAGAAAAATGGTCTGTAAAGCCCTTTTCCATGGGGTGGAATACCCTGGTCATGGTTTTCGTCTGCATCATGTAGTCAATATTATAACCGCGTCCCGTCCTGGGGAGCTGCCCGTCCGCTCCCGGATAGACGTAATCGATAGAAAGTCCATCGCACGGGGTAGCAACCGGCTTGCGGACGGGGTAGCCATAATGGAGGTAGTCAAGCGTCCTGTTTTTTGGCTTGCTGATGCCGATAGAGCCGATGGTGTACTTGCGGTCCACAATGTTTTCGGATTCAGTAAAATCCTGGCTGCGCATACCAACATCAGCTGCCCAACGGGATAATGAAATTGTCTCTCCGGTGGCTTTGTTCTGCGCAGCAAAAAGCGGGAGGGTATAGCACACCTCCCTGCGCCAGAAATATTCACAGTCAAGGTCATACCCCAGTACATTGGGATTGGCAAATTCGTTCTGGCGGTACCAGTTGGCCGGTGCAAAACAGTTGTAGTCGCGGATCTTGTCCGAGGCTGCCAAAACAAAGGATACTTTCGTTGCAAAACCAAAGTCATCCGCCGTTTCCAACACTGTCACGGTGCGGTCCACCTTCATAGCGCCATCGGAAATCCCATAGGAATCGGAAAAGTGCAGCTGCGAGCCTGTAGGGCTTCTTAGGATACCTTCCGCAAGAATGGAGCCATCCTTTTCGGTGATGGTTTCGTAGGGAGCATCGTAAAATTCCGTGACAGCAAGCGCTGTTTTGATAAAGGCGTACATGGGGCGCTTATTATAATACAGCAGGGTATCCCCCTTGAAAACTTCTACGCCCCCGCCACAGAACCGTGCGGTGTAGTTGTTGTAGCTCAGTTTCATAACACAATTCCTCCTTGTTTCGCAATGGTACCATGGAGAAATCTTGTTGTCAATACGGAAAAAGCCCGAACCATCACGGCATATTTCGAGAAGGGCAAACGGCGAAACAACAACCTTGGAGACAATGCTGTAGAGCCGCTCAGGGCCGACCCCAGGTCCCCGTCCCATCACTATGCTGGCGTATTCCATGAGGTATCATCTCTCTTCAAAATGTGCGGTTTTACCGTTCTTCTTGAATAAGGATCAGGCTCTAAGAAAAACTCCCCTGTATACTGCTGTTATAATGAAAGGGACACCCAGGCCAACGAGGTGTTTTCAATGGGGAAATGCGCAACTTTTCATGGCCTGGCAACGCGCCTTCGCATGTTGGAATCCTGCAGTGGGACCAGGGAGCTCCCAGCGCCGGCTGCGGAAGGTGAACCCGCGGCGCGCGGCTTTGGTGTGGATGGGGAAAGCTGCGCTAACCTTATTCCAGCGTTCCAACTGTATCAAAAGTGCATTTTGCAAAAAGATTTTTTGTCAGCCATCTTGACAGCCTGGGAAAAGGGATGTATTATAACAGTGTTATATTACAGTGTTATGTGGAGGGCGGTATGGAAGAAAAGATGAGCGCCACTTTGGAGAGCATCCAGCGGGCTGCCATGCAGGAATTTCTTGACAAGGGGTTTCAAGGCGCCTCCTTGCGGCAGATTGTGAAGAACGCCGGGGTGACTACCGGGGCCTTCTACGGCTATTTCTCCAGCAAGGAAGCCCTGTTCAACGCCCTGGTGGAGCCCCATGCTGCCGCCCTCATGGGCAAGTTCATGGAGGCCCAGATCACCTTTGCCGAGCTGCCTGAAGAACAGCAGCCGGAGCACATGGGGGTGGAATCCGGCACCTATCTGGATTGGATGGTGGACTACATCTGCCAGCACCGGGAGCCGGTGAAGCTGCTTCTCACCCGCGCGGAGGGCACCAGCTACGAGCACTTCGTCCACAACATGGTGGAGGTGGAGGTAGAATACACTCTCCAGTACATGGAGGTGCTCCGCCGCCTGGGGAAGGATATTCCCGTGCTGGACAAATCCCTGTGCCACATCATTGCCAGCGGGATGATGGGCGGTATCTTCGAAATCGTGGTCCACGATATGCCCCGGGAACAGGCCTTGCGGGATGTGGATCAGCTGCGGGATTTCTACACTGCCGGATGGCTGAAATTGATGGGGGCTTGACCCCTATCTTTTTTGGATATAAGTTAGCATTAACTAACCAATTTGCAAGGAGGGATCACTGTGAAAGAAAAGAAACCAAGCAGTCTTGCCCGCATCTTGGGCTATGCGGGCGGGCACAAAAACCTGACGCTCCTGGGCTGTATCCTGTCCGCCCTGTCGGCGGTGCTGGGGCTGGCGCCCTACCTGTGTGTCTGGCTGGTAGCCAGGAGCATACTGGCCGCTTGGCCCAGCCTGGATGGGGGAGGGGATCTGGGCCGTTTTGGCTGGATGGCGGTGTGGTTTGCTGTTGGCAGCATCTTGCTGTACTTTGCCGCCCTTATGTCTACCCATATCGCAGCCTTCCGCACCGCCCGGAACATCCGGCGCGCCGCTATGACCCATGTGCTGAAGCTCCCCCTGGGCTTTTTCACCGGGAATCAATCGGGGCGGCTGCGCAAGCTCATCGACGACAACGCCGGGCTCACCGAGGACCTGCTGGCCCACAAGCTCCCCGACCTGGCCGCCACGGCGGTGACGCCCATCGCCGCCATCGTCGTGCTGTTCCTCTTTGACTGGCGGATGGGCCTTCTGTGCCTGCTCACCATGGTGCTGGCTTTGCTGTCCATGTGCCTGATGATGGGCGGCAAGAACGCTGGCTTCTTCCACCGCTATCAAAAGGAGATCGAGCGCATGAGCGGCGAGGCGGTGGAGTATGTCCGGGGCATCCCGGTGGTGAAAATGTTCCAGCAGACGGTCTACTCCTTCAAGGCCTTCTACGCCGCCATCCAGGATTACAGCGACCTGGCCAGCCAGTACGCCATGAGCTGCCGGACAGGCCAGACCTGCTTCCTCACCTTCATCAACGGGGCCTTCGCCCTGCTGATCCCGGCGGCGCTGCTGATTGCTTCCGGCGGGGACGTGCGGACGGCGCTGGTGAACCTGATTTTCTACGCTCTGTTCGCCCCCGCCTGCGGTCAGATGATCAACCGCATCATGTATATGAGTGAGGCGGTGATGGAGGCCGACGAGGCCATCGGCCGTCTGGATGAGATCCTGAACCAACAGCCCATGGAGGAGCCGAAGGTCCAAAAAAGGCCGACCAGCGACGCCGTAGTCTTTGACCATGTGACCTTCACCTACCCCGGCGCGGACCGGCCTGCGCTGGAGGATGTGAGTTTTTCTGTCCGGCCCGGTGAAGTGGTGGCTCTGGTGGGACCCTCCGGCGGGGGCAAGACCACCGCCGCCAGCCTGATCCCCCGGTTCTGGGATGTGGACAGCGGCAGCGTCACCGTAGGCGGCGCGGACGTGCGGGAGCTGGACAGCGCCGCCCTCATGGGGCAGATGGCCTTTGTGTTCCAGGATACCCGGCTGTTCAAGGAGAGCTTGCTGGAAAATATCCGGGCTGCCCGGCCCGACGCCACCCGGCAGGAGGTGCTTGCGGCCGCCCATGCCGCCCAGTGCGATGACATCCTGGAAAAGCTGCCCCAGGGGCTGGACACGGTGGTGGGCGCCAGGGGCGTCTATCTCTCCGGTGGGGAACAGCAGCGCATTGCCCTGGCCCGTGCCATTTTGAAGGACGCCCCTATCGTGGTGCTGGACGAGGCCACCGCCTTCGCAGACCCGGAGAACGAGCATCAGATCCAAAAGGCCTTTGAAACACTGACCCGGAACAAAACAGTGCTGATGATCGCCCACCGGCTGTCCACGGTGCAGAACGCGGATAGCATCATCGTTTTAAACGAAGGAAAGATCGCGGAACAGGGCAGCCACAGTGCCCTATTGGAGAAAAACGGCGTCTACGCCGCCATGTGGGCGGACTATCAGCGCAGCGCCCAGTGGAAGGTCGGAAAGGAGGCGGCGGTATGACAAGGAAATTGCAACACATCTTCGCCCTCAGCGAGAAGGGAGCCAAAGACTTGGTGAAGGCCGTGATTTGGTGCTTTGTGTGCAACCTGGCTCTCATGTTCCCCGTCGGGGCGGTTTTGTTCACGGTCCAGCACCTGCTTGGCTGTCTGGAGGGCGGCGGCAGTCCCACGGACGGGTTCTGGCTCTATGTGGGCTTTGCCCTGGCGGTGCTCCTCCTGCTGTTCGTCCTTCACTGGTTCCAGTACGCCTCTCTCTACATCGCCACCTACCGGGAGAGTGCTAACCGCCGGGTGAGCCTGGCGGAGACCCTGCGCAGACTCCCCCTGTCCTTTTTCGGGAACCGTGATCTCAGCGACTTGACCTCCACCATGATTGCCGACTGCTCCAGCCTGGACCAGATGTTCTCCCACTATGTGCCCCAGCTATTCGCATCCATCGGTTCCACGTTGGTGATCGGGGCGTGCATGTTCGCCTGCGACTGGCGCATGGCCTTGGCGGTGCTGTGGGTGGTGCCCGTGGCGGTGGCGCTGACGGCGGGCTCCAAGAAAATCCAGGACGCCTTCGGAACGAAAAACATCCTGAACAAGCGGGCGGTGGCCGACTGCATCCAGGAGGGGCTGGAGACCATCCGGGACATCAAGGCCTGCCACCGGCAGGAGCGGTATCTTGGCGACCTGGAGGCAAAGCTATCTGCTATGGAAGGCAGTTCCATCCGGTCCGAGCTGGCCACCGGCGTGTTTGTGTGCTCTGCTCAGGCATTCCTGCGCCTGGGGCTTGCCACCACGGTGCTCACCGGCGGGGCGCTGCTGCTGGCCGGGGAGCTCTCTTTCCTCTATTTCCTGGGCTTCCTGTTCGCCGCTGCCCGGCTGTACGATCCCCTGGGGGTGGTGCTCCAGAACATCGCCGCCACCTTCAACACCAAGCTGCAAATTGAACGGATGCGCTCCATTTTGGAACAGTCGGTGCAGACGGGGACAGAGGACTTCCGCCCGTCCAGCTACGACATCACCTTTGACCATGTCTCCTTTGCCTACCGGGAGGGCGCTGGGGTACTGGAGGATGTGAGCTTCACCGCCCGCCAGGGGGAGGTCACAGCCCTCATTGGTCCCTCCGGTGGCGGGAAATCCACGGCCTGCAAGCTGGCCGCCCGGTTCTGGGACGTCACCGGCGGGAAGGTGTCTCTGGGTGGGACGGATGTGTCCACGGTAGACCCGGAGACCCTCCTGCGCTCCTACTCCATGGTGTTCCAGGACGTGGTGCTGTTCCGAGATACGGTAATGGAGAACATCCGGCTGGGCCGCCGGGGCGCCACCGATGAGGAGGTGCTGGAGGCCGCCAGGGCCGCCCAATGCGACGACTTTATCCGCAAACTGCCCCAGGGCTACCAGACGGTGATTGGGGAGAACGGCTCCACCCTCTCCGGCGGGGAGCGGCAGCGGATCTCCATCGCCCGGGCCCTGCTGAAGGACGCGCCGGTGGTGCTGCTGGACGAGGCCACCGCCAGCCTGGACGTGGAAAACGAGAGCGCCGTCCAGACCGCCCTTTCCCGCCTGCTCCGGGGCAAGACGGTGCTGGTCATCGCCCACCGGATGCGCACCGTGGCGGGAGCCGACCACATCGTGGTTTTGGAGGACGGCCATGTGGCCCAGCAGGGCGCCCCGGCGGAGCTGCTGGAACAGGGCGGCCTCTACCGCCGCATGGTGGAGCTCCAGAGCGAGAGCACCCAGTGGCGCCTGGGTGCATGATCCCTCTATTCCAGTCTATTTGTCCTGTTTTTCGGGAGTACGATATCCTTTGGCGGTCCCGGCACTATGCTGACGCTTTGCCTAAGGGTGCCGTACTCCCGCTTTTTTCTGTGGAAGCTTCCGAACGGTTTGGAAAAGACGGGAGCCTGGGAAGGGAAAAACGAACGGCGCCAGCCTGCCGAAGGGCAGGAGACTGGCGCCGCTTTGCTTTATTACTCTGGGGGCCGCTCAGTTATCCCCTCTGTGATAGCGGATTTTCATGTGCTCGGAGGCGTTCTTGAGAATCTGGGAAAGGGCCTTGTCCGACTCTTCCCTCACCATGCCGGCAATCTTGCTGTTGGCTTCCTTCAGAATTTCAACAGGCTCGCCCTGCAGGATTTTCTCATCGTACTCATAGAGGAACTGCTGCCCGCGGTTCATCACCGCGTTCACATACCGCTCGTCAAACAACAAGGCGTTCCCGAAGTGGGCGTCGGTCAGCGCGGCAATGAGCCGGCTGTGCCAGTACATGCTGTCCGTGGAGACGGTTTCCGTTGTGCCGCCGAAGTATTTGGGGAACTCCGTCACGTTGGCGTATACCGGGAAGCACGCCGTGAAGCCGCTGCCGCCCATGGACAGCCACTGCACACCCTGAATGGCCTCCGGCAAATAACCGCGAATCTGCATAATCCCGCAAACATCGCTGTTGGGCACGCCAATGGTGCGGTATTTCCCCTTGTACGCTGCGTTCTTGTCGTAGGGATTGTAGGGCGTTCCCTGGTAATAGGAACCCAGCAAATACCGCACATCCTCCACGGTCACCTTGTGTTCCGGCACAAAAGACCAGGGGATGTCGTTGCTCTCCGGGGTGAAGTCCGCGTTGTCTCCCTCCCACTTGTAGGTGCGGGGCAGGAAATACCGGGCCATAAACCAGGCGCGGGGCGTATTGTAAATATGGTCCGCGTCGGAATGAGAGCCGAAGGCCAGCCGCGGATTGAAATCCGCGCCCGTGTCCAGGGCAAGGTGGTGCTTTTCCACGAACTCCCGCAGGTCCTGAGAGCAGAGGTGTTCCTTCTGCTCCCCGTAAGCGTCCGCGAAATCGAAATGGTCCAGGCCAAATTGGTTGGGCATGATGACCACCCGGTCATCCGGTACCCGCCTGGCGATCCAGTGGTGCCCGCCGATGGTTTCCAGCCACCAGACTTCCCCGGCGTCCGCGAAGGCCATGCCGTTGGGTTCATAGGTGCCGTACTGCTCCAGCAGCGCGCCGGTGCGCAGCACGCCTTCCCGGGCGGAGTGAATATAGGGGAGCACCAAAGTCACCAGGTCCTCTTCGCCGATTCCCCCGGGGATCTCTTTGGCGCTGCGGTTTTTCTTTTTCTGGTACCGGACATAGGGGTCTGCGCCGATAACCCGGGCGTTGCTGGTGATGGTCTCCGTGGCGGTCATGGCCACGTTGGCCTCATTGATGCCGCAGGCAGGCCATACGCCGTTGGTCTTTGTCACATTGGGGCAGTCGGTATAGCGCATGGCGTTCCCCGGGAGCTCCACAGTCAGGTGGGAGATGACTGTTTTGTAGGTAGAGGCTTTCTCTCTGGCGGGGTGAGCTAAAAGGCGTTTGGCTTCAAATCCGCCGTCATCGTTGCGGGCAATGATCGTTGAGCCGTCATGGCTGGCTTTCTTGCCCACCAAAATCGTTGTACAGGGCATACGTGACTCCTTTCCCTTTTCCATGCATTTCGGATTGCGTGCAGCTTCTTATTTCGCTGCATAGTTCATTTCTCACAGCCGGAAACCGCCAAAAAAGCGGTTCCTTCTTTTGCATTCGACGCCTTAATTATAGCACAGGCTCCATGGCATTTCCAGTGCTGATCCTCTTCTGGTTTCTATTTTCAGGTGTTGATGCTGCTCGCCATGTTGGGACCCCTTTGTTAGACTTCTTTCTCGTTACGCACAGTGGAACCTTGCCTAGATTGGCTAGATGCTTCTCAGTTGTGCTGCACTGTGGAGAGCTTGGCTTATAAAAAATAGGGGAAAGAGGGGAATCCAATGTGAAGTTCAAGAAGTATCTGAAATTATGCCTTCGATTTTTTGCAAACTTTCCTTTTTGCACTTGAAAAATGGAGAAAGTCATTTTATAATAAATACAACATCGAATCCTATTTAATAGTAAAGGGGAGAAATGTATGCCACGCGGAGTAAAAGGTTCTGGAAAGAAACCTGTAAATTCCAAAAAACCTGCCACAGAGAAGAAAGAGCGCAAAGCCTATCCCACCTATCAGGAGCGGATTGAGGCTGCCGACAAGAAAATGGAGCAGCTGCAAAAGCTTATCGCATCCCGGGAGGCCCTGATTTCCCAAACGGAAGCCAAGCTGGCGGAGCGGAAAGAGGCCCTGGCCAAGAGCCAGGAGGCTCTGGAAAAAGTTACTGCGAAACGGGAGCACCTGGTGGCCCTCATGAATAAGCCTGCGAAGGAGCCCAAGCCGAAGCTCTCCCCGGAAGAGCGCGCCGCGCACCGGCGGGAAGCGCTGGCCAAAGCCCGGGAGGCTAAGAAGACTAAGAAAGCGCAGATGGAAGCCCTGATGGAGAAGCTGGCCCAAAGCGGCAAGTCTATCGAGGAGCTTATGGCGGAGCTGGGCCAATAAAAAGGGAAAAGACGAATGTCCCTGCACCATGCCCTGGACGTGGAGCCGGTATCCGAAAAAGCGCTCTACGTCCATGAATCGGATTTGGCGGACCCCAGCCAAGCGGATGTCCCCGTGGCTTCCAAAGCGCAGGGAAAACCGTTGGATAGAAGGGAGCGCCTGCAGCTGGAGTTGCGAAGCCAGCCGGAAGACAACGTCCGCGTCTATATCCCTCTGGATATAAATGAAAACGCGATCCTCCGTCGCCTTCACCACATCTTTTGGAAGTACGGCGAGGTTAGCGAAGCCAACGAGGCTCCGTTTCGCAGCGAAGTGGAAACCTTGGTCTCTCAAGTAGAGATATACGACCAGGTTTGGTTTGTGCGCGAAGGAGATAGTGGAAACCATCACAGCGGAAAAGCTACGGCACTCGTGCAAGAGATGTGCTCATGGCTCATGGAACATCCAGGCTGTGGCGAGACATTCCCCATGGACCTGGTGGAGGAGCTGCGCAGGGAGTACCAGCTTTGCTTTGATGAGTGATGGCGAATCAGGAGAGTCTTCTTGTTCTTGAAACAAACGGGATTTCCCAGTGAAAGGATATCTGCCTTTCCAAAAACCCTGCCTACTGTATGTGTAGGCAGGGTTTTTCAGCTTGTCGAGAAACGCGGGTATGCAGCAAGCAAAGGACCGTTGTTTCACATATATTGGCAAGATTCCTATGCTCAAAAACGGGATATCCCGCTTTGATGGCCTCCAGGACCGAGCCGCTTGCACTCCTCCTTGTCCCGCCCATGGAAGACCCCAAAGCCTTCCATGGGCATCTTTCGTCCGTTGTGTAAGGCTGCGGATGGCTCCCGGGGCGATGGCATTGGGCTTATTATCACATCGTCGAGGCCACCAACGACCACGACTACACCAAGCCCTCCTCCGGTGAGAACTGGACGAAGCTTAACTAAACGCTTAGTATACCTTGCAAAATATCCCCAGGGCATCGCCCTGGGGATATTTTTGTCATATAGCTTTGCGGAGATAGGCTACAGCGCTCTCTTTACATCTTTCCTTCCACTGCGTTTCCGCACGGACTTCCCACTTCTTGTGTAAACGGGCGCCTCATATCCAAGCAAGAGGGAAAAATCAAAATCCGATCCCCCTTACAGATGCGTAGGCGGTTTCTTGTGCTCTACCATAGGGAGGAAAAGGCAAGAGGGCTTGCAAAGATGCAAGCCCTCCTCTTAGTTGTTCTCGCTGTCATCACACAAAAGAAGATCAGGCCGGGAAGCGGCACTTTGTTTTAGCTCCTCTGTAAATCCCGAGGCGCTAAAGAGCACATACCACACATGACGAGTTGCTTTCTTCCATTCCACACGGACAGACTTGTTTTCCAAGGTTTGGAGGACACTGACCCCCACCGGCTCCTTCCAAAATTTGCACTCGCCGAGAATGAGGTTCTCACCGTCCGGGTCCATGGCGGCTATGTCAATTTCATCATGGGCATCCCACCAGCGCCCTATTTTGGAAAACTGGAACGGCCACGTTTCCGCGGCGTTGAGTTCCCACATTCGTTCCCGGCACACGTCCTCATAGACATAGGCGGTGTGGTTGGTGATAAGTCCCTTATGGATTTTGTCCATTACAATCCGGCTGTTTCCACTTTCAATGAAGCTGCGGTTTGGATAGACAAAAGCGAACCAAAACCGAATGTAATTGTCTTTGATTTTATAAAGGCCTTTCTTACTTTTTTCCGGGTTGTTTTCCGTGATAGGGACTTCTCGTTCCAGTATATCCAAATCCATCAATGTTTTCAGGTATTTGGTCAAACTGGTGGCTTTCACTTCCAGCATAGACGCAATGGCGGAAAGTTTGCTGTTGCCTGCGGCAATCGCTTTTATCACGGAGAAATAGCTGCCCACTTCCGAAACCTCTTGTTGCAGTAAAAAGTTTGGCTCATCATAGAGATAGCCGGAGCGGTTCAGTACATTTCGCTCAATCGCTTTATAAATGTCCTTGCTTTCCGCGAACGGCTCGATATATTTTGGCACCCCTCCCGTGACAGAGTACATCTCAATCAATTCCCGGCGGCTTTTGTGGGGGAAGAACTCCCCATAATACCGAAAAGGGATTTGGGTTAAGCGAATCTGAGCGGTACGCCTCCCATAAAGGGGACTGTTGTAGGACAGGGTTTGGGATTCCATCATGGAAATGAGGGAGCCGCACAGAATCACCATGACTTGTTTGTCCTTCAGGATTTCCTCCCAAATTCTTTGGAATATGGAAGGAAAGGCCGGGTTCGATTTGCCAATATACTGGAACTCGTCTATAACAATGACCGGCTTACTTGCAAAGGTAGTGTCCATCAGGGCTTTGAAAATGACATCCCAGCTTTTTACATCGGCGTTACGAAGAAGGTCACTGTTCATAAATTCAGCGGCTTTCTCCTTAAACGCATGGCGGTTCTGTGTTTCGGATTCTTCGCTGGCCAAGAAGAACAATGCGTTTTTATCCTTGATAAACTCAGAAATAAGCGTGGTTTTTCCCACTCTGCGCCGTCCATACAGCACCACAAGAGCGCTGCCGTTTCGCGCGTATTCACTTTGTAAAGTTTCCAATTCCGATTCACGGTCAATCAATTTTTCCACATCCAGCACCTCACTCTTACCAATATTATACCCAAGATTATAATAATTTCAAGCATAATATTCTCTCGGTTCCCAAAACCGGCAAGGGAAGAAAGGATGGTCCATTTGCGCAACACGGCAAAAGAGCCGAAGCTTGCCGCGTTTGCCTCCGCGAGAGCGGGAGCCGCTGTTCAGATGCTCAACGGAATCCTGGATCATCTCAAGAGCCAGGGATAATGCAAAGATGCGGGGAATTTCGCGAATCAAAAGAGGATAAAAAGAGCGAAGCGCACCCGGCAAAGCCCGAAAAGGCGAAGCCGGGTGCGTTTTGGGTGGTGGAGGGGATGGGAACGGTTGGGAACGGATAAAACCAGGTGCGAAAAGCCGGACTTTAAACCAACGCGAACCACATAACCGTGCAACACATGCAAAAAGGAAACCGGCGAAAACCCATGTTTCCGCCGGTTTTGCGGCAGGGACAGAAGGACTTGGTCACGCCTGCCGCCCCGGGTGCTGCCTCCAGTGGGGAGCGCCAAGCACCAGCCGAGGCGGGAGCCGAGACCGGCGCGGCAGAGCGCCACCGAGGCTCGCTCGCCCCTCGGCACGCGATTTTGGAGTGGATGTGGGAACAGCCTACAGGGAGTGGGGGAGTGCCGGTGTTGGCCGGTTCCGCCCTAAGTCCGAAAGGGGGCGGGTTGTGGCCGCCGGCCCTCCCAGCGCGCCCACAATCCGAGTTATTTTGCCAATCCAGGAGGGACATGCCTGGGGTGCGAAAATAGCTGGTAACCTCTCCCACCTTCTGCCTTGCGTTGCCGGCGTAAACCAGAGTTTCGCTTCCGAGCATACATCCCCTGTGGGAGGATTGTTTTTCCAATGCACTCGTGGTATAATACTTTCCAAATCCTAGCAACAAACAGGAAACGGGGTCATGGTCATGAAAATTCCACTTCAGCAAGTAATAGAAGCCATTGAGATGGTAGATGACGCTTTTACAGCGTTATGGGATAGCAAAACAGGTGAAACAGTTTACCTAGATGACGGGCTCATTTCAGGGATGAGAAATGAGGAACTGGAAAACTTGTTGGAAACAGAGAGCGAGCGATTCTACCGTTTTCCAGCAAAGTGGGATATCCATGAATACAGCATCATGGAGGATTTTATCGACAGCTTAACACCCGGAGGGATACAGGATGAACTGGCATGGGCCATCCGAGGCAGCGGGGCGTTTCGCCGTTTCAAAGACAAACTATACTTTTTTGGCATAGAGCAGCAATGGTACGATTTTCGAGATAACGCATTTCGAGAATTGGCGATTCGATGGTGCCGGGACAATGAGCTGGAGTATACTGAATAAAACGCAAACAAGAGGGATAGGGATGTACTCATTACATGAAGTAGAACATATTCTTCGCAACAAACAAGTATTTGTTTGCTCCTTGGCGTTTCTAGGAGAAGGGGAGCATTCGGAGGCCTTTTTAGTGAACCGTGATATCGTGGTAAAGTTGCCGAAACACCGGCAGGCCAGTGAATGCTTAAAGACAGAAATGCAGGTTGTAAAAGGATTGGGGACAAAGCTGAATGTAGAAATACCCAATGTCCTGTTTCAAGGCGCCTTCTTTCACGAAGGTGAGGAATATACCTATTTTGGGTCGCGAAAATTGCCTGGGCACTCGCTGAACAAAAAACAGTTTTGCGCCTTGCCCAAGCCTATTCTCGATAAAAATGCGGAAATTGTGGCTAATTTCTTATATCGGCTACATAGTGAAAAAAACGTGCTGCCCATCCAACGTGAAGGAGACGTTTTAGTACACGGTGATTTTTCTTTGAATCATCTCCTGTTTGACCAGAACCAGATGGTGTGCAGTGTGCTGGACTTTGGAGACAGCCACGTGGGAGATTTTCAGGAAGATTTTCTTTACCTTCTTGACGAGGAAGACGAAGAAGAATTTGGAGCAGATTTTGGCAGGGAGGTTCTCGCAAACTATAAGAGCATATCGTCCTGTAGTTTGCAAGGGGAGTTTTAGATTGTGCGTGTCAGAGAAAAATCCCCATACGCGGAACTTGCCGGCGGTTTCGAACCGTAATCAGGAAGTAGCAACCTGCACAAAAACAAAGCCGAAGACTTTGCGGGTCAAAAGGGCACAAAAACAGGGAAACGCACCCGATTTCAGGCAAAAACAGCCGAAGGCGGGTGCGTTCCAGGTGCTGGAGGGGAAAATGGCGGTTGAAACTGGTTGCCAGCAAGTGCGGAAGGATATTCAGGGGCCTATGGAGGACTATACATCGTAAAGGCGGGAAGGGAAAATGGAACACAATAAGCAGCTTTATGAGCACCTTTTTCAAGCCATCTGGGAGCAGCTGGGGAGTGGCCCCGCAAGGACCGAGGGAAATGACGCGTTCAACATTTTCAAAGTCCTGGGCATCGCGGACAAAGAGGTCTTGATCTGTAGGCTGCTGGGCGAACTTTTGGACCCAAAAGGTTCCCATGGCTTAGGAGCGAAGCCCCTCTCGCTCTTTTTGGAGCGGCTGCGCATAGCGGACCGTTTTTCCCCCGGCCAGGTCGCGAAAGCGCACGTGGTTTTGGAAGAGACCATCGACCGTGACCGCAGGATCGACCTTGTCCTCTACCTGGGGAACGAGGTGATCCCCCTGGAAGTAAAGGTCTGGGCCGGGGACCAAAACAAACAGCTCTACGACTATTACCACTATTTTGCCCAAGCCAGACAGCGGAATGGAACGTTCAAGATTTACTATCTCACCCCCAACGGGCGTAGCCCATCGGAGATCAGCATCTGTGACCCGGCAGCAAACCAGCGCTTGACCTCGGAACTGATATTGTCAAGATTAGTTGACACATTTATCTCAAAGATATCACTGACTATGCT
>OFMJ01000812.1_pt1 | contig 28364 bp, 26 predicted proteins | sample 1541801 | NCBI WGS metagenome assembly OFMJ01 (sample SAMN04209234, study PRJEB22552) | human gut metagenome | biome: gut; material: feces | host: Homo sapiens | place: USA: Oklahoma
GGAATCCCGGAGCTGATCACCTCCTACGGCTTCGCCGTCCTGACTGAGGATTCTGTCTCCCACCTGGGCAAGGTGGAGCGGCCCCTGGTGGTCACAGACCAGTGGATGTACCACTCCCGGCTGTACGCGGCGGCCAAGTTTGTGGCGCAATGCGACCCAAAGGACTTGAATATCAATCTGGTGCAGCTTGTCTCCTTTGGCTGCGGGGTGGATGCCATCACCACAGACGAGGCGCGCTCCATCATCGAGCAGGCCGGCAAGATCTATACGCAGATCAAAATTGATGAGATCACCAATACCGGCACAGCCAAGATCCGCTTGCGCAGCCTGTTTGCTGTGCAGGGGCTTGCTGAATAAAACAAAAAAACACGGACAAAAGTCCGTGTTTTTTTCATCGTTTTTCCCAGCGCATCTCGTATTCCATTTCGCCGGTATGTGGGTCGGCCTGTATCGTCCGTACCTCAAACCCTTCCCTAAGATAGAAGCGCCGCGCCCCGGTATTTTTTCGATAGACATGCAGCGTCAGCACCGGGCACAAAGCCTTTGCTGCCTCCAGCAGCTGCCTGCCGATGCCCTGTCCCCGGTCTGCCTTGTCTACAAAAATGCCCTCTATGTATCCGTCGTTCAAGCCAAGAAAGCCGCGGACATCCTGGCCGTCTTGATAGACCAATACGGTAAGGCCGGCCCCCATCCGGTAAAAAGCCTCCTTGACAGCTTCGGCGTGCTGCCGCCAATGCTGCGCCTTGATAAAGGCGTGCGCATCCAGATTGCCGGCCAGCCAAAGTGCCAGCAGCCGGTCTATATCCTCTGTTTTTGCTTCTCGTATCATTTTCTGCTTTCCCTTCCGCCGTACTTAAAGGCCTTATACCCCGTTACCGCCGTATCCAGGCAAAGGGCAAAGAGGATCACTGCCAGAAAAATCAAATTGATATGCTGGAATACTGTGCCAAGGAAGGCTGCCTCTCCACTGAACAGCCCCTCAATATACAAAACAAACTGAGGTTCCAAAATCGAGCTGCCCAGCAAAAAAGCACAGGATAATCCGGCGGACAGGAGATTGGCCGCTGCCGCAATGGCAAGCAATCGCTTGGTATACCGGCCCTCGTACAGCTTCACGCTTTCCCGAAGCACCCCCAGCACGGTAAAAGCAACGATGACAGGCCATGCTGCCTGTATTTTTTCCACATTGAAGATCGGTATCCACTGCCCCTGTTCAAAAAATACGCCGACCACCTGCGGCACGGCCAGAAAAACAAAGGCAAAAAGGATACAGAATACAATGCCGATGATTGGCTCCGCCCTGGGAATCCTCTCCTGCTTTTTTGGTACCGGCGGCAAATGCGCAATATCCTGCTCTCCCAGCTCCATGCGCACGCCTTTACGCTCCAAAACGGCAAAAGCAAGCGTGATCCCCGCAAAGCTGCAAAGCAGCGCCTGAACGGTTTGCGACAAATATTGCCCCAGCGCAAGGTACCAGGGCTGCGCCTGGGCACATGCCGTGATCACCGACGCTACGGCAAGGCCAAATGCCACAGCCGCCAATACCAGGCCCAATAAGAATTTATAAGACGCATAGTAGCCCGGGCCGATTAGGTAAGCGGTGCGCTCCGGCCGGTATTTGGCTGCCAGCTCTGCCGGCCGTCCCAGCTCCGTGAGCACAACGAGCACATCATGCTCCGTAGGCGGTATATCCCGGCAGCGCTCCTCCAGCATATCGGAAATCAGGCTGCGCAGTTCCCTTTCAACATCCTCCCGCATGCGGGCAGGCAAGGCTTTTGTCACGGCATAGATATAGCGTTCAATCAAGTCCTGGTGCATTGTCATCCTCCTCCAATAAAGCATGGACGCTTTGCGCTGTCTGCTTCCAATGGCGTGTCAAGGCAGATAGCACCTCATCCCCCATCGGCGTTCGTTTATAATACTTTCTAGGCTTTGCGCCCCCGGTCTCCCAGCTGCTCTGCAGCAATCCCTGCGCTTCCAGCCGCCGCAAAAGCGGATACAATGTATTCGCCTCCACAGGGATTTTGTGCCGGCCCAGGATCTTGACAAGATCATAGCCGTACCGCGGCTGTTTGAGCTGGCTTAACACACATAGTACAATCGTGCCCCGCCGCAGCTCCATCAAAAGGCTGGCCAGGGTTTCGTCTTTGCCCATCTCATCACCCCATATTGTTTACCACATTATACTGTGTATTACACAGTATTGCAACAAAAAAAAGAAGGCCGGCGCCTTCTTTTGCTATTCTGCCCGCTCTCCGCCAAAGATACGCTGCCGGATGCACTGCCCTGTCGGCGTGGCTGCCAGCCCGCCCTGGGCGCTTTCCTTGAGGGAAAACGGCAGCGATTCGCCTACGTGCTTGGCAGCCTGCACCGTTTCATCAAAGGGGATCACTTCCTCTGCCCCGCAAAGCGCCAAATCAGCGCTCAGCTGCGCGTTGGCAGCGCCGATGGCATTGCGCTTCACGCACGGCACCTCGACCAGCCCGGCGACGGGATCGCAGACCAGCCCCATGACATTTTGCAGGGCAATGGCCGCTGCCGTTAGGCATTGCGCCGGCGAACCCTGGGCCAATTCCACCAGCGCCGCAGCCGCCATCGCAGCCGCTGCTCCCGTTTCGGCCTGGCAGCCGCCCTGTGCCCCGGAAATGGAAGCGTTGGCAGCAATCAGCGCACCGACGGCAGATGCGCAGAACAAAGCCATGACCAGCGCGTCGTCCTCATACCCGTGCGTTTGCTGCGCGGCCAGCAGGACCCCCGGCAAAATGCCGCTGGCGCCGGCTGTTGGGGCCGCCACAATGCGGCCCATGCAAGCGTTTACCTCTACTGTCGCCATCGCCATCGCCGCGCCAAGCAGCATATTTTTCCCGGAAAAGGACGGCGTCTGCGCGGCAGAGTACAGGCGCGCCGCCTCTCCGCCTACCAGGCCGCCCAAAGAACGCTGCGGCTGATCCAACCCCCGCTTTACCGCCAGGCGCATGGTGGTCAGCTGCTGCTGCATATCCGCCAGCAAGGCCTGCTTGCTTTTTCCCTGTATCTCCGTTTCCCTTTCCAGCATCATCGCTCCGATGGTCTGCTTTTTTTCCTTGCAGACGCGGAGCACCTCGCTGCCCAAAAGCAATTCTATCATTTGTTTCTCCTTATACCATGGTGACCTGTTCGATAGCCTTATGCGCATCCTTGACATTGCTCAGCACAGCCGCATTGACTTGGTCGTCCGTTTCTATCACCATATATGCCTTGCCGCCGCGCTGCTTCCTGAATACCCGCATAAACGCAATGTTGATGCTGCACTGCCCCAAGACGCGGGTCACGCTGCCCACTACGCCGGGCTCGTCGGTATGGTCCACGATCATCGTAGGATATTCCCCAGTGATCTCCACCTCTACGCCGTTGATGTCTGTAATGACCAGGTTGCCGCCGCCGATAGACTCCCCGATGATAGAGGAAGGCTTTCCCTGCCGATTTACCGTTTCGATGCGCACGGTATTGGGATGCGGCTTTATCTCCCCGGAGAGCTCCCACCGCACCGCCAGCCCTGCCTGCTGTGCGATGGCAAAGGAATCCGGAAGCCGCTCGTCGTCCGGCTCCATACCCAGGATCCCGGCTACCAGCGCTTTGTCCGTGCCATGCCCCTTGTACGTTTGGGCAAACGACCCGTAAAGCGTAAATACGACCGAGCATATCTCCGGCCCGCCGATACGGCCTGCAATTTTGGCCAGCCGCGCCGCCCCTGCCGTATGAGAGCTGCTGGGCCCCATCATCCTGGGGCCGATGATGTCAAATGCACTTAATGTTTTCATCCGCCGCCTCCCTTTGCCCCCTGGCATTCTGTGTTTAGCATATCCAATTTTCAGCATTTACACAAGCAAAAAGGGCCAGTCCCCCCGGCCCTTTTTTCATATCGTCTATTCGTGGATCAGCACAGCCTTGATGCGGCGCACCCCCGAAGACGAGCTCTCCTCTTTTTTGATCTTAAAGCGTCCCAATTCGCTGGTCCGCCCGGCATGCGGGCCGCCGCAGATCTCTTTGCTCACATCCCCGATGGTGTATACCTTGACGCGCTCGCCGTATCTGTCGTTAAAAATCCCAATCGCTCCCTGGGCTTTGGCCTCGTCCACCGTCATTTCCTCACAGGTAATGGGAAGGTCGCGGCGGATGGCGTCGTTTACCATTTCCTCGATCTGATCCAGCTCTTCTCTTGTCACCTTACGTCCAAAGTTAAAGTCAAAGCGCAGGCGCTCCGCGGTAATGTTGCTGCCGCGCTGGTAAATGTCGTCTCCCAGCAGCTTACGCAGGGAAGCCAGCAATAGATGGGTCGCGGTATGCAGCTGTGCCGAGGCTTCCGTGGTATCCGCCAAACCGCCCTTAAAGCGCTGGGTGGAGCCAGCCTGCGATTTTTTCTTATGCTCTGCAAACTTTTCCTCAAAGCCCTTTTCATCTACGGTATAGCCCTGCTCCGCCGCCATTTCCATCGTCAGCTCGATGGGGAACCCAAACGTATCGTACAAATGGAACGCCTGCGCGCCGTCGATCTGCGTTGTTTTGCCTTCCAGCTGGCGGATCAGCTTTTCAAATTCCTTGGTGCCCTGTTTCAGCGTTTTGGCAAATTTTGCCTCCTCCCGGTTGAGCTCGGTGAGCACAAAATCCTGATTGCGCACCAGTTCAGGGTATGCGTCTTTGTATTTTTCAATCACAGATTTTGCGACTTCCTCCAGCGCATGCTCCGGCATACCGATCTGCATGCCAAACCGCACGGCGCGGCGGATCAGCCGGCGCAGCACATAGCCCTGGTCCACATTGCTGGGCGCCATGCCCTTATCATCGCCCATGATGAAGGTTGCGCAGCGGATATGGTCGGCAATGATGCGGATGGCCCGCTGCACCTCGCCGCCCTCTTCATATTTACGGCCGGACAGCGCCTCAATTTTGGCGATGATGGGCGCAAATACATCCGATTCATATACGCAGGGTGCGCCCTGCAGCACGGCAATGGTACGGTCCAGGCCCATGCCTGTATCCACATTTTTCTGCTCCAGCGGCAGGTAGCTGCCGTCCGCCTGTTTGTTGTATTCCATGAACACGTCGTTCCAAATCTCAAGGTAACGCCCGCAGTCGCAGGCCGGCGAGCAGTCCGGGCCGCAAGGCTCCTTATCGGTGATCAAGAACATCTCGGTATCTGGGCCGCAGGGGCCTGTGATGCCCGCCGGGCCCCACCAGTTGTTTTCCTTCGGCAGGAAAAAGATACGGTCCTCCGCCAGGCCCATCCGCCGCCAATGCGCATAGGATTCCTCATCACGCGGCGCGTGCTCGTCGCCGGCAAAGACCGAAACGGCCAAATGCTCCGGATCCAAGCCCAGGTAATCCGGGCTGGTCAAAAATTCCCAGGACCATTCAATCGCCTCTTTTTTGAAGTAGTCTCCCAAAGACCAGTTGCCCAGCATTTCAAAAAACGTACAGTGCGAATTGTCGCCTACCTCGTCGATATCGCCCGTCCGCACACACTTTTGCACATCCGTCAGCCGGGTGCCCATGGGGTGTTTGGCGCCTAATAGATACGGCACCAATGGGTGCATGCCGGCCGTGGTAAAAAGCACGGTCGGGTCATTTTCCGGAATCAAGCTCGCCCCCGGGATCAGGGCATGTCCTTTGCTTTTGAAAAATTCCAGATACATGGTGCGCAGTTGTTCACTGGTCAGCTGTTTCATCGTAAATTCCCTCTCTATCCCCACTGAAATTCAGTTTTTTTCGTACTCATGATTATACCCAGCCAACAGGCAGCCTGTCAATGCGCGGAAGTTGGTATTCACATGGATTCCGTGGTATAATATTGTGATTTAGACGCCGCGCGGCACCCGCCGCTTGGGGAAAGGAAGGCAGCTTGCGATGGACTCTTCCATGGTGATCCGCCCTGTGTGCCAGGATGACTACGAGCCCCTGGCCGCATTGTACGGCTACTATGCGCTGAATACAGTATATACCTATTATAGCAAGGCCCCTACGCCGGAATATATGCAGCGGTTGTTTGCCGGGAAGGGGCACCTTTCCGCCGTGGGGACCCTGGGGCCGTACGTCGTCGGCTATGTGCATATCTCGCCTGCCTTTTCGCTGGTGCGCCGGTTTTGCACCATCGCCGTTTATCTGCTGCCCCAGCATACCGGCCGGGGCTATGGACGGCAGCTGATTTTACACGGAGAAGACATGGCGCGTGCCTATGGCTACCCCAAAATACGCGCTACCATCTGTACGGAAAACAAAACGTCCCAGGCCGCGTTTGCTGCCTTGGGGTATGCGTATGCAGGGCAGAAAACCTTTGATGCAACAAAATTCGGCCGGGATCTGGATACCTTATATTTTGATAAGCGTTTATAGCATCAATTTTTGTCCTAAATGTGGACAAACCATAAGAAATTATGTATGATATACAAATCCAGTTTATTATGTTTCTTGCGGCTTTGCCGTAAAAATTTACGTGAGGTGAGTATTTTGACAGATTACGTAATTGTAATCGGTTGTGCAGTGCTGGCGCTGATCTTGGCGCTTGGCCTCTATCTGCGCAACGCATCCATCAAAGTGACCAACCCGCGGATGGAGGAGATCGCTGGCTATATCAGCGAAGGCGCGATGGCGTACCTGCGCCGTCAGTACAGCATTTTGGCTGTGTTCATCGTTGTGATGTTCGCCGTCCTTCTCATCGCAGGGCTTGGCTGGGAAACGGCCGTATGTTTCATCATCGGCGCACTGTTTTCCATTGCAGCGGGCTTCTTTGGGATGAAATCCGCAACCAAAAGCAACGTGCGTACCGCACAGAACGCTTCCAAGGGCCTGAAGGCTGCGTTGGATGTAGCGTTCTCCGGCGGCGCGGTATTGGGCTTGGCTGTCGTTGGCCTGGGCGCTTTGGGCCTGACGGCGCTGTATATGATCTTCCAGGATACGGATATCATCATGGGCTTCTCGCTGGGCGCCAGCTCCATTGCGCTGTTCTGCCGTGTAGGCGGCGGTATTTACACCAAAGCAGCCGATGTGGGCGCTGACCTGGTCGGCAAGGTAGAAGCCGGCATCCCGGAGGACGACCCGCGCAACCCGGCCGTGATCGCGGACAACGTTGGTGATAACGTCGGCGACGTAGCCGGCATGGGCGCCGACCTGTTTGAAAGCTATGTAGGCGCCATCATCTCTGCGATGATGCTGGGCTATATCGCCATTAAATCCACCGGCATTTCGCTGACGCTCTTGTTGGTTGCCGCCGGTATCGCCAGCTCTATCATCGGCATTTTGTTTGTAAAGCTCGTTGGCGGCAACAAGCCGCAGCGCTCGCTGAACCTGGGCACGTATCTGTCCAGCGCGCTGATGATCGTCGCTTCCTTCTTCCTGTGCCAGAATGTAGACCTCAACCTGTTCTACGCCATCATCTCGGGCGTTGTATCCGGTTTGGTCATCGGCGTTGCCACGGAATACTATACCTCTGCGGATTATAAGCCGGTCAAACGCATTGGCGAGCAGAGCGAGACCGGCCCGGCGACGACGATCCTGTCCGGCTATGCCATCGGTCTGAAATCCGTTGTGATCCCGATTTTGATCATTGCCATTGCCGTATATGTTTCCAGTGAGTTTGCCGGCTTGTACGGCGTAGCGCTGGCAGCTGTCGGCATGCTGTCCACCGTCGGCATCACCATTGCGGTGGATGCCTATGGCCCGGTTGCGGATAATGCGGGCGGTATTGCGGAAATGAGTGAGCTGCCGGATGAGATCCGCGAGATCACCGACCATCTCGATTCCGTCGGCAATACCACCGCTGCCATCGGCAAAGGCTTTTCCATTGGCTCTGCTGCATTGACGGCGCTGGCCTTATTCTCCAGCTATGCGACCACGACCAATCTGTCCGTCGTCGACTTTTTGGACCCGACCGTCATCGTAGGCCTGTTCGTAGGCGGTATGCTGAGCTTCCTGTTTGCTGCGCTGACCATTGATTCCGTCAGCAAGGCGGCCAACAAGATGATCGAGGAGGTCCGCCGCCAGTTCCGCGAAAAGCCCGGCATCATGCAAGGCACCGACAAGCCGGATTACAGCGCTTGCGTGGATATTTCCACCCGCGCTGCGCTGCGTGAAATGATCCTGCCCGGCGCCATTGCCATCATCGCTCCGATTTTGCTGGGCGTTTTGCTGGGGCCTGCTTCCTTGGCCGGCCTTTTGGTTGGCGCAACGCTGACCGGTGTATTGGTCGCCATCCAAATGGCCAATGCCGGCGGCGCTTGGGACAATGCAAAGAAATACATTGAATCCGGCGCGCATGGCGGCAAGGGCTCCGAGGCACACAAGGCTGCGGTCATCGGCGATACCGTGGGCGATCCGTTCAAGGATACCTCCGGCCCGGCCATGAATATCCTCATCAAGCTGATGAGTATTGTAGCGTTGGTATTTGCCCCGCTGTTCATGTAAAAAAAGTATAAAAAGGAGAGGAAATCCTCTCCTTTTTTATTTTCTTGTGCTACAATACTTACCATCATAAGAAAAAGGATGGAACTGCATTGGAGCAATCGTATGAACGCCCGCTGGATATGCGCGGGCTGAAGTTTATCTATTACGGCATGTTGATCGGCCTGGCCTCTTTCTTGTTTACAGGTACGGTAAATCTCATCATCTCCTTTGGGAAATTTATCCTTATGATATACGGGCTATATCATCTTTGCAAAACGGATATGTGTTATCGTTCCCCCTGGAACTGGTGCTGGGCCTGCCTTACCTTTTCCTTGATCGATCTTGGCATCACGCTTTGGTTTATCTTTACCCAGCATATGTATCCGTGGTGGCTGCTCGTCATCATGAGCATCGGCGGCACGGTGCTGTATGTGCTGTATATCCGGGCGCTTTGCAAATCCACCGCCATCATTTCCCGCCAAACCGGCCAAAACGCTCAGGTGGAGCCCATCATTTGGTCTCGCTGGCGCTGGCTCTGGATCAGCCAAACAGCCTATATTGTGGCCTACATTGTTTACGCGCTCGGAATCCGTTTTCAGCTCTTTAACATCACGACCGTCGTACAGCTGATGAGTGTGGTTACGCTGTTTGTCATGACCTGGCTCATCGCCATGTTCAACGCCTGCTTTATTGCGTTGAACAATCAGTACCGTATCCACCCCGAGTATGGCAATCCTTCCCTAACAGATGGGAAGAAAAAGAAATGAAGGTTCTGAAATCCCTAGCCCTTCTATTCTTTCTATGCTGGGTGGGCGATGTGGCTTCTGCCTATCTGCCCATTCCCATTCCCGGCAGCGTGATCAGCATGGTCCTGCTGCTGCTATTGCTGCTTTTTGGCATTCTAAAGCAGCAGCAGGTACAGCCCGTCGGCGGCTATTTGCTGGAAAACATGGGCATTCTTTTTCTGCCCAGCCTTGTCATGGTTGTGGAAATATGGCCCCTGCTACGCATGTATTTGTTTGAAATTTTCTTTATCGGCATCGTTGTCACTTTCGTAACCTTTGTCGCAACCGCCCTCAGCCTCAAGGGACTGCTTGCCTGGCAGCGCAAAAGAAGGGAGGCCCGCCATGACAGCCCTTCTTGACACCCCGCTGTTCGGCATTTTCCTTTCCTTGGCCGCCTATGCCTTTGGGGTGTTTGTCCATAAAAAAACCGGCCTGTTGATTTTGCACCCGCTGCTCATTGCGCTTGCCTGTGTCGTTGGTTTTTTGATGCTGACGGGCGTTCCGCTCTCCTATTATGAGCAGGGCGGCAGCATTATCTCCATGTTTTTGCCGGCCGCCACCGCATCTCTGGCGCTCTCCATTTATCGGCAGAGAACGGTTTTAAGGCAAAACTGGCTCCCCGTTCTGGTTGGCACGGGAATCGGGGCGCTGACCTCTATGCTTACCACGCTCCTTTTATGCCACCTGTTTGGCCTAGAAGAGCAAATCACGGTTTCGCTGCTTCCAAAATCCGTAACCACCCCCATCGCCGTGGCCCTGTGCGAGCAGGCGGGCGGCATCACTGCCATCACGGTGGTCATCGTGATGATGACAGGCGTACCCGGCGCCATCATGGCCCCGTATCTTATCAAATGGTTAAAAATTGAGGATCCCGTGATCCAGGGCGTTGCCATCGGAACAGCCAGCCATGCTGTCGGCACTGCTAAAGCTATAGAAATCGGCGAAGTGCAGGGAGCCATGAGCGGCCTTTCCATCGGCATTGCCGGCGTTTGGACCGTGCTTTTTGCTCTGTTCCTGATGTAAAAAAGGCCCGTACGGGCCTTTTTTACTCTCTGTTTCGCGTGATCAGCAATAACCTTAAAAACTGCAGCAATGCTAAAAATGTAGAGGCCAGGTATGTCATAGCAGCCGCGCTGAGCACCTGGCTGACGCCGCTTTGCTCCTCTTCCGTATAGCCGCCCATTTGATAGATCAATTCTTTTGCGCGGTTTGAAGCATTGAGCTCTACCGGCAGCGTGATCACCTGAAATACAACCACGGCCGCATATAAAATCAACGCTGCCGTAACCAGGCCGCCCAGCTCCAAGACAAAGCCTAGGATCAATAACGGAATGGAAAGGCTGGAAGCCAGGTTCACCGCCGGCACGATGGAGTTGCGCAGGGTCAGCGGCGTATAGTGCTGCGCATGCTGGATGGCATGTCCAACCTCATGCGCGGCAATGCCGACAGAAGCAGCCGATGCACGGGAGGCGACCTCCTGCGATAACCGCAGCACACGGGTACGCGGATCATAATGATCTGACATGCGTCCGCCGATGACCTCAATAGGAATATCCTGCAGGCCTGCTTGGTCCAGCAGCTGCCTAGCAATTTGTGCGCCTGTCTCCCCTTTTCTTGTTTGCAGCATCTGGTTCCTTTTGTATACATGGCTGACACGCCACTGTGCCCAGCCTACGATCATCATTCCTACCAACACTAAGAGAATGCTTTTATCAAAATAATAGGGAAAAAACATAAAATTTGCTGCCTCCTTAATTTCAGAGTATTGTAGCATAAGCGCCTTTTGCCCGCAACCTCAGTCCGTTTCTATGTTGGCCATGCGGCCCTGTTCAAAGGTGCAGCGAAAATCATGGACTACAAATGCATCTTCAAATAGTTTGGCCGCTAGGAGCAAAACTATTTGCTCTTCTTTTCGCATTTGAGTTTCATACACAAAATCAAAAGGGCCTAAAAATGCCGCTGCATCCTCCAGCGAAAGCTCCGCAGCCCACTCCGGGACCAGGCACCAGCGCATTTCCTCCTGCTTTTTGTATAATACCGCCTGCGCGAACGCCTCTGCCATCTTCTCTATCGGCAGCAGCGCCCTGTCCGCCAGGGACTGTGAGACGATCTCTTCGCTTTGGCGCTGCCATGCGCCAGCCTGGTACTGATATACTGTACGCTGCTCATGGCCCAGCGCATCTCCTAGCGCCTGGTACACAGTCAACGTTTTTTCCTCCAGCTCTGCACGTGCATATTCGTCCAGCAGGACATGATATTGGCCTTGCTGGTGGGCGCAAAACAAAAACCTGTCACCCTTTTTCCCTTGCCCCTGAATCAAAAGATCTGCTTGGGAAAATACCGATACAATCTGAATTTGCGCACGCTCTAGATCCTCCACCTGGTACAAAAAGCTCAAATCCCCGGTATCCCGGGCGCCAATGGCCAGGTATGTATGCTGTTCCTCTGAGATCGTGGCTTCGCAGGCGGTTCCGTCCAAAAAAAAGGATTGACTGGCCAGCAGATGAGGATATTTGTGGACCTTCTCCTTATATACGGACTCTAGCTGCCAATGGATATGGATCGTCTCTCCCTGTAAAAAGCACTGGCCGCCCAAGGGCGCTTCGATGGGCTGTCCCTGCATCAGCTGTACTTTGACTGCCTTTGGCAAATATCCCTTCTGCAAGGGCTGGGATGTTAGATAGAGCGCCCCGCTCGGCGAAACGGGGCAGACAATATCCTGTGTCGTATCGCCTATGATCTGCCCGTTCAGGCTCACAATTTGCGGAATCGTCTGTTTTGGAATATGGATCACCGGCAATAGCAACGTCATTTCTCCCCTTTCATTCCCTTTTCTCATTGTATGAGCAGGCTGCCTGCGGATAGCACTCCTTCTTCATTTTCCCGGCAATGCCAAAAAAAGGCGCATTTCGACTTTTTTATACATAGCCCTTTATGATGGGGCATAAGGTATAGTACACAAAAGTGAAAAGAACCTGCTTTTCGCTTTTCTTTTTTCCTGCATCCGTGCATAAATGCATATTTTTTGTCCATACTAAACTCATCAAAGAACAGGGGGCGTCGATATGACAGCAAAGCCGTCCGGCAAAGCAGGCTGGACACAGCACGAACAAGACATTTTATTTGAGCAGGCAAGAAAAGCCCGGGATATGGGGCTGCCGCTCAAGGCGGCGTTCGACCAGACTGCACGCCTGACCGGACGCCAGCCCAACAGCATCCGAAACTTTTACTACGCCAAAATCAAAGAGGATGGCCTGGAAGCCCCGACGGGAGCCAGTGCATTTATCCCCTTTACCGATGAGGAGATCCGCTATCTATTGGAACAGGTGCTCACCCTGCAGGCCCAGGGCATGAGCGTACGCAGTATTACGCTGAAGCTCGGCCAAGACGACCGAAAGGCCATGCTCCGGTACCAAAACAAATACCGCAGTCTTTTGAAAAACAACCGGTCTTTGGTGGAACAAACGATTCAGGAGCTGCGGGCTGCAGGCAAGCCGGCCTATGATCCGTATCATGAACCGCGCATCAGCAAGGCGGGCCGCAAGCCGCAAAACCAGCGTGTGCAAGAGCTGGATCAGGCGCTGGTGGAGCTAGGAGCCAGCCTGCAAAAGGTCTCCGGCCTGGATCCCTTTCAATTTTTGCAGCAGCTCACGGCACTGGCAGCAAAGGCTGCCAGATAAACAAAAGGCGCATACAGGCGCCTTTTCTTTTTTTATACAGATCCTCCAAGAAGTCTTTGCTTTTTCCATGCTTGTCTGCTTTACTAGAAGAAGGAAAGAAGGGATCGCAATGTATCGTAAAAGGTTTTTTTGTGTTTTCTGCTGCTTTTTTGCATTCTGTCTATGCGCATGCACGGCTTCTGCGCCTTCCTATATTTCCTTTACACAGCCCCAAGCCGCGTTTACCATACAGGTGCCGGCAGATTGGAGCCAGCAGACGACTGTGCTTTCCGATGAAACCATCCAGGCATACCCCAGCGGCTTTGATGCTGCCTATGTCAATAGCTGCGAGGAAGCTGCTTATGTAGCCAGCTGGAATATTCCCGGGCAAAGCGCCAACTTTTCCATCATGCTGATCCGCCCCTCCGCCTTTTCTTTTGATTTATTTGATGCCGAGGGGATGATGGCGTATTTGGGGGCAGATTCGACGCAATATGACATTTCCCTGGCCGATGAAGCGGCCTTGGCCCAGGAAAAAGAGCAGATTCGTTCTATTCCTTTTGCCGGTACGCTGACGCCCAAGGACCCCCAGGCCGGAGATCGCTGCGCAGCCTGGCGCGTCATCGAGCATCCGCGCGGCGCATATATTTTTACCGCCGACTGGACCTATGGCGACACACAGGCGCCCGAAATCTTTGAAACGATGCTGCGCAGTTTTACCGTTCTCTGATCCCCGCTTGACAGGACAACCTCCTTTCCCTTATACTAAGCGATACAACCGCTGGGTTGCGAAGGGAGCACGATTTTTTCGATGGACGACGCTGATACAGGCGCACCACCTAAAAACCGCTTTACATCTGTATATTTTGTTCATACAAGACATAGCCTGCTTTTCATAAAGAAAGGTCGGGGCTGTGTCTTTTTGTGTATGTAAAACAGGCCCAGAGTCAAAACTATGCAATATGAAAGGAGTGATCTTTTCCAGATATGGAAAATCACAAGCAACAGCCTTGGCATTCCGTGCCGCTGGAGGAAATCTACCGCGAATATCAGACCTCTGAAGAAGGGCTCAGCGATGCCGAGGCCGCCAAAAGACTCGCAAGCTATGGAAAAAATGAACTGAGGCAATCCCCGCCCAAAAGCATCGGGAAAATGTTTCTTGAGCAGCTTACAGATGTGATGGTGCTTATACTCCTGGGGGCCGCCGCGTTGTCCGGGCTGCTCAACGAATGGATCGAAGCCATCGTTATTTTGACAATCGTCATCGTCAACGCAGTCATCGGCGTGGTGCAAGAGAAAAAGGCTACGGATGCGCTGGCAGCGCTGTGCAGCCTGAGCTCTCCGCAGGCGCGTGTCCTGCGCAACGGGGAGGAAAGCGTCGTACCTGCCAGCGAGCTGGTACCCGGCGACATTGTATATCTGGAGGACGGCAGCATTGTGCCCGCTGATATGCGGCTGATCGATTCTACCAACCTAAAGATCCAGGAGGCATCCTTGACCGGGGAATCCGTGCCCGTGGAAAAAGAGGCGGATTTGTCGGCGCCTTCAGAGGCCCCGCTGGGAGACCGCCTGAACATGGCCTATACCTCCTCCATCGTCATGTATGGCAATGGCACAGGCGTGGTCGTTGGAACCGGCATGCATACGGAGGTGGGCCAAATTGCCGGCGCCTTGGATACGCAGGATGAGACCAATACCCCGCTGAAGCGAAAGCTCAACTCCGTTGGCAAAACGCTCAGCGTCGTTGGCCTGATTGTCTGTGTGCTGATCTTTGTCATTGGCATGCTGTATGGGCGCCCCTTGGTGCCGCTGCTGATGACCGCTGTCTCGCTGGCCATCTCTATCATTCCGGAAGGGCTGCCTGCGACGGCTACCATCGTCATGGCGCTGGGCGTGCAGCGTATGGCAAAGCGTCAGGCCCTGGTGCGCAAGCTGCCTGCCGTGGAGACATTGGGCAGCGCGTCTGTGATTTGCTGTGATAAGACCGGTACGCTGACACAAAATCGAATGACGGTAACCGAATTGGCCGTAGCAGAGGACTTTGCCGCCTGCAAGGCCTTGGATACCGCCCAAGCCGCCAAGGCGAGCAATCCCACGTACCGTACTTTGGTACACGCAGCAGCTTTATGCAACAATGCGTCGCTGGACCCAGACCATCCCGGAGAAATTTTAGGCGATCCGACAGAGGGGGCGCTGATTTATTTGGCCGATGCATTCGGCATTGACCAGTTGGCTCATGAAGACGCATACCCCCGCGTCTTTGAGCAGCCCTTTGACTCCGAGCGGAAGCGCATGAGCACGGTGCATGATGAGGGCGGCACGATGTATGCTTATACCAAGGGCGCCGTGGATGAGATGCTGCCGCTCTGCACACAGCTCATGACGGCCGATGGGCCGCGGCCTATGACAGAATCGGACCGCGAAAGCATTTTGCAGCTTTGCTATGATATGTCCGCACAGGCCCTGCGGGTATTGGGCTTTGCCATGAAAAAGATGCAGGCTGTCCCAGAGGATGACGATGAGAACATCGAATATGAGCTTACCTTTCTGGGGGCCTGCGGCATGATAGACCCGCCGCGCAAAGAGGTAATTGACGCCGTTGAAACCTGTCACAGGGCCGGCATTCGTACCATCATGATTACCGGGGACCATAAGGTAACGGCCATGGCCATTGCCAGGCAGCTTGGCATTTTCCGCGAAGGTAATACCGTCATCGACGGCAATGAGCTGCATGCCTTATCCGACAGCGCCCTGGATGAAAGGGTAAAGACAACCACGGTATTTGCCAGGGTATCGCCGACGGATAAGCTGCGCATCATCCAATCGTTAAAACGGATTGGCGAAATCGCTGCCATGACAGGGGACGGTGTCAACGATTCTCCTGCCCTGAAGGCCGCGGACATCGGCGTTGCGATGGGAAAAAGCGGCACCGACGTAGCCAAGGACGCTTCCGATGTCGTTCTGCTGGATGATAACTTTACCACCATAGAATATGCCATTCGGGAAGGCCGCCGCGTTTACCGCAACATCCAAAAGGTGATCCAGTTTTTATTGGCCGGCAACATCGCTGAGATCCTGACCCTGTTCATCGCTACGGTGTTGAATTGGGAGCCGCCGATTTTGGCCGTGCACATTCTTTTAATCAACCTGGCCACCGATTCCCTGCCTGCCATCGCGCTGGGCGTAGACCCTGCGGACGCCAATATCATGCGGGAACAGCCTGTAAAATCCGGCACGCTGTTTGAGCGTGGGCTGATCCGCCGTGTAATCCTTCACGGGCTTTTCATTGCCGGCAGCACCATAGCCGCTTACCTGATCGGCTTAGGGCAGGCCGGCTACACGGTGGGGGTAACGATGGCGTTTTGTGTGCTGGCGATCTCCCAGCTGTTTCATTCGCTGAACCAGCGCTCCAACGTAGAGTCGGTATTTCATGCCTCAGCGCATAACCGTTCGCTCTTTTGGGCGATGTTTGCTTCGGCGGTCATTCTCATCGTTATTTTGTTCTTCCCTCCGCTCCGCAGCTTTTTCAAGCTGACGACGCTTTCCCTGGCCCAGTGGGGCATCACATTGGCGTTTTCCCTTGTTCCTCTGCTGCTTGTAGAGCTGAGCAAATGGATGGTGCGCCGCAAACGCCGTATGGCATGAAAAAAATCCCGCAGACCCAATAATGGGTACTGCGGGATTTTATAAGGGTGACAAACTTAGAATTTATGGAATACCGGCTTCATCTTATCAAAAGAACAAACATAGTCGAACCCGGCGCGCTTTAGCATCTGCATCGCAGGCTGAAAATTGGCTGCAATGCGCACAGCATTGTGTGAATCCGAACCCGTGGTAATGATCTCTCCCCCCAGCTCCTTATACCGGCGGACAATATCATAATCCGGCAGAAAGAAGCCTAAGGTATCATAGACCGAGGTATTGATCTCAATGCCGTGGCCGGACTGAATGATGAGCTTGAACAGATCATCGATCTCATCCGGCGCGTCCTGATAGGTCATCATCCGATCCTTCTGCGGCGTATAGCGGGAATAATAGGTCAGGTGCCCGATACAGCTGTATCGATCCATATGCGTGATGCCATACTTGAGAAGGGCGATATAGGTTTTCAGCACGTCCTGCTTAGTGACCCCCTCCCAGGAGGCGGCCCGGTGGTAATCGTTGCCGGGATTGCAGTGCACAGAAGCGATCATGTAATCAAACTCCCAGCCGGCCAAGCGCCGGTTGGTTTCTGCCATGATGCGCTCATCCGGCTGCATCCCCACCTCTATGCCCCATTTTACCGAGAGCTTCTCTGCAAACTGCTCGCGTACAAACTGTATATCGTCATGATAGGTAGGGATGTCCACCTCAAAATCCATCGTAGGCGCATTGGGGAAATCCACGTCAAAATGGTCTGTAAAGCAGATTTCTGTAACCCCGCGTTCAATCGCCGCCATGGCCTGCACGATGTCCGGCACCTTTCCATCCCCAGAGTGGGTGGAATGCAAGTGATAATCATACATATCGTACATAAACACGCCTCCCCATCGCCAAAGCCACAAGCGCTACCGTTTTATTATAGCACCCGGTAGTTGACATGGCAATAAAAATCCACAATTTATCCATATATTTCTCACATTTTCCACAGGCCATTCAAAAAAGCAGCCCCCGTTTTACAAACGGGGGCCCTTTTCAGCCTTTCGCTACGATATTTACCAAACGCCCGGGAATTACGATGACCTTCCGAACTGTCTGCCCTCCGACAGCCGCCTGTACCTTGGCATCGGCCAGCGCAGCCTTTTCCAACTCTTCCTTGGAAGCAGCTTTGGAAGTCTCGATCCGTGCACGCACCTTGCCATTGACCTGTACAGCGATCTCCATCACGTCCTTTTCCAGATCCGCTTTGTTGAAAGACGGCCAAGGCTCTTGGATGACAAATTCCTTCTCGCCGCCGAGCGCAGCATGCAACTCCTCAGCAAAATGCGGGGCAAACGGCGCCATGAGCAGCGAAAGCGTCTCCGCGGCATACACAAGCAACGGCACATTTTTCTCCGCCCCGGCATCCAGATAACGGTACATGGTATTGACAAGCTCCATCAGTCTGGCAATGGCGGTATTGAAGGACATCCGTTCCAGATCCTCTGTGACCTTTTGGATGGTATTGGCCAGCACAAACCGCAACTCCTGCTCGGCTGCGCTGCCGTCCCGGCGCGCCGGCTCCTGCCCAAACACATGGCCGGGCAGGTCGGCCGCCTTTTTCTGCTCTGCAATGCGCTGTACCAAGCGGTCCACACGATCCAGGAAGCGGGCCATGGCTTTGATGCCCTCATCATTCCAAGCGCCGCCTTCTATATAGTTGAAGCCAAATTCCAAATACATACGGAATACGTCGGAGCCGTATACCTCAATATAGTCATCCGGCGCGACAACATTGCCGCGGGATTTGCTCATCTTTTCTCCATCCGATCCCAGGATGAGCCCCTGGTTGACCAAGCGCATAAACGGCTCGTCAAAATCCAGCAAGCCCATATCGCGCAAGGCTTTGGTGAAAAAGCGCGCATACAGCAGATGCATACAGGCGTGCTCCGCGCCGCCGATGTATACGTCTACCGGCAGCATCTCGTCCACAATTTTCTTATCGAACGCCTGCGCCGCATTGCTGCAGTCCGGGTATCGGAGATAGTACCAGGACGAGCAGACAAAGGTATCCATGGTATCCGCATCCCGCTTGGCGGGCGCGCCGCATACCGGGCAGGTCGTATTCATAAAGCCCTCGTGCTTTAGCAGCGGCGAAGTGCCGTCCGGCGTAAAGTCCACATCATACGGCAGCAATACCGGCAGATCCTCCTCCGGCACCGGCACAGCGCCGCAGTGCGGGCAGTGAATCATCGGGATGGGCGCGCCCCAGTACCGCTGACGGGAGATCAGCCAGTCGCGCATGCGGTAATTGACCTTTAAGGCCCCGTGCTCTGTTTTTTCCAACGCTTCCACGATGGCCTTCTTTGCTACTTCGTTTTCCATGCCGTCAAACGAGCCGGAATTGACCAGCACGCCCGCCCCCGTATACGGCAGCGGCTCTTCGCCCGCTTTTGGCTTGATGACCTCTATGACGGGCAGGTCGTATTTGGCTGCAAAGGCATAGTCCCGCTCATCATGCGCGGGTACGGCCATCACACAGCCGGTGCCATAGGAATACAATACATAGTCGGCAATCCAAATCGGCACCTTACGGCCGTTGATGGGGTTGACGGCATAGGCGCCGGTAAATACCCCTGTTTTTTCCCGTACGGAGGACAAACGGTCGATATCCGACGCTTTGTTGGCCTCTTCACGGTACGCTTCCACCGCCGCCTTGCATTCCGGTGTCGTGATCTCATCCACCATGGGATGCTCCGGCGCAATGACGCAATACGTATTGCCGAACAGCGTATCCGGGCGGGTTGTGAATACCGTAAAGGAGCCGCCGCCTACAATATCAAATGTGATCTCCGCCCCTTCAGAGCGGCCGATCCAGTTCGTCTGCATGGCCTTGATGCGCTCCGGCCAGTCAAGATCCTTCAAGCCCTCTAACAGCTCATCGGCATAGTCCGTAATCTTGAAGAACCATTGCGTCAGGTTGCGGCGCGTCACCTGGGTGCCGCACCGCTCGCACAGGCCGTCATTCACCTGTTCGTTGGCCAGCACGGTATTGCAGGAGGGGCACCAGTTGACCGGCGCTTCCTTGCGGTAGGCCAGCCCTTTTTTGTATAGCTGCAAAAACAGCCACTGCGTCCATTTGTAATATTCCGGCACACAGGTTTTTACCGTATGCGTCCAGTCAAACGACGCGCCGATGGCGCGCAGCTGGTCTTCCATGATCTCCATATTGGAAAAGGTGGAGTCTTTTGGGTGTACCCCTGTTTTGATGGCATAGTTTTCCGCCGGCAGGCCGAAAGCGTCAAAGCCCATAGGGTGAAACACCTTATAGCCCTGCTGGCGCTTGAACCTGGCATAGGTATCTGCCGGGCCGTAATTGTACCAGTGCCCTACATGGAGCTTGGCTGCGGATGGGTAGGAAAACATTTCCAATACATACCACTTCTTGCCCGGGGCGGAAGGGTCGTATTCAAACAGCTTTGCTTCCTCCCATTTCTTTTGCCATTTTTTCTCGTTCGCACGATAATCCATGCTCAGATACACTCCTTATCTCGGCAGCGTATGCCTGCCTGCTAAAGTTTCTTGTTTTTCATTATAGCATAGTTTTTTCTATCTATCATCGTTTTTTCCTTGTGTGCGAATTGCGTTGCATGGTATATTGATATGTATAGAAAAAATCAAGGGAGCTGAGCGTTATGCCGCATAGCTTGAAAACGCTGGGGCTGAAGATCCCCCAAATATATCTGCCGAAAAATACGGAAGCGCTGGATACCTGGTGTGTGATCGCCTGCGACCAGTACACCAGCGATCCTGCGTACTGGGAAAATGTGGAGCGTACTGTGGGCGATCAGCCCTCTACGCTGAAGATGGTGCTGCCGGAAGTCTATCTGGGCACCGAAAGGCAGCAGGCGCGCGTGGAGGAAACTTACCGCACTATGCAGCGCTATTTGGAAAATGGCACTCTCCGTGCGCTTCCCTGCGGCTGTATTTTAACGCGGCGTACGCTGCCGGATGGCAAGCGGGTGCGCACTGGCCTTGTCATTTCGATGGATCTGGAGCGCTATTCCTATGAATCCGATGCTAAAACGCTGGTACGGGTGACAGAGGGCACCATTCCCGCCCGTATCCCGCCGCGCCTGGCCATCCGTGAAAAGGCCAGCCTAGAGCTGCCCCATATCATGGTGCTGTTCGATGACCCCGGCCGCACTGTGCTGGAGCCGCTGACGGAAGCTTTATCCTCGTTTGAAACAGTGTACGGTGCTGATCTTGGCTTTGGTATGGGCCATATCGCAGGCTATTTTGTACCGGAAAGCAAAATGGGCGGGGTGCAGCAGGCCCTCAGTGCCCTGTATGATGCGCTGCAAAAGGGCGAAGGCGATCCCATGCTGTATGCCATGGGCGATGGCAACCATTCCTTTGCTACGGCCAAAGCGCACTGGGAAAACGTCAAAAAGAGCCTGACGCCGGAGCAGCAGGAAGCCCATCCCGCACGATACGCGCTCTGTGAATTGGTGAACATTCACGATGACTCCCTTCTCTTTGAGCCCATCCACCGCGCTTTGTTCCAGGTGCCAGGCACGGCGGTACAGGAGTTGGCCGATGCGATGGAGGCAGACATTGCCGCACAGCCTGTGGCGGGCAAACGCTGTATGCCGTTTGTCTGCGGGCCGCAAAAAGGCGTATTTGTCTTCCGCAAATCGACCGACCGCTTAGACGCGGCGCTGGCAGACGAGGGCATTTCCGCACTGATGCAGGCGCATCCCGAGGTCACAGTAGATTATATTCACGGCGAAAAGGAAACCATCGCCTTAGGCGCTCAGCCGAACCAGCTGGGGCTTTTGCTCAACGTCGTACAAAAGGATGAATTGTTTCCCCTGGTCTCTCGGTATGGAGCGCTGCCCCGTAAATCGTTTTCCATGGGCGAAGCAGACGAAAAGCGCTGCTATCTGGAGGCCAAGCGCATCGTCTTATAATATTTTAAGTTGACAGGGGCGGCGCCCCGTCCTATTATCATACAAATACAAATCGACACGTTCAGGAGGCAGAATGACCCATGGGTTGTATTGTTGCAAAATTCGGCGGTAGCTCGCTCGCAACAGCAGGACAAATGCAAAAGGTGGCGGCCATTGTCCGCCAAAACCCCGAAAGGCGGTACATTGTTCCTTCCGCTCCGGGCAAAGCGCCGGAATTTCCAGATAAGGTGACAGATCTATTATATGCCTGCCAAAAGGCGGCCATTGTACAGGACACTGTCGCGTTTGAGATCGTTTTCAGCCAGATTGAGGCGCGCTATCAGTCCATTGTAGACGGCTTGGGCACGCAGTTTGATATTCATACGCCCCTGCAGTCCGTACGGCATGCGATTTGGGAGGGCGCTGATGCCGATTATGCCGCCAGCCGCGGCGAATACTTAAACGGATTGATTTTGGCCGATCTTCTGCAGGTTCCTTTTATCGATCCGGCGGGCGGCATTTTATTCGACGCCAACGGCAATTTTGATGAAAATGGTACCCAGCTCCGGTTTTCCGCGCTTTTGGCCCGCCATGAGCGCGGGGTGATCCCCGGCTTTTACGGCGTGATGCCAGGGGGGCGTATCAAGACGTTCTCCCGCGGGGGCAGCGACATTACCGGCGCCATCGTCGCGCGCGCTGTGGGCGCAGACCTCTATGAAAACTGGACGGACGTTTCCGGGTTTTTGATGACGGACCCCCGTATCGTGCCCAATCCCCGCACCATTTCCAAGATCTCTTACCGCGAGCTGCGCGAGCTTTCCTACATGGGCGCCTCCGTGCTGCACGAGGACAGCATTTTCCCTGTGCAAAAGGGCGGCATCCCCATCAATGTAAAAAATACCAACGAGCCGGAGCATCCCGGTACCATGATTGTGGCGGAGCCGGAGGATGACCATGGATGCATTACCGGCATTGCCGGCAAAAAAGGGTTTACCATCATCCACCTGGAAAAGGATAAGATGAACTCCGAGCTGGGCTTTGGACGCCGTGTTCTCTCTGTGTTTGAAGAGCTGGGCATTTCCTTTGAGCATCTGCCCTCCGGCATCGATACGCTCTCCGTTGTCATTTCCGATAAGCAGCTCAACGGCCACAAGGAGGAAGTGGTAAAACGCTTGCGTGAGCTTTGCAGCCCGGATCGTATCGAGGTGGTAAGCAATTTGGCCTTGATCGCTACGGTAGGCCATGGCATGGTGCGCCGCGTCGGTATTGCCGCCATGCTGTTCACGGCGCTGGCAGAGGCCGGGGTCAATGTCCGCATGATCGACCAGGGCAGCAGCGAAATCAACATCATCGCCGGGGTGGAATCAGATGATTTTGAGGTAGCCCTGCGCGCCATCTATGCCTGTTTTGAAAACGAAGAAGATTGGATAGAATAACTGCTATGCTTTGAAAAAGGTCCCCCAGGGTCTTTTTCTTATCACTTGACGGAATCTGGAAAGGAGATCCGCTCTTATGATCCAATATAAGCAATTTCCGCTGGGCAGCTTGGGGACGAACTGCTATGTCGTATACGATGAGGCCAAGCATTGTGTGATTGTCGACGGCGATGGCTCCGGCCAGCCTGTCATGGATTTTATCCGGCAAGAGGGGCTAACAGTCGGCATGATCCTGCTGACCCATGCGCATTTCGACCATATGGGCGCTTTATCCGCCTTCAAGCAGTCCTATGGGTGCCCGGTCGGTATCGGCGCCAAGGATGCGCCCCTGCTGGAGCAGCCCTCGCTCAACCTCTCTGCGATGATGGGCGCGCCGCTGTCCTTCCAGGCAGACAGGCTGTTTGAAGACGGGGATGCCTTTACCATCGGGCAAATGCACTTTACCGTGCTTCATACGCCGGGACATACCCAGGGCAGCGTATGCTATTTGGTGGACCATTTGCTGATTTCCGGCGATACACTGTTTGCCGGCAGCTGCGGCCGCGTGGACTTTCCCACCGGCAATGCCGCCGATATGATGGCGTCGCTGCGCAGGCTGGCAGGCCTGGACGGCGATTATACTGTTTTGCCGGGGCATGAAGGGGTGACTACCTTATCCAGGGAACGCCGTCTCAATCCTTACCTGAACGACTGATTCCTCAGCAGGGCCGTTTCTCACAGCTGCTTTGCCCCTTTAAGCACGATTTTTTCTTTGCGCCACATGCGTTGGCGTGTGTTTGATTCTATAAACCCTGTAATATCTATGAATGAATGAAAAAAGGACGCAAGCTGCGTCCTTTTTCACTTCTTATTTTTGCTCCAAGTCTAAATAGCGGATATCAAACGCCTTGTTTGTAATAAACAAGCAGTCCACATCCTCCTCCTGGGTAGCGCCGTGCGTCATCACATTGCCCTCCTCAAACCAAATGAAGCTGCCCGGCCCGAAATCGCCCTTATCGGTATGCAGCGTGCCCTTTAATACATACATGCCGTGTGCGCAATGATGATCGTGGATGGGGGTCACCATGCCCTTGGGATAACGAATGTATTTGACAAGCATGCCGGTATCCTGATCCGTCATCAAAAATTGCTCATAGGTCACATTGCCGGTATTTTTGCTGATGTGCTTGTGCTCTTCCGGGATAATTTGGTCTGCTGGGATCGCGATGTATCCTTTTTCCATAATGATAGCCTCCTACGCTCTTAAACTGCCGTATGCTATGATACGCCCTTGGGATGTCCCTGTCAATCGGCGCTGTCCTCCCAATTTTCCACATAGGCCCTCACACGCAGCTTTGCGCCGCAGCTCTGTGCCAATTTGCGGGATTTTTCGATCTCTTCGGGCCCAATGGAATCCACCACGGTAAATACTACATGCGGTACACAGCGGGCGGCCAGCTTGGCAAAATCCAGCAAAGCCGGCAGGGCCTGCAGGCCATATTGGCTGTGGCAGATCTGCTGGTACGCTTCGGGCGTAGCGGCGTTGAGGGAAATGGAAAAGGTGTCTACCAGGCCCTTTGCTTCCGGCGTGATGTCCCGTCCGTTGGCAAGGTTCCCCAAGCCATTGGTATTTACGCGCACCGGCTTTCCCTGCTGTTTGACATAGGCGGCTACCTCCCTGAGCGTATCCCAAGCCATGGTAGGCTCCCCAAAGCCGCAGAATACGACCTCCTCATAGGCAGACAGGTCCTGCATACATTCCATGACCTGGGCGGCGGTAGGCTCATGCTCCAGCCAGAGGCGGTGATGCCCTACGCCCTGGTTGGTATGGCGCAAACAAAATGCACAGTTATTGTTGCAGCGGTTCGTTAAATTGACATACAGGCCGCTGCCATATTCATATACGTATGTATCCATAACCGCTATTCCTCGATTGCAAAGATTGCTTTCCCATTTTCCATGGTACGCCGCGCTGCCTCTTCCGGCTCTATTCCCTTGCATAGAGCCAACTGGCAGATGACAAGCACCACATTGGAAGGGTCGTTGCGCTGGCCGCGCTTAGGCACAGGCGTTAAATACGGGCTGTCCGTTTCGCAAAGCACACGGTCCATCGGCACATAGGCGGCTACCTGCTGCAGCTTATGCGCATTCTTAAAGGTAAGCGGGCCGGCAAAGGAAAGATAAAAGCCCATATCCAAATACTTTTTTGCGTCCTCCAGCGACCCGGAATAGCAATGCAGGATTCCCCTTGCTTTCCCCTTTCGTTCGCTGAGCATCGACAGCGTATCCTGATGGGCCTCCCTATCATGGATGATAACGGGCTTATCCATTTGTATAGCAAGATCCAGCTGCTCGGCAAAAAGACGCTTTTGCACATCTCTCGGGGAAAAATCGTAATGGTAATCCAGCCCGATCTCGCCCAGCGCCTTGCATTTGGGATGGCGCAGCAACACCGTAAGCCGATCCAATGCATCCGCAGGCGCGTCCTCCGCCTCGTGGGGATGAATGCCCGCGGCCGCGTATAAAAAATCATACTGCTCTGCCTGTGCCGCGGCCTTGGCGCTGTCCTCCAGGGTCGTACCCGCTTCCATACAAAGGCAGACGCCCGCAGCATGTATGCGGGCGATCACTTGCTCTCTATCGTCATCAAACGCATCGCTCAGCAGATGCGCATGGGTATCAAACACCTGCATGCTCAACGCACCCTGACCCCAGCCGGCAAGCCAGCATCGGACAGAATCGTAGAGACGGATAGCGTTTTATCTTCATCGTCAGCAGCGGACAGGATCATGCCGTCGCTGACAATGCCGCGGATCTTGGCGGGCTTTAGGTTTGCCACGATAATCACCGTCTTACCGACCAGCGAAGCGCCGTCTCCGTACCATTTGCGAATACCGGATACAATGGTGCGCTCCTTGCCTGTGCCGTCGTCCAGCTTGAACAGCAGCAGCTTATCCGCACCCTGAACAGGCTCGCAAGACAACACCTTGGCGGTACGCAGCTCTATTTCCATAAACTGGTCGTACGTAATGGTCTTGGGGCTCTCCTGTTTGGGGGCCTGCTTTTCCTCTGTTTTTTGTTTTTTCTGCGGTTTCGGCGCTTGCTTTTCCTGTTTATCCTCTACAATACGGGGGAACAGCGCATCGCCTTTTTGCACCTTTGTGCCCGGCTTTAATCCGCCAAACGACAGGATGGAATCCCAGGTTTTAAGTGCAGGATCCTCTACGCCAAGCTGTGCAAACATCTTAGGCGCCACCCGCGTCATACACGGCGAAAGCGCAATGGCGCAGATACGCAGGCATTCTGCCAAATTGTACATCACCGTGGCCAACCGAGGATGGTCTGCTTCATTTTTAATGAGCTTCCAAGGCATGGTCAGGTCAATGTACTTATTGCAGGCGGCGATGAGCTCGAAAACGCTGGAAAGTGCCTCGCTATATGCCAGATTGTCCATCTGCGCTTCCATTTTGGCAGGCAGCGCGGCAGCCAAAGATAGAACGGTCTCATCCACCTCTTCCTTTGCCCCCGGCTGCGGCACAACGCCATCAAAGTATTTGCCAATCATGGATACCGTACGGCTCAGCAGATTGCCAAGGTCGTTGGCCAGATCCGCATTGATACGGTTGATTAGCAGATCCTCGGAATAGGTGCCGTCCGTTCCAAAGGGGAAATCGCGCAGAAGGAAATAGCGCACAGCATCCACGCCATATTTATCGCAGAGCACAACAGGGTCTACCACGTTGCCCTTAGATTTGCTCATTTTCCCGCCATCCAGCACCAGCCAACCATGGCCAAATACCTTTTTGGGCAGCGGTAAGCCCAGCGCTTTCAGCATAATGGGCCAAATGATGGTATGGAAGCGAATGATCTCTTTGCCGACCAGATGCACATCTGCCGGCCAGTATTTTTGGAATTTGGTATCGTCTTCGGACAAATAGCCCAGCGCAGAGATATAATTGGACAGCGCATCCGGCCATACGTAGATCACGTGCTTTTCATCAAACGGTACGGGGATGCCCCAGTCAAAGCTGGTGCGGGATACGGACAGATCCTCCAGGCCAGGCAGCAGAAAATTATTCAGCATTTCGTTGCGGCGCGAAACCGGCTGGATAAAGTCCGGATGGGTATTGATATAGTCGATCAGCCAATCGGCATACTTGCTGAGCTTAAAGAAATAGCTCTCTTCCTTTACCTTTTCTACCGGCCGCCCGCAGTCCGGGCATTTGCCATCTACCAGCTGATGCTCCGTCCAAAACGATTCGCAGGGCGAGCAGTACCATCCCTCGTATTCGCTTTTGTAAATATCGCCCTGGTCATAGAGCTTTTGGAAAATCTTTTGTACGGTTTTTTCATGGCGCTCTTCCGTAGTCCGGATAAAATCATCATATTGAATATCCATCAGCGTCCACAGCTTTTGGATGTTTGCTACAATCCCATCCACAAATGCCTTGGGAGACTGCCCCGCCTCCTCGGCTTTGCGCTGAATCTTTTGGCCATGCTCGTCCGTACCTGTCAAAAACATTACGTCATAGCCAGTCAAGCGCTTAAAGCGCGCCATCGCATCTGCGGCCACTGTACAATAGCTATGCCCAATATGCAGATTGTCCGATGGATAATAGATCGGCGTTGTAATGTAAAATTTCCCTTTCTCGCTCATCGTTTGCAATGCCTCCTGTTGCTCTCTTCTATCCCTTATTGTCTAACTAAAATGATGCGATTATCCTGCACCAGCGGCAAGGCCGGCACAGTATCGCGCTGCATGCAGTAAGCCACATCCTCCTCCATGCCAAGGGCATGCAGCTGCTCAAAGCCCCTGCCATTCTGCACGGCAGACAGCAGATCGTTTTGGCAAGTCTCATACAACACCTCACAAACATAGCCAAGATCCCCCGTTTCAATGGGAATGCCGGGGCTCTGCTCCCTGAGGCAGTGGATGATATAACCAGCCGACAAGGCATCCTCTACGGCAAACTTGCCTTCCATGCCGGCACACAGGATGACAACGTCCGTGTCGGTTTTCAAAAGCGCCAAGGCAATGGAGGTGGCGTTGATCATGGCGCCGATATAGGTGCGGCTGGCCGTTTCCGCCTTGCCGATGGCCAGGGTGCCGTTGGTGGTCGTTAAAATCAGCGTTTTCCCATAGATATGCTCCGGGCCGTATTCCAGGGGGGAATTGCCCAGATCAAACCCCGGGATCTTTTGGCCGCCGCGCTCGCCGCCCAAGACAGCCATCGTGTCTCCGCCAACCGAAGCGCGCAGCCCCGTAGCCTGTCCCACTTCCTCGACCGGGATTACCTGCTCGCAGCCATTGGCCAGCGCCGTGATGATGGTGCTCGTGGCGCGCAGCGTATCAATGACCACGCAGTCCTTACCCCGGATGTCCTTTTCCGTCACATGCGTTTGCGAAGCAAATACTTCTATTTTCATAAAACCTCTACCCCTAAATCACGATTGAATATAGAAAAGTATACCTTTTTGAAGGCAGACATTTCTCTTAAGAATATTGCAAAAAAACTGTTT
>OFMJ01000824.1_pt1 | contig 28160 bp, 22 predicted proteins | sample 1541801 | NCBI WGS metagenome assembly OFMJ01 (sample SAMN04209234, study PRJEB22552) | human gut metagenome | biome: gut; material: feces | host: Homo sapiens | place: USA: Oklahoma
GGGTTTTCTGCTTTTCAGAATTATATTTTTTTGTCGTGTGCTTGACATACGGGTGTCTGAGATCATGGAAGCGGACTGATTTTAAACCGTTTTTTCTGAGAACAATCTGAAAGTGCTGTGTTATGTAATTCGGTTTTATCAGTACTCCCATATGATCGACATAAATATAATCCAGATAATCCATACAGTAGGAACTGCTGCATAATTTTTGATTTTCGGCCTGCAGCTTCCAAAGCTTGGACAAAATGGCCTCGAATGGTCCTAAAAGGGGCAGCGTTCGAAGGCTTTTTTTAGATTTAGGCCTGTCTTTGTAAATCATTTTGTATTTGCCGTCTACCATGGCCTGGGTTACAGTATGTCTGATTGTAATCGTCTTCTGCACAAAATCGATTGCTTCCCATTTCAGCCCTACGATTTCACTTCGGCGAAGTCCATAATAGCTGCCGAGCAGAACGGCAAGTTCAAGCGGATCGCCATGGAATATCTTGAATAAATTCATCAATTCCTCTGAGTGATAGATGGCTGAAACGAAATTGTTTTTCTTTGGACGAATCACTCTGTCTGCCGGATTTGATAAAATTAACCCTACTGAAAAGTGTACTCCAGAGCAGAGCGTATATTTGCATGTCTGTGAATTACTGTATTTGTGGAAACCTTGCGTTCTTTAAGCTCATAGGTGTAGTACTCCTGAATATATATGGGATTTTTACTGGTTCCGTCTGTATTATAACAATCACTGTATCCATGACGACAGGCAGGATATCTGGATGACAGGCAGCATCAGGTGGATTATCTGGGCATCCGGCATCAGGCCCTGCTGGATATGGCCGACTGGTGTGAAAAGGGGATTGCGCCCGTGCCCTCCACCAATTACCGGGTAAACGACGGACAGATCGAGATCCCGGCAGGCGCAGCGGGCTGCAGCCTGTGGCGGATGCTTATGCCAATGGAAAAAAATGTGTTACCGTAAAGGCGGGAGAGGCTGTTGTATTCACCGCGGATATTGAGACGCTGCCCGGTGCCGGAAAGGTGACTGCGGCCGCATGGGATTATGAGAAAACGGATGATTTCAGTGAATTTATACCGTTTGAGAAATCTGGACCGGGTGCGGGTGATTGTGGAATAACTCCTGTGGGATCCATATAGTAAGGACGTGCCTGCTAAATCCTTTTTCTCCCGGAATCTGCAGTTTTACCCGGTTTGGTTCCCTGGGCCAGAATCGATATATGGCAGAGAGAAGAGGATAAGAAGATGGAGTTCATCGCACTGGTCAGGAAGCTTGGGTATGAAAAAAGGATGATAGACGTACATTTCTGGACCAAGAATTCGTAAATAAATTGTAAATAAACGGCTTATTGTGCTTTGAGAAAAGAACTGCCACGCTGAAAATTAAGTTTTCCTATATTTCCAGCATGGCAGTTTTTTTAATAATTTATCATTTTCCTGATTCCCCGGCGTAGGGCAGAGCGTGCAGGCTTTGGATGTAGTGACATCGGGCGGGTTAGGGTTGGAGTTATGATAATAAATACAGCCTGCCCGAAAAAGCGGATAATTCAAATTCCACTGTTTTTTCTCAAAATATTGTTCCGTCTCCGGGTACCTGTCCGTTCCGCCGTACTGTTCTATATCGCTTGCAATAAGCAGCCGGAAAGAATGGTTTTTTATTAGAAGCTTTTCCTTCAGTCAATAATGGGCTACTGCTTGGAGAAAACTACAGACCTCACCGCGGAAGTATGAACCAGAACGAAATCCAGAAGCACGCTGATATCCATTTGGTGGTACAAGGAACTGGAGTGAAGTTTAGGATATGATTGCTGTATGGAGAACAGCTAATACAGCAACAGAAAGGGAAGGTGGTACTATAAGTTAAATACAGCTTTATAATACTGAAATTGTAAAAGAGAGACCGGAAATCCTAAAAATATAGGTTTTTCGGTCGTATAAAATATTTATTTTCTATCAGCATAAATAAAAAAGTGCAGAGTTATTTTTATTCAATGTTTTTTAGTGAAATACAGATATTATGTGATACTACAAACTATGATAAAAGTTTACGTTGACCCTAGATCAAGCTTCTGCAATGACTTAAGAAAACTAAGTAAGCTGTTTTGTTGCTGGGGTGACAAACGGTCAAAATATTGAAGTAATTCATGCTGCTTTTCTGTAATCGGATAGGACTCATTCGTTTCTGCAAAGAACTGGGCAAGAGTTATCCCGAAAGCGTCACATATTTTCTGGAGATTTGGAATACTGGGTATCGAATCTTTTGTTGACTAGAAGGATATGGTAGACTGTCTGATATTTGCTATTTTAGAGAGTTCGTACTCACTCCAGTTTCGTAAAATATCTGAAAGTATGACGGATTATGAGGCTGACCGAGTTATTCCTACTTTTCATATATAATTTTGCCGTAAATGGCAAAATTATTTAGTGCTTAGTTTACTTATAAAAACAAAAGAAGTATAATACACTTAATAAAAGTGACATTTGCGTCAAAAATATTTAGTGAGGTAGAAATATGGAAATAAAAAGAGATGTGTATTTGGAGAGATTAATTAATCGAAAATATAATGGATTTGTTAAAGTGATTACCGGAATTAGAAGATGCGGGAAATCATATTTGCTGAATACATTATTCTATAATCATTTGATGGATTGTGAAATACCGGAAGACCATGTGATTCTATTTGCATTTGATTCAGCGGATGATTTGATAAAGATTGGTGAGGATCCGCTATTATTGGACAATGCGAATTCAGAACGAAAGGTAGATCCTAAGAGATTTTTAGAATATCTGAATCAGCAGATTACAGATAAGGAGATGTATTATCTTTTGTTGGATGAGGTGCAGAATCTTGGAGCATTTGAGTCTGTGCTAAATGGTTTTCTGCGGAAAAAGAATTTGGATGTGTATGTAACCGGAAGTAATTCCAAGTTTCTGTCAAAGGATATTTTGACAGAGTTTGAGGGACGTGGGGATGAGATACATGTGCTGCCTTTATCTTTTTCCGAGTATTTCAGTGTGTATGATGGAAGCAAGGAAGAGGCATTTGATGATTATTCCGTATATGGAGGGCTTCCGGCGGCAGCACTTATGGCAACGGAAGAACAGAAAGCTGCTTATCTTACAACACAAATGCAGAATTTGTATTTGCGGGATGTTATCAATCGATATCATTTGCAGGATGATTGTGCAATTGGTGAGTTGCTGGATGTTATTTCATCAGGGATATCCACTTTAACAAATCCAAGAAAGCTATCTGCCACCTTTGCATCAGTGAAACAAACAACCATCAGTGAGGTTACGGTAGATAAATACATTGAGCATATGGAAGATGCTTTTATGATAAATCGCGTAAAACGGTATGATGTAAAGGGCAGAAAGTATATCGGAACTCCATATAAAATATATTTTGAAGATGTGGGACTTCGCAATGCAAGATTGAATTTTAGACAAATTGAAAGCACCCATATCATGGAAAATATTATATATAATGAGTTGCGTTTCCGCGGATTTAAGGTAGATGTGGGAGTTGTAGAATCCAGAGAAAGAAATGAGGACGGTAAGGAAGTAAGGAAACAGCTGGAAATTGATTTTATAGCCACCATGGGGAGCAAAAAGTATTACATTCAGTCAGCTTATGCAATTCCGGATAAAGATAAATATAAACAGGAGACGAAGTCCTTTGATAAAGTAAATGATTCTTTTAAAAAAATAATTCTTGTTGAAAAGAGTATGAAGCCGAGAAGAGACGAGAATGGTTATGTCATGATGGGCGTAAAGGAGTTTCTGTTGGATGCGAATAGTCTGGAATGCTGAAAGTAAGGTGCTATTCTTGTATACTTATGCATGTTGAAAAGGATTTTTCTGTTATTATCAGGTCAATCACACTTCCTGCCTGGAATGATTAAAATAATGGTGCTTTAACAAATAAATAGTGTCTGCTGAACAGCGGTTAAGAGCTGTTCAGCAGACACTATTTATATCCCATACTTTTAATATTTTTATCTTCCGTAAAGACAAAAAAGGAAATGGGAGTGAATCTTTCTGGACTGCTCAGAGAATTAACATTCGAATATTTTAACATAGCCTTTGGTAAAATAAATTATTTTCGTTCCGGTATGAATTTGGCTGTTATTGTAGTGGTAGTAGTTGGGGGACTTCTTGTTACTGCGTCAATGGCGGCATATATTGATGGAGCAGGATTATACCATAATTTTTTTAGAATTGTATTTCCAATGCTGATCATTTTTTATGTGCATAGAATAAAACAATGAAAACAGACGATTGCCCTCTCCGTTGCGGGAGGAGGGTGTCTGTTTGTGCGTTTATGAGCAGGAGCGAAACCGGCTCCGGAAAGGAGTTGGTAAAGGAATGAAAAAGATGTAAAAGAACACGAATGCGAAGCTTTTGTATACTATACAGCCGGTGGCAATCATCGGGTTGGCATTCCAGTATATAGAAGAAACAAAAAGTTTTTTTCCCGTATGGAGGATGACATATTAGAAGCAATGGCAGATCTTTAAAAATAAAGATTGTTTGATGACCACTATCTTTATTATTTCGAAGGACTATTTATTCTCGCAGAAGATAATCTGTGCCCTGACGGAAATATCAATTTTTTAACTCTGAAAAGGTTATTTTACTTTATCATATGGGCGAGTGGTTATATTGACCAGCCATTCACCAGTTAGACTGGTGGCTGGTGACTAATATTGGTTTACACTCCACTTGAAATTCGGCGGTTATTATATATTCTTGCTTCTGTGTCCACCTGCCGAATTTCAAGAAAAACTAAGATAGAAAACTTTTTCCCCTGAAAACGCGGCAGGTGTATTATGTAAGAAGGAGAAGGAACAAAAATGTCTCAGAAAAGGATTTCGGGTTTTTGAAGTAGACCCTGTTCATATAATGTGAAGCCGGGATTCCAATCATTTCCTTCCGTGAGGAAGTTCATTGGTGAGTAGGCATAGGCGTACTTTTCTGTTTGGTGCAGGGGGCCGAAGGTATTGCGGCGGGTGAGGACAACCTGAATGCCGTACAGGCCGGGTACGCAGGCTCTATGAGGCGGAAAGGCGATAATGGCCTCCTTGTCTCCGGTCAGCTTCAGAAGGGCGCCTCCAAAGTCTGCAGCGGTTACGGTGCAGGGGGTGTTTTCCAAGCCCTCTAAGCGGTAGGTAAGGCTGCCGGAGTAGAAAGGAAAGCCTTGGGGGGTGATGTCACCGATGGAGATGGTCTCAGGCAGCGCAGTGAGGTCGGGACCGCTGTTTTGGAGCTGTACGCCGAAGGTCCCCAGAAGGTAGACTGATTCTATTCCGCAGGTGCTGTAGTAGTCCATCGATAGGGTGATAGTGTTGGCACCGGGGATCAGGTATTCATCCGGTATGGCAAGGGTGTCAAAACAGATATCTATCCATTTACCGTTGCTTTTAAGGGAAATTTCCCGGCCGTTTATGAGGATTTGACGGATATGCTCTAGATCCTCCAGGGCAAGGGAGATTCCTTCAGGCAGGGCTGAAATTCTAAACTGATAGGTCAGGGTGATGGTATCACAAAGGCGGGAGTTTCCTCCTTTGTATTTTATCTGGTACCAGGGCTGGAGCATTTCTCCCCCGCGGTAAGGAAGCTGCAGATGATCACGCAGAGCCCGATCCGCTTTAAGGACTTCCATGGCGGGCAGATGGAGACCGCCTGTGTCAGAGACCGTTACCATATCCAGGACGCAGATGTTTGGCTCGGACAGGATATAACGGAAGGTATCAGGGAGAGAAAAGGTTCTGGTTTCCCGGAAAACTTCCTGTTTAGGAAGAACCCGTTTCCTGGAGGGGATGCGGTAGAGACGTTCTCCGCCGGCTTCAAGGTCAATGGTAAGATGTATTTTGCCATCTTCCAGACGATAATCAGGTGACATTATTTCTCCGGTCCGGGGATCCCATTGCTCCAGGTATTTTCCCTGTCCCAGGCAAATAGCGGCGTTGTTGTAGCCTTTTTCCCGATCTGTATTCAGGATCATGACCATCCGTTCTCCTTCTGACTGAAAGGATCGGGCAAATATCAAATTGGCATCCTGTGCTTCGATATGGATCTCCCGGCCGTTTGCACAGGCTTTGACCAGGGCTTTTTCTTCCAGTGGAATTGCTGTGCAAAGGGGGGCGAAGCGTTTAATGTCTTGGGAGGGCAGTACGTCCAAACAGGCAGGGGGGCTGCCTGCAAATATCACAGTACCGCCCTGTGCTTTGAAATCGCGCAGAAGCTGCAGTGTGCTGCTTCGCAGTGTATCCAAACCGGCTATCAGTACTTTTTTGTAGGCACAGCTTCCTATGAGGAGAGTTCCGTTATCCGTCCGGCCATGACGGGCCATAATATCCTCTTCACCATAGTCAAAGTCAATGTGATTTTCGGTGAGCATATGGAAGACCGCGGCGTATTGCTCTTCCAGGCGCTGGATTTCAGGATCTGTTCCGGTCAGGCCTTCAAAAGCACCGCTGTAAGCTCGTGCCCATACGCTTTCAATAGGACTGATTACAAGGAGCTCAGCATCTGCTTTTGCTCCGTACAGAGCGGCATTGATTCTGGAAAAATAGTCCTCCACATAATGATATTCGGGATACCAGGCTGACTGATGCAGGATGCTGGCGGGATAATCCCGTTTTCCCTCGCCCTTCATAGTGTACCAGGACAGATGAGGGCAGCGGAGATTAACGCCGAACAGCGCCTGCCAGTCTCCAATATTTTTATAGGACTCAAAATTCATCTGCCAGCCGGTACAGCCATAAAGCTCGGAAAGCACCTTTGTTTTATCCAGTTGTCTTGCAACGGAATCCACCTGTTTGGCTATCCAGTAGCATTTGTTGCCCTCGGCAAGCAAATCCATACCAGGATAGTCCATATATTCATAGAAACGCATAAGTGAGCCCTGCATGATAGCCTGGCAGCAGAGGGAATCCTCATGTAGTACGTGACCGGTGAAAATAAATTGGTTCTCTCTGCACCAGTCGGAAATCGGCTTGGCGAAGCATTCCAGAAACAGCTGCTGTGTGAGTTCGAAATAGTCTCTTGTGACTTTGGAAAGTTCCTTTTCTTTTCTGCGCAGGAATAGTTCGGGGAGATTGTCGGACAGGCTGTAGCCGAAGCGCTTTTCAAACTCTTCAAAAAGGCCGGGGGTATAGGGAACTGCATTTTCCTCTCCTTCCGCAAAATTGGTGAAAACGCCTCCGCGGTGGGGTTCATCCGTAAAAATTCCCTGAATTTCTGTACCCAGCCTGTCACCGCAGTTTTTCCGATATTTTTCATGGGTACTTTCGATGTATTTGTCAATGGCTTCCCGGTTCATGGTATTCACGTAGCAGAAGCCATTATAATTGTCATTGCAGGCGGAATAACGGGTGCGAAATTCCAGTACAGTTTCTTCCTCCTGTGGGACATCTCCTTCATAAAGCCTCCGTTTACCGGTAAAAATACCGTCTCTGATGCGGCAGGCGAAGACGGCGGCCGTATCGGTGGTGCGTAGGAAATCATTCCATTCCCCGGAGGAAAACTGATTCATTTCCAGGAACATGGCCCGGTACTGCGGCTCCTTAGTCACCATACCGCCGGCGCTTCCAGAGGGCCAGCGGTCTTCGTCGTAAAGCCAGGTTTCCATCCCTTTTTTGCTGCCGTATTCCGCACAGCTGTTTATCAGATGAAACCAGTCCTCTCCCAGGTATTCTGTTTCCAGTCCGGTCCGGGAATGCATGAAAAAACCGCCGAAGCCCATTTCCTTCATAATATCGATCTGACGTTTCAGTTCTTTTTCTTCTAATTTCCCATTCCAGGACCAGAATGGTTTTCCACGGAATTCCCGGGATGGTTTTTGAAATAATTTTTGTCGTTGTGCGAGCTTCATGCTGTCTCCTCCTTATTTTGCAGAGTAAAATGCAAACTCTATACGTACAGATAATTTTACTCCATATAGATTTCGCTCTGACGCTTATCGGAGCCTGGCTGAAGTCAGAACGTTTGTTACTGTTATTATAAAAATAATGAGGGTAGTACACAAGGAACAAATCTCAGCAATAAAATATGAAAAATGTACGGTAAAAATCAAGGGAATGGACAGGGTACAGTTTTTCCGCAGGACATATAAAAAATTGTTGCTTGTGGACTTTCGGGAAACTATTTAAAATAATGGTTGTGAATGTGATTTGTTGTATGCCTGACGGCTGGGGGATGTGTAATTATTTAGTCAGAGCAAAGCAGTCACTGTAAAGGAACCAAATAGCCGAACATGAAGAGCTGCGGCATAAATTGAGAGGGAAGGAAATCAGATGGAAAAGAAAACAAAGTTGGTACTAAAAATGGAGCAGATTGCAGCGGCATCTTTAACATGGGAAAAAGGAAAGTGGTAAACGAACTTATGCAGAAAGGAATTCAGAAAAATGAACATACAGGAATTCCATATTTTACCGGTTATTCTTATACTACCTTAGTCTGGCGATCAGATTATGATGAAGGGATGGATCTTAATACTTATCTTTATCAGGAATGTCTGGCGTATTCAACAATCTGTGAATATCGGAAAGATTCCGCAAGAGCAAAGGAATATAAAAAAATGGCGGAAATGCGTAAAGAAGCAGTTTTGTCAATGTGGGATCAGGAGGATGGTTTCTTTTATGATCGGGATGAACGAGATGATAGTATTATTCGGGTAAAGTCAGTGAGCGGACTTCTGCCGATGTGGGCGGGAATTGCCTCCACTAATCAGGTGCGAAGACTTATGAAGGAGCATGTCATGAATCCATCCGAATTTTGGAGAGGGTTTCCTATGTGGTAATGCAGGGAATGGAAAGGTATGGCTATAAAAAAGAAGGGCTTGCCATTGCGGAAAATTCCGCAAAGCTGGTGGAAAAATCCGGCAACAGAGAATATTATGTGACTGAAAGCGGTGATGGCTGCGGCGAAAAGGTATTCTGGGGCTGGACGCTGCTGGCCTATTTCATGGTTCAGGAAATTATACAGGGAGGTATATGAATGGGCAAAATCAGGTTTCCAAAAGATTTTATGTTTGGTGTCGCAACCAGTGCGGCACAGCTGGAGGGCGCGGCAAGGGAAGATGGTAGAGGTTTATCAATCTGGGATGCGTTCTCCACAATTCCCGGAAATATCGGGGATGGCTCCACGCCGGAGATCGCCTGTGATATGTATCACAGATACGAAGAAGATTTGGATCTGGCCCGTCGGATGAACCTGGATACCTTTCGCTTTTCTTTTTCCTGGTCAAGGATACTGCCGGAGGGAAAAGGTAAAGTTAATCAGAAGGGGATTGATTATTACAAAAGATTGATCGATGCTATGTGGAAAAGAGATATTGTACCGAATGCTTCCATATATCATTGGGATTTACCCTATGAGCTGGAGCGTCAGGGCGGCTGGCTGAACAGGGAGATAGTGGACTGGTATGGGGAATATGCAACATTGTTGTTTAGGGAATTTGGGGATTCGGTACCGTTTTGGGCTACCATAAATGAACCCATTGCCACATATGTGGGTTATGCACAGGGCGGCTTTGCTCCTGGCTATAAGCTTGAGAAGTATGGCAGACAGGCCAATCACCATATTCTTCTGGCGCATGGAGAAGGCGTCAGCAGGTTCCGGCAGGAAAATCTGAAGGATAGCATGGTGGGAATTGTAATTGACATATGGCAGCATTTTCCACTTCGGCCCGATAATCAGGCTGATTGTGAAAAAGCATGTATGGAAAATGAAAAAACTTTCCACTCTTATTTGAATCCCATATTTAAAGGCTGCTATCGAAGTGAATTGCTATCTTATATGGAAGCGGGTAACTGTATGCCAATTATAATGTCCGGGGATATGGAGAAAATACATCAGCCAATAGATTTTTTTGGACTTAACTGCTATAACCGGGTACTGGACTGTTCAGAACAGGGAGTTATGCCGGAAAGAAAGCAGAACGGCGGTAATTTCATGGAGAATGGAACCGAATATTATCCCAGAGCAGTTTATGAAGCCATAGAAATGCTGCGTAAGGAATATGAAGTAGATATTCCGATTTATATTACTGAGAACGGTACCTATAACTGTAATGAGGCAGTTACTGCGGATAACAGAATCCACGATACACAGAGAACGGAGTATATCAGAGGTTTTCTGTACTGGATTTCAAAGGCCATCCAGGAAGGCGCAGATATCAGAGGCTATTATGTGTGGTCTCTGCTTGATAACTGGGAATGGTGTGCCGGGCATAATATGCGATATGGCTTAGTACACGTGGATTTTGATACACAGAAACGGATTCCCAAGGACAGTGCAAAATGGTATGCGGCTGTTGCAGGTACGAAGGAAATGGACTGGAACGAATAGGAAGGAGAGGGGGATAGTTAAAAATCTCCCTCTCCTTCCTATTCTTTTCCCTCACGGAAAGCAGAGGGAGTCATTCCGATTTCCTGCTTGAACTTCCTGCGGAAACTGGATACATTGATATATCCCACACTTGCGCTGATTTGCTCAATGGACATATCCGTGTGAAGCAACAGATCCTCTGCCTTTTTAAGGCGCATATCCCAAAGATAATCGGAAAAATTTCGGTTAAATTTTTTCTTGAAAAGATAACTCATATAAGCAATGCTGATCTGAAATTTGTCCGCCAGTGTTGAGATGGAAAAATCAGGAGAGGCGAACTCTTCTTGCAGTATCTCCTGTATCCGGCAAGCATGTATGGCGGAATTTTCATACTCTGATTCAAAAATTATCAGTAACTCATCCATATTCCGTGATATTTCTTCCTTTTTTTCCTCATAAGGACAGCTTCGGCACAGGTAAAGCGTTTCAAAATATAGCTCATTGTAGTTCTTAAAGCGGATATTCATCCGGTTCATAGAGTTAATGATGACGGTAAGAATATCAATTAGTACACAATGGATAAAAAAATCAGGAAAAAGGCTTCCGTTATCAGCCGCTCCGTTTATCTGTTCGAAAAGCTCCTCCTTCAATTTGTGGGCCGTAAGGAAATCACAGGTTTTCAGGGAGAACGCAAGAGCATCCAGATTTCTGTAGGGATAAGCCATGCTGGGACCTGAGGGTATCGAATCGGCGATATCCGGGTAATAAATGACAGGATCATCTGTGCTGTATTTGTCCGCCAGCATGACATTTTCATAAAGAGATGGTATCTCAAGAGGAGAGGAGGCTGCATTGCTGACTGCGGCGCGGCAGCCTGTATCCTGGCAGTAATCGGACATCAGAAGGCAGACAACCTCGTCTTTGTTCCTTTCGATACCTGGGTAATTAATCATAAATACACCAAATCCCCTGCCTGCCTCCAGAAGTGCGCAGGAATTTTCATCCGGCAGCGAATTGTCCAGAAAATCCATAACCTCTTCGGGAACGAATATTTTTTTCTGGGGGGAGGTAATTTTAAGTATAAAAATTTTATTATCAGGCTCGTCGCTGAAAAACTGGTCAATATTTAAAAACCTGTTAATTTCCGCATTATTGTTGTCTGACACAATGGAATCCAGAATGGATTTCTGCATGGAAACCCTGTATTTGTCCAGTTTGTTCTGTAATACCTTGTTTTCAGATATTGCAGTGTTAAATGCATCATCAATTTGTTCCACATAGCTGCGGCCGGGCTGAGGCTTGTCAACCATCCGTGTCAGCAGCTGGTGGAGCGGCCAGTAGGTCAGGCGCATGGAAAACAGTATAAGAATTACCCCAAAGGAGGCGAGCAGCACCAGAATCAGGTAGGTATTGCGGAAAGCAAGATTTACCTGAGCCAGTATAGCTTTGTTTGAGGATAGTGCTACAAGACTCAGCCCACCGGGAATCCCGGAATACAGGAACATGGTTTCTTCCCCGTTTAGCTTGTGGGGTCCCGGTTCTGTTTCCATAGAATCCAGATAAGGAAGAAGCGCTTCTTTATTTATCCCGGACACAAGCTGATGTTCCGGTGTCATAAGGCATATAGATTCAATTCCGGTAAAGACACTGGATTCGAGTACGGACATAAGCTCATTAGCGCTGATAACGTAAAAAATAGAGTAGTTTTCATTATTGCTGTTATAAGGAAGATAAATCAGAAGACCAGATGTCTTGTCGGACAGATAGACAAGCTGACCGCTGTTGGAGTCGGTGTATTCATGTATAGGGAAAGGAAGATAATGGGTGCCTGTGTAGATATAATAAATTCCCTCCTTTTCATAAACGTGCTTTCCGGAAGAAAAAATAGATCCCCTTCTATAATCCGCATAAACAATGGTATCAATAAAGCTGTTGCTCACTGTATATTCACTCATTCGCTGCGCCGCTTGATAACCGTACCAGTCCTCATTTTTATAGCGGAAAAGAACAAGATTGATATCCCTGGTCAGCATAGACTGAACCTGATTGACACCAATCAGATTATTTTCAAGCTGTTCCATTATAGTATTGAGACGCTTATCAGTCTGCTCATTCAAATTCTTAAAGTAAATATTGTTCAGCTGAATGCGCACAGCAAAAAAGAAACCCAGGAACAGCATACTTAAAATAATAAAATAAGATAAAAAATACTTGATGAGCGTAATATTTTTATCTGTATATAGCCTGGTATACCTTTTCATAATTTCTCCTTTACTCAACAGGAAACATATGGCTATTGTATAATAAATCAGCAGGGAAAGCAATCTGTTTAGCCATATCTGTGAGGGGATGGCGAGATACAAATATCAAAAAAAGATATTTAATTATTGTATTCTATCCATAAAAAAGCCGTGAATGTGGAAATTCTGGAAATAAGGCCTGCGTGCAAAATTCAAAAGGCAGCAAAGGAATCTTGTTTCTTGTAGAATACAATTGAAGATATTTATAATTAAGCCATGCTTACGGAGGAGAGGCGCCTCTTTAGTAAGTCCGTGATTTGTACATAAAAAATGCACATCAGATATCAGATATGCAGTAGGATGAGAGGTACAGGACGGTATGTAATTTTGTATATCAAAATTGAAAGTAGGAGGTTACAGTATGAAAATGAAAAAGCTTACAGCGCTGCTGTGTGTGGCAGCCATGACGGTTTCGCTTGCAGCATGCGGAGGAACAAAGGATACGGCGGCAAACACCGATACATCAGGGAGCAGCAAAGATGAGACAACGGTGGAGGGGGATGGGACACAGACTTCCGCGGAAGCTTCCGGTGAGAGGATTACTTTCCCGCTGGCAGAGACAAAGGAATATAGTGTATTTGCCATAATGAATCAGGATTATGACTTAAAAGATAATATTACAATGCAGACCGTACTTGAGAATGCCAATCTGCAATTTGATTTCCAGTCTGTTATGGGAGCGGATCTGCAGGAAAAGAGAAATCTTGTCTTGGCTTCCGGGGAATATCCGGATATGTTTTTTAAATGTGGTTTTGCATCCACTGATTTGGACAAATATGGAAAACAGGGACTTTTTCTTCCTTTAGAAGATTTGATAAAGCAGTATGCCCCGAATCTTACCGCAAAGATGGATGAGATGAACGGATGGGACTATATTACCTCCGGCGACGGACATATTTATTCCCTGCCGGGCATTGAAAGACAGAACGGCGCTGTTACTACTTATTGGGTTAATAAAAAGTGGATGGATAATCTGGGTCTTCAGGAACCGAAGAGTTTGGATGAACTGTATAACGTATTAAAAGCCTTTAAGGAACAGGATGCTAACGGCAACGGGGATCCCAATGATGAGATTCCTTTAACTGCAACAGATGTTGTTAAGCCCGATCTGCTGCTGCCCTATTTTAGTATTAATTATGACTATACCACAAAAACTGCGGTGATTGACGGTGAATTGGCCTATGTGCCGGTAACGGATATCTTTAAGGAATATGTGGCCTACATAGCCAAGTTGTATCAGGAAGGGCTGCTGGACAAAAATGCCTTTACCCAGAAACACGAGCAGCAAGGAGCTATCGGCCAGTCCGCCGATGTACTGGGAACCTTCTTTGATGCAGGTGCATTCCTGACGGTAGGCAGAGACAATGATGATGATTATATCGCGCTGACCCCTTTTGAAGATGGCAAATATCCTCTTTCCACAGGAATTATACCAGGTGCTATGGTGCTTACAGATAAATGCCCGAATCCGGAAATTCTGATTGCCTGGGCGGATCAGTTCTATACGGAGGAAGGCGGTATCCTGACATGGCTGGGTATCGAAGGAAAGACCTGGCAGAAGGGTGCGGATGGGAACTGGGAATGGATCGTGGGTCAAGGCTACGGCGATGATATTGCAACAGTCCGTTCGAGCAGTACCATTCAGGGAGCAGCTTATCATCCTTCCATCCAGCCGGATTTCTGGTTTGACAATATGTCTGCAGAGGTGGATCCCGATGAAGTTTATCTGAATGGGGAAAGAGCCAAGGTTGCGGCAAAGGGGAGCGTACCGCTGCCGATGATGCGTTACAGTGATTCAGATGCAAAGACAATAGCAACTCTTAAAACGGATATTGATGCTTATATAGATCAGTATGTGGCACAGGTAGCTACCGGTGAACTGGTGCTTGAAGACAGCTGGGATGAATTTGTTGCCACCGTTGAAAATATGGGCGGCGCTCAGCTGGCAGAAATTTATAAGAACGCATACAACGAAGCTGTCGGTAAGTAAATATAACATATATGAAAAAGCGAGGGCCGCTGCGGGATGCTGTAGCGGCCCTGTAAATAACAGGAGAAGGAGGAATTGAAGTGGCGGTAAAAACAGAAAAAGAAGTGTCTGCACGTCAGAAAAAAACGGGAACGGCATTGAGAAAGACAGAAAGCCTGCCCGTACGTCTGCTGAAGGATATGAAGAAAAACTGGATTCTCTATGTCATGATACTGCCTGTGGTTATATACTATATTATTTTTGCATATACGCCGATTTACGGTGTTCAGCTGGCATTTAAGGATTATGTGGTTAAAAAAGGGATCTGGGGAAGTCCCTGGATCGGTATGGAGAATTTTACGAGATTTTTCAGCAGTTATAATTTTGGCCTGCTTATGAAAAATACACTTGGAATTAGTATTTACACTATTCTGGTAGGGTTTCCTATTCCTATCGTTTTTGCTTTGATGCTTAATTATCTGAAGAATAAACACCTGAAAAAAACGGTGCAGATGGTTTCTTATGCGCCTTATTTTATTTCAACCGTTGTTATGTGTGGTATGATTGTTATTTTTCTGAATCCCGATACAGGAATTTTTAATACGATCAGAAGCTTTTTCGGATTGGAAAGTATAGATTTTCTGGGGAAACCGGAATTGTTTAAAACAATTTTTGTGTGGACTGGTGTCTGGCAGTCGATGGGCTGGAGCTCCATCATCTATATATCGGCACTGTCTGGTGTTGATTATCAGCTTCATGAAGCCGCAATTGTGGATGGGGCAAGCAAACTGCAGAGAATCATTCATGTGGATCTTCCATCCATTAAGCCGACAATTATTATGCTTTTGATTCTCCAGATGGGCTCTCTGATGAGTGTAGGCTTTGAAAAGGTGTTCCTTCTGCAAAATACCCTGAATAAGCAGGCCGCATCGGTTATTTCTACTTATGTATATGAGGTTGGCCTGATAAACAGCGATTATGGTTATTCTACTGCGATTAACCTTTTTAATTCTGTAATCAATGTGATTCTGCTTGTCTCTGCCAATCAAATCTGTAAAAAAGTTACCGAAGAAAGCCTGTTTTAGAAAGGAAAAATGATATGGGAAAGAAAGTAAAGAGTGTGAAAGAAAAACGTTCCTATTCGGATAAGATTTTTGATCTGGTTAACGTTTTGGTCATGATAGTCCTTGTTGTAATTTTCCTATGGCCCCTTTGGTTTGTAGTGATAGCCTCTCTTAGCAATCCCAATGAGGTATGGAACGGGAATGTTATCCTTTTTCCGAAAGGTTTTACCCTGATGGCGTATGAGGCCGTAGCGGAATATAAAATGATCTGGTCGGGCTATAAAAATACTATAATATATACAGTTGTAGGTACGCTTATCAATCTTATAATGACAATATGCGCTGCCTATCCGCTGTCAAGAAAGGATTTTGTACCACGCAACTTCTTTATGTTTGCGTTTATGCTCACCATGTATTTCAGCGGAGGACTGATTCCCACCTACCTGGTGGTCGGTAAAATGCACCTTTTGAATACGCCCTGGGCCATGATGATACCGGGTGCGGTTTCTATATATAATGTAATCATTATGAGAACCTATTTTGTAAACAGCATCCCTTCCAGTCTCCAGGAGGCCGCCGAGTTGGACGGGGCCAATACCTTCCAGTTCCTGGTCAAAATTGTGCTGCCTCTGTCCAAGCCGATACTGGCCGTCATTGGACTGTACTACGCCGTAGGTCACTGGAATGACTTCTTTAATGCCCTGATTTACCTGAATGACAAGGAACTGATGCCGCTGCAGTCCTTTCTGCGGGATCTGCTGATGACCAATAAAATGAGCCTGACCAACATGCAGGGACTGGATGCGGCACAGGCGGAAGCCAAGATGCAGCTTTCCCAGACCTTAAAATACAGTGCAATTATTGTATCAACAGTCCCGGTGCTGTGTATTTATCCTTTTATTCAGAAATATTTCGTAAAAGGTGTTATGATTGGATCTGTAAAGGGTTAAGCGTTTTTTTATTTGTTAGAAAACGGGAGGATATAAAATGAATCCGATTTTACCATTAAAGCATTTTGTGCCGGACGGGGAAGCGAGACAGATGCCGGATGGCAGGCTGTATCGGTATGGCTCATATGATATCAGCGGAGAGACGGCCTATTGCAGTGACAGGCTCCACGTATTTTCTACCGGGGATATGATGGAATGGAAGGATCATGGGGTGGTGCTGTGTATTGAGGATATCCCGTGGGCCGCAAAGGGAAGTATGTTGTATGCACCTGACTGTGTGTATAAAGACGGAAAATATTATCTGTATTTTTGTATGAATAACGCACAGGAAGGGGTAGCGGTGTCTGATACGCCTTGTGGGCCTTTTCAGGATCCGGTTCCCGTAATGTATGCGAACGGTGACAGCATTGATCCTGCGGTGCTTGTGGATGACGACGGGCAGGTTTATTATTTCTGGGGACAGTTTCATCTGAGAGGAGCCAGGATGAAGAAAGATATGAGAACCCTGGATATGGAAACCTGCCGATCCTGTGTTCTGGATGAAAAGAACCATGGCTTCCATGAAGGCGCCTGCATCAGGAAATGCCGGGGCAAATACTATTTGCTTTATACGGATACCTCCAGAGGAAGAGCCACTTGCCTTTCCTATGCGGTTTCAGACAGACCGCTGGGCCCCTATAGAAAGGGAGGCATGTACGGGACCGATACCTGCTCCCGGCTGGGATGAATTCAGAAGCTTCAGCTGTCCTGTGAAACCGGTGACGGGAGTGAAGACACTGTTTCTTGTATTTGCATCGGATATTCCGGGGAGTCGGGTGATGGATGTAAAAGACATAAGCTTTTCATAAAAATCGGCGGCAGAAAAGGAGGGGCGTTCAGGATGAACAAAAAAAAGACAGATAAAAAGCAGACAGTATGTAAGGATATCTTCCGTATTATGTCTCCGGAAATGGCGGAGTCGATTAGGAAGGACTGCAGGAGCCGGGCCTATCTGCTTCCGCAGAGAATTGTGTGGAAGCAGGGAAATGTGGAAAATGAGCAGGTATTGCTTGAAGAGAGGGAACTTCAGATTTCCCTGGAAGCAGCCAGGCCCTGTATTTTGAGAAGCGGCAGGGAAAAGGCGGCTGTACTGCTGGATTTCGGTTGTGAGCTTCATGGAGGGATCCGGATTCTGGCATGGGGAGACAGTACCGGAAGAGGCGCAAAAGTAAGAATAAGATTCGGGGAATCCGTTATGGAGGCGATGAGTGAACCGGGCGGTATGCTGAATGCAACCAACGATCATGCCAGACGGGATATCATGACGGAAATCGGCATGATGAGCATGAACCAGATCGGAGAAACCGGCTTCCGCTTCGTTCGGATTGATTTGGAGGAACCGGAGGCGGAGTTGTCCTTAAAATCCGTTATGGCGGCGGCAGTTTATAAGGATGTCCCTTATCTGGGCAGTTTTTCGTGCAGCGATGCGCTGCTTAGCCGGATTTGGGATGTGGGCGCTTATACGGTCCATCTGAATATGCAGGAATATCTCTGGGATGGGATTAAGAGGGATCGACTGGTCTGGATTGGCGATATGCATCCTGAAACAGCCACAGTCCGGACTGTTTTCGGAGAGGATTCTTCTGTGGAAAAAAGCCTTGATTTTATTAGGAAGGAAACCCCGCTTCCCGGATGGATTAACGGTATGGCAAGCTATTCCATGTGGTATGCCATTATTGTGTACGACTGGTTCCTGTATACCGGAAAGAGAGAGTTTCTGGAAAAGCAGAAGGCATACCTGAAAGGGATTTTTGTGCAGCTTTCTGAGCATATTGATGAAAATGGAAAGGATACGGTAACGCAGGGCCGTTTTCTGGATTGGCCGTCCAACGATAAGCCGGTGGTGATTGATGCGGGGGTACAGGCTATCCATTATCTTGCAGTGAAAAGTCTCCGGGAAATTTTCAGGCTGCTGGGGGAGGAGCTGCTTGCGGAAAAATGTGAGGAAGATATGAAGCGCCTGGAAAAATACGATACGGATTATCAGGACTCTAAACAGGCGGCGGCTCTTTTGGTGCTGGCAGGGCTGAAGGATGCTGGGGAGGTCAATGAAAGGCTGCTTGGGAAAGGCGGTGCGAAAGGAATGTCCACATTTATGGGGTATTATATCCTGACAGCAAAGGCCATGGCTGGGGACTATGAAGGCTGCCTGTCCGATATCAGGGATTACTGGGGCGGAATGCTTGCGCTGGGAGCCACCACCTTCTGGGAGGATTTTGACATTGACTGGATGAAGAATGCAGCGCCTATTGACAGGCTTGCAGGGGAAGGAGAGGTTGATGTCCACGGTAATTACGGCGGTTACTGTTACCAGGGATACCGGCATAGCCTGTGCCATGGCTGGGCTTCCGGGGTAACGCCGTGGCTGACGGAAAATGTGCTGGGCGTGAAAATATTGGAGCCGGGCTGCCGGAAACTGAGCATTACACCTCATCTGGGCAGCTTATCCTGGGCAAAGGGAACTTTTCCCACCCCGCTGGGTATCGTCCGTATTTCTCATAAGAAAAAAAAGGATGGAAGCATTGAAACCAAGGTAACAGCACCTGCAGGTGTGGCTGTAATCACCGGGGAGGATAAGTGAGATGGAAGAAATTTTCCAGAAGGCAAGAGCAGTGTTTGTTCCGGGGCTTTCAGACCGAAAGAATACGTTTGCAGCTTTCCGTTGTGACTTTGTTGCTGAGGAAGGAAAACATTATCAGCTTATCCTGGCAGCGCATTCTTTTTACCGGGTTTTCCTGAATGGTTCTTTCCTGGGATTTGGTCCGGCACCTGCGCCGTTCGGACAGCTGAAGGCCGATCGGTATTTTCTTGAGACTGCCGAAGGGATTAACCGGATTGCCATAGAGATTATCGGCTATGTCCCGGAAGAAAACAATTTCCTGACACATGAAAATTCCTGTTTGCTGGCTGAGGTGGTATGTGAAGGCGGCGTGCTGTGCTCGACCGGAGACGGGAGCTTCAGCTGCGGTGCACTTTCTTATAAAAATAATCAGATGGAGACACTGTCCTTCGGGCGGCGTGTACCGGTAGAATCCTATATCCTGGATGAGAATTATACGGCATGGCGCACGGGGACGCTGGAGAACGCTTTGCCCTGCGAGTTGATCGGTGAAAAAAGGTTAATCCGGGAACGGGAGGTTCTGATGCCGGACTTCGACCTTATAACGGATCTGAAAATGACAGGGATTTTCGGCATGAAGGAAAAGAAAGTGGATATCAGGCCGGAAAGCTGGTGGGAAACCCCGGCCTATATTGAGCGCAGCGGCGGGAAGAAGATGTGCCGTCCGGCCTATGAATGTGCGTTGCTGGAGGATGGGGTCTATGAAGGCCGGATCCGGGAAACAAGGAAAAAAGACGGGAAACACTGCTATGAGCTTTCGGAATTTGCAGGAGCAGCAGCTTTGGAATTTGTTATGCGTGATGCTGAAACCGGTTTGATCGGAATTTCCTTTTCATCTACAGAGCCGGTAACTGTGGACATTATGTGGAACGACTATCTGGATGAATCGGGGCAGCTTCCGGTAAAGGCAGACAGCGTGAACAGGGTGATCCGTCTGCATACGGAAGGAGGCAGTTTTTCCTTTGAATCGATAGAGCCTCATTATATAAAATATATTAAGGTGATTTTCCATGGCGGCGGAAGCGTGGCACTGGAGGAGCTTTATGTACGGGTATACCGTTTCCCGGATATGGGAGAAGCGGAATTTGTGTGCAGCGACATGGACATCAACCGTATTTATGAAGGCGCGAAAAGGACCTTGCTCACCAATTCCCTGGCCTTTTTCCTGGATTCTCCGGAGCGTGAGAGGGGAGGCTGGGCAGGTGACAGCTATTGGACGGGCCGCGCAGCGGCTATGCTGCTATCGGATACGACACTGGAAAAAGCCATGCTGAAAGATTTCCTTGCGGCGGATTATTCGCCCATGCTTGAAGGCTCCTTTCCCGCCTGCTGCAGCGGCGGACCAAAAAACGATCCGGTGATGATGTATTCCTGGAATCTTTTCGTACTTCTGGAGCTGACGGATTATTATGGAAGAACCTGCGACGAGGAAATGAAGGAGGCCTATCGGGAGCGGGTGAACCTGTTTATGGAGGCTTCCGAGGCTTTAAAAAATGAATTGGGGCTGTTGGAAAATATACCAGGTTCCATGTTTGTTGATTGGTCTTCTTCCAATGACCCTGACCATACGCAGCCTATTTGTACGGCGGCAAATGCGCTTTATGCCTTGGCCGCGGAGCGACTGGGGAAACTGTATGACAGAAAGGATTTTTCTGAGAGCAGCATCCGGATACGCGTTCAGCTTCGCAGTGTATATGAAAAGGTAAAGGGAAGTAAGCAGGAGCTTTTTACTATGTATCCTTTTTTGGCGGATTCTTTGTCACTTAGGGAGGGTGAGCTTTGCAAAAACGGTGTTTACAGCGAAGCGGCCCAGTATTATTATTTTTGGACAAATCTGCTGACAAAAAATGATGCGGAGGCACTTTTTACTATACTGAAGGAACAGTTCGGCCCGGTGCCTGAAAAATATCGGGGAACGGCCCATTTGCGCATAGGCAGCTGCGGTGTGTTCTTTGGTTATATGATGCGGTTTGAGCTGCTTGCCCGGTATGGGGAAATAAGACTGCTTGAAAAGGAGCTGAAGGAACTTTGCAGTTATATGCTGGATAGAGATCCAGGAACCTTTTGGGAAACCTTAAGCGGGACGGATAGCCGTAATCATGGTTTTGGCTCTTATTATGGCGTATTTGCGGTACGGGATTTTCTTGGATTAGGTATCCCGGACCGTACGGAAAGGAAAATCCGGTTTGCGCCCGGAATTGGGAGCCTGAAATGGGCAAAGGGCAGTATTTTAACGGCGGATGGCCGCATATGCGCTTCCTTCAGCCGGGAAGAGGACAAGCTTAGACTTTGCATGAGCGCGCCGGAAGGATACCGGATAGAGGTGGAAATACCGAAGGAATACTGTTTTTATGAAGAAATGCGGGTGAATGGCAGGACGGAGAGCCTCCGCAGGTACTTTACGGAAGGGAATATCGTGTCGGTGGAACTTGGATATACCTCGTAGAGAGCATATATTGAGGAAACAAATGGATTTAAACGGCTGGTAGAAACTTCAGGAGGAGAGGATAGGAAAAGTCTGAGCCTGAAGGGGAGTGTGCCAAGCCCTATAAGAAATACGAAATAATCTTTGACCAGCCGGAACGGCTGTTTATCCGGAGGATGACCTGTATCTTTTACTGGGATTGGGGTAATCGGTTTGTGACAGCCGGAAGCTGGCGGCCAGTGATATCTGTAGTGCGCAGTATACCAACGGCAGAGGGGAGATACTGGATCAGCTCGAAGCACACTTCTGAGTAAGAACGGAGGTTAGATTATATATGCAGAAATGGGTTTTGCATCAATGACGATGAAATTTACTGGTGGAATCCAAAATAAGAGCAGATGATATACAAGATACAGCTGACTTAAGAAATGGAAGAGTTTGCTCTGCTCTGCCACAAAACCCCAAATTTCAACAGGTATGAAAAGATAAAGTTTTGGCAATATGAGGATTCTCCTTTTAATGACGTAAGCAGCCGTTTTATTTTTCCATTTGATTTTTCACCTCCGTAATGGTAATAAAAAAACGCAGGATAGAATTTCTACCTGCGTTTTTGGGATGTTTATAATTTATCACGATACAATTTTATGACCTATATTAGAATCTGAAGGTGAATTGTGCTCGTAATGCTCATTTTCTACACACAAGCAACGCACGATTATTCATCTCTTTACAACTTTCGCGCTCCGTCATTTAGTCATACAATAGCCGTATAATCTCAAATTGCTCGTCCGTCATTCCATTTACAATGCCTGAAGTAATAAAAAGTTCGTACTCAGATTTTTATACAAATATATTCGGTGCAAAATGGGATTATATTATGGACGAAAAAAAATAATTTGGAGAAAATTTCACACGAAGTTTATGCTACAGCGGATACATGGACAGACGCGATGTTTTTAATCCATCTTCGTTGTGAACAGGCAGTGTTTTCTCATGAGTCTGCTCTGTATTTTCATGATTTGACAGACCGTGAGCCGTCACCATACTCCATTACTGTTGCCTTAAAATTTTTTCCACATGAAACATAGCTGCATACTGCATCAATGTCCTCAAATTCTTATCTTTACGATGGACATATTGTTTAAGGGCACTTTGGAATGTTTGAATTTCAATGATGTTTATGCTTCGGATGAGATCGCAAATTGTACGCTCCATATCATAAACAGGTACAGAATGTCCAAATGGAGTCTGGGCGGTAGTAATTCCAATACCATGCAACTCCAGTTTTACAATATAAACTTGAATCCCATCTTTTTTTAATTTGGATGGATTATATCCCGTCCTTGAGGAAAATCTGGAAGCATTTCAGGAGTTAGCAAAATAATAAATCTTACGATAGATGAAATCACTTATTTACATGAAAAATTGATTCAAAAGACTGGAGATATATCTGGTATAAGGGACATAGGAATGTTAGAATCGGCAGTTTATAGTGCTAAGCAGTCTTTTGGTGATGAAGAGGTTTACCCAATCCCTATAGAAAGAGCTGCTAGATTAGCGTATTATGTTATAACGAATCATCTATTTATGGACGGAAATAAACGTACAGGGATGTCGGTTATGCTTATGACATTAAAACTAAATCATATAGAAATAGAATATACCCAACAAGAATTGATTTGTCTGGGTTTATCAGTAGCAGATAGAAGCAATGGATATGGGGTGATTTTAAAGTGGATAATAGTACAGCAGATGTATATAATTTTGTCGTGGCCTTGACATAAGGTTGTCAAGTATCGAGATGATAAAATTTGCAAAAATATTTAATTTGGCATAATTTGCTAAGGTGAAGATTAGGAATTGTGCATGATTTAATAATAAGTGCATATATTATTGTAAAGCGATGCGTTTACTTTTGCTTTACAACATGATAAACTAAAAGAACAAAGAAGGCGGTGACCTTTATGGCACAGACAATGGTCAATTTCCGCATGGACGAAGATTTGAAAAAAGGTATGGAACAGGCTTGTAAAGAAATGGGACTTTCAATGACAACTGCCTTCACCATGTTTGCTACCAAAGTTAGCAGGGAAAAAAGAATACCATTTGAGGTTTCAGTTGATCCGTTCTATTCTGAGAGCAATATGAATTATTTGCGTTCAATTGTCGCTGATATTGAATCTGGGAAAGCCAAACTGGTAGAGCACGATTTGATAGAGGAATGAGCGGATGAGACTACTTTGGGAAGAAAAAGCATGGAATGAATATTGTAAGTGTCACTTACCGTGTGGTAGGTGATTTCCGGCAGAAAGTCAAGCAATACCCAGAAGGCTGACAGGATATCCTGATTTGGAGAACAATCCTTTGTTAAAAGGACCAGTCACTCCTCCCGTAGTAGAACCAGGGCCCGTCTTATGCAGCCGCTCAAGCAGAGCCATTACTTTTTCGCAGGGAAGCTCCGGAAAAAGACGGGAAAGCTGACGGCAGGAGAGTGCCTGATACATAGAGATAATGCGGTTGATTTCCGCCAGGTGGTTATGCTGCTGTTTTTTTAACTGCATGGAAACCTCCTTTGTAATAGAAGAAACTATGTTGTTTATAAAAAATACATAAGATTACGTAGCGTTTTTTCTTACAGAATCCAATACGTAATACTGCGTATTCTATAAGTATTAAACCACCTCCGATGCCGTCTGCCGCTGTTTTTCCCGTTCCAGGATTTTCTTTAATTCCAGGCGGTCAGTGGTAATTAATTCTTTTTCCAGGTCGGAGGCTTTAAATTCCACGGTTACGTTATTGTTGTTTGTGGATATCAAACCATTTCCCCGTTCGAAATGTGTAATCGCCATGGTTTCTGCTTCCGACAGATGCAGGATGGACTGCACACGCATGGCCTCTTCATCCTCCAGGTTCAGGATTATCTTAGTTTTGGAGTTATTGATGATTCCTTTTCCGTATTTCCCATCTTCCAGCGAGAAGAAATCATTGAGGTCCTGTGTGGCGCAGATAGCGGAACCTCCATAGCCGCGGATTATTTTGAATATTTCCAGCACAAACTCAGCGGCTAATCGGTTGGAGGAAGCGCCGATTAGCTGCCAGGTTTCATCAATAAATATCGCTTTTTCCACGGTACGGTCTTCTTTGGCTTTGTCCCATACATAATCCAGGGCAACAAACATCCCTACGGTCAGCAGGTCACCGGTCAGTTCCGAAATGTCCAGAACCGTGTATTTGTTATCCAGGTTTACATTTGTCTGCTGATTGAAGGTGGAAGCGGAGCCATGCACCAGCCGGTTCATGATGTTGGCAAGCCGGCGGGTATCGGGATTTTCCTTTAAAATATGGTAGACATCCTCCAGGATAGGCATTTCCCGATACCTGTCAGGGTGTTTGGAATCAATGAGGCTTTCATTGTTATGGGTAATTCCCTTCTGGTTATAGGTTTGGATCAGTGCCTCGTCTAAAAGCTGTCTTTCTTCATGGTTCATATCCGGAATCAGGAGAGAAAAGAAGATGTGCAGCCGCTGTATTTTAGCTGCCAGCTCGGATTTTTCTGTCTGGGGGCCGTCTAACAGGTCATTGGCGGCGGAATCTGCCTTGCGGATTTCCATAACATTGATACAGTTTTGGAAGCGGGAGAAATCTGAATAAACTCTCCGCCGATATTGCTGCAGGCCCGATGGAATTCGTGCCCTCTTTTCTGCCGGCATTGAGATACTGTCCGGTCACCTCATTAATGCGAATGCTTAACGGCTTTAATGCACTGCTTTTCCGATTTAGGATCGTATAGAATACTTCAACCGTCATCTCATTATCGTTATCCGGAATTACAAGTTCATTTCCGCATTGCTGGAGATAGGTCTTAGCGGTCTGAACTGCGGTTGTCAGCACAGAGAGGGCTTCCTTTTCCTCCTTTCCCCTGGCAGGGTTAAATGGGTCGTATTCAAAGATAATAAAAAAACGCCTGGTAATGGCTTCCTTTGAGCCAATACGGCGTATCAGGTCTTCATAGTCTTTCTGCAGGGCCAAACAGCGTTCGTCTTTTTCCGACCGCATTTCTTCTCGGATGGTTTCCAGGTGCCTGTTAATATCAGCACGTCTGGTCAGCACCTTAAACTGCAGCTTTACCGGGCTGATTTTCAGGTAGCTTACAAAGGAATAGATAATGCTCCTTTGTTCACGGGCGCTGCGCAGCAGGAAGTTAATCGGGATTACCTCAATAATTTTTACATAACGGCGGTCCCTGGTATAAACGAGAAGCGCAGAACTGAGAGATGATCAGAGTACTTTCAATAATAATCTTATCTATGAAGCTGTCTGTAATACTGTATTCTTCATTTTCTCCAAGTCTCTGCGCTTCCAGCTCAATTTCATCAATAAGCGCATCGTGTTTGTTACGCAGAATTGTTTCTATTTCGATTTCTGTTTCTTTTATGTTTTCAGTAATCAGGGTATTGTCATTCATTACTTTTGAAGATGCATTATCGAGTCCCTGATTACTGAATATCAATGATGGAAGTAAAAGGATAGGGAGAATAAAAAGAAACAGGCACACAGCAATCATAAGAATAGCCTGCGTTTTTCCCATAATCCAACCACAATCATACCATATGGTCCGGCCGATGCCCCTCGTGCAGCATTGGCAATGGTCCTTCCTGTTTTTACTGCCCCTTTTACTGCATTTGCAGCTGATGCAGCCTGGGAAAGGGGACTGTGTCTGTTATCCTGTTCTTCAGACATTTATATGCGGTCCATTCTTTTCGGTGGATTGGGCAGCTTTTGTACGATATTTTCGTGATAAGCAATTTTCCCTTCTCCGGTCATATAAGGGGTACGTTCTACAGTATCAGCAGCATACCGCCGGTACCAGGTCGCCTGATCGGCTGTCTGGATGGTTTCGTAATTTCCATCCGGAGGCATATACTGCTCAGTATGATACATGCCAAATGCCGTTCCATTAGGGTATCGGGCAGAAGTTTCTGTACCCATAATCCGTCCGCCGCCGATTTCCACGCTGCTAAAGACCGGGGCATCAGCGACACCGGCCTGTCCCATATATGAGGTTAAAGCGAAGGCAGCCTGGGAACCCTGCATGGTGCCCGTATAATTAATGCTTCCCTGGGCAACCAGCCCGTTCATAATCTGTTCGGCGATCCATTCCACGATGCCGTCAAGAATTCCCATGCATGACACCTTCTTTTCTTTGCTTCAGCGAATCATTACCCATTCCATTTACCATCATTGAAGAAGGGAGTGACGTAAGCGAGGATGAATCCCAGGCCGTTTAAAATCACCCAGGTAATGATGATACGCTTGAGCCATGCCCTTGACTCATCTACGGTCCTGCCGGTTTTAGAGAAGTTCATCAGGAGCAATGCCACGGATGCTGTGACAATAGCGGCGATGGTGGATATTCCTACAATTTTTCCGTAGATGTCCTTCATAATATCTTCGGCCTTGGTCCACATATCGGCAGCAAGGATTTGGTTGGTTTGCAGGGCAAAGAAATAGAGGATTGCGGCGGTGCCTATGATAAGCTGGGCATAGGGAATAGAACGCTTTTTTCTGTGGGAGCGGGCCTCCTGTGGATTATTGCTTTTTGTTCTTCGTTTCAATGTATACCTCCTGTGAACTGTGAAATAAGATTTAAAATAAGCCGGTAATCACGGAGGACTACCGGCTGTTACAGAAAATATGGGGAATGATAAAAAAATAACACCTGCAGACGGCAGATGTTATGGTAAAAGGGGATTCTTTTGTGGGTACAGCTTTAAGCATGACCATTATAGCATAGGGAAAATGACCTGTAAATCGCATTACAGTGCCAGTTATTTCACTTTTCATGCCATTTTGCTATCATTCGGTTTTTCCTACCGGAACAAACGCCTACAACGAATACAACAGACCGTCACAGGGGCGGCAGATGACATTCGCTGGCAGAGTATGATAAGCACGGCCACGGTAATCTGCGTACCAATCGGGTACTCTCCAAATTTCAGGAGTTCTTAGACACCTTCGGTATCCACCCTGGCGGTGACATGTATTTCATGCTGGTGGACCGGATTAAGATCTTGGTGGACCGGATTAAGATCTGGTAAAAAATCTTTGGGCAAGGCAGAAAGCATACATAATTTAAGCTTTTGTCCAATAGGAAGGATTTAAAATTCTTCAGAAACAATCCTGTACCGGTTCAAGGCCGGTTGACAGTATAAATAGGAAAAAGGGACTCTTTTTTCCTATTTTACTTGAACCAAATCGCACATGCTGTGCAATAGCCTTTCTTATCTTTTCTCTGCACCGTTGCCACGGTGCTCTTTTTCTTTTACAATAGCCTTATCCTTATGAAAGGAAAAACCCTACGGATGAGTGCTTAGTTTGGCGACCGGGCGTCTCATACCGTAGGGATCCTACATGTATGAGTATATCGACCTTTTTACTTTTTTTCAAGCCT
>OFMJ01000829.1_pt1 | contig 28057 bp, 26 predicted proteins | sample 1541801 | NCBI WGS metagenome assembly OFMJ01 (sample SAMN04209234, study PRJEB22552) | human gut metagenome | biome: gut; material: feces | host: Homo sapiens | place: USA: Oklahoma
TCTTTCCGTTCAAACCTCTTTATTTATAAGAGGTTATAAAAGTCTTCCAGAATTACGAAAATTTCTTCGTGAGCATCATCTGGATGAACTCCCCCAATTGTGGAATGTGTTTATAGGTGACATGGCCTTTATTGGTCCGCGTCCCGAACGTCAGTTCTACATTGACCAGATCATGGAGCGGGATTCGCGTTACCGGTTCCTCTATCAAATCCGTCCGGGAGTCACCTCATACGCTACGCTTTATAATGGCTACACGGATACGATAGAAAAGATGCTCCGTCGTCTTCGTTATGATTTGTTTTATCTGGAACACCGTTCCTGGCTTTTCGACTTTAAGATTTTGGTAAAGACTTTCCTCAATATCGCCTTTGGCAAGAAATTCTGAAAATGATTGTTCCTTCTTTCCGCCTTTATCATTTTGCGGTGAAACTTATTTGGAAGCGTATGCTGATGCTTGCCTTGCTGTTCTGGCTTGGGCTGGCGGGAGTGTATTATATAGTGAACGGTATGACCATCTGGCATGAATACCATGGGTGGCTGCCGCTGATGATAGCAGGTACTTATTTTCTGTTTATGGATGTGAAACTGATGCTGATTATGATGAGACATAAAGAGAAGAAGAAATGGAAGCGGTATAAACTGGAAAACAAATTCAACGAATGAAAAGGGATAAAAGGAAGGGAATGACGGAAAGGTATCCGATGAAGAAGGTTCGTCGGGCAGGTTTGCTTCTCTTTGTTCTGTGCATGTCTCAGGCTGTTGAGGCCCAGATAAATTATGGCACAACAGGACTGATGAATATGCCTACTGCGGATATGCAACGTGATAAGACCTTCATGGTGGGAGGTAACTGGTTGAACCGTCATGCCACGGTGCCCCGCTGGTGGTATGACACATGGAATTATTACATTAACATTACCATTTTCCCTTGGCTGGAAGCCGGATATTTATGTACGGGGCATAAAGCTGTCCCTACGGATTATGGCAATAATTCCGGCTTTTGGATTCCTTCTACGTATGGTAAGTTTACGAATCAGGATCGTTCTTTCCATTTTCGTTTGCGGGTATGGAAGGAGGGCTGGTGGAAGTGCTGGACTCCTCAGATAGTGATAGGTGCGAATGATGTGATAGGCGATTCGGCCCATGGCGGATCATTGTCCGGTCAGTCAGAACAGGGATATGGGAACGGTTTTTGGAATCGTTACTATTTGGCTATAACCAAACATATTTGTTTGGAAAATATCGGAACGTTGGGGGGACATATTTCATGGATTTATAGTCGGCGTTTTGATAATAGAATGAATAATCTCGCGGTCGGCGCTAATTTTCGTTTCGGGCTGAAGGAGAACGGTGCGTTGATGCTCAGGATTATCAATGGTGTGAATTTGATGGGGGAGATAGTTCCGGGTTATACTGATGTGAGATCCGATTTGACATTTAATCCCGATGGTCCGAGATATCAGGTAAATATAGGAATGGAGTATCATTTTTGGAAAGACTATATAAATGCTGTGGTGGAGTTAAGCCGCTGTCGTTATTTTTCCGGTGGCCTTGTGTTCAGGGTGCATTTAAAATAATTTAGACTAAAAGAAAAAGGTATCCCCGGTAACATTTACCGGGGATACCTTTTTTCAGGGAAGAATAACACTTTGTTATCTGTAACATTTTAGTTGCGGAACTTCAACCCGTCACCGGCTGTTTCTACAATAATCGGTTTGCTTCGGTCTACTTCCTGTGACAGCAACTTCTTGGACAAATCATTCAGCAGATAGCGCTGGATGGCACGTTTCACAGGACGGGCGCCGAACTCGGGATCATAACCTGTGCCGGCAATGAAACGGACGGCCTCATCGGTCATTTCCAAAGTAATGCCGTTGCCGGCCAGCATATTCTTGATCCCGTTGATTTGTAACATCACAATCTGTTCTATCTCTTCTCTGTTCAGAGGCAGGAACATGATTGTTTCGTCTATACGGTTCAGAAACTCCGGTCGTATCGTCTTTTTCAGCATGGACATTACCTCTTTTTTCGTCTCTTCAATCACCACTTCGCGATTTTCGTCATTAATCTTTTCGAACTGGCTTTGAATGTACGCGCTGCCCAGGTTGGAAGTCATGATGATAATCGTATTCTTGAAGTTTACCGTACGTCCCTTGTTGTCGGTCAGACGTCCGTCGTCCAGCACTTGCAGCAGAATGTTGAACACATCCGGATGTGCCTTCTCTATTTCATCAAACAATACCACAGAGTATGGTTTGCGCCGGACGGCTTCCGTCAACTGACCGCCTTCATCGTAACCTACATATCCGGGAGGCGCTCCGATCAGACGGGATACAGAGTGTTTCTCCTGATATTCGCTCATGTCGATACGCGTCATCAGGCTCTCGTCATCAAACAGGTAGTCGGCCAATGCTTTGGCAAGTTCTGTCTTACCCACACCGGTAGTACCCAGGAAGATGAATGAACCTATCGGACGTTTCGGATCCTGTAATCCGGCACGGCTGCGGCGTACGGCATCGGATACGGCTGCTATGGCTTCATCCTGACCTACCACACGCAAATGCAATTCCTGTTCCAGATGAAGCAATTTGTCACGTTCGCTTTGCAGCATCTTGTTGACCGGTATCCCTGTCCACCGTGAAACAACATCGGCAATATCCTCGGCGGTAACCTCTTCCTTGATCATGGCACTGTCACCCTGTTTGTGCTTCAGATCTTCTTGAATATCCTTGATCTCATTCTCTAAAGCCTGCAATTTTCCATAACGGATTTCGGCCACTTTACCGTAATCTCCCTCACGTTCCGCTTTCTCGGCCTCGAACTTCAATTGTTCTATTTCCTGCTTGTTTTGCTGAATCTTGTTGACCAGTTCCTTTTCACTCTGCCATTTGGCTTTGTAAGAGGTTTCCTGTTCTTTCAGTTCGGCAATCTCTTTATTCAGCTGTTGTAATTTCGGCTCGTCTTTTTCACGTTTGATGGCCTCACGCTCAATTTCCAGTTGTTTCAGGTGACGTGAGATTTCATCTAGTTCTTCGGGCACAGAGTCACGTTCCATGCGCAGTTTGGCAGCAGCTTCATCCATCAGGTCAATCGCCTTGTCCGGAAGGAAACGTTCGGTGATGTAACGGTTACTCAATTCTACAGCGGCAATGATGGCTTCATCTTTGATACGCACCTTGTGATGGTTTTCGTAACGTTCTTTCAATCCACGAAGAATAGAGATGGTGCTCAGCGTGTCCGGTTCGGCTACCATAACGGTTTGAAACCGGCGTTCCAGTGCCTTGTCCTTTTCGAAGTACTTCTGATACTCGTCCAGAGTAGTGGCGCCGATGCTGCGGAGCTCACCACGTGCCAAGGCGGGTTTCAATATATTGGCGGCATCCATGGCGCCTTCACCTTTACCGGCTCCGACCAAGGTATGGATTTCATCGATGAACAGAATGATGCTGCCTTCGGCCTTGATCACCTCGTTGACAACAGATTTCAGACGTTCCTCAAACTCACCTTTGTATTTAGCTCCGGCAACCAGCGCACCCATATCCAATGAGAAGATTTGTTTGTTCTTCAAATTGTCGGGTACATCCCCTCGGATGATACGGTGTGCCAATCCTTCAACAATGGCGGTCTTGCCGGTACCCGGCTCACCAATTAAAATCGGGTTATTCTTGGTACGGCGGCTCAATATTTGTAATACCCTACGTATTTCTTCGTCACGTCCGATAACCGGATCAAGTTTTCCGCTGCGGGCAGCCTCATTCAAATTAATGGCATATTTGCTTAAGGATTGATAAGTGTCTTCGCTGGATTGTGAAGTTACTTTTTCCCCCTTACGTAGTTCTGCTATGGCGGAGCGCAGTTCCTTGTCTGTCATGCCCGCGTCTTTCAGTATGGTGGCGACAGTACTCTTTACATTCAGCAAAGCCAGGATGACCGCTTCCAGTGAAACGAACTCGTCACCCATCTCTTTGGAATACTGTACGGCTCTTTGCAATACCTCGTTGCTTTCACGGCTAAGGTAAGGTTCTCCTCCCGAAACCTTAGGCAGCGAGTCGATTTGCTTGTCGATGACCAGTGCGATCTGCTGGGCGTTCATCCCCAGTTTCTGGAAAATGAAGTTGGTGACATTTTCACCTACTTTCAGTACTCCGGCCAACAGATGCACAGGCTCGATAGCTTGCTGTCCGCGGGCTTGGGTCAAGTTCACCGCTTGTTGCACTGCCTCCTGTGATTTAATTGTGAAGTTGTTAAAATTCATATTGTATCTCCTTTCTAAATGTTATTCAAATACCTATTGAAAACGTAACCGCTACGGCTTTGTTCAATGGCTTTCGCGATTTCATTTGATCATCGTCAAATAGTTTGCCAAAAAGGAAAATAAAGCCTGGAAGGTAAAATAAGCAGACAAATTGACAGGGATTGCCGGCTTCTAAATGAAAAAAAGTCCGAATTGTACACAAAAAGGCAGATAACTCTTTTTGTAGGCAGATGATAATTGCTATCTTAGCATCGAAATCATAAAATGGAAGCGAGATGACAAATGAAATAAAGTTTGCAGATACTGTAATTCTGATGGATGTAGCCTATGTAGATAGGGTGGCGGCTGATTTATCCAGGCATTTTGGCGAAGTGGTGGGCCGTAAGTTGCCGAAAGCCGATTTGCCGGTGTTGCTGGAATGTCTGTCACTGGATAGTGGAATACCTTTGGGGGAGAATGCAGTTCAGGTATTATTTATTTATGACGAGGAAAGTAAGAAAATGGGTGCTCTCGAGCCGTCGGATTTGGAAAAGGAATTAAATAATGTGGCATTCAAGAGCCAGTTGGGAGAGTTCGCCCTTTATTCTTTCGAGCCGTCGGACATGGCTAGTCGCGAAGAGTTGTTTCTGGAGTCTTTGAAAGTGGTGGCTGACGCGAAAGAGGTGAAACGGGTGATTGTCGTCCCTGCCGAAGAAGAATATGGTGATAAAGTTCCTGCCATATTAAATAAGGTGGACGGAAAAGAAAAGATGACGGTATTCGGCATGAATCCTCCGGCCGGTGAAGTGGCTTATCAGTGGGAGATGTTTGGATTCGCTATTTTGCAATCGTTAGGAATTAAAGCAGACGAACTATAATCATTAAAAAAACATGTCTGATTTCAGGTTAAGAGTTTTCAGTAGTGTTGCGAAAAACCTCAGCTTTACGAAGGCTTCGCAGGAACTGTTTATCAGTCAGCCGGCTATAACCAAGCATATTCAGGAATTGGAAACGATGTACCAGACACGCCTCTTTGAGCGGATGGGCAACAAGATTTTGTTGACTGATGCGGGCAAGTTGTTGTTGGAGCATTGTGAGAAAATTTTGGAAGATTACGGACGTTTGGAGTACGAGATGAACTTATTACGTAATGAGCATACCGGTGAGCTGCGCTTGGGGGCCAGCACTACGATTGCCCAATATGTGCTTCCTCCCTTGCTGGCCCGTTTCATCGAGAAGTTTCCGCAGGTGTCTTTGTCACTTTTCAGCGGAAATTCCTCTGAGGTGGAAAAGGCGTTGCAAGAACATCGCATAGATCTGGCACTGGTAGAGGGCAATACCCGGCAACCTAATTTGAAATATACTCCTTTTCTGCAAGATGAGCTGGTGGCTATCGTCCATACTCGCAGCAAGTGGATGGATTATGATGAGATAACTTTGGATGAATTGAAAGAAATTCCTCTTGTGCTTCGTGAAAGAGGTTCGGGAACACTGGATGTATTGATTACCGCTTTGCATAAACACAACATAAAGTTATCAGACCTCACTGTCCGTATGCATCTGGGGAGTACAGAGAGCATTAAATTATTTTTGGAAAATAGTGAATGCATGGGTATTTTGTCTATCCGCTCTATCAATAAAGAATTGTATTCAGGAAAGTTTAAAGTGCTGGATATAAAAGACCTGGTGATGTTTCGTGAATTTGATTTTGTTCAATTGCAAGGACAGGACACAGGGCTCCCGGCTCTGTTCATGCAATTTGCCAATCATTATAAGGAAAAGTTATAACCTATAATTAAAAACGATAAGACTGTTATTGAAATATATAGTACTTTTGCACCCCGGAAAAAGGAAATTAACGTTAAAAAGAAAAATATATGATTTCAGTAACAGCTTTACAGCAAAACAACAAAACTATTTATGCAGGCGTGCTTTCCACATTAACGGTCTTTTTATTGATGGACTATATTCCGGCATTGGCTCCGTTTTCCCGTTGGGTCACTCCTCCCGTATCTTTATTTTTGGGGTTGATATTTGCATTGGTTTGCGGACAGGCCTATCCCAAGTTCAATAAAAAGGTTTCTAAATATTTGTTGCAATATTCTGTGGTAGGGTTGGGGTTCGGTATGAATCTTCAGGCTTCTCTGGCTTCCGGCAAGGAAGGAATGGAGTTCACGATCATTTCCGTAATCGGTACAATGATTATAGGTATGTTCATAGGGCGTAAACTGTTGAAGGTAGATCGTGATACGGCTTACCTTATCAGCTCGGGTACTGCAATTTGTGGGGGTAGCGCCATTGCTGCTGTGGGGCCTGTGCTGAAAGCTAAAGATAGCGAGATGTCTGTGGCTCTGGCTACTATCTTTGTCTTGAATGCCGTCGCTTTGTTTATTTTTCCGGTGTTAGGCCATACGTTGGGGTTGGACCAGCAACAGTTTGGTACTTGGGCGGCTATTGCTATTCACGATACGAGTTCTGTGGTGGGTGCAGGTGCGGCATACGGTGAGGAGGCATTGAAAGTGGCGACTACAATCAAACTGACTCGTGCCCTTTGGATTATTCCCTTGGCGTTCGCTACTTCTTTCATTTTCAAGGGAAGCGGTAAGAAAGTAAGCATTCCTTGGTTTATCCTTTATTTCGTTGTAGCTATCCTCTTGAATACTTATGTGCTGGATGGTGTGCCTCAATTCGGTCAGGCTGTCTCTGGACTGGCACGCAAGGGTTTGATTATCACCATGTTCTTTATCGGTGCTTCACTCTCTATGGATGTGTTGAGGCAGGTTGGTATGAAACCGCTGATCCAAGGTGTTGCTCTTTGGGCGGTGATCAGTATTAGCTCATTGGCTTATATTCTACTTTTCTGACAGGGACTCATCTTGATATACAGGTAAAATCGTTCAAGATATTTATAGGATACGAATGACATGAATCAAACAATAAAGATTTGTGTCATTTGTTTTTTTATGAGAAGTCTGTATAAATTTTTGCGTTGCTCCTTTTTGAAAACACAATATCTTTTTCTTTGTTTTTAGAAGTGCGTTAATACATTTTCTTTGAATTTTAAAAGAGAAAGATAATGGTAAAAGTAAGAATTAAATTGCGCTTGTCCAGTGTGCCGGGCAAAGCGGGGACAGTATTTTATCGGCTGTCTCACCAAAAGGTAGTGAAGCAGATAAACACTTCTATTCATTTATTGCCGGAAGTGTGGAATGTAGGAGGGGAGCGCCTTCGGGATGATGCTATCCAGGAAGATCCGCGCTTGCCGGCTGTTCAGCGGTTGATAGACAACGACATTGCTCTGATTTGGCAAATCATACAGTCTTATGAAATACAGAAAAAGAAATTCACTTTGCAACATGTCGTTGATGCTTTCCGCATTTCACAAGGATCGGGGAAAGTACTGGCATTTATGCAGCATTTGATTGACGAATTGTTTTCAAAAGGCAGTCGGGGTACTGCACGTAATTATCAGTGTACCTTGGCCAGTTTTAGTACCTTCCTCAATGAAAAGGATATTCCGTTTTCTTTGCTTAATGAGCCGTTGATACAGGAATATGCCGATTGGCTGGAGAAACGTGGGGTACTTCGCAATTCCTCTTCTTTCTATATGCGGAATCTTCGTTCCATGTATAATAAGGCGGTACGTAAGCAGGGGATCCGGCAACTCCACCCTTTCCAGAATGTATATACTGGTATTGACAAGACTCGAAAGCGTGCGGTCAGTGAGGAACTGATAGCCCGTTTGCTGGGACTGGAGCTTTCTGACAGCCCGCGTCTGGCTTTTGCCCGAGACTTGTTTATTTTCAGTTATTGCACCCGTGGAATGTCATTTGTTGACATGGCCTATTTACATAAGACGGATATAAAAAACGGATACATTTGTTATGCACGCCGGAAAACCAATCAACAATTGTTAGTCCGTGTAGAAGGCTGTGTGCAGAGAATTATAGACAGCTATACAGAGCGTACCCGGAATAGTCCTTATGTGTTTCCCATTCTTCATTCGGTGGACGATAAGGAAGCTTATTCGCAATATCAGACAGGATTACGTTATTATAATAAATGTCTGAAGGAAATCGCAGCCTTATTGGGAGATGGAATTACGCTGACTTCGTATACTCCGCGGCATTCGTGGGCTAGTATTGCCCGAAGCCATCATGTGTCTGTTTCCATTATAAGTGAAGGTATGGGACATGCATCTGAAAAAACAACGCAAATTTATTTGGCTGCTTTGGATAACTCTCTCATTGATAATGCAAATTCTGAAATTGTGATTTCATTGGAGCGGTGGAAAGATGAGAATGGGAAATTGTAGAAAAGGAAGGAGGGACGGACTTTTTCTTTTTGTGAAACTATGTGTGGAAAATAAAAATAATGGCAAAGGACATTATCGTTAATTGCATTTTTCAGAGTATATGGTTGTCCAACAATACCACCCAAATAATTAAAGATGCATTCTGTACCCACCGGATCACCATCTCTTTTTGGAGTAGCAGACAGTCCTAATCGACGATCTGCATTTATAGTGAAAATGCGCCTCCTATTTTCACTCGCAATTATATACTTTTGAGCAAGCAGGTATTATACACAATATTTGGTACAATAAAGTATATAGTTGCGTGTGAAAGTCGGGGCTTTGTGCTTAAAAAAAAGAAGGTGCGTATTTTGACACACCTCCGAGAAACTCATCTTGTGCATATAGGCATCAAAGCATGGCTGCGAACTTTCGTACTTTGGCAAGCCGTTCCATGAAAGATTTGTCGCAAGTGGCCTGTTGCATATTGTAGTCAAGCTGCATCCGCATCAGCAGTCCGGCACTGACCCCCAAAGCCGCCTCTAACAGCATTGCAGTGGAGGTGGTAAGAGGACGGCGGCAGTTCAGGATATCGTTCAGTACCTTGTAAGATATACCCGTTTGTGCGGCAAGCTGTGTCTGCGGCAAGCGTCGGCTCTCAATCTCTTCCTTGAGCAGTTCGCCCGGATGAATGGGGCGTTGGCATGTATATTTTCCCATATTCATATCTCCTATTTATAATGGTTCGACAATTCCAATATGTTACATATCGTCACGATGGTCTCCGATGAAACCTGCCTTACCGTGAACTCTATGCGGTACTGGTCATTTACCCGGATGGAAGAGATTCCTGCCTTGTCGCCTTTCAGCACTTCATAGTGCAAAGAGTTGATGGCATAGAGTTCTTCCACTCCTTGTGCCTGTTCCAGGATTTTGACACGCAACTGATAACGTGTTATGATATGAGGTTGGAAGCGGTGTTTCTTGTCTGTTGTCTTTCCTTCCTCATACAACTGCCGCAGGTATTCTTTGTCGAAGTTGATTTCCATCGCTGATCATTATGTTATTGTGCAAATGTACTGCTTTTTTTGAAATTCCACTATAAAAGTGGAAAATTATACGCTGATACTCAACAATTTTTATGCAACGATTGAAGTTTCCCGTTTCCCAATCTGTCAAAGAACGCTTCCTCTATAAGTCCCATCCTGTCAGCTTAGATGAAATATTTTATCGGTTGATATAATTGGTTTTCCTGTTTAAACCGCACCGGCTCCTCCAATGGGTTCCGGCGGCTTTAAAAGGCTTGTTTGAACTTGCTTTCTTCAAAGAGACCTTTTAATTTATCATCACTTTTTAGTTGGTTGATGATAGCGGACAGGACTTCTGCTTTGGGCAATTCTACGACAACGTCTGTCTTATATTTACCATCGCTCTGCCGGCTGTTCTCGCAAATTACTTTTAAGTTGGCAGCCTCTTGCCGGGTAACCATTTGGATCAGGTCTGAAAATTGTTCCCATTCTGCACTGCCGAATTTGCTTTGAGACTTGGCGGCCATTTCTGCCTTTGCCTTGATCTGGTTGGTTATTGCGGTACGGGCTGTAATGACCGCCTTCTTTTTGGAGGCGGTGGCGTCACCACTCTGGGCGGATGCCGAGGCACGGAAGAAGTCTGCGTTTGTACTATATGCACTTCCGGTACAAGGAGTGTTTTGTGCCTGTACCCATGTTGACATTCCAAGGACGAAGGCCAGAAAACAGATGAATTTATAATATTTCATAGGTTGGAGTTTTATCAATAATATTGCGAAGATAGAGGAATATTTGATAATATAAACAAGAAAAGAGAAAAAAAAGATGGAGCTTGCTTCATGAAATGATTATATTTGCAGAAATTAAATGAAAGGTTAGTATTTATGGAATCAACAACAAAATTCTATTCGTTAAATTACACGAACGCAAATACTTACTTGTTTGCGTTATTGTTTATTGCGGGTAACATGGTGTTGCCCCAACTTTGTCATCTGGTGCATTTGGGCGGTCCTGCTATGTTGCCCATTTATTTCTTTACATTAATAGGTGCCTATAAATATGGTTTCAAGGTGGGAATGTTGACGGCTGTTCTTTCTCCGCTTGCCAATAGTGTCTTGTTTGGAATGCCTTCCGTGGCCGTACTTCCGGCTATATTGGTAAAGTCGGTATTGCTGGCGGTGGCAGCGGGGTATATGGCAGAACGTTTCCGTAAGATTACCATCCCTGCATTGCTGGGCGTCGTTATGGCCTACCAGGTGGTGGGTACTTTGATAGAATGGGCCCTTGTCGGTGATTTCTATCTGGCGGCACAGGATTTCCGGATTGGAATTCCGGGCATGCTGCTCCAGATTTTTGGTGGCTATGCGTTGCTGAAAGCTATTGCAAAAAGATAAGAAAAATCATTTAATAGTTCATAGAAAAAATGACAGGTACATTATTATTTTTAGGATTAGGAATGCAGGAAGTATTATTCATTGCATTGATTGTTCTTTTATTTTTTGGTGGAAAGAAGATACCCGAACTGATGAAAGGTCTGGGCAAAGGAGTCAAGAGTTTTAAAGAAGGGATGAACGGGTTGGAGGATGATATAGACGGGAAAGATAAGAAAGGGGAGACGAAGGAGTGACAGATAATGGGACAGCAGCAGAAGATACTGACTTTTTGGGATCATTTGGAAGAACTGCGCCATGTTTTGTTCCGCATTGCGGTGGCTGTGGTGTTTTTAATGCTAGTGGCATTCTTGTTTAAGGATGAGCTCTTTGCTATTGTTCTGGCGCCTAAGAATGCCGATTTTATTATTTATCATTTTTTTTGCCGGATGGCTGATGCCGTGGCCATGCCTTCCTTATGCCCGGAAGTCTTTTATGTAAAGATTATCAATACTCAATTGGCGGCTCAATTCATTACTCACATGAGTGTGTCCTTTTATGCGGGTCTTTTGCTGGCATCTCCTTATGTTATTTATCAGTTGTTCCGTTTTGTCTCGCCGGCTTTATACGAGAATGAAAAGAAATATTCTACCCGGGTTGTAGGGTGGGGTTATTTCCTTTTTATGATGGGAGTTCTTTTGAATTACTTTTTGATTTTTCCTCTTACCTTCCGTTTCCTTGCTACCTATCAGGTGAGTGTGGAAGTGGAGAATACGATCACTTTGTCCTCGTATATGGATACGCTGATGATGATGAGCCTGATGATGGGGATTGTTTTCGAGATTCCTGTCCTTTGTTGGCTTTTTGCCAAACTGGGATTTCTTACGGCTGATTTTATGAAGCGGTATCGTCGTCATGCTATTGTCATCATTCTGATAGTCGGAGCCATTATCACTCCTACATCCGATGTCTTTACATTGATGATGGTGTCTGTGCCTATGTATTTGCTCTACGAAGTCAGCATTTGGATTGTAAGCCGGACGGAGAAGAAACAACAGGAGGAATCTGTGGAGGAGGAAGTGTTTGAAAAACTATGAGAGGATAATCCTTATACGTATTAGCTCCATTTCATACGTATTGATTCATTCTATCGGAAGATAGAGTAAACAAATTCCATTTAGGATCGTGGAATAACACAAAAAAACATTAACTTTGTGGCAAAATATAAACTATGGGAGCAAACAGTTCTTACAAAGCAATGCACGATATTGTAGAACAAGCAAAGGATGGGACTATATTTATCCCTGATGACTTCACAACGTGTGGTACTCCCGATGCAGTACGGTCGGGATTAAGCCGTTTGTGCCGCAATGGGAAATTGTGTCGCTTTGCAAAAGGCATTTACTATATACCTATATATGACAAGTGGGATGGTACACTACGAGAGCCATCCTTAGATGCCATTGCTTTAAAAATAGCGCAACGGGACAATGCGCGTGTCATTCCGACAGGAGCTTATGCGCTTAACAAATTAGGACTATCCACACAGGTTCCGGCTAATATCATTTACATAACAGATGGTTCTGCCCGGCAGATGAGGTTTGGAGAGGGAAAGAGTATCACATTCCGACATAGTAACGACTTAGGGAATTTCGCTTATCAATCCCGACTGATGCAACTGGCAGTTCTCGCCATGCGTGAGATTGGCGAGAAAACCATAACAGAAACCCAGAAGGAAATAATAAAAAAAATGATAACAGAATATGTTTCGGAACAGGATTTTAATCACGATATAGTGCTTGCTCCGACATGGATAAAAACAATATTGCAGCGATGAAATTCATTGATTTATCAGCAGAAGACCGTGTGGATATACTTGACCGTGTTTCCACAGAGTTGAATATAAGACAACGTGAGGTCATAGAAAAAGATTGGTGGGTGACGGCAGTACTCCGTGCAATGTTCAGTTTGCCGTATGCCAATCATCTGTCTTTCAAAGGCGGTACATCGCTGAGTAAGTGTTGGCATCTGATTGACCGTTTCTCTGAAGATATAGACATAGCCATCGACCGAGAATTTCTTGGCTTCAGCGGAACTTTATCCAAGACGCAAATCAGTGACAAATTGCGTCGCTCTGCCTGTTCCTTTGTTCGTAAAACCATGCAACACGATTTGGCAGAGCGGTTATACCAAAACGGCATATCAAAAGAAAAGTTCAAGGTGAATGTGGACATTACCCCTGTCACCACCACCGACCCGGAAGTCATAAACATCAACTATGATTCTGTGTTATCCTTCTCCATAGATGGCATGGATAGCAACCAGTATATCCTGCCAAAAGTAAAAGTGGAAGTCAGCGGCAGGTCAATGAGCGAGCCTGTAAGTGAGATTGCTCTTGATTCAATGATAGACCAGATATATTCGAAAGCTCCTTTTGCTGAACAGAAATTCATGGTACGAGCGGTTCTTCCTGAACGAACTTTCCTTGAAAAAGTATTCCTGCTTCATGAAGAATTTGCCAAGTCAAAGGATTTAATCAGAGTAGAGCGAATGTCACGACACATGTACGACATCGGGCAGATGTTGAGAACTCCAATAGCAGAACGAGCCATCAATGATGCAGACCTTTACCGTCAGGTGGTAGAACACCGACGTACATTCATCGGTTTGCGTGGTTTTGATTATGATACTCTTTATCCTGCAACACTCAATATAGTTCCTCCCACTTCTGTTATTGAACAATGGAAAGCTGATTATGAGAATATGCGATTGCATATGATTTATGGTGAGTCGGTACCATTTGAAGAGTTGGTCAAAGAATTAGAGAAATTAAACAGCGCAATTAATCAAATAAAATAGATTAGCTCCATTTCATACGTATTGATTCATTCTAAGTAAGAAGCGGTACTTACTCTGCGACAAAAGTAGTTATTTTAAATGAGAGTCACAAAGAAAAAACATTTGTTTTAATAATAAAAAACATATAACGGTTGTTATATAGTTGATTTTTAGTGTTTTATCTTCTTTTATCAAACAAGCCTTTTTAGGGATTTACCATTGTATATTGGAAAAATGATTTACATAGCTCTTCCAATGATATACCTGCATTTTGTAAGAAAAGAAAGAAAAGTTAGAAAAATGATTTATTTTCCTTTTTGCATTCCATTGATATAGAAGATTATATATAAAAGTACCGCTTCTTACTTAGAAGTGGTACTTTTATGATCTAACATTATACGTAACATTAGAAAACACTACTTTGTAATCAGCTGGAATATAGAAAGTTAAATATGTTTCGCGGAGCTAAAAGTATGTCCTTACCTTTCAAAAAAGGTAAAAAGGAAGATGAAAAATACAACGCTTTTTGAAGAAAAACGAGAAGAACCCATGCATTGGTTTGCCATGAGTGCCCCCTTCCGGAGAGAAATCAAGGTAAAAGAGATGCTGGAAAAAGAGAAAATGGAATGCTTCATTCCCATGCGTCAAGACATACGGACCGTTAAAGGTAAAAAAGAAGTCGTCTCGGTTCCTGCCGTCTCCAATCTGATCTTTGTGCATACAACGGATTCCCGTCTCAAATGGTTCAAAACTTATACCACTTATCTGCAATATCTCACTTGGACCATCGATGGAATATCACACAAAATTATCATTCCCGATTATCAGATGAACCAGTTTATGGCCGTCTGCAATACCCATGACAAGAAATTGATCTTCTTGAAACCCGACGAGGTCAACCTGTCCAAGGGCGTTCACGTCCGCATTCATGGAGGTACGTTCGATAACGTGGAAGGCATCTTTGTGAAAGTGAAAGGAGCGCGCAGCAAAAGGGTAGTGGTGCTGCTGCCTAACACCATGGCGGTAGCCACCGCCGAAGTGCACCCCGACCTGTTGGAAATACTGTCGGACCCGGAACCACGTCCGTCCGTCAAATGAAGAAAAATGTAATCTCAACATGATACAAATTAGACTATGATCTACTTTTTTATTGTCACTGTATTTGTTATTTCCGCGCTGCTGGCATCTGTCATCATTCCCCGCATTCTGCTGGTTTCCTACAAAAAAAAGCTGTTCGATGTTCCCGACGCCCGCAAAGTCCATACTTCTCCTGTACCCCGTTTGGGAGGAATTTCTTTTTTCCCGGTGTTGCTGGTCACTATCTGCCTGGCCATGGGAATCCGTTATTTATTCCATCTTCCCATCGAACATGTAAGTCCGGATACGGTTTTTGTCCAGTTTATGTTTCTGGTGGCAGGATTGACCATGCTCTACCTCATTGGTGTGGTAGACGATTTGATGGGCGTGAGCTACCTTTATAAACTGGTTGTACAACTATTGTGCGCATGCCTGTTTCCCGCCTCCGGCCTGTGGCTGAACTCATTGGGCGGGTTGTTCGGCATTTACGATATCCCTTTTTGGGTGGGAGTGCCTTTCACCCTGTTTATCGTGGTGTACATCACCAATGCCATCAATCTGATTGACGGCATTGACGGACTGGCTTCGGGGCTGAGCTGCATCTCGATGTGTGTATTGGGCGGTATCTGCTTGTGGTTCGGGCACTATATTCATTGCATGGTGGCTTTTGCCGTGGTGGGCATCCTGATTCCTTTCTGGATCTACAATGTGTATGGCAGGGTGGAGCGCCGGCGTAAAATATTCATGGGAGACACCGGCAGTCTCACCTTGGGCTATATCCTAAGTTTCATTATCCTTCATTTGTGCATGGCGGAGGATCATGTGGCGCGTCCCAAGATGTTGTTGGTCTCCTTTTCCACATTGATAGTCCCTATGTTCGATGTAGTACGGGTGGTGCTTTCGCGTCTTCGTGACCACCGCAACCCCTTCCTGCCCGACAAAAACCACATTCATCATAAGTTTTTGCGTACAGGCATGCGCATCCGCTGGGCTATGGCAGGCCTGCTCATGGTCAGCCTGTTCTTCATAGCGCTCAATGCAATACTTGTCCGCTACCTGAATATCACCTTGCTGTGCGGGCTGGATATACTGTTATGGATTGTGATGCATCTGGTGTTGAATCATTTCATCGCGCTGCACGAAAGCCGGTTCCCCCGAAAAAAATGGACCCGGGATTATGCCGCTAAAGCAGGGTGATGAACAAACTGTCGATCATGAAAAGAATATATATCCTGATTCTGCTGGCCGGTTTGTCTTCCGGCTCCCTGCGCGCACAGTTCGCTTTGGGGGTAACCGGGCAATCCCTGATCCCTACAGCGGAAATGCAGCAAACGGGAACCTTCATGGGAGGGGCCAATTTCCTGCCGGAGCAAGTGACTCCCGACAATTTTTCCTATCCTACCATGAACTATTATGTCAATATGACCCTGTTCTCATTCATCGAACTGAATTACCGGATGACCTTATTGAAAACTCCGGATGCGTCAGGGAAGAAAACCTACCACGAGCAGGACCGTTCCAATACCATCCGCATCCGCCCTTTGGCGGAAAGCCGTCTGCTTCCGGCAGTGGTATTCGGCATCGACGACCTGTTTACCGAAGAGGCCGGCAGCCAATTCTGGGGAGCCTATTATGGCGTCCTGACCAAGCACTTCGACTGGCGGGGCGGTCACACACTGGCGGTTACCGCCGGCTGGTATATTCCGGCGGGCGGCCATCCTTACAACAAAGGCCCCTTCGGCGGTGTCAGTTATATTCCCGCCTTTTGCCGGGAACTGAGGCTGATGGCCGAATATGATTCGCACGGATGGAACGTGGGCGGGGCCGTCCGGTTGTGGAGGCATTTCACCCTCCATGCGTTTACCCGTCAATTTACGTGTGTATCCGCCGGGTTGCGTTATGAATGTACCTTGATCCACTAATGCTTCGCACCATGTCAAAAAGATTGATCATATTCATTGCGTCCTGTCTCGCCATGTGTAGCTTGCTTTCCGCACAGCCTGTCCGCATCATGGATACGTTGAGGCGGCTGGATATGGAAAACATTGCCGTCAGGCAAAGAGGAGACACCGTCACCGTGGCATTCGAGCCGACGCCCTACCGGGGTGTTTACCGGGGGATAGACGCAGCCATCCGCGGCCTTGCGGCCATTCCGGAACTGCCTACCCTGCAACTGGTGGTGCTGGACCATGCGGTGCCGCAGCTTTGCATCACGCTGCCCTCCGGGCTTGTCAAAGCCTATCAAGTGAAAGAATGCAGTCTGGAAGATCTCTACCGCACCATGGACATCACGGTTGCCACCCGTCCTGCCATGCGGGAATTGAAAGGCGCACGTTCCTACTACCGTTCGTTCGGCCAAACCGACCTGGTGTTATATCCGGGAGTGATGCTGGCCAACAACCTTCGGACCAAACTATACCGTTATGCCGTGGAACTTCAGCCGGCTTTGGAAATGCAGCTCTGGAAAGGCGCCTTGATCCGTGCCCAGGTCTGTCTTCCGTTAGTCAATAATGAAGAAGGCAAATGGGACTGCATCCGTCCGGGCTATCTCACGCTCAGCCAGCGTTTCCGTTGGGGAGACCATTGGCAGGGAGAGGTGACGGCAGGCAACTTTTCGGCCGACCGCCAGGGAGCCGCCCTGTCATTCGGCTATTTGTCTTCCGACGGCAGATTGACTGTGGGAATGACGGGAGGAGTGACCGGCGTATCCCATTTATATGGCAGCGACTGGCACATAGGGACCTGGAAACGCTATAACGGCATGCTGAAAGCCGGTTATTACCTTCCCGGCTGCCACACGCAGCTGAAGGCCGAGGCAGGACGTTTCCTGTATGGCGACTATGGAGTCAGGGGGACCCTCTCGCGCTATTTCGGCGAATATATAGTGGGCGTATATGCCTTGTACACGGATGGCGAGAAAAATGCGGGATTTCATTTTTCCATTCCCCTTCCGGGGAAGAAGCGCAGCCGGAAAAACGGTTTCCGCATCATGTTTCCCGATTATTTCTCCTTCCGCTATGATATGCGCAGCGGCAATGCCTATGCGCGCCGCCGCTTGGGCGAAACGTATCATACGGAACCCACATCGGCGGAAAACTCCTGCTTTTATCAGCCGGATTACATCCGTTATTACTTGATCAGGACTTTGAAAAACGAGAATAACTGATTTTTATTAATTTACTGTGTAGAAATTTATGAAAAAGAACAAATGGTTTTATGCATGCCTGGGCGTAATGGCTTTCGGCATGTTTGCCTTCCTTTCGGTTTCGTGTAGTGACGATGACAAGGACGAAAAGCCCGAAGAAGGTGAAGTGGTGGTAACTCCGGAACCGGAGACCGAGTATTACATTCTGGGTACTGTGACCGAGGCCGGTAAAGGCCTGTCCGGCATAGAGGTGAAGGTCAATGCGGAAACCGTCCGCACGGATGCCGACGGCAAGTTTACCGTGACCGGAAAGGCAGCCGGAACCTATGCCATTGAAGCGGCCCCCGCAGGCTATCTTCCCCAGAAGACCAATGTGGAAATAGCCGCCGGTGCCGAAAACCGCAGTGTGGTGACGGTAGCTCTGGCACTGACCAAGAAGAGTGAGCCGGTGAAAGTGGAACCGGACAAGGAGGTGATTGTGGAAGACAACAGCGCCACCAATGAGGAGATTGTCCCTCCGGGCGAGACTGAACCCGATAAAGTAGTGGAGGATGCTCCTGTGACCAAAGCGGAAGTAGTGATCCCTGCCGGAGCGCTTCCCAAGTCGGGCACCGGCATCAACGAAGACGGTTCCGCCAATGTCAGTGTGACGAACTTTGTGCCTGCACCGAAAGAGGTGTCCACCAAAGTGGATGCATCCGAAGAAAACAAGGAAGTGGAAAAAAGCACTCCGCTTGCCGCTGTCCAGTTCGAACCCAGCGGGCTGACCTTCGAGAAGCCCATTACCATGGCGGTAGCCAATCCGATACCCGGGGTTACTTTTGCGGCGGGCGACATGCTGCTCACTTACTTGAATCCTGATAACGGCCGGTGGGAAGCGACAGACAATGGCGTGGTCTACAATGCGGAGACCGACAAGTACGAGGCTCCCATCTACCACTTCTCTTCCTATGCCATGGAGAGTGCCGTAAAGAACACCGTATCGGGCGTCCGGGTGGTCAAAGATGAAGTGCTGGGCGAGGACAGCCGTGACAATACGAAGAATGCGAAAGCCCTGACCGACATTGTGCTGAAATATACCGAAAAATCGGGTTGGGACTACGAAGGCAATCTGGTTGAAACGGTAAAGGCCGCCCTTCCGGGTGCCTCTACAGTCACTGTCAATGCGATGGTAGCTTATGTCAAAACCCGTATGTTTGCGGTGATGGGCTCCCTGTCCGGAGTGACTTCCACAGAGCGTGTCTATAACACGGTGAATGTGAACGGCTATACCCAGATGAACTATGTCTGCTATGCCAAGGTACGTACCACCATGCTGAAAATCGACGTGATGTACAACCGGCAGCCTGTTACCATCAGTGTATCGGCCAAGCGTTATACAGGAGCCGACCATCAGTACACCACAGTGACTTACAATCCGGGACACAGTGGAGGTCAGGGTACAACGAATTAATCTTCTATCGTAAGAATTCCCTTTTTCGTCACAGAAGGACACGGTGCACAAACAATGGCTCTGTGCACTGTGTCTCTGCGGCGATCCTTTCTCTTTACTCCTACTAATTTTTTTAAGAACAAGCGATCCATGAAATTATTGACTTCCGTACTTCTGTTTTTTATCCTTCTGACGTGCGCATCCTGTGTCTCGCAAAAGAAAATGATTTACTTGCAAGGCGCTGACTATCTGCAGGACAATCCGCAGCAGATCAAAGAGAATTTTGAATTGAAAATCCAGTCCGACGACCAGTTGGCCATCTCCATCAGTAGCAAAGACCGAGAACTGATAGAGCCGTTCAACAATAATACCCTGATAGGTAGTGGCAGTGGCATGAACAGCCAGTACAATAGCCAGGCAGGTGTATCTTATTTTCAAGTAGACAAGGATGGCAATATCGAATTTCCCATTTTCGGGACCCTCAAGGCCTCCGGTCTCACCCGCACGGAACTTGCCAAGGTATTGGAAAACAGATTGATCAGCCAGAACTATATCAAAGACCCGCTGGTCTCTATCAAAATAATGAGTTTCAAGGTGACCGTACTGGGCGAAGTAAAAGCCCCCGGCGTGCAGAATGTCACCGGCGAGCGTCTCACCCTTCTTGAAGCATTAGGTATGGCAGGCGACTTGCTCCCCAGTGCCAGGCGCGAGAATATCATGGTGATTCGTGAAGAAGACGGAAAACGCAAAAGCTATATGGTAGATCTGACTTCCAGTTATGATGTGCTGAACTCCCCCTGCTATTACCTGCAACAGAATGATGTGGTTTATGTAGAACCCAACAGCGCCATCCGTGTAAAGGGAAGCGGAACCATGAGCACCGTGACTTCTACCGTCGGTATGATTTCCATGCTTGCCTCGCTAGTATCAATCATCATAGCTCTGAGTAGATAAAAAAACGATGGAAACTAAAAAAACGACAACATCTTCTCCTAAGGAAAATGTCATTACCCTTCGCGATATAGTAGAACTATTCCTGAATAACTGGTATTGGTTTGCGGCATCTGCCGTGGCTTGCGTGGCCATGGCATGGATTTACCTTTCCGCCACTCCTCCGCTGTATCAGCGCACGGCCGTGATGCTGGTAAAGGGCGACAGTCAAAATTCGCAGAATGACATTTCCGCCATGTTGGACTTAAACGGTATTCCGGGTGGCAGCAGTGTGGAGAATGAAGTTTATATATTGCGCTCCTATCAGCTGTTAAATGATGTGGTGCAACGCTTGCACCTGGATGTGGAGTACACCCTGCGTAACGGTTTGCGTCATGACAACCTTTTCGGCGACCTTCCCTTCGAAGTCCGTTTCCTTGATATTTGTCCGGGCTTCACGAAGTTCACAGTTTCCGTCATCAACGAAAAGGGAGTGAGGCTTTCCCAACTGGAAATAGACGGGAATGCACAATCCTATGAGCAGGCTGTGGCATTCAATGATACGCTTTCCACTCCGGCAGGGCGCATCCTTGTCCTGCCCCATGTGGAATCCATTCCGCATTATCAGGGAAAAGAGATCCGGGTAACCCGTTCCGACCTCGAATCTGCCACCAATGCAGTGATGGGGCGGATACAGACCTCTGCCATGGACACTAAAAGCACCTTGGTCAATATTGTTTGCCAGGATGTCAATATAGCCCGTGCCGATGCCATTCTGACTTCCATCTTGCAGGTGTACAATGAAACCATTGTCGAGGACAAGAACCGTATAGCCTCCAATACGGCGCGTTTTATTGACGAGCGTATTGTCATTATCAGCCGGGAACTGGGCGATGTGGAAAATAAGCTGACCACCTTCAAACAGGAACACCGCATTGTGGACATCAACTCCAATGCCAATCTTTATTTGCAGGAAGGCAGCAAGGCAAAAGAGGAAAGCATCCAGCTGGAAGCGCAACTGAACGTGGTGGAGTTTGTAAAGAACTATGTAACGGATAAGACCCGAAGCTCCGACTTGATTCCGAATGTATCGGGAGTGGGGGATGTGGGTGTACAGAGCCAGATAGAAAGTTACAATGAAATGATGTTGCAACGTAATCGTTTGGTTACCAATTCAGGCGAAAACAATCCTGTCGTTCAGAACATGAACCGCAACTTGGATGCCATGCGCAAGACCATTGCCGGCAGCATTGACAACTATGTGCGTACCATCCGCCTCCGCCTTCAGAATGCCCGTAAAGTGGAGAATAAAGTGAATCAGAATATTGAAAACATTCCTCAGCAGGAGAAATATGCCTTGGACGTAATGCGCCAGCAGTCCATTAAGGAAACGCTTTATACCTATCTGCTCCAGAAACGGGAGGAAACGGCCATGCAACTGGCGGTGACGGAGGCCAATATCCGCGTGGTGGAAGCCCCATTCGGCAGCCGCCTGCCTGTAGCCCCTAAGCGGATGATGATTTTGCTGGCTGCCCTGGTAACGGGGCTTGTCATTCCTTTTGTCTATTTCCGCTTGCGTGAATTTTGGAATACAGGGGTGCGTGGACGCAAGGATGTGGAAGATATGACCACTTTGCCTGTATTGGGTGAAATCCCTGCCCGCAAGGAGGGAATGGGCGATGGACAGATTGTGGTGTCCGAGAATAAGAACGACCGCATCACCGAGGCTTTCCGCCTGCTCCGCGCCAATCTGGACTTCATGAACAAGGGGGCGAAGGTATTGATGTTCACCTCCACGATGGCAGGCGAGGGCAAGACGTTTGTTTCCCGTAATCTGGCTGTGATTCTGGCAGGTACGGGCAAGAAGGTGGTGCTGGTAGATACGGATATCCGCAAGCGCACCCAGAGCAAACTTTCGGGTGCAAAGTGCAAGGAGGGTGTTTCCACGTTTCTGAGCGGCATTTATACCGATATTTCCGAATTGATTATTCCGGCACAACTGCATCCCAATGTGGATGTATTTCCGGCAGGCAGCATTCCGCCCAATCCGGCGGAGCTGTTGATGAGCGACCGGCTGGAACTATTGATAGCGGAATTGAAGAAGCATTATGATTACATCATTCTCGATAATGTTCCGGCACTGGTGGTTGCCGATGCCTCCATTGTAAACCGGGTGGCGGAAATCACGATGTATGTCATTCGCGAAGGCATCTTGGACCGCCGTTACCTGACGGAACTGGAACGGCTGCACCGGGAAAAGAAATTCAATAATATGTGTGTGGTGCTGAATGATGTGAAAGATAAAGGGAAACGCTATGGATATGGCTATGGTTACGGGTATGGCTATGGCTACGGCTATGGTTACTATACGGAAGATGGCGGACGGAAACGCAAGCATGTCAGTTCGCGCAGTTCGTTGTTGAAAAGGCTGTTTAGGCATTAAATTTCACGAAGTGGCTCTGAATATTAATCAAAATACGATAGTCAGTAGTAGGTGTTTATAAATAAACAATTAATTATGGAAGTTAAAAAGTTTTTATCAAATGCTTTTGAAATAGGTAAAATGCGCTTATGTTCTCCAAAGATTTTAGGGATATGCATAGGGCTATGGGTTTTGTTTCAAATCATATATGTATCAGTTTATCTTTTTCGTGAAAATTTGGGGGTTGATGAGGGACGCTATGTTTATTTTGCGATGGAATGTGTGAAACACGGCACAATGTATCCTGATTATTCTAATTTTCACAATGAATTTATCCATGCGCCCGGATGGATAAACTTTCTGATTTTGTGGATAAAACTATTTGGTTCTGTTTACTTAATTCCCTATTTTAATATTCTGTTGAATATTGTTGTTTTGTATTTGTTATACAAGATAGCCTATAAGGTAACGGCAAATAAGAATATAACCTATTTGGCACTCTATCTTTTTATCTTCCTGCCTGCCAATGCTATTATAGTTTTGAACTTCTATACCGAAATCCCATTTGAAATATTGAGCCTTTTATCTTTTTATCTGGTCTTTTCCAAAAAATCTTGGTTAGTATTGTTAGCTGGGATTTGTATTGCTTTGGCGCAATGGATTCGTCCGCTGGGAGTTGCTTGGATGCTAGCTGCAATTTTCTTTATGCTTTATAAAGATAAACGCATCAAACATGCAATTATTTATGTGGTAGGGGTTGTTTTTACTTGTGGCAGTATTGGGATTGCCACGCATCGTAATTTCCCCACGTATGTGTTTCAATCGACAACAGGTAGTATCAATGTGTTGTTAGGAGCTAATGATATGGCTACAGGGGCTTCGGTAGTTGATGCGCTTCGCTCACCGGAAGGGCTAGGATATTTACCGGGTCTGTATAGTGAAAATGAATATATACCAGTAAGGGCTTGGAGAACAGGAGAATTTATGCATAAATATTCTAATAAATATACCTATCTGGAATGTGATAGTATTTATAAAGCTCGTGCTATTCAGTGGATAAAGGAAAATCCGGGACGTTGGTGCTTACTCATTCCTAAAAAAATATATTTTTTATTTTATACTACATATGCTTATATCATGATGCCTGACCCTATTAATGCGTCTTTTACTTCTAAAATAATATGGGTGATATGTAAAATAACAAGTCGTTCTTTTGTGCTAATGGTGCTTTGTGCTTTAGTCGGGCTGTTAACTCCATTTTGGAAAGATAAGAAGCTGATCTATGTAGTGATTCCTATTGTCGTTTGTTCTGCAATGACCGTGGCTACATTTGGCGACCCACGTTTTAATTTTATAATAATCCCCTTTATTCTTATTTTCTGTTGTTACTCTTTGAAGTATTATAAAAACAAGTATATAGATTGATTTTCTTTCCCGTTTTTCTATTCTTTTTACTTTGAAATTCGTAGTTATTTTCACTTTTTATTCTTATGGAAAAAATAGCTGTAATAGGCGGAGGAATTTCCGGCCTGTCAGTCGCTCATTGCCTTAAAAATCACTTTACGGTCAGAGTCTTTGAGAGCGAAGCCCGCCCGGGTGGCCTGATAAAATGCGACAGAGTGAACGGAACGCTTTACCACATGGTGGGCGGCCATGTATTTAACTCCCGCCGTCAGGATGTATTGGAGTGGTTTTGGAAATTCTTTGATAAGGAACAAGAGTTCACTAAAGCAAGCAGAAATGCCATCATCTCCATGGAAGATCAAAGTTTGATAGGTTATCCCATTGAGAACCATGCATACATGATGAAGGAAGAGGTAATGAAATCTTTTATAGGGGATTTGCTCACGATAGCCCGTAGTAATGGCAGTTCTCCCTGTAATTTTGAAGAATTTCTTCGTGGGCGTTTTGGAGACACCTTATACTCTCTTTATTTTCAGCCTTATAATGAGAAAATATGGCGGAAGGACTTGCGGAATGTTCCTTTATCCTGGCTGGAGGGCAAACTGCCTATGCCAACGGTGGAAGAAATGATCTATAATAACTTCAATCATGTAAAAGAGATGAACATGGTGCACAGTTCCTTTTATTATGCCAAACGTAATGGCTCTCAGTTTTTGGCTGACAGGTTGGCGGAAGGATTGGATATTGTTTATAATACTCCTGTAATGGACTTGCAGAAGCAAGGGAACAAATGGTTTATAAAAGGGGAGGAATATGACAAGGTAATATTCTGTGGAAATGTGAAACAACTTCCCGGTATGCTTTCCGGTGTATTGGATTTGGGGCAACTATCCCCGGCAATAGAGGAGTTGGAATATCATGGAACCACTTCCGTATTATGTGAAATAGAAAACAATCCATACAGTTGGATTTATATGCCGAGCCGTGCTCATCAGGCACACCGTATCATTTGTACGGGGAATTTTTCCAAAACCAATAATGCAGATGGAAAAATGAGTGGCACGATTGAATTTACCGACTATATATCCAGGGAAGACATTGATAAAAACTTGCTGTCCATTCCTTTTTCTCCTAAATATATCGCCCATACATATACCTCATATACTTATCCTGTACAAAATGAGTCGACCCGTAAAGTGATCCATACTTTGCAAGACTCGCTGCAGAATGAGAATTTGTTCCTGTTGGGACGCTTTGCCGAGTGGGAATATTACAATATGGATGCTGCTATGGGAGCAGCCATGGATTTATCCGTGCAAATGATTGCCGACAGCAAATAACTAAAACACTATATCATGAGTTTAAAAGAGTTCAATGGAATATTCCCACCTGTCTTTAAGGATTTGACAGTCATTATTCCGGCTATGGATGAAACTTATTCCTTGGAAGAGACTGTTCATATCATTCTGTCAGGTGATGGAGAAGCATGCATAAGCAAAATATTAATCGTTTTGAATGAAAAGAGAGGGACGGAAAATTGCCTGAAAGTGGCAAGGGAACTTGAACGACGCAATAGGAAAGTTGAAGTCCTTTTCCAGAAACGGCCTTTTGCAGGCGGTGCGTTGCAGGATGGTTTTGATATCGTTTCCAGTTCTCATGTTGTTATGATGTCGGCGGATTTGGAAACAGATCCCCATTTAATACCTGAGATGATTGCACAATCAAAGCTGTTTCCGGAAAAGATCATAACCGTTTCCCGATGGGGAAGAGGGGGTGGCTTTCAAGGCTATAATAAAGTGAAATTATATTGTAATTATGTCTTTCAGAAATTGATTGCCTTTATGTTTTTTTCTACTCTGACAGATATTACATACGCTTACCGTTTAATACCTACGGTGGTTGTAAAAGCAGTGGACTGGAAAGAATTGAAGCATCCCATGTTCCTGGAAACAGCCATTGTTCCTATGAGGCTTGGAGTCCGGTTTGTGGAAATAAGTGGCAAATGGAAGGCGCGGACTGAGGGAGTTTCCCAAAATTCATTTATGGCGAATTTCAATTATTTCAAGACTGCTTTCCGTGTTCGTTTCTCAAAGAAAAAATCATTAAAAAAATAATCATGAAGAAAGTTGTTTTAATTACCGGTATCACCGGTATGGTAGGTTCTCATTTTGCGCATTTGTTTGAGCAAGATGGTTATGAAGTTTGTGGAGTGGCTAGAAACAGTGCGGCGAGCAGGAATGCGGCGATACAGGATCATAAAGTGGTACGTTGTGATATAATGGAGCGTGATGCCTTGATGAAGATCTTTAAGAAGAAACAGCCGGATATAGTTATCCACATGGCGGCACAGGCTTTTAATGGTGCCAGTTGGAACTGTGAATACACCACCCAGGAAACCAACATTATTGGAACATTGAATGTCTTGTATTGTGCCAAAGAATTGTTTGACCAAGGTAAAGATATAAAAATATTATTGGCATGCAGCAGTGCTGAATATGGTAATATAACTCCGGAGGATTGTCCTTTGGTTGAGAATCGTCTGTTGAAACCTCATTCGCCTTATGGAGTTTCTAAGGTAGGTGTTGAAATGTTGGGGCAACAATATTTCGCCAATTATAATATGAAAATATTTTTGCCCCGAATGTTTATCCATGTGGGTACGGGGCATCCTCCTGCCACCGCCATTCAAAACTTTGCCCGTCAGATAGCTTTAGTTAAAAAAGGCTTGTTGGCAGACAATGTGATAAAAGTGGGTAATTTGGAAACAGCCCGTGATTTCATTGATGTGCGTGATGGGGTTCGTGCCATGAAGATTCTGCTTGATAAAGGTAAGCCGGGAGAACCGGTCAATATCTGTACCGGGCTTGCCTATAAAATTTCGGATGTATTGCAGATGCTGATCGAAATTTCCGGTGTGGATATAAAGGTTGGGCATGATCCTGATTTATACCGTTCAGGGGATGAACCTCTACTTCTGGGTGACAATACTAAAATAGCAGCATTGGGCTTTGTGCCCGAGTTTACTTTGCGCCAGACATTGGAGGCTGTATTTGCTGACTGGATGAGCCGTATCTGATGAATAACAGGATACTCATTCATTTAAAGAAGCCTGTCCGAAGTGACCATGTCCTCTTTCAAGCCTTCCGCTATTTGATTGTTGGCGGGATATGTACTCTTCTTGATTTTGTCATTCTGTTTTTGCTGGTGCAAGAATGTGATATTCCCTATTTGAGAGCTTCTGTTTTATCTTTTATGAGTGGCACAGTCTTGAACTATTTCTTATGTTCTTTACTTGTTTTTCATACTCATCATATCAAAAACCGTTATCTGGAACTGCTGGCTTATGCGGTTATCACTTTTGTTGGGCTGGGGATTAATACAGGGGCTATTTGGCTGTTTACGGATATTTGTGGCTTTTATTTTATGCTATCCAAATGCGGTGCTGTCTTTTTGACTTATTTCTGGAATTTTGGTGCTAGAAAGTATTTGCTGCATTTTCAATGAAGCATAAAATAAAAAATGGGGGAAAAAGTCTTTTTTTATCACAGATAACATAGATTTTCATAGATTAACTGTTTTGATAATCAATCATTTGAATTCAATCTGTATTAATCCGTGTAATCTGTGGTGAGTTTCGACACACATCCGTATGTAAGAAGTCTAGTTTACAGATTCTGATACTCCCTGCTCACCGTGAAATACGGGCAAGCCTAATCTTTTAACTTGCTTGTTTCTGTAGGAAAAGTGGAGAATGTTTTGTTTCTTTGCAAAAGCCAAAGAAAATAAGATATGCATGAACAGTATTTTTCTATTGTAACCATTCCTGCCGGTGAGATTCTCAAACGGATTTTATCTAAGATGAATCTTTCGCAAAGGCAACTTG
>OFMJ01000830.1_pt1 | contig 28050 bp, 25 predicted proteins | sample 1541801 | NCBI WGS metagenome assembly OFMJ01 (sample SAMN04209234, study PRJEB22552) | human gut metagenome | biome: gut; material: feces | host: Homo sapiens | place: USA: Oklahoma
AACACGGCCTGTATGAACGGCTGTGGACAGCACAGCAATCCCTGGAGAACTACGGGAAGGAGGGCGAAAACGCATGAAGAGACGAAGCGGCTTTCAGGTCATGGCGCGTCTCATCGGGCTGGTGAAGCCCCTGACCGGGTATATGCTCCTGGCTATCCTCATGGGGCTTATCGGCCATCTCTGCGCCGCCTTTATCACCATTTTCGGCGGGTATGCGGTGCTGGAGGCTTTGCATTTTGATACCCCCTTCACCCTGACCGCCCTGTTTGTCTGTGTGGTGGTGTTTGCCATCGTGCGGGGATTCCTGCGGTATGCGGAACAGGCCTGCAACCACTTTATCGCCTTTAAATTATTAGCGCTTCTGCGTGATAAGGTGTTCCATGCGCTGCGGCGGCTCTGCCCTGCCAAGCTGGAGGGCCGGGACAAGGGCGACTTGATTTCGGTCATCACCTCCGACATTGAACTGCTGGAGGTCTTCTACGCCCACACCATCTCCCCGGCGGTGATTGCATTCCTATTCACCATCGTCATGTGCCTGTTTATCGGTTCCTTCCACTGGCTGCTGGGTCTCATCGCGCTGGCGGCGTATCTCACCGTGGGGATTGTCATCCCTTTGGTGACCTCCAGGCTCAGCGGGGACGACGGGATGAAGTTCCGCATGGGCTCCGGGGAGCTTTCCGGCTTTGTGCTGGACAGCCTGCGGGGGCTTTCGGAAACCCTGCAATACGGACAGGGCAGGAAGCGGTTGGATGAGATGAATGAGAAAACCGACAACCTTGCCAAAGACGAGGAACGCATGAAACGCACCTTCGGCCGCAATTCGGCAGTGACCAATACCGCGGTGCTGGCATTTGACCTTGTCATGCTGTTTGTCTCCGCCCTGCTCTGCCAAAGCGGAGCGGTGGGCTTTGAAGGGGTCTTGATTCCCACCATCGCCCTCTTTTCCTCCTTTGGCCCAGCCATTGCACTGGCGGCGCTGGGCAGCACCTTACAGAACACCTTTGCGGCAGGCAACCGGGTGCTGGATATCCTGGACGAAACCCCGGCCGTGGAGGAAGTGACCGGCCGGCCGGAGATTGCTTTCACCGGCGCTGCAGTGGAACACGTCACTTTTTCCTACGGGAACGAAACCATCCTTTCGGACGTATCGGTGAAGATACCGGAGCACAGCGTCGTGGGCATTGTGGGGCGCAGCGGCAGCGGAAAATCCACGCTGCTCAAGCTGCTCATGCGGTTCTGGAACGTACAGCAGGGTGATGTAAAAATCTCCGATACGCCCATCAGCGAAGTCAATACCGCAAACCTGCGGGAGCTGGAGAGTTTCGTCACTCAGGAAACCCACCTGTTCCACGACAGCATCAAAAACAACCTGAGGATCGCCAAACTGGACGCAACAGATGAAGAAATCGAGGCCGCCTGCAAAAAGGCGTCGGTACACGATTTCATTCTAACGCTGCCGCAGGGCTATGATACCCCGGTGGGCGAACTGGGCGACACCTTATCCGGCGGGGAGCGGCAGCGGCTGGGGCTGGCAAGAGCTTTCCTGCATGACGCCCCCTTCTTATTGCTGGACGAACCGACCAGTAACCTGGACAGCTTAAACGAAGCCGTCATCTTAAAATCCCTCCACGAGGAACGGGAGGGCAAGACGGTGGTGCTGGTTTCTCACCGGCAGTCCACCATGCGGATTGCGGATACCGTCTATTCGGTTGAGCATGGGAGGATGAGCTGAAAACAAAAATACATAGATTACAATAGGGGGATTTTAAATTCCATGAAACTAAAACGGCTGATATTTTTGATTTTGGGCTTTCTCTGCCTGGGGCTGGGGTGCGTCGGCGTGGCGCTGCCCATCCTGCCCACGGTGCCCTTTTTCCTGCTGACGGTATTTTTCTTTGCAAACTCCTCCCAGAAGCTCCACGACTGGTTTGTGAGCACAAAGCTCTACAAAAAGCACCTGGAAAGCTTTGTGAAGAAAAAAGGCATGACGGTGCAGACCAAGCTCGGCATCATCATCCCGGTGACGCTGGTGATGGGGATCGGATTTTTCATGATGATGCGGGCAAACGTGCTTGTTCCCAGCGTCATCCTCGCTATCGTCTGGGTTTGTCATATCATTTATTTTGTTTTCGGGGTCAAGACCATACGAAAAGGACGATCCGGCGAAAAGGCCTCCGCGGAAGAAAAATCTACAAGTACATAAGGAAAACAGGACAGCGGCATATGCAGGCGTCTGAAGGAAAAGGGGAAGTTGTCCGAAACAACTTCCCCTTTTCTTTATGGATTATCGAGCAGCGTATCAATAATGGATTTAATAACCTTGCGATCCCGTTCGCTGCGCTGCTGAAACAGCCGCAGCAATTGTTTTTCTTCCGGCTCTGATTCCTTTTCCGGATAAAAGATGCTGTTGGCAGATAAACCGAGATTGCGGAGCAGCTTGGATAAAACCTCATAACTGGGACGCCGCTCCTCATTTTCAATGGCTGTTAAATATCTATGACTGATGCCGACACGCTCAGAAAGTTGATCTCTGGTATATCCCATTTTCAGCCGTGCCTGCTTTAAGATATATCCCATATTTTTGATTGATATTTCCTTTTTATTTACCACTATTAGTTCACTCTTTTTCATTTTAAGGATTTCCTGCGGCCCTTAAAACGATACATTCGTGGTTATTTATTAGAACTAATAGTTCCAAATATAATGAAGAGAGAGGGCAAAAAATGAGGGGTAATCCTATTTGCCTGCACACAAGATTGTGCAGACTGCGGTGATAAGAAAAAGACATTCCGCTTTGGCTTATATGGATTTTAGAGCTATTTAAAATCCAGTTTGCTGAAGCAACCGTTTTATGTAATGAAAAGGAACTGTTAGTTCCAAATAATTACACCTGTAAAGAGGCGCACAGTCAGACGGGATTCTCCCCGTTTTGTCTGTGTGCTTTTTTATCCCGCGGGCACATTCGCTCTCCTCCACACTGTCTGAATTTTTCAGAAAATTCAGATTAGCTTGGAGGAAGAACGATGTATAAAAGAAACGACGGTTTAACCGAAGACCATAGACTGCAAAATCAATTTACGGCATACCTGCGCAGCGCGGTTCATAACGGCCGGATAGATTATCTCCGTGGGAAGGACAAGCCGCAGCGAATTGAAATAATGCTGGAGGACATGGATTATCTGATGGCTGAAGAAAGTGACTTTCTTTTGCAGCTTGCTGAATATGAGGCGTTGCGTCAGGCCCTGCAAGAGATCAAGGAACAAGAACGGTACATACTGCTGGCAAGAGTCATTGATGAAAAGAGCTTTGCTGAAATTGCCGATGAGGTCGGCCTGAGCTATAAAGGGACGGCCGCAGTGTATTACCGTACCCTTGAAAAGCTGAGAAAACTTCTGAGAGGTGAAGAAAATGAATTTTAGAGAACTGCTCATATTGGCGAAAGCAAATCACCCGCAGGCGATGGAAACGCTGCTCTCCATGTACCGGCCGCTTCTGATGAAAGAAGCAGTGGTCAACGGTACATTTGACGAGGATCTATATCAGGAACTGTGTATTGTTTTTCTGCGCTGTGTCCGGAATTTCCGGGTATAGAAACAGGTAAGAAAAGCAAAAAGAAAGGGGGCGCCGCAAGGCGTCCCCTTTCGTCCCCGCTGGAAGCGGCGCCAGCGTATCTACCACCGGCAATCGTTCATTACGCTGCGTTTTCCATGAGATCGCTCATCAGGACATCGACGAGTAGTTTCCCGGACAGGGTTCCCGTGCGAACGGTAACTTGGTCTTTGCGCAGCTGTTCAAATTCCTCCGTACGCAGTGCCCGGCTCTGTCTGGCAAGCGACCGGTCTTCAGTTGTCAGGCGCTTTGCCACAACCTGCTGCCATTTGAGAAGAAAGCCCGTGGCCTGCTCAATATCCTCATATTGTTCATTGAGTGTGGAGCGTTTCTGCCGTATCGTACCGTCCGGCTCAATTTCCAGCGTATAAAATGCTTTCGTTGGGTCGGTGCTCTTGCGTAAAAAGAGGATGTACGACTCCCGGTTTTCAATCCGATCCCAGTAGCGGTCGCTGTTCGCAATACAGTGAGTGAGGGCATTCCCTTCAAGAATAATATCCTCAACGCCGGTGGGGGCAACAATCATGTACTCTTCATCGCTGTATTCATACTTTTCTTTGAGCGACTGACAGATTTCATCAATATGGGGATACTCATTCAGGATTTTGCCCACACGGATCGTCATGCTCGTCCCGTACTTCTGACAGCTTTGAACCAATTCGTTGTGCCGCCTTTTTAGATCCCGCACACGGTAAATGCGTTCATCGTCCGTATTCATGTGCAGCCCTTTCGCCATGGAGAGATAGTCGGCCCATGTGCTGATAACATTGTGGCTGGACATATGCTCTTTTGACATCTGCCGGGCAATATAATTGTGGATTTGAGAAATGCTCATTTTCTCTCGGATAAATTTTAAGTCGCTGGGTGTGATTTCTTCCCCGCAAAGCCAGGAAATGGTGCGGTCTGGGATTTCCTTTCCGGAAGCCTTTTCGTATTGCAGCCAGTTCAGGAAACCGCTGCCGCCGTTGTTTTTCCGAAGTCTCTTCAGCTCCTGCCCGTCAATACCGAGCAGCTTTGTCAGGCTGCTTTCCTGGATAGACAGGGGAACGTCATCACAGCCGTATTTATGACGACCTTTCACATATTCCTTTGCCAGACGGGAAAGCCCCGCCTTCACAAACTTTTCGATGTACGGGCGCTTTTCATAGGCAATCGGATATTCCTCCGGATCAACACATTTGTTGCCGCGGACATATTCCAGAAGTCCGGTTTTCTTTAGTTCACGCTTTGAAAGGGCTGGAAGCGTTTTGCCGTACACCATACCGGAATAGTCCGTATACCAGCCGCTCTTGTTAATATATCCATTTATCCATCGATAAGTTTTCTGCTTATAAAGCCCCCCAGTAATAAGCGCGCTGGGGAATAGCGTTTTTATCGCAGATCATGCGGCGGATTTCATGGACATAGCATTCCGGCGTCATATATCCTCCCTTTCGATAGGTGCGGTGACCTTCAAATTCCCGAACCATGACGCCATCTTTGCAGCGTTGAATCAGATAGAAATAAACCTTCTGGGTGTGGAAAAAGCCTGCCCGTCCGATGCTTTTGAATGTAATCTTGTGGCGGCAGCAGGGGCAGCGCCCTTCCTTATTATACAGAGGCCTATGGATGGGGACTTCCTTTTCACAATAGGAACAATAGCCGGTTTTGGCGCCTCCCTTTTTGTAATGGTAGAAAATGTAGTTTTCGGGAATTGCCACTTTATCCACCCATCGGCTCCAGTCCTTGGGAAGCGGCGGCGTCTGCGCCAGGTCGTTATCCCATTTGTCAGTTTCTCTTTTGTGCCTTTGCTCCAACTGCTCCTGGCGGATTTTAAGCTGGTAGTTGAGCAGGTCGGAAAAGCGGCCGTTTTCTATCCCAAGGTAATTCCGTATGGTGATGCGGGTTCGCCGGCTGATGTATGCTTTCATGTAGTAAGCAGATCTGTACTGCGGCCAATCAAGACGGTCCAGTTTGGAGTCCAGCCACTTGTTATAGGTGCAGTCATAGGTGATAAATTTCTTTTCCTCACGGGAAAAATACACTTCATAAATCGGCAGATTGCCGCCCTTGTGCATATTGCCCGTCCAGAACAGGGAAACCTTTAAAATACCGTTCTGCACGCGGCAGCGAAGATACAGGTCGTACTTGTACTGCTCCCGCATTTCTCGATAACCTAATGTGACTATCGCGGGGGAATCGTTCTTCGCATGCCGCATCATATCCGGCGTGGCTGTCAACCGATCCATTTTTAATAAGTCAGCTTTCTTCAAAATATACCTACCGTCCTTTTCTCAAAATTTACATCATACCATACGCCCGGAAGTAGAACTTTCCCGTCCACCTGTGCAAAGGCGATTTGCTCTATCTTTCCGCTTGCCGGGTCTTCTTTGGCAAACGCAAGATAGTCACCGATGCTTCCGCAGGCAAGAGGGTCGGGGCCGCGCACAACGGCATAACCGCCGGCCATCGGTTTTTCGTCATTGTCCTTCATCTCTTTTTCCAGATACTCCCGCGCCTTGCGGTTGATATAGTGGAAGCAGTTTACCATGCTCTTGCGGGGATGCATCACCAGCTTGGCAAAAGCCATGTCCTCATAGCACAGGGTCTGCACATATTCGGTAACGCACAGTTTCATGTTTCTTCGCGTAAGACGTTCGGTGGCGTCTCCCAGCCGTTTAACCGATGTGGCGATCAGCGTGTCGTTGTCCATGGCAATCGCTTTTTCCCATTCGAGCCGTTCCTTTTCCTTGCGCTTGCGCTGTTTTTCTTCCCACTCGGCTTTCCGCTTCGTTTCAGCCTCCTCGTGCGCTTTGCGCTTTTCTTCTTCGGTCTGCTCGGACTGAGCTTTTTCTTCCTCAGCCGGCTTTGAAGCTTCAGATGATGGCGGCACTGCTGTCATACCGTCTGCCGTATCTGCGGACGGCACAGCCTGCACCGGTTGGCTCTTCGGTTCAGGCATCTCCGCCTGAAAAACAGCGGCCTGTTCCCGGTCGCTCTCCTGTTCCATGTTCAGATTCGAAAAAAAGCCCATATGGATACTCCTTTCAAAAAATGAAGGCACTGCATGAGAAGTCCCCATACAGCGCCTTTGATTCTGTTTGGCTATAAAGCCTTATTCTTTGTCTTGCTTGAGTGGCTTTGCCAGCATCGGCGAAAATTTCACCGGACAGAAGCCGTCCGTATCGCAGTAGTAATAACGCCGGTTCTCATCGTCATAAAGCTCAATGACATCTGAGGGAGCGATACTCCTGCCGGGATAGCCGTCCGGCAGCTCGTCGTTGTACTGCTCGAAGATGCGCTTCAGCCGGTGCTGTTCATTTTCACCGGCAATATGGAACAGCACACCGTCGTACACCCGGTTGTATTCGGATGCTGGTGGCTGTTGAAAACCGGCCTTACGCAGCGCCTCGATACCGCCAAAGGCAAAAGGGGAGGCAGGGTGTTCCTCGTCCAGCCAGAGCTGATAAATCCGGAAAGCCTGCTGACAGCGCTGTGCAAGAAGCATTTTGATAAGCGTTTCCTCCTCACCTTTTATGAATAGAGCCTGCTCCTCATTGGTAAAACCCAGCCGTTCTTCCAGAGTTTCGGTTTGCTCCGGCGCTTCGTGCCATGCGGCAACCTCTTCGTCGATGGCGTCGAAATCACACAGCCCATACAAAAAACGTGTCTTGAAATTCATTCGTTCAGCCCTTCTTTCTGATTTTTGTTTGATGGCAAGCTGCCAGTCGTCAAATCCCTTATAATTTGGGTTCCATGTCAGCCGCCTGCATTCCATTCCAGACGTTTTTGCAATTTGGCTGACTTTGGAGGCGCCTGCGTAGATCTGCTCGTTGCGGTATTTATCCATGTCTTCCGCTTCCACAATCATCTCCGTGCCGTTGGCGGCCAGCAGGGAAAACAGTAGCTTTAATGGCTCCGTATTGTTGGCCCCGGCTGTCGCCGCAAAGGTACGGCCTGACAGGCAGTGGGACACATCCGCTTTCAGAAATCCCTCCGTAACATATACCACCCGTGCAAACGGATCGCCGACAAAATGCACCGGGCTTCCGGAACTGACGCCCATTGGCTTGCTGCCGGAGGAAAGCCAGATGTATTTGGCTCCCTCTTTCTCCGGCGGGTCGTCGTCATTTTTCAGCGGGACGTCCAAACGAATCTGGCAGCCGCGAATCATACCGTCGATGCCGCGCACGGGAACCAAAAAGCCGGTGGTTATGGTGGAAAAATTTACCGTCCACTTGCCGTATTTTTGATAAAATCCAGGAACACCTTCCACCGTATAGCCCTGGGCGATTAGCTGGTTCGCCAGCTTCCCGCATAGATAAAAGGGCGGGGTGCTTTTGTAGCCCAGCCGGTCAATCTGTTCATCGGTCAGCCCGCGGACAGTGCGCAGATGCTCCCGGTGCCGCTCGGACAGCTTGAGCAGTCCGAGCAGCCCGGAAAGCGTCTGATGAATCACAGGATTTTCCGCACGGGCAGATTGAGGGATTTCCTGGCGCTTTTCTTTTTTGGGATTGGACGGAAGGCCGGCGGGAAAACAGACGCCGTTTTGAATGGCGTCGCAGATTTCCCGATAAGCCTCCGATGTTGTAATGCCCCTTGCTTTGGCATAGAGCTTCAGCATACCGCCGCTCTCACCGCAATAATTGCAGCGCCAGACATTCTTGACATAGCTGACCTTCATTTTGCCCCGATTGTCCCCGCAGAACGGGCAGTCGGTATAAACGCCGTCTGCACAACGCCTGCGAATCCGCAGACGCAGCAGCTCGGTAATGTCCTCAATGTCAAAGGGAAAATCCTGTGTCTGGCCCATAAACCGACCCCCCTTTTCCAAATGAATTTTCAGAAAGGAAGTCAGCTCGCTTTTGCTTGTGTGTCAGACAGCAGCAGCTTGGCGTCGGCACGCAGGATATTATCTCTCCCGGAATAACCGTTCACGTAGAATTTCAGGCTTGCCGGGCGGCGTTCCTCCACCTGCGCCAGCGTCCAGCCGCTGCAGGCCCCTTCCTTAACTATGTAGCTTCTGGCTTCTTCCAAAGTCATGAGCGACAGGATGGTATCAACCGGCGTATCTGATGTGTAGGCAGGAGCAGCAGGGACAGCAGGAGCCACAGGGGTATCCTGTGCCGTTTCCTCCCAGAGGATTTCTTCAAAGTCATCTACCTGGGGAGGCGCTTCCTGTACCGGAGGTTCGGCTGCGGTTTCCTTTACCATAGACAAGGGCAAAACGGGAGCAGCTTCCTGTTTCGGTAGTTCTTCAGGAACAGCCGTGGCCGGTGTTTCTGCCGGCGCGGCAGGTTTCTCTACCGCTATTGCAGAATCCGCCCGTTTCTCTTCCTGAGAAGGAACGGCGGCCTTTGGAGACATGCCGGCCTTAACAGAAGCAGGCTTTGATACAAGCTCGGGCGGTTGTGCCGCTTTTGCATTTTCACCCGGCTGATTGGGCTGCCGCACAGGTGCAAACTGTACGTCGAATCCCGCATTGGACAACGCCTGCTCAATGGCTGCGTCCTGCGCAGCTTCGATATACCGGCCTCGCGGGACGTCGTCCTTTTTCTTTTCAACAATATAGCTTGTCGCTGGTTCGGGATCTCCCCGGTCAAAAAACACGCTAGCCTCAATGATGGCAAGCTGGTCGGTAATTCTCAGAGGTGAGAGTTTAATCCGACCATTCAGATACTTTTTATGAAACCACAGCTTTTTATACGGCAGAGCAAGCTTTGGCCCGTCCGGCGTTGAAACAAGCAGTTTCAGCGGGTCAAAGTTCGGAACAAGATTGCCTTCTGCCACGACGGGCTGAAAATTACGCATGACTCCATTATCATTTGCACTCATAGATAGAAGCTCCTTTCAAAAATAAATACGGGACACCGGCGCTTTTTTCTGCACGGGCATCCTCAAATCAACTGGCATTTTTTAGTTCCTGCTGCTTGGCGAAGGACTTTGCATATTTGCAGATCCGTTCTCCAAGCATCGTGTTGCGCTTGTCGGCGATTTTGTGAATGGCTTGGAACAGCACCCATTTCTGGCCGACCAGCACGACTTTTTCCCGCGCACGGGTAACAGCCGTATAGACAAGGTTGCGTTGCAGCATCCGCATATGGTTCCGGATAACCAGCAGGATTACGATGTCGTACTCACTCCCCATTGCCTTATGGATGGTGGTGGCATAGGCCAGCTCCATATGCTCCATTTCTTCCATGCCGTATTCGACAATGCGGGATTCTGAAAAGGCAATCGTTACCTTCAGTTCGTTGTTTTCGTTACGGCCGATTTTGCGGATAAATCCGATGTCGCCGTTTGACGCCTTTCCGTTGTTCTTGTTCTGCATCACCTTGTCGTTCAGCCGGAAGTAGTTCCCGCCGACCTTCAAATCGGGAAGGTCACCCTGTATGGGATTGACGATTTCCCGGATCGCCCGGTTCAGCTGATCAGAAGAGGCCAGCCCCTCCGAACGGAAGGGGGACAGGATTTGCACATGCTCAATGCCGTAGCGGTTTACCAGTTCGCAGAAGATACGGCTGATGTCGTCGGCCGCTTCCTCTTGGGTTTTGGCTTTTACAAACACAAATTCGCCGTTTTCAATGTCGTACTGGAAATCCAGGCCGGTGTTGTCCTCGTTTATGCGTTTGGCGTTTCTCGCAATCATACTCCCTTCCTTTTGCCGGAAGATTTCATCGAGTATGGTGACCGGGATAATCCCGCAGTCAATCATCTCCCGAAACACATCGCCGGCGCCGACACTTTGCAGCTGATCGACGTCGCCTATCAGGACAACTTTTGTCCCTGGCTCAACACGGCCAAAAAACTGGCGGGTAAGCCACATATCTACCATCGAAGTCTCGTCAATGATGATAAGGCCTGCGTCCAGTGGTTCTTTACGGCTTTTTTTGCCGAATTCCATATCTTCTCCGACAAGCCCCAAAAGGCTGTGAAGCGTTTTGGCTTCGACGCCTGTGCTCTCCACCATACGGCGGCTGGCGCGTCCGGTGGGCGCTGCCAGCATGATTTTGCTTTCTGGGAACAGATGCTTGAACACTTCGATAATTGCCCGCAGGATGGTGGTTTTACCGGTTCCGGGAGGGCCGGTCACGATGGACAGGTTATGCCGGAACGCCATATACACGGCTTCGCTCTGTCTCTGCGACAGAGGTATTCCCATGTTGCTGCGGATATGTTCCAGTGCCGAAACTACATCGAAATGCTGCGGCGGTTCGGAAATGAGCCGTGCAATCTGTCTTGCTGTTTCATCCTCCCGAGTGAAGCAGGGAAGCTGATAGATATTTCCGCTGCTGCTGGCGACTTCTCCCTGAAGAATCATGTTTTCCAGGACATTTTCAATTTCTCCGGGGGTTACGCGCATCTGAGGGAGAGGCAGTTTATCGTTGAGTAGTTGCAGGGATGTTTTTCTCAGCGCATCCGTTTCAAGATACAGATGGCCGTTCTCACTCCGCTGGGCGTCCAGTGCGGCATAAATTGCTCCGTGAATCCGCATGGGGGAGTTCATCGGCGTATCGCCTTTCCGGACGATGGCATCGACGCGTTTAAATCCAAAGCCGGATACCTGGCACAGCTTGTAGGGGTTGCTGCGCAAAATATCCACGCTCTTGGCGCCGAAATGCTCATAAATCTTTGTGGCGGCAGCCGGCGTCACCTGGAACGGAGACAAGAGAAGCATCAAATCCCGCAGGCAGCGGCTCTCCGCATAGGAGGTTTTAATGTCCTCCAGCTTGGCGGGCGTAATCCCGCGGATTTCCAGCAATCGCTCCGGCTCGTTTTCCAGCACCTTCAATGCGTCCGCTCCAAAACGGCCGACAATCAGCTCGGCTGTTTTTTCTCCTACGCCTACTAAACAGGAAGAAAGATATCCTTGGACACCAGCTTTGGTCTGCGGCACAATTTCTTCGCACTGCTGAACCTGAAGCTGATAACCGTGTTTTCCGTTCTGCCACTCTCCGTCAAGACGCATACTGACCTTATCGGTACGGGGCAGTTCGTATCCCACCGCCACAAAACGGATCAGGTGGTCGCGGTGCTTATATGCACTTCTGGCCTGCTGGGGGATACTTTGGTCGGAGGTTTTCACACTGATGATACAGTATTTGCTGGCAGGATTATAGAAGATCGTCCTGTCGTACACGCCGAGATAGTTCATGCGCTCCACCCCCTGATTTTCTGAAAATGATGTTTGTCGTCCTTCATTGGCAATGGCTCCTTTCTCAAAAATAGGCAAAAAAATTAAGCCGCATTTTCTTCCTGCGACTTTTTCACATAGAACCGGCGGCTTTCCGAAACGGTTACATAATCCTTATAGATATCCGGGTGCTGCGCCTGCAATCGAATTAAATTATCCTTGCTGACGACCATTCTCTTGACCGGATTGTAGGTTACGGTATAGGCTTCGCCTCCGGCAGAACAAACCGCCGTGCAGCTTTTTCCCATCTCCGAAACAATCCGTCCCTGCAACCGCTTCATTTCGCTTTCGATTTTTTTGGATTGTGCGTCCTTCAGCTTTTTCTGTGCCTGTAGTTCCAAAAACCTGGTTACACAGCTTGCCAGCGGCAGGCTTAATTCTACGGCCGGGGCGTTCGGGTCTGCCATACCGGTGTGACGGCTTACGCTTTGAATTACCAGGTCGCCGTCTTCCGTATAGGGAGGCGGCACTTGTTTGAGGACGTGTTCGTTCCAGAAGATACCCTCCAGAGCAATTAGTTCCTCTTCATAGGCTGCGTCGCGTTCAATATGGCGGATAATGACATCATCTTTGCTGTTGCCGTACAGACAGCAGTAAAACACATGGTTTAGGTTCATCACCGCCATGTAGTGCCGCCCCTGGGCTTGATAATTCACGGGGATAGTCTCCTCTCCGTCAATCCACCAGTTGTCCCTTGCGTTGTAATTGGTCGTCTTGATTTCAAGGATGGCTGTTTCCCCGTTGGGAAGCGTGACAAAATAATCGACGCTGGCAAGCATGTAGGGATAAAGCGGATGGTAGTACATCCTCTTATCCTGATAAATCGGATATCCCGTTTTCTTATGGAATATTTCCGCCACAAGATCCTCCAGCAGATGTCCGATTTGAAGTGCTGCCCAGTTGCCAGCATCGTCCTTATACGACACGACATTCAATTTGTCGTAGTACAAGTCCCTTGCGGTGGCAAAAGGGGATATGCCTAAAATAATGGAAGCATCGCTGCCGCCTACGCCTTTTCGCCGCCACTCCAACCACTCTTTTTCCGTCAGGCCATTTGTATCTACAAGGATCTGCGGATGATAGGTTGCAACAGCCATATTCATGCACCCCTGCTTCTGCTCCTGCGAATAAAGGCAGGATAGTGATATACCGTGCGCATGGGATACTTAGCCCGCTTTCGCGCCTCCCTTCTCAAAATCTGCCGCTTCAAAACAGCGGGGCGATTTGCCCTCCGTCGGCAATGTGCATGGGTTCGTCTTCTCATTCTGTTTCCGCCTTTCTAAATAATATTTCCAAACGCCTGCGGCGTTTTGGGCAATAAAAAAAGCGGGAACAACGTCGTCCGTAAATTCGGGACTATCGCCTGCAAAAGTACAGGCCGGCGTCATTCTCGCTGCGTGTGGGGATAAAAGGCCCCATAAAAACAAAAAAGCCAGTAATATTCCTGCCGCAAGGCAGAACAATACTACTGACCGAATACAAACTTAACAAAGTGTGCAATGCAGATAAAACCTGCTGTTCCCAGAACGGGAGAGGCACAAAAATCAATTACAAAGAAAATATAACACAATATATGCGATTTGCCAACTGACAAACGCTATATATTGTGTTTTTTGCTTGCCGCGGAATTTTGGGGACAACCTTCGCGTTTATGGGTGAGAAGGAAAAAGCAACTGTTCTCCTCTCGCTGTACCTTGACAACTGAATAGCCGCCGCCGGAAGTTATACAGGTTTTGCGGATAGTGTGCGATGATATCCTTGTGGAGCGCGCCCGTAAATGAAATACCCACAGCGGGGCCTGAAAATACGCGGTCGAAAAGGAGCGCAGGAAATGGTCCGGCGGTTAGGTGTTATTTTTTGAGAATTCAAATTTTAGACAAAGGAGGAATTTTATGAAACAGATCCCGATTTGGGAAAAAAGCAATCTGACATTAGAGGAAGCAGCGGCATACTCGGGGATCGGAATCAATAAGCTGAGACAACTTACGGATGACGATAACTGTGAATTTGTACTTTGGATTGGAACGAAACGACTCATTAAGAGACGTAAATTCGATGAATATATTGAAAAGCTTTATTCTCTATAGGTTTTTCAAGTCTTGTATTTTCAGGAAAGGGTGACTTGCTATGATGGCGTATTTATGGTATAATAAACTGCTAAGAGCAGCCCTTGTCTTTTAGAAAGGGTTGAGAACAATGGCAAATACTACAAAGAAAGGAAAAGCAAGCAGGCGTTTAGACAAAAACAGGCTGACACTTCGCAAAGGTGAAACGCAGCGTAAAGACGGTACTTATGATTTCCGTTGGACTTCAGCGGATGGCAAACGTCATTCTGTTTATGCAGCGACCCTTCAGGAATTGAGGGAAAAGGAAGAAGAAATCATCAGAGATAAGCAGGATGGTGTCAAAACGGAAATACGCAGAACGACGGTGAACGATGTTTTTGAGCTATGGTGTGATTTGAAGCGGGGACTAAAACACAATACATTTACAAATTATAAGTATATGTATAATATGTTTGTTCGTCCAAGCTTTGGTAAGCTCCGGATTGCGTCAGTAAAAAATCTGATGTTAAGCGGTTTTATAACACGCTTGCAGATGAAAAAATATTGACAATCGCTACGATTGATAACATCCATACGGTGCTGCATCAGGTTTTTGATTTGGCGGTTGACGACAACTATATTCGTATCAATCCGACAGACCATATGTTGAAGGAACTAAAGCAGTCCCATAATTTTGAGACTGAAAAGCGAAAAGCACTGACCGTAGCTGAACAGAAATTGTTTATTGATTTTCTGCAAAATCATCCGCAGTATCATCATTGGTATCCTGTCTTTGCGGTAATGCTGGGGACGGGAATGCGCGTTGGCGAGATTGTAGGACTCCGCTGGTGTGACATTGACTTGGAGCAAGGCATTATCGGTGTAAATCACACTTTGGTCTACTATAATCACGGAGATGGGAAAGGATGCTCTTTCAGCATCAATACGCCAAAGACCAAAGCTGGCGAGCGAACCATACCCATGCTGGATTTTGTCAAGGAAGCATTCCTGATGGAAAAGAAGTACCAGGAAGAAACGGGACTGCATTGTAAGGCCACGGTGGACTGCTATACCGACTTTATTTTTATCAATCGTTTCGGTGATGTCCAGCATCAAGGTACTTTGAACAAGGCGATCCGCCGTATTATTCGGGATTGCAATGATGAGGTGCTTTTGCGCGGCGAGGCTGATCCTGTTCTGTTGCCGAAGTTTAGCTGTCACTCTCTTAGGCATACCTTTACGACCCGGCTTTGTGAGTCGGGAGTAAACGTGAAGGTGATTCAAGATGTCCTGGGACATGCTGATATTTCAACTACAATGGATATTTATGTGGATGTCACAAAAGACATGAAGCAAAAAGAATTCAATGTGTTGGGCGAATACTTCGGGAAAATAGCTGTCTAATCAGTCTACGCCAATTTACGCCAAATCTTACGCCGATTCTCCTGTTTTCTGCGTAGAGATATGTAGAGCAGCGAAAATGAAAAGGCAGAGAAATGGCGTGAACAAAGGATTTACGAATGCTTATGAACGGTCATATAACAAGGGATTATCTAATCCCGACGATGAAGCCGCTCGACCGCTGAAAACTGAAATTCCTAAGTTCCAAGGACTGGAATAGTTTAGAAAACCAGTGCAACCTTTGCTGCATTGTTTAATATAAGGTAATGCGCGAAACGGCATAATATTATCATCAACAAAATGAACGGGCAGTCCCATAATGGGATTGCCTGTTCTTAAATCAATACATTTGTGAAAAGCAGGACATGCAATGAATAAAAAAGAAACATATCAATTTTTAAACGATCACGGTGTCGATTATGAAATCACCGAACATAAAGCGGTGTTTAATATGGAAGAACTAAACGCCATTGAACTGCCCTATCCCGATTGGGATGCAAAAAACCTTTTCGTTCGGGATGATAAAAAGAAAAATTATTATCTGATTACGGTCAAAGGCGATAAACGAGTTGATTTAAAAGAATTCAGAAAAAAACACGGTTTGCGTGTGCTTTCTTTTGCTTCGGCAGATGATTTGATGCGGTTCATGGGGCTCGCGCCTGGTTCTGTCACACCGCTTGGGCTGTTGAATGATACCGAGCACCACATTCACTTTTATCTTGATTCAGAGTTTGTGGGAAATCGAATCGGGATTCATCCAAATGACAACAGCGCTACCGTGTGGCTAAATGCGGATGACCTTGTAAAACTGCTTCAAGAAAATGGAAGCAACGTAGAAATTGTAGAAATATCTTAAGGCATTGTGTGTGAATACGGTTAGCAGAAAAGGAATAGCCAATGCACACTTGAATGTGACAGAAAAACGCGATTTGTGAATAAACGGGGAGGATGAAACGCCTGCTTTCAGCGTACTGAAGGGGGCTTTTAAAATCCGAAATACCTTGCAAGGCATATTTGACATAAAAATATGTCCTGCAGTGGATAAAAATGAGCTGGTACATTGGCAAGGAGGATTCTGCATGGCCGGAAACAGTATGAAAAAAGAACAGAACCGTCAAAAAGAACTTGCGTATATGCGTAAAGTCAAACAGACGATGCAACCCAAAAGCGACGCGGAGCGCGAACGGGAAAAACAGGTGGAACAGCAAGCACATCCGCAGAGTACGGGCGAGAAGGTTTCAAATTTTCTGTATTATTATAAAGTCCGTATTCTGTTGATATTGGTTGCTGTTGCGGTTGGTATCGGGCTGATCGTGAATTTTATCAATCAGCCTAGGTATGACACGAAGATACTGGCGGTGTATTATGCGGATTCTCTTCAGACCGAGTCTTATATCAACGCTGTTGAGCAATACGGGCTTGACAGCGATGAAAACGGAGAAGTTAACGTGGATATGATCACGGTTTCGTTGTCAAATTCTTCCGACTCGACTGCGCGCCCGAAGATGGTTACCTACTTGAATGATACGTCGGTTTACCTTTATTTGCTGGGTGAAGAGGCTTATCAAGAGCTGATTGATGAAGAACCTGAAATGTTTGTGGATTTGTCTGCTCTGTTCCCGGATAATCCGAACGTAGACGGTCAGCGGTATTTTATTGACGGAACTCAGTTCGCACAGGACGTAGGTGAAGAGAATATCCCGTCGGAACGTATGGCGCTGGTGCTCCGCAGTGAGGACCGTGTGGGAGCGGATGAAGAGAATAATCCTGATTATGACAATGCGCTCGCCGTACTCGCCAATATCATCAACGGAGAGAAAACAGCACAGTAGTGTACTGCCGCGGTTCTCTTGGGGTTAAACGGTATTGTTCTGGCATGTTTTGTCTTAAAAATTGTAATGAAAACGAAGAGCCCGGAAAGCACAAGCAGAGCTTTCCGGGCTTTTGCGTTCGATTGTCTTTTTAATCCATCCGTTTTTTACCGAGCTTTTTGTACGCTATCACGGCAATAACACCCGCGGCAGTGAAAACACCGATCCAGAGCGGCAGAAGATCAGTATTGCCGGTTTTAGCCGGATCATCCGGTGTGTTTTCATGATTCAGTGGGCTTAATGATTGATCCAACGCGTTTTCATTTTCCGATGATGGAGCGCTTGAACCAGTTTGCAATGCTGCAATCGACTGGGTTTTGGTTGTACCGCATACGGTACAGGTGTAAACTTTTTCGCCCGGCTCGGTTTCGGTCGGTTGCTTGGTGACGTTACCGTTATCCCACACATGGTCTGTTGCCGGGATGATTCCGGTTTCTTCGGCTCCGCATATGGTGCAGATATGTTTTTTCAGACCGTTTTCGGTGCAGGAAGCCTGCTTGATGATATCCCAATCGCCAAAGCTGTGTTGTGCGCATGGTTTGACCTCAAAAACAAATCCGTGCTGTATGGAGTATTCTCTATTCGCGAATTCTTCCGCAGCGGTACCGGGAAACCCAATAATGCGCACTCCATCCGACGAGGTGATGGGAAAGTCTGAGATTTGAGTGACCGAGCGGGGAATGGTGATGGATTTTAAGCTGGAGCACTGAGCCAGAAAATCATCCGGAATTTCAGTCACACCTTCTTCCAGAACAACGGAAGCAAGGCTGTCACAGTCGTAAAAATGCGCGTTTCCCTCAAACTGGGAGCCGGATGGAATGGTCACGGAAGTAAGACGGCTGCATTTGTAAAAAACGTCGGAATAATAGGTAGCCGCGGCAGGGAGATCAATTTCGGTAAATCCCGCAAGACCAAACGCAACGTTCCAGATTTCTTCCAACCCATCGTTGAGCTGTACATCCGTTAGGGTCGGGTTGCCGTAAAACGCGGAAACACCAATGGATTTCACGGTGGATGACATCACCACTTTTTCCAGTTTGCTGTATTTTACGCCGCTGGTGCCGTCACTGCTGGAAAAAGCGAGAGCCGGAATGCTGGTAACTCCTTCCGCCGCGACAACCTGTCGGATCTGGTTGGCGTATGGTGCCCATTCGTACCCATCCGCGGTGGATTGCGGAGCGATGTCAGCCGTTATAGTCAGTGTGCCGGCACTGTCCAGTGTCCAACCGGTACCGCTTATAGTATCTGCGGCATAGGCTGATATGCCGGCCTGAATGAATAAGATGGTAAGCAGTAACACCAAAACGATACTGCATTTTTTAAAACTGCCTGTTTTCCTCATAAAGTCTTCAACCTTTCTTAAACGCTTGTTTTGAGTGTGTGGATTGCCTTTCAATTAGGCGTTTGCAAGCCTTTTTAACGGTTTGATCCTCCTTTTTCTGTTGGTTTTCACTGGATAGACAGGGAAAATCGAAAAAAGGTTTTATTCTTTTTAAAATTTTTCCGGATGTGTACTTTGAAGTAAAATTCTGTGTCGAATCGCCACTGACGTCTGGACGCTTATGAGGGTGCGGATTGTTTTTTAGCGAAAAAAATGGTAAAATAGCATTATTCCATAAAAAGTGAGGAACAATGATTCTATGCCGGTCAACCGATGGATCCGCCCAGCGTTCAGCAAAGAAAAAGCGGAACTTTTAGCAAAAGAATATCAACTGCCGCTTTTCCTTGCGGAGATCCTCGCCGCGCGCGGACTGGATTCTCCGATGAGGGCGGATGATCTTTTGAACCGTTCTGTTCCGCTGTCTGATCCGTTCTGCCTGCCGGACATGGAAGCGGCTGTCAGCCGAATCGCTGCAGCGAGAGAAAGCGGCGAGCAGGTGGCAGTTTACGGCGATTACGACTGCGACGGCGTCTGTGCCGCTGCGATTTTGATCAAATATTTTTCGTTTTTGGGTATGCCGGCACGTCCATATATCCCTTCGCGCCAAACGGAAGGATATGGACTCAACCGGGCCGCATTGGAGCAGCTTGCGGAAGACGGAGTGGCGCTTGTCATTACGGTGGACAACGGTATTTCCGCTGTGGATGAAGCGGAATATGCCGCTGAACTCGGTTTATCGCTGGTCATTACCGACCATCATCAGCCGGGAGAACAGCTTCCCCGGGCAGAAGCCGTGGTGGATGCTTACCGCGCGGACAGCACACCGCCCTACCGGGATTATTGCGGCGCCGGGGTGGCATATCAGCTGGTGCGCGCCTGCTCCGAACGGTTTGCGGACGTTGCTTTGCCGGCGTCGCTTAAACGGGAGCTCACTGCCCTGGCGGCGCTTGCCACGGTCGGGGATGTGGTGCCTTTGACCAGAGAAAACCGCACGCTGGTAACATCGGGGCTCAAGCTGTTCGGCACGCCGGTAAGCCCAGGGCTGGACGCACTCCTTTCGGTTTGCGGACTAAAGAGGATATCGGCACAGAGCATCGCCTTTGGCCCGGTCCCCCGGCTGAATGCCGCGGGGCGGATGGGAAATGCTGATTTAGCGGAAGCACTGCTTCTGTGTGAGGACACTTCCCGTGCGGATGAGTTAGCTCGTCAGGTGGAACATCTCAACCGGAAACGGAAAGAGGAGGAGGACAAAATCCTGTCTGCCGCCGCGGAGCTCATCCGGGAAAAGCCGGAGCTTCTTTCTCATCGGGTGCTCGTCCTCTGGGGCGAAAACTGGGATGTCGGCGTAATCGGTATTGTCTGTGCGCGGCTGTTGGAGCGGTATGGAAAGCCGGTGTTTCTGCTGAGTGTAAACGGTGGAATCGCCACAGGTTCCGCCCGCAGCATGGAGGACTTTTCGGTGCACAAAGCATTGACCTACTGCGCGCCGGTGCTGGAACGTTTCGGCGGTCATGCCCAGGCGGGCGGAATGACCGTTGAGGCATCGCAGCTTCAGGCGTTTGCTGACCGGCTGGAAGAATACGCCGTGTCGTATCATCCGGTCATGCCAAGGCTCTCTTTTCATATTGATAAAGTACTTTCTTTTCAGGAAATCACCTTGCAGAATATTGCGCTTTTGGAACGGTTGGAACCGTTTGGCGCGGGGAACCCGTCTCCGTTGTTTTTGCTGGAGCAGGTGGAGATTCGGGCAGTTACCCCTCTCTCCGGAGGAAAACACACCAAGTTGTTTGTTGCTTCCGGTGGAAGCGCTCCTTTGGAAATTCTTTGCTTTGGCAAAGAAACTGCCGGGTTTGGTTATTCTGTAGGCAGCAGGGTGGATTTGTTGGTAACGCTGGAAATCAACCGGTTTGCCGGACGGGTATCCCCCGGTGTGCGCTGTGTGGACATTCGTCCATCCGGCTTTGACGAGGATGGATGGGAATGCTGCAATGCCCTTTATGAAAAGGTGCGCATGGGTGAGCCTCTTGACGGGGAAGAAAAGGAAAAAATACCGCTCAGCCGGGCTCTGGCGGCGGATGTATATCGCTTGTTTTACCGGATGAAAGGGTATAAGGGCGATTTGGATGAACTTTACTGTATACAGTTTCAAAATAGAATGAATTACGCGCAGTACCGCGTGATTCTGGATGTTTTTCATGAGCTCGGGCTTCTTAATGTCGCCTTTTTCGAAGGCAGTGTGAAGGTGCCTGTGTGTGATACTAAAATCCCGCTGGAGCAGTCTGCGTGTTACCGCATGCTTTGCGGGGCGGAATCATAAAAATTCAAGTGACTTTTAATATAAGGCAGGGAAAGAAATTATGCCGGCGTTGTTGCATAATCTGTTGAGAACAATTGATGAAAGCGGTCATACGTATGATAAGGAAAAAATCATTCATGCGTATGAGTTTGCGCGTGCTGCGCACGAAGGCCAGCGCAGGGATTCGGGCGAGCCGTATATTACCCACCCGATCGCGGTCGCGTCCATTCTGGTGGAGCTTGGTATGGACGAAGCCAGCATCTGTGCGGCGCTTTTGCATGATGTTGTGGAGGATACTCCTGTTACCAAGGAGGAGCTTACTGCGGAATTCGGTGAGGAGATTGCAAAACTGGTCGATGGTGTGACCAAATTGAGCAAGGTACCGCTTTCTACCCGTGAGGAACAGCAGGCGGAAAATGTGCGTAAAATGCTGCTTGCCATGTCGCAGGATATCCGTGTTATCATCATCAAACTGGCGGACCGTCTGCACAATATGCGCACCCTTTCCTTCCGCCCTGCGCAGAAGCAGCGGGATACGGCTCTGGAAACGATGGAGATTTACGCGCCCATCGCGCACCGGCTTGGTATCCGCGCGGTAAAAGAGGAGTTGGAAGACTTAGCGCTCAAGTACCTTGACCCGGTTGCTTTGAAAGAGATTGAAGACACCCTTCAGCTCAAGGATTTTAACCGGAAGTTTTTCATTCCCAGCATCATTGAACGAATCAAAGACCGGTTGGAAGATTATGACATGGAGCCGCATATTGAAGGCCGTGTCAAGAGCCTTTACGGAATCTACCGCAAGGTGTATATGGCCGGGCGGGATTTTGACGAGGTGTATGATATTTACGCGGTGCGTATCATTACCAATACGGTAATCGAATGCTACAACATCCTCGGCATCATGCACGATATGTTTACCCCGATCCCAAACCGGTTCAAAGATTACATCTCCACCCCGAAATCCAATATGTACCAGTCGCTTCACACCACAGTGCTCAGCAAAGAAGGGATCCCGTTTGAGATTCAGATCCGCACCTGGGATATGCACTATACCGCGGAATTCGGCATCGCCGCGCACTGGAAATATAAACTCGGCATTCAGGGGAAAGACAAACAGGAAGAACGCTTTGCGTGGATCCGCCGTCTGGTGGAAGCCCAGCAGGAAAACGAAAATCCGGAAGAACTGGTTTACAACATCAAAAATGACATCGGCGCGGAGGACGTGTTCGTCTTTACCCCGAAAGGAGACGTAAAAAGCCTGCCGGTGGGTTCCACCGTTATCGACTTTGCTTACGCCATCCACAGCGCGGTTGGTAACCGCATGACCGGCGCCAAGGTAGACGGGCGTATCGTTCCGCTGGATTATAAAGTAAAAACCGGCGATGTAGTGGATATCATCACCAGCAATTCGCCCAATCACGGACCAAACCGCGCATGGTTGGATATTGTCAAAACCGGTGAGGCGCGCAACAAGATCCGCGCCTGGTTTAAGAAGGAACGCCGGCAGGAAAACATTGAGCAGGGCAAAGAGGAGATCGAGCGGGAATTCAAGCGCAACCAGATCACTCTGCCCGATGAGCAGATGCAGGAGTTTTTGGAAGGAATTTCAAAACGTTATCACTGCAACAGTCTTGACGATTTTTACGCGGCAGTCGGTTACGGAGGCATTCTGCTTTCCAAGATCATCGCGCGAATCAAAGAGGATTATATTAAAACCTACAAGCCGAAACCGGAAGAACCGCAGCGGCCGGAAATCCCGCGCAGTTCCTATAAGGGCAGCAGCGGTGTTGTGGTGGACGGCATTGATAACTGTCTGGTGAAATTTTCTCAGTGCTGTACCCCGCTGCCGGGCGACCCGATCATTGGCTTTATCACCCGCGGGCATGGTGTTTCCGTGCATAAGCAGGATTGTGTGAATGTGCTTGCTTCCATGCGCAACGAGGATCAGCGTGACCGTTGGATTCCGGTGCACTGGGCTGATTCTGCAGAAAAACATTATCGCTGCACGCTGGATATTGTCGCGCACGATCGTAACGGTCTGCTCGCCGATGTCACAACTGAACTGGCCGGGTTCCGTGTGCCTGTGCATGAGGTGTTTGCAAGAGAACTCAAAAACGGAAACGCGAACATTGTGGTCACCATTGGAATTGCCGGGGTGGATCAGCTTAAAAATATCATACAAAAGCTGTCAAAGGTGCGGGATGTTATCTCAGTCGAACGCAGCGGAAAACAATAAACAGGAGAAATTGTCATGAAAGCAGTGATTCAGCGGGTTTCCCGCGCCGGTATTACCATTGACGGAAAACAGGGCGGCGAAATGGGCCGCGGATTTGTGATTCTGCTGGGTGTCATGAAAGGGGATACCCTTCTGGAAGTGAACACTCTGGCGGAAAAACTCGCCGGGCTGCGCGTGTTTACCGATGAACAGGATAAAATGAACCTGTCGTTAAACGACGTTGGCGGGGATATTTTGCTTGTTTCCAACTTTACCCTCGGCGCGGACTGCCGAAAAGGCCGCCGCCCGTCGTTTGACAAAAGCATGCCGCCCGCTGAGGCGGAGCCTTTGTATGAAGCGTTTGTGGAAAAGATGCGCATGCTCTGCGGCGGAACGGTCTATACCGGAAAATTCGGGGCAGATATGGAAGTGTCATTGGTCAATGACGGCCCTGTGACCATTCTGCTGGACACCGATGAACTGGTGAAACATGCCTGAGGAGGAAAGCGGATGAATATTCTTGCATTGACAGTGGGCCTTCTGGGCGAGAACTGCTATCTTGTGTGGAACGAGCCGGAGCACGCGGCTGTGATCGACCCCGGAGCGGAAGCACAGCACATTTTGAATTCTTTGCAAAAAAACGGTCTCCATGCTGAAGCGATCCTGCTCACCCACGGGCATTTTGATCACATCGGCGCCGTAGCGGAGCTGAAAGAACAGACCGGCGCGCGGGTGTTTGCGCCGGAGGAGGATGCTGAACTGCTCACGGACCCGACGAAAAATCTTTCGGGTGAGATGGGCATAAATATTCAGCCGTTTGAAGCGGACCGGCTGCTGCGTGACGGCGACCGGTTTGAGGTAGGCAGCATGAAATTTGAGTTTCTGCACACGCCGGGGCATACCAAAGGGTCTGGCGTGTACCGTGTGGAAGACGTTTTGTTTACCGGTGACACCCTTTTCGCGGGTTCTATGGGCAGGACCGATTTTTACGGCGGGGATTTCCGCGCGATGGAGCAGTCCCTTTCCCGCCTTGCGGGACTGGAAGGGGATTTCCGGGTGCTTTGCGGCCACGGAGAGGCAACCACGCTGGAACAGGAACGCCGTTCCAATCCATTTTTAAGGGTCGATTGATTATGGTATTATATTTAAACGGACATACTTATAAATACGAGCTGGAACATCTGGTGAAGATGTTTTTTCCGTTCATAAAGCTGAAAATCGCTTATGACCAGACAGGGGATACGGAAAACGCCGTTGTGACAACCCGTATCGAGGAAGCGGACGAAGCCCGCTTGACGGTCACGGTACGGTACGATGGGAACATCGTCAGCCGTATTCGCACAGTCAACAAGCTGCGGGCGGATTATTCCGCCGAGTGCGAGCGGGTCTTTGCAGTCATGATTTATGAATTACTCGAAGAGATTACCGGCATTTCCCCCAAATGGGGTATCCTCACCGGGATTCGCCCGGTCAAACGGGCGGCGGAGTGGCTGGAAGACGGATTTCCGCCGGAAGAAATACTGGAACAATTTGAGCAATTGTACAAGGTTTCTCCTCAGAAAACCCAGCTTCTTTTAGACATTGCCCGGCTCCAGCGCCCGGTTATCCGGCAGATCAGGGAACAGGACTTCAGCCTGTATGTTTCCATCCCGTTTTGTCCCACACGCTGCCGTTACTGTTCATTTGTTTCTCATTCCATCGCGCAGGCCAAAAAGCTGATTCCGGATTATCTGGATAAGCTGTGCGAAGAAATTCGCGCGACCGGTGCGCTTGCCGATAAATTGGGCCTTCGGTTAAAAACGGTCTATTTCGGCGGCGGAACTCCCACCACACTGGAAGCGCCGCAGCTCGACCGGCTGTTTCAGGCAATCCGGCAGGCGTTTGACGGTTCGGCCGTCACCGAATATACGGTGGAAGCCGGCAGAGCGGATACCATTACCAGAGAGAAACTTCAGACGATCTATGACGCGGGGGTTACCCGCATCAGCATCAATCCGCAAACGTTTGATGACCGCGTGCTGGAACGAATCGGCCGCAAACACACTGCCGCTCAGGTAGTAGACTGTTACCAGATGGCCCGTGAGATCGGGTTTGATAACATTAATATGGACTTTATCGCCGGCTTGGACGGTGACAGCTACGAGGGCTTCTGCCGCACGCTGGAAACGGCGCTTTCTTTGGCGCCGGAAAACATTACGGTGCACACCCTTTCGGTCAAACGGTCGTCCGACCTGTATTATGACGCCGCCATGATCGACGCAGTGCGCAATAACCCCACAGCCGCTATGACGGATTTTTCCCAGAAAGCGCTTGCGTCAGCTGGGTATTTTCCATATTACCTGTACCGGCAGAAAAACACGGTGCAGAACCTGGAAAACGTTGGCTTTTGTAAACCGGGGCGGGAAGGAATTTACAACATTTACATGATGGAAGAACTGGAAACGGTTCTTGCTGTCGGCGCAGGAGCAGTAAGCAAGCTGGTCTGTCAGCAGAATGGTTATATTGAGCGTATTTTTAATTATAAATACCCGTATGAATACATCAGGCAGTTCGATGAAATGCTGAAACGCAAGCAAAAAGCGGAGGAATTTTATGAACGACAGCCCGTTGAACAAACAAAGCAGACGCTTTGATGTGGAGACCATTGACCGGATGAGTAGGGAAAACCCGGATCAGCTGGTCGATCAGGCGGAACAGGAGTATGCTTCTGCTGTAAAGGATACGGCAGAAAAGTACCTATCCTCCCGCCAAAAGAAGAAGATCATCCTCATCTCTGGCCCGTCCGCTTCCGGTAAGACCATTACCAGCCATCTGCTCACCCAAGAGCTCAAGGAGCATGGGCTCAACCCGGTGGTTGTTTCGCTGGATAATTTTTATCTGGACAAGGAGCATCAGCGGCGGAATCCAGATGGTTCCATCCGCTATGAATCGGTCCTTTCCATTGACCTGTCGCGGATCAACCGTGCGCTGTGGTCGCTGATCTGCCGGGGCGAAGCGCTGATTCCGCAGTATGATTTTATCACAGTGCGTTCGGATGAGGACCGCCTGCTTACCCTTCACACGGAGGATGTGCTGATCGTGGAGGGACTGCACGCGCTGAACCCGCTTTTGACCTATGGCCTTGATTATGACTCGTTTTTCAAGCTCTGCATCACGACCGACAGTGGTTTTTATTCGGAAGATGAATGCATCCTTTCCGCAGAAGAGGTGCGTTTTGTTCGCCGTGCCGTGCGGGACCGCAAGCACCGCGGGGCTGAAATCACCATGACCTGCCGGATGTGGCCCGGTGTCCGCGAGGGAGAACAGCTTTATATCCGCCCGTTTTATTTGTATGCGGATGTGCTGCTCAATACCGTGCACAGCTATGAGCCGCTTGTGTACAAAGCGGAGATTTTGCAGATGCTGGGAGCGGTCATAGAGCACCCGGAATACGGCGCTTTTGCGTCTGAGCTTTATCGCAGGCTTCTGCGGTTTGGGGAACTTCCGGCGAAAAAGGTGCCTTCTTCTTCCATGCTTCAGGAATTTGTCGGGTAACGGGCGTTGATTTATTTGAGCCCTTGTTTTATAATGAATGATATCCAACATGAGAGGAGCGTTTAAAATGGCTACGTTTGATGATGTTGTCGATCGCGCGAAAGATTTTGCGGAAACAGCAGGAAAAAAAGCAGAGCGGGTTTTGGAAATTTCCAAGCTCAAACTGCAGGTTTCTCAAATCAGTTCTGACATTAAGCAGGCTTACGCAAAGTTAGGCAATGCAGTTTACAATATGAAAAAAGCAAATTACGAGGATGAGGGCCTTATTAAATCCGTTGTGGAAGAGATCGACACCCTTTTTGCAGCACGTGCCGCTACCGAAGCAAAACTTGCAGCTTTGAGAAATCAGGTCATCTGTGACACCTGCGGGGCGAAAAACGCGGAAGACGCTGTTTACTGCAACAAGTGCGGTAGCCGTCTTGTTGATAATGCCGAGGAGTAATGAAGATGCGGTTTGAAGAATATCAAAAAGCGGCAAACGCTGTTTCTTCCCGCCTTTCTGCCGAATTTCACGCAAAAACCGCCGTAGTCCTGGGTTCAGGGCTGGGCGGTTTTGCCGATGTTTTGGAAGATGCTGTGTCGGTTCCGTTTTGCGAAATTCCCGGTGCGCCGGCAGCGACCAATCCGGCACATAAAGGGGAACTGCTCGCCGGGACCATACGCGGAGTGCCGGTCTATCTGCTTTCAGGGCGGGTCCATGCTTATGAAGGATATTCGCTCGCGCAGACCGCCTTTTTTGTGCGTGTTCTGTTTTTGCTCGGCGTCAAAAACCTGATTTTGACCTGCGCGGCGGGCGGAATCTCGCCCGAATATTCTCCCGGCGATTTCGTCTGCATTTCGGACCATCTTTATTTTTTTGATGACAGTCCAGTGCGTGGAGAACATCTTCCGGAGTTCGGAGAGCGCTTTTTTGACATGACCCATGCGTACGATGAGTCCGCGCGGGTAGCTGCGCACGAAACCATGACAGAAATGGGTATTTTTCCCAAACAGGGTGTTTATGCTTATATGCCCGGTCCGCAGTATGAAACGCCCGCAGAGGTTCGCGCGCTCTCTATGCTGGGGGCGGATATGGTGGGAATGTCTACGGTGGCGGAAGCCATTACGGCGGCGCAGTGCGGCATGAAAACGCTCGGCATCGCCTGTATTTCCAACCTTGCGGCGGGAATTTCATCCGGCCCGCTTTCGGACCAAGAGGTGACCGAGACAGCGGCTTCCCGCGCGAAGGTTTTTGAGGAACTTCTTTGCAGGGTAGTGACCCGGTTGTAATGCCTGACCTTGTTTATCTTCTGAGTTGTTGTGGAAAACGCACTGTTGTAAGGGAACTTGCGGTCAGACAGTGAAACGGAAAAATGGTGCGGATTTGCAGGAATTGTTTGCCTGCGTGATATCGTTTACCGACATATGAACGGGAAAACAACCCCGCCGAGCTTATCAATATCAGCAAAGCAAAAAAGCCATCTGAAGCAGTGAACCGAACCAGTAAAAACGGACAATAGACAAAAAGCCCCTTGATGTAGGAAAA
>OFMJ01000831.1_pt1 | contig 28040 bp, 28 predicted proteins | sample 1541801 | NCBI WGS metagenome assembly OFMJ01 (sample SAMN04209234, study PRJEB22552) | human gut metagenome | biome: gut; material: feces | host: Homo sapiens | place: USA: Oklahoma
GTTCCGGTTTCGGGCATAAGCACTTCTAAACGTGCAGAATTTTTCTAAAAACCAGGGGAAATGCCCAAACTCGCTGCGCTCAGACAGGTGGTCATTTCCCCTGAACGAAAAATCCTGCGCGTTAAGAATTGCTAATACCCTGCAAAGTCACAGGAAAGGCCGCATGAGCCAGACGGGACGGGAAGCAGGGCCGCCGGGGAGACTGGAACACTTCCCCCAATTACCGGGCATGGCTTAAGTTTACTCTTGTACTTACGGTAAGAAACCATTATAATATTTATCAGTGTGTTTATGAAAATGGCCGCCGGCATGATTGCCGGTACGAAAGAGGGAGGGTGCTTATGCCGCCAATCAGTGTACTGATTAAACCATCGTCAGGAAATTGCAACCTGCGGTGTGAATACTGTTTTTATTATGATACGATGTCCAAACGGGAACAGGGGGCCTACGGGTTTATGTCGGTTGAGACATTAGAGGATGTGATCCGCCAGGTTCTGGCTTATTCGGAGGGAAGCTGCACGATTGCATATCAGGGAGGCGAGCCGACGCTGAGCGGGCTTCCGTTTTTTGAAAAGTCCATCGAATTTCAGGAAAAATACAATGTCAACAACGTGAAGATTTTCAATGCAATCCAGACGAATGGTTCGCTTTTGGATAAGCAGTGGGCGGAATTCTTTGTGAGAAATCATTTCCTTGTGGGCGTATCCCTGGATGGAGGACCGAAGCAGCATGATTATTACCGGAAAACTCCCGCAGGAAAAGGCAGTTTTACCCGGATCATGGAAAATATTGAAATGCTTAAGAAGACCGGAGTGGACTTCAACATACTTTCCGTGGTGCATGCGAGAACCGCGCCTCATATCAAAAAAACGTATGAGTTCTACCGGAAAAACCAGTTAAATTACCTGCAGTTTATCGCCTGTCTCGATCCGCTCATGGAAGAACCGGGTGGCCGGGATTATTCGCTGACACCGGAGGCGTACGGAACGTTTCTGATCGATTTGTTCGAGCTGTGGTTCCGTGATCTGAAGGAGGGAAAACAGCCGTATATCCGGCAGTTTGAGAATTATATCGCGATTCTTCTGGGCCAGATGCCGGAATCCTGCGACATGCGCGGGACCTGCGGAATGCAGTACGTGGTAGAGGCGGATGGAACCGTGTATCCATGCGATTTCTATGTGCTGGACGAGTACCGTCTGGGGAATTTCCGGACGGATACGGTGGAGATGATAGATAAGAAGCGGGAAGAGATAAAATTTATCGAGAAATCCCTTCAAAAGGAGGAGGCGTGTGCAGACTGCCGATACGCAATGCTCTGCCGCGGCGGCTGCCGGAGAACCAGACAGGAGGATCACGGGAATCATCAGTACTTCTGTCAGTCGTATAAGATGTTCTTTGATGCCTGTCTGCCAAGTCTTGTGGAGATCGCAGAGAGGATTGGACGCGGATAAGGAATTCACCGTTCCAGCCAGAAATCTGACACCGGACTGGAGTTGGAATTACTGCAGGAGTATATCTTTATAGCACTTGGCATTTTTCAGGAAAGCACTTCATTTTGGGATTAATCCAGATAGAAAAAAGCAGGGTAGAATGACCGGCCGAATCATCACAAGCCGGTAATCCTATCCTGCTTTTCATTATGAGGCCCGTAACGGAGACCCGGGTGCGGGGACTGGCAAAGCCTGAAACAGGGCAGTGGTGAACGGCCGCTAGTCCCGGGAGGCATACAGCGGATTGGCCTGCCGCACCATGCCGCGGCAGGTGTGCTGAAGCTCATCAAAAGCGGCGGCGACGCTGTCGGGAATGTCGACGTGCGCAATATAATTTTTGCCCAGGGGTCCGTATCCCTCCGGACCATCGGTGAGACGCGGGATTTCCCCCATGAGAAGCGTGAGATAACGGTCGATGTCCCACATGCCGAAGATTTCTGTATCATAGGCAGGCTTCCCGTCCTTCATGATGACGTTTGCCTGGTAGACGGCATAATTTATAATAGTGACGTCATCCGAGACGTACTTGCGCAGTCCGGCTTCCATGCGGTGCTGCATGGTGGCATCCTGTGCCAGGATGATGGAGCGGAAGGAAATCTGATTTTCCCGCAGCAGATCCAGAAGATACGTAATATTGTTGCCGCAGTTGGTGGAGCAGCATTCCAGAAGATCGGCCTCCAGCCCATAGCGTGCCTTCAGATAGGAAGCAAAGACCCTGGCTTCCGGCAGTCCTGCCGTCTCAATATCAGGGAATTCCTGATGGACCCGGATTCGCAGCGCTTCCGTGGTATGGCCGGCTCCGCCTGCAATGACGTACTTTTTCGCGGCATGGCTCTGCATCGCCTGGGCCAGTACATCGCCGCCGCACAGAATGCTGCCGCCAAACAGCACCATAACGTCTGCCTGATCGATTCCGTAAGTCTTCTTTAATTCTTCCGGAGACAGTTGGGAAACGTCTCTTTTTCCGCAAAATCCTCCTAAAATGTTAATGTATTCCACGATTCGTTCGTTCATAGACATCCTCCGTATGTGTACTTACAGGTTCATTATAAAACAGAAAGACAGCGTTGTGAACTACGGTAAAGCCAAAAACTGCTGAAATTTTATTCCGGTCATGGTATACTGGATACAACAGGACCGGTTACCGCCCTGATTTTTTTCGCTCACAATGCGAAAGATGCTGATAGGAAAAAATAATTTGTTGTAACGGAGGTAGGAATCCATGAAATCATTTCTGTTAATCGGTCAGTCAAACATGGCAGGGCGCGGCTTCGTTCATGAAGTGCCCTCAATCTATAATGAAAGAATCGAGATGCTGCGCAACGGAAGATGGCAGATGATGACTGAGCCGATAAACTATGACCGGCCGGTTGCAGGCGTAAGCCTGGCGGCGTCCTTTGCAGAAGCCTGGTGCCGCATGAATCCGGATGAAAAGATAGGCCTGATTCCGTGTGCGGAAGGCGGAAGCTCCATCGATGAATGGGAGACGGAGGGAGTACTGTTCCGCCACGCGGTCAGCGAAGCAAAATTTGCGGTGGAGAACAGTGAACTGGCGGGAATCCTGTGGCATCAGGGAGAAAGCGACAGTGACAGCGGAAAATATAAGACGTATTACGAAAAACTGTACAGGCTTGTGACGGATTTAAGAGAGGCACTGAATGCTGCCGACATTCCGTTTATCATAGGAGGACTCGGGGATTATCTGGGAAAAAACGCATTCGGTGCAGGATGCATCGAGTATGTACGGATCAATCAGGAGCTGCAGCGGTTTGCTGAGGAGAATCCGTGCTGTTACTTTGTCACGGCAAAAGGGCTTACGGCAAATCCGGACGGAATCCATATCAATGCCGTTTCACAGAGAAAGTTTGGCTTGCGGTACTTTGAGGCTTATAGTGAGCGGAAGCATATCGAACAGCCGCTGGCTGAGGAAGATAGGCTCGTGGACCGGTGTCACAACCGGGATAATACAACGGCAGAAAAGAGATATCTGGCACTTGAAGGGTTTACTTCGGGGAAAATATCATACGAAGAGTTCAGGAAGGCTTTTGTGAGTTAGGTGAAGCCAGGTGATAGTGAACCACCCAATCATCAAAAATGTCCGGTGGGCGGCTCTTGCTTTTTTGCTTTCGCCATTCCATTTTCCCGCTATGTCTGATAAAATATCAATGTACACGAATGACGTCTGAGTCCGAAGAAAAAGGCAGGTGATCCCTTTGAAATACAGAAAATTATTTGTCCGCACCGCGGCAGGCCTTCTGTGCTTGTCCCTGTTTTCCGCGGCCTGTCCCGGCCGCTTTCCCGTGCAGGCGGAGGAGGAGCAAAGTGCGCTTTACGCCTACAATGCCTATCAGAAACGCCTTAAAGGTGTGAAGAAAGAGGCGGATATCGCCGCAAGCGGTTTCGATATTATTGAGAACCAGGTATTTACCATGACGGTAAAAGCATTTGGGGATGTCTCCATGATTCCTGCCATTGACCGGACGTATCACCGCCTCGTCCTGTTTTTTGCAGATGAAAACGGAAACACGGTCTATCAGACGGATCAGCTGGAGACAAACAATCAGGTCAGAGGGGAGCTTAATCAGCTCAATCAGGGGATTTCCGCCGTCTCTTTTCAGGATTTAGACGGAGACGGAAAGACAGATATTCTGCTGATTACTTCCTGTGAAAAAGAAGATTCCGCCGCTGGCAGGGCATATAAGGTTGGAGATGTGCTGTTTCAGAATGAAACTGGTTTTTACCGCGACTGGCGCCTCTCCGACAAGATTAACCGGTTTGGAATGAACAAAAGTATCCGGTTTATCGCCTCTTTCTTAGAGGATGGATATTCAACGGAATTCCTGTATACAGCCGCTACGCTGGATGAATTAAAGGAACATGGATTCAAGGTGGTATCCGAGCAGAGTTACTGGCGCAAGTTCGAGAAGCTGGGGAACCTTCTGGTGGTTCCGGGAACGTACCGGATGGCGGAATATACCGTATTTATGGTCTATCTCGTCAATGAGCAGGGCTACATCGTATGGAGCTTCCAGCCTATGGGCGACTATGAAAATCTGTATGCGCTGAAGGGAGTCGCCTGCCGAGACATTGACGGCGACGGGATGAAGGATCTGGCGGTTCTGGCGCGGTACAGCTATGAGGGAAAAGACGGTGAGACGATCCTGGAAAATGATTATTCCATCTATTACCAGAAGACGGGCGGATTCTATCCGGAAACAGAATTTAAGAAACAGTACCAGAGTAAAGACGACAGCACGATGGAGGAACTGGTGGAAAAGGCCAGGGCTTATTGGGGGTGGAGACAGGAATCATGATAAAAATACTGATAGTGGACGACGAGAAACCGATTTGCGATCTGATCGATTTGAACCTGTCGGAGGCCGGATACCACTGCACGGCGGTTCAGGATGGGGCGGAGGCGCTCAGAATCATAGAAAATGAGAAATTTGACCTCATTTTACTGGATATCATGCTGCCGGGGATTGACGGCTTCGACATCATGGAATACATACGCCCCATGGAGATACCCGTTATTTTCATTACCGCAAAATATGAGGTGAGAGACCGGGTGAAGGGGCTTAAGCTGGGGGCCGATGATTATCTGGTGAAGCCCTTTGATGTGGTCGAGCTGGTGGCCAGAGTGGAAGCGGTTCTGCGCAGATACAATAAGACGGAGAGGCGTCTGTCTGCGGGCGACGTGGTGGTCGATGTGGAGGCGAGGACCGTCATGAAGGGCGGAATGCCGGTGGAGCTGACCAATAAGGAATTTTTGCTCCTGGTCCTCTTTTTGCGGAACCGGAATGTGGCGCTGTTTCGGGAAACGCTGTATGAGAAGGTGTGGGAGGGCGAATACTCCGGCGACAGCCGTACGCTGGATTTGCATGTACAGCGTCTGCGGAAGAAGCTGAACTGGGAAAACGGCGAATTTCCACGGCTGGTGGCCGTATATAAGGTGGGGTACCGGCTTGAGGTAGGGCGATGAAATTTTCACTGAAACTGCTTTTATGGACCATGATTGTCATGGCGGCTGCATTTGGATTCAGCGGGTTTTATTTCGTTAATTACGTGTTCGAGCGTGCCCTGGACCGGGAAGCCGGGCAGGCGCTTGATGAGAGCAGCATTCTGAAGTTTGCATTTGAGACGGCCGCGCTCAATGTCCCGGCCAAATATGATGTGCTGCAGGAAGACACGACGCGTCAGATCGCCTCCAACTTAGAGGCAGGCGGGCAGGACACGGGACGTATGCTGCGGATTTCCGATGATCAGAAACAGGTGCTTTACGCAGCCGACGGCTTCACGGCCGATGACGGGCTGCTTCTCGCACTTGACGAAAATACGAAGACCTACCGGGTGATCCGGCTGGACGACAGCTATTATATTCAGACGGCCGCCCGGGTGGAGGCGCTGGATAAGAGGCTTTATTTAGAGACGATGAGAGACGTCACCGAGGTGTTTCATGACCGGGCTACGGGCTTTGTGGTTTACCGGAGGGTGACAGTTGTTATTCTGCTTCTGGGAACGGTTCTCATGCATTTCATTTCTTCCTGGCTGACAAGGCCGATCCGGCTGCTGACGCGGGCCACAAAACGGATGGCGGCGGGCGACTACGACTATCGCGCCAGGCTCGTAAGCGACGACGAGCTGGGGCAGCTGACGGCGGACTTCAACCGTATGGCCAACGCGCTGGAAGATAATATCATCAAGCTGGAAGAAGAGATCCGGGCGAGGGAAGATTTCGTGGGTGCCTTTGCCCATGAGCTTAAGACGCCGCTCACCGCGATCATTGGTTATGCGGATATGCTGCGGTCTCACCGGCTGGATGAGGAGAAGAGTTTTATGTGCGCCAATTACATTTACACGGAAGGACGGCGTCTGGAGACGATGTCGCTTCGGCTGTTAGACATCATTGTGACGAAACGCCAGGAGATCGAGCTTCAGATGGTCTCTGCGGAATCGCTGTTTTTCTACCTGTATGATATGTACGCGGCGAAGAAAAATATGGATTTTCATTTTACTTACGATGAAGGGATGATCCGGTGTGACGCAAGCCTGATAAAATCCGTGCTCATCAATCTTCTGGACAACGCCTGCAAGGCATCAGAGCCAGGCAGCCGCATCGATGTGGATGGGTATGCCGTTTCGGAGGGCTACCGCTTTTCCGTTAAGGATCACGGTGTCGGGATTCCGGAGGAGGAAGTTTACAAGATAACGAAGGCATTTTACATGGTGGATAAATCCCGTTCCAGGAGCAGAAACGGAGCCGGACTGGGGCTGGCTCTCTGTGAGGAGATACTGCTTCTGCATCACAGCAGGCTGGAAATCGAGAGCGAGCCGGGAAAAGGCTCCTGCTTCAGCTTTGTCCTCCCGTGGGAAGACGGCGCTCCTGCCGCCTGGCGGAGCGACGGTGAAGGAGGTGGCGAAGTATGAAAAAAACAGCTGTAAATTTCTTGCTGCTTCTGTTTGCCGCACTGGTCATGGCTCTGGCCATCTGGGGGCCGGAAGCCATATCCGGATACCGCGACAAATCGGTTTTGAATGAGATCCACGTAAAAGATGGGGAGGGAGAAGGCGAGGGATACCGATACTCCTTAAGCCGCAGTGATAAGCTGTTTATCCTGGCGGAGGCTTTAAACAGCCAGACGCTTCCTGAGAGCGAACCTTATGCCGGGGAGAGGCAGGAGGCTTCCGGTGAAGCCTACGGAGAGACGGCGGGAACGTATGCGTTTATCGTCAATCACAGAGGACCGTCCGATCGTGAGATCAAAGAGGAGGAGCTGTTTGGGGTCGTAAACGAGGGCCTTGAAACGCTGAAAGAACTGGGAATTCTTCCTGATTCCGTGAGAGAAGCCGATCGTTCCGCCTACGACGCTGTCCTCTATTCTGCGATCGACGTGCTGGAGCCTCGGAATAACGTGGCAGTGTGGAAGGTCAGCCTTTCCAACATTCAGAAAAACAACGACCGGGGAAACCGCCTGATCGATGCCTATATCGACGCGGATGATGGAAAACTATATGAGTTTTATGTCCGGACGGAACGCACCTGGGCTGACATGGATCCGGATGAGATCGCCGGGAAGTGGAGCGGATATTTGGGACTGGAAGCTCCGCAGCCCTATGAGGGAAACAATCCGCTGATGGAAATGACGCCGTATTTTAAGAAATACGTGTTTCCCGGAACCGGAAAAGGAAATACGACTGCGACGGTCGGTTATTACGACGGTATCCAGGAATTATTTGTAAAAATATCGAGATGATGCAACTATGATGCAAAAATGATGATCTTTTGATGCAGCTCCTGTGTAATCTGGAATCAATGAATATTGAGACGGATGACACAGGAGCTTTTGTGCAGCAGAAAGGGACATTTTAATGTGCCGCTGCCTGCGGCAGGTGTTTGACTGCACAAAAGCCTTCCGGATCGGTTTCGCAGGGCGTGCAGACGGCAGAAATGAATTTTCAAACATGCCCTGGCGAGGGAGGAGCTGTACAATGAGATACGAACGAGAAACCCGTTGCAGAAAAAACGGGAGAAACACGAGAAGAAGATGGCTGGAGGATTGTGCTGCGGCAGCGGCTGGCGGAATTGCGGCTGTGTTTCTGTTTACGGCAATGGAGACGATGGGGATGTTTCCGGGAGGTGATGCGGCGGTGAGCCCGGTGGCGGCTGAGGCGCAGGCAGCGGCCGGGAGCCAGGCGGCAGCGTTGAATCCGGCAGTAACTGAGAGCCAGGCGGCAGACACGAATCCGGCAGCATTACAGGCTCTGCCGGCGTCGGAAATTAGAAAATTGGCAGAGTACCAGTTGGAGGCAGCAGGCAAAAATGATAGAAGCGGCACATGGCAGGAAAATGGCGTACAGAGCCGGACGGAGAAACAAACAGTTTTCCAGACCACAGAAAGCGACCCGGAACATCCGCTTATTATAGTAGATCCGGGCCACGGAGGGACCGATGAGGGCTGTTACGCAGACGGGGTACTGGAAAAGGACATCAATTTGGAAATCGCAAAGAAGCTTCGGGAGGAGCTGGTGGAATCGGGCTACAGGGTGATTCTGACCCGGGAAACTGATACCTATATGACGAAGGAGCAGCGGGCGGAAGCGGCGAACCGCTATGGCGCCGATGCCTTTGTGAGCATTCATCAGAATACGTATGAAGAGGAAGAGCCAACCGGAATCGAGACGTGGTACGACGGAACGGACCCCTCCCGTGACAGCAGGCGGCTGGCTCTCCTGATTCATGAGGAAACGGTGAAGCGTACTGGAGCCAAGGAGAGGGAACTGCGGGGCGACGCGGGTTTTGTGGTAACAGGCTGGACGAAGATGCCTGCGTGCCTGATCGAGACCGGCTTCCTGTCCAGCCCGGAGGAACGCGGAAAGCTTACCCAGGCGGAATATCAGGAGAAGCTGGCGGAGGGCATCGCGGGAGGGATCGACGCCTTCTTCCATCCCAAAACCATGTATTTAACCTTTGATGATGGGCCTTCTGCGGAAAATACCGCCGCCGTTCTGGATGTGCTGAAAGCCCGGAACATAAAGGCGACATTTTTCCTGGTAGGCGAAAACGTCAGGAAAAATCCGGAGGTGGCAAAGCGGATCGCAGCAGAAGGCCATACCATTGGAATCCACTGCAACCGCCATGATTACGAGCAGATTTATCAAAGCACAGCCAGCTATCTTGAAGATTTCAATGAGGCCTACAAAACTGTGCTTGAAGTGACCGGAGTGAGAGTAACGCTCTTTCGTTTTCCGGGCGGAAGCATTAATGCATACAATAAACCGGTATATCAGGATATTATCAAAGAGATGACGGCCAGAGGCTTCATTTATTTCGACTGGAATGCCAGCCTGGAGGATGCATTAAAGAAATCCGAGCCGGAAGAACTGATTGCGAACGCCCGGGAGACGGCGCTGGGAAGAAAACACGTGGTGATGCTGGCCCACGACATTGTCCACAGCACAGCACTCTGTTTGAACGATCTGATCGATCAGTTCCCGGAATACCGGATGGAACCCCTGACACCGGAGGTGACCCCGGTACAGTTTCACCCATAATGGTGTTTGAAATCCACTGTATTCCGCAAAATACCGCCGCCCATGCAGCCATCATGAGCGGCGGTATTTTTGCGTCCGCTTCGCCCTTCGCCGGACACTTTCCGGAATCGGATTGCACTTTTTGCCTTGACAGGTTATAATCATTCTGGAAATATACTGTATTGATAAAAGGAAAAAGAAATCAGGAGAAAATTAAAATGGCCAAAATTAGGACAATGACGGAGGGGCATCCGCTGAAGCTTATTTTCGCGTTTTCACTGCCTCTGATGTTTGGCAATGTATTTCAGCAGTTTTATACCGTGGTGGACACCATGGTGGTTGGTCAGGCGCTGGGCGTCGGCGCGTTGGCTGCGCTCGGGGCCGCGGACTGGCTGAACTGGATGGTGTTGGGGATGATTCAGGGCATATCCCAGGGATTTGCCATACTGATGGCCTACGAATTCGGGGCTGGTGATTACAGAAAGCTTCGGCAGGTAATTGCAAATTCGGCGATTCTGGCCTGTCTTGGATCCGTGGTCATGTTAGCTCTCATGCAGGCGGCTGCGCGGCCGGTCCTGCTGCTTTTGAATACGCCGGATGAAATCATCGGGCGGAGTCTTTTGTATTTAAGGATCATGTTCTGGGGAATTCCCATTGTGATGGCATATAATGTTCTGGCCTCCATCCTTCGGGCCATGGGAGACGGGAAAACACCGCTCCACGCTATGGTGGTGGCCTCCGCAGTCAACATCGGCCTGGACCTGCTGTTTGTACTCGTCTTTCACTGGGGGATCGGCGGTGCGGCCGCGGCCACGCTGATCGCGCAGGCCTGCTCCAGTTTATACTGTTTAAGGAGCCTGTTAAAGGTGTCGATTCTTTCATTTGAAAAGAAGGATTTTCACCTGGAACCGTATCTTTGCAGAAAGCTGATGACCCTGGGAATTCCCATGGCATTCCAGAATGGAATCATCGCTGTGGGCGGTATGATTGTGCAGTCGGTGGTCAATGGATTCGGAGTTCTCTTCATCGCAGGATTTACGGCGACCAACAAGCTGTATGGACTGCTGGAGATCGCCGCGACCTCCTATGGCTATGCCATGACTACTTATGTGGGCCAGAATCTGGGCGCCTGAAAGATCAGACGTATCAGGCAGGGGATGAAATCAGGGCTTCTCTTAGCCATGCTCACCTCGGCTGTGATCGCGGCCGTGATGCTGGTCTTCGGGCAGGCGATTCTCGGGTGCTTCATCACGGGAACACCGGAAGAGGCGGCCAGGACTATGGAAATCGCCTACCATTATCTGGCGATCATGAGCGTCTGTCTCCCTATCCTTTACCTGCTTCACGTGGTTCGTTCCTCCATCCAGGGGATGGGAGATACGGTTCTGCCCATGCTGTCCGGCGTGGTGGAATTTTTAATGAGAACGGGAGCTGCGCTGTTTCTTCCGCTGGCTATGGGGCAGGAGGGCATTTTTTATGCAGAGATCCTGGCCTGGATCGGCGCGGATGTGGTGCTGGTCGTCAGCTATTTTGCGAGAATAAAAGGATTGAAAGGCGGAGACGAGTCTGGTGATTGAAAAGAGAGAAGATCATAAGGAGCCATACTGCTGTTTTGCCCCGATGGAGGGGATTACAGGCTATGTATACCGGAGCGCCCACCATGCGCTGTTTCCCCATGTGGACCGGTATTTTACTCCATTTTTACAGCCGAACCAGAACCACCGCTTCGCTTCGAGAGAGCGAAATGATGTGCTTCCGGAACATAACAAAGGAATTACCCTGATTCCTCAGATTCTCACAAACCGTGCGGAGGACTTTATCTGGATGGCGGGCGAGCTTGAGGCGCTGGGGTATGACGAGGTGAATTTGAATCTGGGATGTCCGTCCGGAACGGTGGTTACGAAATATAAGGGAGCCGGTTTTCTGACGAAAAAGGAAGCGCTGGATGCGTTTCTCGACGAGGTGTGTGCGGGAATCCATATCCGCCTTTCCGTGAAAACAAGGCTGGGAATGGCATCGCCGGATGAATTTGAGGAACTGCTTGAGATTTACAATAAATATCCCTTAAAAGAATTGATAATCCATCCGCGGGTGCGAAGTGATTTCTATAAGAATACGCCCGACCGCGCCGCATTTCAAAAGGCTCTGAAAGCCAGCAGAAATGAGGTATGGTACAATGGAGACATCTTCACTCCCGGGGACTGGGAGGAGTTCCACGCCGGATTTCCGGAGGTGGACTGCATCATGCTGGGCCGGGGCCTGATCGCAAATCCCGGACTGGCCGGTGAGATCAAGGGATTCGGATTCCCGGACAAAGCCCGGATTAAGGAATTTCACGATATGATTTACCAGGGCTACCGGGAGACCATATCCGGCGACCGGAACGTCCTGTTTAAGATGAAGGAACTCTGGTTTTACCTGCTGTTTCTGTTTCCAGGATCGGAAAAATACGGAAAGAAGATTCGCAAGGCGGAGCGGGCCGCGGAGTATGAAGCTGCCGTCGCCTCGCTGTTTTGGGATCTGGATATTCAAGAGGGACGCGGATACGGAGCAGAACGTTAAAGAGCAGGTGTCAGGGGGCATCATCGGCGGATAACAGAAGAAGACAGAGGGGAGTAAACTCATGAAGGCAAAAAGATTATTAAGGAAGCTGTATCTGGCGCTTATGATTGCGGCGGTATCGAATCTTCCGCTGCTTGTGTACGGCTTATTTACCGGACGCCTCATGGAAGGGAGGATTCGGCCGCAGCCCGCAGCGGCAGTTGTTGGGGCCATTCTCTTAAGCATTTGCTGGCTCTATTTTAATATAAGACCGTACCATGACAAGAATCATGCTAAGCTGCGTCTCGTTATTATGCGCGGCGGGCGGACTCTTGGATTTGCGGCGATTTACGGAATCCTGGTACAGTGCCTGATTGCATTTGTCCTATATCCCCGTCTGCTCCACGGCAGCGCAGAGGCAGCGGAATGGCCGGTGGGAGTCCTGATCGGAAATATGGTATTTGCGGCAGCGGCCCTTCTGGTTCTTCTGTGGAACGGAATTCTGAGGATGTATCTTACGTCGGCGCGTCTCCGCGTGAGAATGCGGGTCCTGATGCTGCTGGCCATGTGGATTCCGATTGTCAATCTGGCTGTGCTGCTCCATGCCATGAGACTGGTGCGGGCGGAGTATGATTTTGCCTGCTACAAGGAATCCGTGCGGTCGACCCGCGTGGAGTCCGATCTCTGCCGGACGAAGTATCCGCTCATCATGGTACACGGAGTCGGCTTCCGCGACCTTCGTTACTTTAACTACTGGGGAAGAATTCCCCGGGAACTGTCTCGGTTAGGAGCCACCGTCTACTATGGCAATCAGGAAGCGCTGGGGACTATCACCTATAACGCGGAGGACATTCGAAAGAAGATTCTGGAGGTGGTAAAGGAGACGGGCTGTGAAAAGGTCAACATTATTGCACACTCCAAGGGGGGGCTGGATGCGCGCTACGCCATCAGCAAGCTGGGGATGGCGCCATACACGGCATCACTTACCACGGTCAGCACCCCGCACCACGGATGCCGGTTTGTCGACTATGCAGTCCGCTTACCGGAAGGCTTATACCGTCTGGTTGCCAAATGCTTTGACCGGACATTTTCCCGATTTGGGGATAAGAACCCGGATTTCTATACCGCCACTCATCAGTTTTCCACAGAGTCCAGCAGGGCATTTAATGAAACGGTTCCCGATGCGTCCGGTGTTTACTATCAGAGCTATGCTTCGAAGATGCGCGACTGTTTCAGCGATCCGCTGCTGTGGATTCCCTACTGCCTCATAAAGCCTCTGGAAGGGGACAATGACGGCCTGGTGAGCACGGAGTCCGCCCGTTGGGGAGAGTTCCGTACCGTGTTTGCCAGCAGCAGCCACCGCGGGATATCCCACGGGGATATGATCGACTTGAAACGGGAAGATTATAAGGGCTTCGATGTGGTGGAATGCTACGTCCAGATCGTCTCAGAGCTGGTAAAAAAAGGCTTTTAAAATTAGCAGTTCCAAAATCCGGAATCTTGGGCAGCACTCTTGACAGCGTTCCCGTTTCGTGCTAGTATAAGAATACCTCAAAAGAGGCACCAGTCCGGGGTAGTACTGGTTTCGACAGGGGTCATGCAGCTGGTGAAGCTATCCGCATGCGATGCGTTAAATGGCAAACTTAAATATAAACGCTAACAATAACGAATTAGCACTGGCAGCTTAATGCTGCTTGTCGGCCTTAGGGCACTCACACCTTAAGAATCCGGCATCGACGATGTGAGAAACGACTTATGCAAAGCTTTGAGCATATGGGCGTATGATGAAGCTACTGAACTCACCAGGGTGTCAGTTTTCGGGTGACAGAGGGAATGTAAAATAACTGACTATGATAGTAGAAGAACAGGGAATTGGTTTTTGGACACGGGTTCAAATCCCGTCTACTCCACTCAAAAGGCTCAGTATTTACTGGGCTTTTTCTTTTTTTATGTAACAGGAAAGCGCTCCTGTTACACAAAAAAGCCCTCCTGGCAGGAGGCGCACTCCGCGCTAAGGAAGTATGGCCGCTGAAGCAGCCGCGCTCCGGCGCGCGACTCCGGCTCGCCGGACTCTTTATTCTATGGGTATATCGTGTTCCCATATTCTGCGGTTCACAGCTCCGGATAAGCGATGAACGGCTGATCCGGTGATTGACAGATCATAAAAAGGCTGATATTCTGAAAGCACGCGGCTGATACTCAGGACGACCGGACAGCATACAGAGGTGATTAATATGAAATTTATGGGATTTACCATAGAAAGCAGGGAAGAACAGAGAAAACGGGAAGAGGAAGCCCTGCACCATTATTTCCGTTACGGTGCGAAGCACAGAAACAAGGTGGGAAGGCTCCTGGAAGAACTGATTCCGGGCGAGAAGCGGGAACACCTGATTATGTATTACCTGCAGATCAAAGACGCCATGGAAAAGGGCGGGACACAGGATTTTGATGAGGCAGTAAAACGGATTAATCCCAAAAGCCGGATTATTTCTGTCAATAAAACGATCCATCAGTACTATAAAGCGGTCATGGAGGCAGATGCCGATATAAAAGAGGATCTGGAACTTCCGACTGCGGAGGAAATAAAGAAACGGGAAAGAGGAGCAGAGAATGGCGGATATTAAGTATGATATTATAAAAGAGTTTGGCGTGCTGTCCGAGAATGCCAAAGGCTGGAGAAAAGAAGTGAATCTGATCAGCTGGAACGGCGGTGCCCCGAAGTATGACATCCGTGACTGGGCGCCGGATCACGAAAAGATGGGAAAGGGAACGACGCTGTCCGAAGAGGAGATGAAAATTCTGAAAGAGATTCTGGGAGAGCTTCTATAACAGAGGTGGTTTCAGAATGGACAGGTTTATGGTATAATCTGTTAATCAGCGAGCCATAAGGCGAAAGTAAACAATCAGGAGGATAAGTTATGCTGAAGCAATTATCGATTTACGCAGAGAATAGAAAAGGCACATTTAAGCACGTCACCGGAATTCTTGAGGAGGAGAACATCAATATTCTTGGTTCCGTAACCAATGACAGTGCAGAGTATGGAATTATCCGTATGGTTGTATCCGCTCCGGACAAGGCGGTAACGGCACTTGAGAAGGCGGACTATCTGTGCAAACTGACTGACGTGGTGGGCGTTGAGATGGCGGATGAAGTGGGAAACCTTCATCACCTTTTGATGGCTCTCTCGGAGAGCAACATCAATGTGGATTACGTTTACCTGTCATTTAACCGCGACTCCAACAAGCCGATCCTGATTTTTCACGCAGATGATATCCGGGCGGTCGAGGCGTGTCTGGCGGGAAAAGGGTTTACGGTAGTCTCTTAGGAATATGGGAGGATTACGATGAGAATAGAGGACGAAATCATCGATCTGGGCGATCATCAGCTGCTTCTTAGAAATGCCGGAGAAGAGGATGCCGAAATGCTGCTGGAATGCTTAAAAACAACGTGCGGCGAGACCAGGTTTCTTGTGAAAGAACCGGAAGAGATCGATTTAACGCTGGATGACGAGCGAAAATTCATACATAATCAGAATGAGTCGAAACAAAATATCATGCTTCTTGGATTTGTCGATGGAGAGTATGTCGGAAACTGTTCCCTGATGGGGATGGAACAGGGCAGATATCACCATCGCGTCAGCCTGGGGATCGCGCTGTATCAAAAGTATACCGGCCGCGGCATTGGAAAGGCGATGATCGGGAAGCTGATTGAAATTGCGAAAGAGCATCAATTTGAACAGATCGAGCTGGAAGTCGTAGCTGATAATCAGAGAGCGATAGCTCTCTATAAGAAGATGGGTTTCGAAATCTTCGGGACATTTCCGAACAATATGAAGTATAAGGATGGGACTTATGCAGACGCATATTGGATGATGAAACAATTATAACAGACAGGTTTGAGCTGTTTAAAAATGCAGCAGAATAGAGAGTCTGGCTTGCCGGACTCTCTATTCTGTTTCAGAACACGCAACTGACCGTGTCCGTTTACCGTGGCCGTTTATTTCTTGCCGGAGAGACTGCTGGAAAACCTGGCCGCCATACGGTAAAACAGGTTCCTGGGTAAGAACCTGGCGAGAGTCCGTATCATCTTTGCACTGGTGTCGGGTACGGAGATGACCTTTTTCTTAGCGAAATCTTTCATGGCGTCGGCGACGATGGCGTCGGGATCGCGAAAACCGAATAATCCCTTCCTGCTCTTATCCATATGCATTTCAGCGCTTTCATGAAAATGTGAATCAATAAATCCGGGGCAGACGGCCTGTACCCTTATGTCCGTACCGGAGAGCTCCATATGTAAGCCTTCAGTAAAATTTATAATATAGAGCTTCGTGGACGAATAAAGAACATTGTGCGGGAGAACGGCAAAGGCGCCGTCCGATGAAATGTTAATGATGGCACCGGAATTCCTCCGTACCATGCCCTTTAGTACAAAATGGGTCAGCTTCGTCACACACCAGACCTGCAGATAAAGCATCTTTTCCACATCCGTTTCCGGGGTATCGACAAAGGCCGGTTTTAGCCCGAAGCCCGCGTTGTTCACCAAAATATCGATGGTTCGATCTCCGATTTGGGAGAGGAACCGATTGATCCCGTCTAAGCAGGACAGCTCTGCGATGATGAGCTCCACGTTCACATGGAATTGATTTTGCAGGCTTTCCGCATTTTCCCTGATCATGTTTTCCCGCCGTCCGGTTATGATTAAATTGCATCCTTTGGAAGCAAAGTATCTGGCATAGCTGAGCCCAAGACCGCTGGTTGCGCCGGTGATTAATGCTGTTTTACTCATTGATAAGACTCCTCTCATTGAACAATGTTCACTCGCTGCCCGAAATGCCTCCCCTGTCAATATCTGCGCTATTACAGCTTCAGCAGTCCGGTAATATAGCCTCTGGCCAATTCTGTTTTCCTTTCCGGAGACAGTTCGTCATCATTCAGAATCGGAAACAGGCCATAAAGTACAAATTTGGAAAAGGAAGCGGTATCGGCGACCGCCGCGGTTCCATTTTCATTCAGGCTGTCGAAAAAAGACTTTACATAAGGAAATAAATAATCACAGTTGGACAGAAACAGCAGGCTGTGGAAGGTTTTATTATCAGCCTGATGGAAAAATTCATGGTATTTCTCTTTGCCGTCGCGGTCCAGGAATAAGTCCGCAGCGCAGTCCAGTAATCCGTCGATGTCCCCGCGGTATCTCTTTAAAGCCTGAACGATGGGTGCGCAGTAGTCCAGAACGTACTGGGAGACGGCGCTGTCAAATAATTCCTGCTTCGAATTAAAATACCGGTAACAGAGGCCGGGAACGACGCCGATCACTGCGGCAATATCCCGCATAGTCGTTTGTTCATATCCCTTTTCTGTAAATGCCCGCATGGCGGCGTCCATAATTTCCTGTTTTCGCTCCTCCGGCGGCTTGGAAATCCTTATTTTTTCTTCCTTCACGGTATCACCTCTCTTCTCTAAAATCATTGTAGCACTCGAGTGAACGAAAGTCAATGAACGATATTCACTGGATAAAAATAGATTTGATTGACATTCCATAAAAAGATTTGTATAGTAGTCTACGGAAAAGAACGCATTCCGATTGAATGATCAGATGCGCTCTGGAGACAATATTATAAATAAGAAGACGAGGTGCGCAATGACAAAGGAAAAGGCAACGGCAAAGGATACCGAATTTTCACTTACCGCCGTACCGCCTCAGCTGAAGCGTCAGGGGCTGTGGGCTGCAATGGTAGTGCTGGTGGGTTTCACATTTTTCACGCCCAGCATGACTGCGGGAGGAAATTTAGGAATCGGCATGAACGCAGCCGGATTTGTGGCGGCAATGCTGATCGGCAACATCTTTTTAGGGATTTACTGTGGTATATTGGGGTATATCGGGCAGAAGACGGGGCTGACGCTGGATTTACTGGCGCACCGATCTTTCGGTGAGGTCGGTTCCTTTCTCCCATCAGCCTTAATCAGCTTCACACAGATCGGATGGTTTGGCGTGGGTGTCGCCATGTTTGCGATCCCGGTATCGGAGCTGACTCATGTGCCGGTTGCGATTCTGATTATCATTACGGGCATCGTGATGACGCTTACCGCCTATTTCGGTATCAAGGCGCTGGCGGTTCTTGGATCCATTGCGGTTCCGCTCATTGCCATTCTGGGTATTTATTCTGTCAGCTGGGGTGTCAGGGAGGTTCACGGTTTTGCGAATGTCTTCGCACAGAACCCGGAGAATCCGATTTCGCTGGCGGCTGGCATTGCCATCGTGGTTGGATCTTTTATCTCGGGAGGAACGGCGACGCCAAACTTCACCAGATTTTCCAGGACGCCGAAGACTGCGGTCACGGCGACGGTGGTAGCTTTCTTCGTAGGAAATTCCATCATGATGATATTTGGAGCCGTTGGCGGCGCTGTTACGGGAGTTGCGGATATCTTTAATATTCTGATTTTACAGGGACTGGCGGTTCCGGCGATTATTACGCTGGGACTGAACATCTGGACGACCAACAATAACGCGCTTTACACAGCCGGCCTCGGAGTATCCAATATTACCAAGGTTCCCATGAAGCCCATGGTTTTAGCGGGAGGTCTGGTAGGAACGGCGACGGCTGTCTGGCTCTACTATAATTTCGTCGGTTTTTTAAATCTGCTGAGCGGGATGATCCCTCCTGTCGGCGCGGTGATCATTCTCCATTACTTCTTCCACAAAAAGGATTATATGGACGAGTCCTATCCGCATACAGCAGTGAATCCGGGCGGGATTTTAGCGGTGGCTGGCGGAGCGCTTGTAGGAATCTTTGTCCAGTGGGGGATTAAGCCGCTGAATTCTTTGCTGGTTGCGGCTGTGATTTTTGTGATCATCGACCGTATTTTTGGAAAACGTACATCCAGTACTAGATAGGAGAGGAGAACCGTTATGCTTATAAAACAGATCTTTATTGAAAATGGAAAAGAGGCTTCTGATATCCGCGTGTCTAACGGAGTATTTGAAGCGATAGCGCCTGCATTGGAACCGCTTCCGGGTGAGGAAGTGATCGACGGTACCGGGAAGTCTGCATTTCCGCCGTTTATCGAAAGCCACGTTCACTTAGATACCTGCTTAACGGCCGGGGACCCGGTGTGGAATATGTCGGGCACCCTGTTCGAGGGGATTGAATGCTGGTCGAAGCGGAAGGAAAAGCTGAGCAGGCAGGACGTCAAGGAGCGCGCCCGGAGGGCGGTGCAGATGCAGGCGGCCAATGGCGTTCAGTACGTAAGAACCCATGTGGATGTGACAGACCCATCGCTGACAGCCATGGAAGCCATGCTGGAACTGAAGGAGGAATTGAGGGACTATGTGACCATTCAGATCGTCGCATTTCCTCAGGAAGGAATCCTAAGCTACCCGAATGGCAAAGAGCTGCTGGAAAATGCGGTGAAGATGGGAGCAGACTGTGTGGGTGCGATCCCCCATTTTGAATTTACCAGGGAATACGCCGTGGAGAGTATAAATTACTGCATGGAACTGGCGGAGCGCTACGACCGCCTGGTGGATGTACACTGCGATGAGATCGATGACGAGCAGTCCAAGGGACTGGAGGTTCTGGCCTGCCGTGCTCTGGAAAGCGGATTAAAAGACCGGGTAACCGCCAGCCACACCACGGCCATGCACAGCTATAACAATGCCTACTGCAGCAAGCTGTTCCGCCTGCTTAAGATGAGCGACATTAACTTTGTCAGCAATCCTCTGGTAAACACCCATTTACAGGGAAGATTTGACAATTACCCGCGCCGCCGCGGCGTAACCCGGGTGAAGGAGCTGCTGGCCAACGGCAATAACGTTTCCATGGGCCACGACGATATCTTCGATCCCTGGTATCCCCTGGGCGACGGCAATATGATGAGCGTGGTCCACATGGGCCTTCACGTGTGCCAGATGATGGGATACGAGGAGATTTTAAACAGCTATAAGCTGATCACCCATAATGCGGCGCGGACGCTGAATCTGGGAGATACCTATGGAATCAAGGTGGGAAATCCGGCTGACTTTATTGTGCTGAACCTGACGGATTTCTATCAGGCGCTGAACAAACAGAGCGAGGTACTCTTAAGCTACCGGGAAGGCAGGCTGATCGCCAGTACAAAGCCGGCTGAGAAAAATGTGTTATTTTAGAGGCATAAGGAAAAGGACGATACCCGATATGGGATCGTCCTTTTTAGAACACTTTAGAACTGCACTATTGATATAAACAACAGGTATCCTATGTATTGTATTACGATTTATAAAAATACAAACCCCACAATGAGAAACAGGAGCACGTTTGCAATGTAAGAATATTTAAAATATTTCCCGTGATTACCTTTCAGTGGTTTAAAGTGTGTAATATGGAAAATCAGCAGCGCGGTGTTAAGGATGAAATAAACCATTAAGATAGTCAGAAATCCATAGGAAGCGCTGTTTTTAAATGCCTCCGGCAAAGTCATTGCTCCAATCAGGCCAAATAAAAAGATAGGGGCTGATATGATCCACCCGATAATTATAACAATTTTTCTTAGAATAGAATTTACGGGACGTCCGGCAGATACAGGTTCAGATTTACGATTGGTCAGCTTGTCAGTATCAGGCCGTATAGGCGAAACCAGCGGTGGACTTGCCTGGGGCTGCACGGAGGGGGCATTTACCGATTTATCACTTTCCTGAAGCACATAGCCGCAGCCTTCGCAGGATGTGCCTAATTTCCCGACTCTTCCGCAATAAGGACATATTTTATTCAACTTTTTTCCTCCCAAATGAGCGTATAAAGTAATTATAAAGCATATGTCTGAAAAGTCAATAATACAGTGTAAATCTGCTGATGCCTCTCATAGTACGCCGGAGTCAGGCTCTCCGGCAGAATAAGATGGATGTGCCGAAAAAATGGTCATAACAGACGCATTTTTCGCATAAACTATAACAGAATGATATGGGAGGGAAAACCATGACAATTTATCCTGTTTGTACAAGCCTGATGAGATACCGTTTGTTTGTAAACTGTATGGAACGCTACTATCGCTATAAAATGAAGCGGCCCTGCTTCCTCATAATGCAGAACAGCAGGTGGACCGTGGTTACGCTGGAAATGTAACAGCAGCTTTATAATCCTACATATTTACATTTATGATCATGCATGGAGCGTGACAGGAAGGGGCCTTTTGGCCTCTTTTTTTTCTATATTTCACAGAAATTTCATAATTACCCTATTGTAATCCTTATTGAGAAAGAGTATAATACCTAATTATTAATTAGCTAACTATCACATAACTAATTATTCCCCATATGATGAGGAAGGGAGGCGGAAAAACATGAAATCTTGTGGCAGCGGGCCATGCCATGACAGCAAGTGGCTGGATTCTTCGGCTCATCACGTGCTGACGCAGTACATCAGAATTATGAAGCTGCACCGGAGCATTCTGGAGCAGCGGCTGAATAAGACAGGAGTCTACAGGAGCCAGCATCAGATTTTAACGACCCTGGCGGAACATTCCAACGCGTCCCAGAAGGAAATCGCGGAATATTTAAACGTCACCGCGGCAACCATAGCGGTGTCGGTGAAAAAACTGGAAAAGGGCGGTTATATCACGAGAATTGTGGACCAGGAAGACAACCGGTACAACAAGCTCTGTCTGACAGAGGAAGGGCTCGATGTCGTGGAACACAGCCGGCAGTTTTTTAAAAACGTGGAAAATCAGATGTTTCTGGGATTCACGGAGGAAGAGTTTCAGGCCATGGAAGGGTATCTGGAGCGCATTTATGCGAATTTGTCCGACATAACGACTAAGACAACGACAAAAAAGGAGGATTCATAACGTGAAGCGATACTGGAAATATATAAAGCCCTATTGGGGCTCATTTCTGCTGGCACCGCTTTTGATGCTGACAGAGGTATTTGGTGAGATCATGCTTCCAAAGCTGATGTCACTGATTATTAACAATGGTGTGGCAAACAGGGACACCAGCTATATCATAGCCGTGGGCGGCGTGATGGTGGTTACGGCCTTTGTTATGGCCGCGGGCGGAATCGGAGCGGCCTATTTCTCATCAAAGGCCTCCATCTGTTTCAGCTCAGATTTGAGAAAAGACGTATTTGACAAGGTACAGCAGTTTTCCTTTAAGAACATAGACGATTTCAGCAGCGGTTCCCTTGTAACCAGGCTGACCAATGATATTCAGCAGATTCAGAACGTGCTGATGATGAGCCTTCGTATGATGTTCCGCGCGCCCGGCATGCTGATCGGCGGCCTGATTATGGCGTACTTAATGAACCGCAGGCTTGTGACGATTCTTCTGGTCGTGATTCCGCTTCTGCTGATCGCGATTGCCATCATTTTGAAGACGGCGTTTCCGCGGTTCGAAGTGATGCAGAAGAAGATCGACCGGTTAAACTCCGGCGTTCAGGAAGCACTTACCAATGTGCGCGTCATCAAATCCTTTGTCCGGGAAGACTATGAGGAAGAAAAATTCCGCCGGACCAACGAAGACTTGAAGGAAGGCAGCCTGCGGGCCATGAAGATCGTAATTGCGACCATGCCTGTCATGATGCTGGCCATGAACGTGACGACGCTGGCCGTCGTCTGGTACGGCGGAAACTTAATTATCGGCGGCTCCATGCCAGTCGGTGATTTGACCGCATTTACCACATACATCGTTCAGATCCTGATGTCCCTCATGATGGTATCCATGGTGTTCTTACAGGCCTCCCGTGCCATGGCGTCGTTAAAGCGTGTCCGGGAAGTCCTGGATACGGAGATCGACTTAACGGATGAGCACGCGGCAAGAAAGGACGCCGTCGTGACGGAAGGCCGGATTGAATTTAGAGATGTCTGTTTCCAGTATGCGAAGGACACCGACGAGATGGTGCTGGATCATATTAATTTTACCGCCAGTCCGGGAGAGACCATCGGTATCATCGGTTCCACGGGAAGCGGAAAGACGTCCCTCGTCCAGCTGATCCCCAGACTGTATGACGCGGACCGCGGCCAGGTGCTGGTGGACGGTATCGACGTCCGGGATTATTCCATCCGGAATTTAAGAGAAGGCGTCGGCATGGTTCTTCAGAAAAATGTCCTGTTCTCCGGAACGATTGCAGAAAACCTGCAGTGGGGCAGTGATGACGCGACCATGGAAGAGATCCGTGCAGTGGCCGAGAGTGCTCAGGCGGATGGATTCGTCACATCCTTTAAGGATGGATACGAGATGGATTTGGGCCAGGGCGGCGTCAACGTCTCCGGCGGCCAGAAGCAGAGGCTCTGTATTGCGCGCGCCCTGTTAAAGAAGCCGAAGATCCTGATTCTGGATGACAGCACATCGGCTGTCGATACGGCTACGGAGGCAAAGATCCGCGAGTGCTTCCAGACCACATTAAAAGATACGACAAAGTTTATTATCGCCCAGAGAATCGGTTCCGTAGAGAGTGCGGATAAGATTATTGTTCTGGATGACGGAAAGATCGTGGGAATGGGAACCCACGAAGAACTGATTAAATCCTGCGAAGCTTACCAGGAGATTTATTATTCACAGAGAGACCGGGAGAAGGAGGCGAGCGCGTAATGGATAATCAGAAACGGGTAGAGAGTTTAAAAAGGCGCTACGGCAGAAATGTAGCCCCGGCAAAAAGGCGCGGCCCCATGGGCGGTCCGGGCCACGGAAGACAGCACGGTAAGGGCGGAATGCCGAAAAACAGCAGGGAGACTATCAGACGGCTGCTGTCCTACTTAAATGGATATAAGCTTCACATGGGGCTGGCATTTTTCTGTGTCATCGTCAATACGGTGGCGACCTTAACCGGTTCCTATATGCTGAGACCAATTATCAATAAATATATCGCTCCCATGGATGGAAGCCGCGGAAGCGTTGGCGGTCTGGCCGCTTCCCTGGTATTCATGGCGGCCATCTACTTCGTCGGCGTAGTCGCAAACTACGCGCAGTCGAGGGTCATGCTGACTGTGGCACAGAACGCGCTGCAGAAGATCAGGGATGAGCTCTTTACAAAGATGCAGAAGCTGCCGGTGCGTTTTTACGATACGAACAACAACGGTGACTTAATGAGCCGTTTTACCAACGACGTGGATACCGTGGGACAGATGCTGAGCAGCACGCTTGTGCAGCTGTTCTCAGGTGCTTTAAGCATAGTCGGCACGCTGGCATTGATGATTTACACCAACATCTGGCTGACCCTGGTAACCGTCTTTATGATTCCGCTGATGATGAAGGCAGGCGGTTATGTGGCAGGAAAGAGCCAGAAGTATTTCTCCGCACAGCAGACCTCCCTCGGCGCCGTCAACGGTTATATCGAGGAGACGATCAGCGGCCAGAAGGTCGTGAAGGTCTTCTGTCATGAGGACATTGCGGAAGAAGAGTTTGAGATTTTAAATGAAGATTTACGTGACAACATGATCAAGGCGCAGTTCTTCGGCGGCATGATGGGGCCTGTTATGAGCAACTTAAGCCAGTTGAACTACACGCTGACGGCGGCGATCGGCGGCCTGCTCTGTGTGCTGAGAGGATTTGACGTCGGCGGCCTCACCGTATTTTTAAATTTCTCCAGACAGTTCTCCAGGCCGATCAATGAGATCTCCATGCAGATCAGCAACGTTTTCTCGGCGCTGGCCGGTGCGGAGCGTGTGTTTGCGGTTATGGATGAGGAGCCGGAGCCGGTGGATGACGGCGACGCGGCGGTGCTGAATCCAATGAAGGGCTATGTGGAGCTGAAGGATGTCACCTTTGGCTATAACCCGGAAAAGACGATTCTGAAGGATATCAGCCTCTATGCGAAACCGGGGCAGAAGATCGCCTTTGTAGGTTCCACGGGAGCAGGCAAGACGACGATTACCAACTTACTGAACCGGTTCTACGATATTCAGAGTGGCTCCATCACCATCGACGGTGTCAATATCCGTCATATCAACCGCGACAATCTGCGCCAGAATATCGCCATGGTTCTTCAGGATACCCATTTATTTACGGGGACGGTCATGGAAAATATCCGGTACGGCAGACTGGATGCCAGCGATGAGGAGGTAATCCAGGCGGCAAAGACGGCCTCGGCGTATTCCTTTATCATGCGTCTGCCCCACGGCTTCGACACTGTGCTGGAAGGCGACGGAGCGAACCTAAGCCAGGGCCAGAGGCAGCTTTTAAATATTGCCAGAGCGGCCATCTCCAAGGCGCCGATCCTGATTCTCGATGAGGCCACCAGTTCGGTCGATACCCGTACAGAAAAACATATCGAGCACGGTATGGACCGTCTGATGGCAGACAGAACTACATTTGTCATCGCCCACCGCCTTTCCACGGTGCGCAACGCCAATGCCATTATGGTACTGGAAAACGGAGAGATCATTGAGCGCGGGGATCACGACGATCTGCTGGCTCAGAAGGGCCGGTATTATGAACTCTATACTGGAGTGAAGGAATTGGATTAACGATAACTTTGCACAGTTACCTCTTATGGTGAATAGAGCCGTATGAGATATTGTCAGATCGAAATCAATTTGAACAGTGTGTGTTAAGTATGTAATAGCAGGCAGGCGGATACGCGGCTGATTAACAGCCGTGTACCGCCTGCTTTTTCTTTGCCGTAAGACCCGCCGCCGCTCTCAAGATACCGCCATTCTGAAATCGTGCCTCCTTTATATGATTAAGAATTACTTAAGAAAAAGCATAGTTTATTATTAGATATATCCGTTGACATTATATATTATATGGAATATAATATGTGTATATAAAGCATATATATAAAACACATAAATGTGATTAAAAATCGGCTGTTCAGAAATAATTGATCAGAAATAATGAGAGGAGGCAGGACGGTATGGTGTATCAATTGACGCCGGCGCTGTTGGACGCCATGGTACTGGCGATCGCAGAGGGAGAAGATGCCTACGGCTACATGATCGCCCAGCGGCTAAGGAACATAGCGAGTCAGAAGGAGTCCTCCCTGTACCCGGTTTTAAAGAGACTTTTGGAGGCGGGGTTTCTGGAGACGTATGACCAGGAGTACCAGGGAAGAAACAGAAGATATTATAAGATTACAGAGGCGGGCAGAGGGCAGCTTTTATTCTACCGGAAAGAGTGGGATGAGTTTAAGACTGCGGCTGACGAAATTCTCGTTGGAGGTGAAGAAGATGAGCAGGAATGAGTATATGAAAGAGCTGGAGCTGGCGCTTAGGCGTCTTCCGAAGGCGGAACGGGAGGAAGCTCTTTCCTATTATAACGAATATTTTGATGATGCGGGACCTGAACGGGAAGCGGAAGTCATAGAGGAGCTGGGTGATGCAAAGGAGAGTGCGGCTCAGATCGTAAAGGAACTGGCCCTCAAGCGTCTGGAGGAGCCCAAGCCGGAACTGGCCGCCAGGAAAGGATTGTCCACGCTCTGGATCGTGCTTCTGGCACTGTGTGCGGCTCCCATCGGACTGCCCCTCCTGCTGCTCGTTGTGGTCTTCGGCCTGGCCATGGTGCTTATGGTCTTTTCCGTTTTCGTTGCGCTTTTCCTCAGCGGAGTAGTATTTGTGGCTGTTGGAATCGTGAGTATCGTGGCAGGTTTCTATTTCATTCCTTCTCAGCTGGCCAGCGGAATCTTCATACTCGGCACGGCACTGGGAGAATCGGGAGTGGGACTGCTTCTGATCTGCGCCGGATGTGCAAGCTGTAAGTATATTTACCAGGGCATGGCCGGTTTTACAAAAAGACTGCTGACGAGGGGGGACAAAAAATGAAGAAAATCATGAAGGTTACCATGGCTGTTGCGGGTGTCTGCATCGTGGCTGGTCTGGGACTGTCTCTGGCCGGATATGCCATGGGCGGAGAGCCGGGCTTCTGGATCGGCCGGAATGGGATGTATACCAACCAGCAGGCGCGGAATTTAAATGCTGAAAAGCTGGTTGAGCTTGAGAAAACAAAGATTGACCCGTTCACCTCCATGGATGTCCGGGTGAACTATAACGGTATTAAGATAAAGCCGTCAGAAGATGATTCCTACTACCTGGAATACCATCTCTATATAAGAAATAAAGAGCCTGAATACACAATAAAGAATGGAATCCTGAGCTTTACCTGTGTCCCGGAACCGACTAACAGCGAGACCTGGGGATCGGCCGGTTTCCTGGTGATAGAGGGCAGCTATGTACACGACCGGGAGGATGGCAGCGTAACGATTTACGTGCCGAAGGACACTCCCATGGATGCAGTAAAACTCTATACCAGCGACAGCAGCGTAATCTACGACGGACCGGATACCAAAACACTGGATATCACATCGAAATACGGCAGCATCGATTTAAGTGGCATAAAGGCCGAGACGGCTTACTTTACCGCTTCCGACGGGGCCATTTACTGTGACAGCGGTACGTTTACTTCTCTCGATATCATCAACAAGTATGGAGAAACGGATTTAAATAGTATTGAGGCTGACCGCCTGGATATTGATGCCTCCGACAGTCAGATTGTATTAAAGGATATCGTGTCCAGGAATATAACCGTGACCAACAAATATGGAAGCATCAAGGGCAGCGCAGTAGTTTCGGATTCGATGACCATGAAGCAGTCAGACGGGTCCTGTGATATCAGAATGGCTGATATAAAGAACGGAGACTTTGAAAACAAGTATGGCGACATCACTCTGGAGCTCACAGGCGCCGAGAAGGATTATAATTTTGATCTCATGATGAAGTACGGAGATATTAACTTAAACGGCAGGAATACGAGTGAAAAAGATTTAAGAGAGAATAACGGGGCGGACAAAAACATCGCTATGACGGCAAATGACGGATCGATGCGGATCCTGACAAAATAGTGGGGGGAGAATGCTACGCCAAAGAGCCTGAGGAGAGCAGGAGGGGGACGGGGGCAGACGAACAAAAGGGTTCTTGTTTCCTCGGTGGCAGGAAGTAAAGCAGAAAGACAGGAAAAAAGGGCGGATCGTGCAAACTACGGAGAACTCCTGAAGGACTTCTCCTCCGTGTCCACTTGAA
>OFMJ01000832.1_pt1 | contig 28011 bp, 33 predicted proteins | sample 1541801 | NCBI WGS metagenome assembly OFMJ01 (sample SAMN04209234, study PRJEB22552) | human gut metagenome | biome: gut; material: feces | host: Homo sapiens | place: USA: Oklahoma
AACCCGCGACCCCAACCTTGGCAAGGTTGTGCTCTACCAACTGAGCCATGTCCGCTTTGCGAGGAATTACTATACGTGATTGCCAGGGCGGATGCAAGCTAAAATATCGAATGTGTTCGCAGTGTGGAATACGCAGGTATTTATGGGTGACCTGGCGGGTGGCTGCTGTAGTGCGGGCGAGCACGTGGTGGTAGCGGTCTGGTGTTGGCGTAGCGCCGCGCGTAATGGAGCGATATTGTTGCTTGGATGTGCAGCGACGGTTTGGCTCCAATCGATACATGTATTAGATTGGACCATATTGAACCGCTTTATATGGTCCGCTGTAATACCACTGTTGAAATCGGTATTGCAGCGGACCAGAAAAATCAGAAAAAGTGGTTATCTATAATACCGATCTCATTTTGCGTATTACCAGGAACCACTTTGGATCCAAATAATGGTCCAAAGTAATACATGTATCGGATCATGCCACTTCGCAGTGGCCCTCCCGCTCGGCTCGCCATTCCGGCGGACAACTCCAACGCTGGCACCAGGGGGAGGGCGTTTTTACAGCACGGGGACAGCGGGGGAGCGGCAAGTTCAGGGCAGGACAACGTCCCATCAACTGCCCGCGTACATACCAAAAAGGGCGCCCGTATGGACGCCCTACAAAGTTCTGGAGGCGAAGCCCGGATTCGAACCGGGGGTAAAGGCTTTGCAGGCCTCTGCCTTACCACTTGGCCACTTCGCCGATATGCAAAGGGCCGAAAAAAGGAATCGGCCCTCAAGCAAGCAATGGAGCGGACAACGGGGCTCGAACCCGCGACCCCAACCTTGGCAAGGTTGTGCTCTACCAACTGAGCCATGTCCGCTTGCGAGAAAGTAATATACGCGATTCTTGGGGTCGTTGCAAGCGGAATCTTAAAAAATAATGCGCCGCCGCTAAAATGGTGACTGTTTGTAGATACATGGCCGCTATCATGCCTGCATGCGGTCGCGCTGTTCGAATGAGAGGGGAGGACCGTAAGTGTTCGCAATCACCGTGCTCATCCTTGCAGTGTTCTTGCTGTTTAGGTTGGGAATCCTTCTTGTTCAGAAGTACCATGACGCCCGCGGCGCCGGCCGCTCGTTTAAGCGTATGCTCAAAAGCGGTGCGCTTGATGCGCAGGTGTATGAGGAAGCCGTTTGGTCTGAGGTCGAGCATTTTGGCAAAAAGCGACTGCGGGCCAAGATTTCGCGCGAGCAGCAGTGCATCATCCGCGCCGCCAAAACGCAGATGCGCGATGACTTTTTGGACGATATCCAACCAGGGTTCTACCAATACATCATCATCTTTCTGATCGCGTCCATCTTGGGCTTGGTGCTCGAGATGGTCTGGATGTTCGTCATGTTCGGCATCGTCGAGAGTCGCGTCGGCCTGGTTTGGGGCCCGTTCTCTCCTCTCTACGGGTTCGGCGCCGTTCTGCTTACCATGCTTTTATGGAAGCTGCGTAAAAAACCTTGGTGGGTGATCTTCGTCGTGTCTGCGGTCACCGGCGGCCTTCTCGAGCAGGGGACGGGATGGTGCATGGAGTACTTCATGCACGCGGAGTCTTGGAGTTACCTACACTTGCCCGATCATATCTCGCAATGGGTTGCTTGGCGCTTCCTTGCAATATGGGGTTGTATCGGTATCGCGTGGTGCAAGGTGATCATGCCGGAGCTGATCTATCGCATAGGCGAACCCACCACTACAAGGCAGATGACCGTGGTAACTTTGCTGACCGTGTTTGTCGCCGCGGACATCGCCATGACGCTTATGTGCTTTTACCGCGCCGGTAAGCGACAAGAGGGCGTGCCGCCCGGAAACCCCTTCGAGGTCTACGTTGACACCCACTATAACGACGAGTTCATGGCTGACACCTTTGAGAACATGACCTTCACCGGGCCGCAGCGGTAGGCGTGGACGAGGCGAGGCCGCGTGGCTGTGCATGCTTGAGTATGCGCCAAGGCCCGTCTCGTAAACTTTTTTGAAAATGTCGCTTTACACGTTCATCGCTCTCGGTTATATTATTCCTCGCGCTGAAGCGCAGCTAATTGGGGCGGTTAGCTCAGGGGTAGAGCACTACCTTGACACGGTAGGGGTCACAAGTTCAAATCTTGTATCGCCCACCAATCAGTACACAGGCCATGGGAAGTCTCCATGGCCTGTTTTGTTTATCTCATCGTTTGCACGTAGGACGGGTGCGCCGTGATCTGCGTCGTAATCCAAGGGCTATGCCGTCCTAGTTCCATGTCGCTTGCCGGAAGCCGGTTTGTTGGCAGCCGGTTTGCAGCATGCTGGCTTGCTAGAAAAGTTTTAAAAAAAGTCCTTTACATGTTCCGGACGATACCCTATTATGAATTCTCGCGCTGAGGCGCAGCCAATTGGGGCGGTTAGCTCAGGGGTAGAGCACTACCTTGACACGGTAGGGGTCACAAGTTCAAATCTTGTATCGCCCACCAAGAATGACAAGACCGAGGAGGTTTTCCTTCTCGGTCTTTTTTTATCGAATCGCCTTGCCGGCAATGCCGCAACGGGCATGGACCCGTTCCTCACCCCGACTCCGATCGGGTCGCGGCCAAAACACAACATCTGGGTTTGATGGAGGGTCGTGCCGTTCATCTTCACGCCTATGGCTTAGTTATGGAACATTTTATTTTCACGTTCTCGTCTGCCGCGCGCAAAGCTGCAGGTGGGGCCTGCGCTTGTCCTCGCGCAGTTTAAAAACATAAACGGGCTTGACAAAATGAGCCGCTCATGAGTATCGTCCCTGACCTGCTAAAACACTATATGTTGTGTCACCGTTTAAGAATCAATCAGGATATAGCGCGTTGAGGTGTTGTATCATAGACAGGCACGAAAAGAAGAAACGCCACGCGCGCGCACGGAAAACCGTGTCCGGGCGGCGCGATATGGTAGTTAGGAATCGATAGATACGCAGACACGTTTGGTATGGCCACGGCCGTGCCCGGGGAGTTGCGCTGTCTTGGTAGGGTAGGGATATTCCCGCGAGATGCTTGGCCTCGCGGGGTTTATGGGAGAGGGAGCGGCGTTCATGAAGATCATCAAGCGCAGCGGCACCGAGGTAACGTTCGATATCGAGAAAATCATCAGTGCCATCAAGGCTGCGAACGCGGAGGTTGGCGACAGCGAGCGCCTGACCGATCGCCAGGTGGTCTATGCCGCGCAGAACGTCGCCGAGGCCTGCGAAAAGTGCGGTCACACCGTCTCGGTCGAAGAGGTCCAGGACATGGTGGAGGACGAGATCATGGCGCTCGATCGCTATGAGGTCGCCCGCCGCTACATCATCTATCGCTACGTTCAGGGGCTCAAGCGCACCAAGAACACTACGGACGATAAAATCCTGTCGCTGATCGAGTGCAATAACGAAGAGGTCAAGCAGGAGAACTCCAACAAGAACCCCACGGTGAACTCGGTGCAGCGCGACTACATGGCCGGCGAGGTCTCCAAGGACCTCACCCAGCGCGTGCTGCTGCCCGAGGACGTGGTCGCCGCTCATAACGAGGGCCTCATCCACTTCCATGACTCGGATTACTTTGCCCAGCACATGCACAACTGCGACCTTGTGAACCTTGAGGACATGCTGCAGAACGGCACGGTCATCTCCGGCACGCTCATCGAGCGCCCCCATAGCTTCTCGACCGCCTGCAACATCGCGACCCAGATCATCGCCCAGGTGGCATCCTGCCAGTACGGCGGCCAGTCAATCTCTTTGACGCACCTCGCGCCCTTCGTCGAGGTGAGTCGCCAGAAGATTCGTCGCCAGGTGCAGGCGGAGCTTGACCAGTTTGGCTTTGAGGCGGACGAGGATAAAATATCCGAGGTCGTCGAGGGCCGTCTTCGCGATGAGATCCGCCGCGGCGTCCAGACCATCCAGTACCAGGTTGTCACGCTTATGACCACCAACGGCCAGGCGCCGTTTGTCACCGTGTTCATGTACCTCAACGAGGCCCGCTCCGAGGCCGAGAAGCGCGACCTCGCCATGATCATCGAAGAGACGCTGCGCCAGCGCTACGAGGGCGTGAAGAACGAGGCGGGCGTGTGGATCACCCCTGCGTTCCCCAAGCTCATCTACGTGCTTGAAGAGGACAACGTCGCCGAGGACACGCCGTACTTCTACCTCACCGAGCTGGCGGCCAAGTGCACCGCCAAGCGCATGGTGCCGGACTACATCTCCGAGAAGAAGATGCGCGAGCTCAAGCTCTCCAAGGGGGAGACCGAGGGCAACGGCGATTGCTACACCTGCATGGGCTGCCGCAGCTTCCTCACCCCGGACCGTTCCGGCAACGGCTATGACAACGTGGCCCGCGCGCTCAACTACGAGCCCGGCAAGCCCAAGTACTACGGCCGCTTCAACCAGGGCGTGGTCACCATCAACCTGCCGGATGTCGCGCTGTCCTCCCATCAGGACAAGGAGAAGTTCTGGAAGATCTTCGACGAGCGCCTGGAGCTGTGCCACAAAGCCCTGCGCTGCCGTCACGAGCGCCTGTTGGGCACCCTGTCCGATGCCGCGCCCATCCTGTGGCAGTATGGCGCGCTGGCCCGCCTTGACAAGGGCGAGACCATCGACAAGCTGCTCTACGGCGGCTACTCGACCATCAGCCTGGGCTACGCGGGCCTCTATGAGTGCGTGAAGTACATGACCGGCTACAGCCATACGGACGAGAACGGCACCCCGTTCGCCATGGAAGTCATGCAGCACATGAATGACAAGTGCAACGAGTGGAAGGCCGCGGAGAACATCGACTACTCCATCTACGGTACGCCGCTGGAGTCGACCACCTACAAGTTCGCTAAGTGCCTGCAGCGCCGTTTCGGCATCATCCCCGGCGTCACGGACAAGGGCTATATCACCAACAGCTACCACGTCCACGTGTCCGAGGAGATCGATGCGTTCGACAAGCTCAAGTTCGAGAGCCAGTTCCAGCGCCTGTCCCCGGGTGGCGCCATCTCCTACGTTGAGGTGCCCAACATGCAGGACAACCTCAAGGCCGTTATCCGCGTGATGCAGTATATCTACGAGAACATCATGTACGCGGAGCTCAACACCAAGAGCGACTATTGCCAGGAGTGCGGCTACGACGGCGAGATCCGCATTGTGGAGGACGACGGCAAGCTTGTCTGGGAATGTCCCAACTGCGGCAACCGCAACCAGGAGAAGCTGAACGTGGCCCGTCGCACCTGCGGCTACATTGGCACCCAGTTCTGGAACCAGGGTCGCACGGAGGAGATTCGCGACCGCGTGCTGCATCTGTAGACGGTTAAGGGCGGTTTTCCATATATCCAATCGAGCCTTTCTTGGAAGCCCGCGAAAGCGGGCTTCTTTGGGATTGCGGGCAGGGTGCTCAAACGCATGGTCCACGCGTTAGCAAGAGGGCGCCGGAGGTGTATGGTTTTGCTGACGGGCGCGTATTGGTCTGGGCCCGCGCGCACATTTGGGAGATGACTTGCATGAACTACGCGGAGATCAAGAACTTCGACATCGCAAACGGCGAGGGAGTGCGCACCACGCTGTTTGTGAGCGGATGCCGTCGCGGGTGCAAGAATTGCTTCAACGAGGTTGCTTGGAACTTCGCTGCGGGCAAGCCGTTCACGCGCGAGGTCGAGGATAAGATCATCGAGGGCCTGCGTCCCGTCTATATCGATGGCTTGACGCTGTTGGGCGGTGAGCCCATGGAACCGGAGAACCAGGCCGGGCTGGTGGACTTTTTGGAGCGCGTGCGCAAGGAGTTTCCCCGTGATGCGCCCGCGTCGAAGACCATTTGGTGCTTCACGGGCGACACGCTGGAGACCGAGCTTTTGGAGGGCGGCAGGCACCATACGGACGTGACCGATCGCCTGCTTGATTGTATCGACGTGCTGGTCGACGGCCCGTTTGTTCAAGATCTCTACGATATCACGCTGCGCTTTAGGGGATCGTCCAACCAGCGCCTGATCGATATGAACCGCACGCGCGAGCGCCTGGCGGCGGGATTTGCGCCGGCCGAGGCCGTCTGCCCGTGGGATGACGGTCCGGTGTATGCGACCCACAGCATGTAGTGTTTGCACCCGGCAGCGGGGGCGGCGGTATAGCAGCTGAGTTAAACCTCGTGTATCCTCGTCCGCACGCGCCCATGCGCCCACGTGCTGATGGTACGATACCTGCATGGTTTGAGATACAGGAGGTTCCATGGTCGACCGGCAAAAAGTAGAAGAGGCGGTTCGCCTGTTGCTTGAGGGCATTGGCGAGGATCCGTCACGCGAGGGGTTGGTCGAGACGCCGGCGCGCGTCGCCCGTATGTACGCCGAGCTCACCGCGGGTATGGACCAGGACGGCAGCGAGCATCTTTCTAAGACGTTTAGCGTTGGCAGCGATGATTTGGTTATCGAGCGCGATATCACGTTCTATTCGCTGTGCGAGCATCACATGCTGCCGTTTTACGGTAAAGCGGCGATTGGCTATATTCCCAACGGCCGCGTGGCCGGTCTCTCGAAGCTGGCCCGCACGGTTGAGACCTTCGCCCGTCGACTTCAGCTGCAAGAGCAGTTGTGCGCGCAGGTGGCGGACGCCATGATGGAGTTCTTGGCTCCGCAGGGCGTGATCGTGTTGATGGAGGCCGAGCACATGTGCATGACCATGCGCGGCGTGCAGAAGCCCGGGACCAAGACGGTGACGCTGGCGCGCCGCGGCGTCTTTGAGGACGATCCGGCTCTGGAGCAGCGCTTTTTCAACATGCTGGACCGCGGGTAATGGCGACCGACCGTTCGCGGGCCATGCCGCGGGTCGATGCCGTTTGGAACCATCCGGTATATCAAGAGCGATATCGCGCCTTGCAACGCGCCGAGCGCGACAGGGCGTTTTGCGGCCATGACCTGCAGCACTTCTTGGATGTTGCGCGCATCGCCTGGACCGTCTTGCTGGAGTGTGGCGTTGCGGCGCCGTATGCCGACGCGCTTCCGGAAGACGATGCGGCGGATGGTGACGCGATGGTAGTCGATGCGGCGGCCGACGCGCATTGCCCAAAGGTTGCGCGCGACGTGGTGTATGCCGCGGCCTTGCTGCACGATATGGGGCGGGCCGATGAATATGAGACCGGTGAGCCGCATGATATTGCGGGCCCGCGGATTGCGGCCGAGATTTTGGGTACGGTAGAGCAGGACAAGAGATTCTCGTCTGGCGAATGCGAGCAGATTCTCGCGGCGATCGCTCATCACAGAACGAGCGCCGGCTGCACTTGTGGCGCGTCTGCCGATGGCGTGTCCGGCGCTGGTGCGCTGGCAGATGCTTTGCGCTATGCCGACAAGGCCGCGCGCGCCTGCTATGCGTGCCCGGGCCGCGAGCTTTGCAATTGGCCGGACGGGAAGAAGAATCTCACGATTGCGTGGTAGGGAAGCGATTGCTATGAGTGAGAAGAAACTGACCGAGAGCATCGAGGACGACTGCGGCGTGCTTGCGCGCCGGGACGGTTCCGGCCTGCCCGCGCGACGCGGCGCCCTGGCGCACGTGAGCGCGGAGCAGATCGCGCTGGCGGACAAGATCTTTATCGACGGGCTGGAGGTGTTTGCCAACCACGGCGTGTACGAGGAAGAGAACAAGCTGGGTCAGAAGTTCGTGATCTCCGCGACGCTGTATTGCGACACGCGCCGCGCGGGGCAGACCGATGATTTGGATGCGTCGATTGATTACGGCGCGGTGTGCCACGATATCGACGGCTTTCTGCGCGACCACACGTTTAAGCTGGTAGAGCGTATGGCGGAGTCGCTGGCCGAGCATTTGCTGGACGGCTATCCACAGCTTTTGGGCGTGCGTTTGCGCATCGAGAAGCCCTGGGCCCCGGTGGGCCTGCCGTTGCGCTCGGTGGGCGTGGAGATCGAGCGCCTGCGCTAGGCGGGCGCGTGCTTAAGTTGCGCGGCGAGCTCGCGGTTTCGCGGGCAGTAGACGTCGAGCAGCATGTGGAAGCGCGCGTTATGGCTGGGCTCCATAAGGTGGACCAGCTCGTGCGCGACAACAAAGGATAAACATTCGATTGGATAGGCGGCGAGCTGCGAGTTGATGCGGATCGCCGCCGTTTTTGGCGTGCAAGATCCCCAGCGCGTCTTCATGGTGCGCACCTGCCATCGGCTGGCGGCAACGCCCATGACGGATTCCAAGGGCCGGGCCACCTGCGGCAGCTCGCGTGCGACTTCTTGTTTGTATAGGATGTCTACTAGGCGCTGCAGCCGGTCGACGTCGATGCCGGCGCCGGTGGCGTCACTGTCCGTGCCATCGAAGACTTCTGGTAGAAGGCCGTGTTTTTGCAGGGTGCTGTATGCATCCACCTCTTCGCCCCATAGAAGCATGCGCGGCTTTGTTGCGGCGTCTGCGCTGCCCGCGGGCGCTGCCGCGGGATGGATGATGCCGCGGCTGCCGCGAGCCGCCTCGATGCGCTCGAGCCGCTGTGCTATCCAGGGCGCCTTGCGGTCAAGGAAATCCTGCGCCCGGGCGATGCTGGTCCGCATGGGTATGCTCATGGTTACCGTGCCGTCTGCGTGGACGCGCAGGTTGAGGTTCTTCACGCGCTTGCGCGTTACGGCTGCCTGAATGCTGCGGCTGCCGCATGTCGTTGTGATGACTGCGGTGTGCGCAGCGTGTCCCGGGGCGCTTGAGGGCATGGATCCTTCCTTTCTTTCCCGGGACTTTCCTGGGATCGGGCTTCTTTTGGCTGGGTTCTTCTTACCCAGCTGGGCCAGCAGTAGACTGTAGCGTTTTTTGGCGCACAGATGTCGAAAATCGATGCTTTCTAGACGGCGATTCTCCGCTGCGGTGCGACCGTGATGCGCAGTTGCGACGGATAATTGCATCGATTTTGAAAAAGTCGAAGTAGGCCTGCCTTCTTGGCAAGAAAAGGTGTTGGTAGAAAAAAGTGCGTGTCCGGGGTGTACATAGGCAAATTCGAAATCCGTGCAATTATCCTTCATAACTGCACGGTGATCCGGCTGGGCACTGCAGAAAGTAGCGCAAAAGACAACGACAAAGGCAGCGACAAGGGCGGCGATAACCATGCTCGAAGGCGAGCTGTTCATATCATCGGTCCAAGTGCTGTGGGAGCACGTCCACGGCGACCCCTATCTGCGCCAGATCCCGGCGCTGGCGAGCCTGGGTACGTGCCCGCTGCAGTTCACGTCCAACGTGACGTTTCTGGTGGGGGAGAACGGGTCGGGTAAGTCGACGCTCATCGAGGCCATGGCGGTCGCATACGGCCTCAACCCGGAGGGCGGCACGCGCAACTACACCTTCTCCACGCGCGATTCGCACTCCGCGCTCTACGAGGGCGTCTTCATGCGCCGCGGCCGGTTGCAGCCGTGGACCACGTTCTTCCTGCGGGCGGAGAGCTTCTACAACGTGGCGACCGAGGCGGAGGCGTGCAGCCTGTTCCCGGGGATGTCCGGCGTGAAATACCGCAACCCCGCGACGGGGCGCAGGGCGTATCTGCATGAGATGAGCCACGGCGAGGCGTTCTTGGGCTTTATCCAGGATTCTTCTAAGGAAAACGGCTTGTATTTCTTGGACGAGCTAGAGGCGGCGCTTTCGCCCTCGCGTCAGCTCACCTTGCTCTACGAGATGGATCAGCTCGCACGGCACGGCAGCCAGCTGATAGTTGCGACTCATTCGCCCATCCTGCTGGGACTTTCCAGCGCGCAGATCGTTTCCTTCGATGGGGGAGAGCTGCGCCGCGTGGCGTACGAGGAGACCGAGAGCTACCAGATAACAGAGCTCTTTATCAATAATCGTGAGCGCATCTTGCATGAGTTGCTGGATAGTCGGGTATAGTGGAGCGGTGTTGCCGGCGAGTTGCCGGCAAGTGTTTTCGACTGAAAGAGGATTTCCATGTCCAATGAAGGCAAGAAGGTCCGCGCGCACTACCGCGGTACGCTGGATGACGGCACCCAGTTCGACTGCTCCTACGACCGCGGCGAGCCCATCGAGTTTGTTGCCGGCGCCGGCCAGATGATCAAGGGCTTCGACGCCGCCGTGCTCGATATGGCCGTGGGCGAGAAGAAGACCGTTCACATTCCCGCTGCCGAGGCCTATGGCGAGCGCAGCGAGGACATGATCCTCTTCTTCCCGGCAGACCAGGTGCCCGATTTCGAGAAGATCGAGGTCGGCATGAAGCTGTTCCTGCAGGGACCGGGCGGCATGCCCGTACCCGTTTCCGTATGCGAGGTCACGCCCGAGGGCGTCAAGCTCGATGCCAACCACGAGCTGGCGGGCAAGGACCTCAACTTCGATATCGAGCTGGTCGAGGTTCTGGACTAGGGTTATTGTCGTGAGGGTTTGCCCCCGGGTAGGCTTGTCCTGGCTTTGCAAATCTGACAATTTGATTAACCTTGTCTAACTGACTTGCGCTTCGTCTCGTTTTCGCTAGTGTAAGCTATGACTAACTAGCGAATAGCGCGATGGAGCGCATTTTTGTAACGTACGGAAAGCAGGGAGGGCTATGGCACTGAGGGAATCTGGCGAGGACTATCTGGAGGCGATCCTCATGCTGCACCGCGCGCACGGCGTGGTGAGGTCTGTGGATGTCGCCGATCAACTGGGTGTCACCAAAGCGAGCGTTTCCAAGGCCATGTCGATGCTGGAGGAGCGCGGCTATGTCGAGATGGCGAAGCGCGATGTCCGTCTAACGGAAAAAGGCCTTGCACGCGCAGAGCACGTGCTGGAGCAGCACCTGTTCTTCCGCGATCTGCTGTCGGCCGCTGGCGTCGATCCGCACGTGGCGGCGGAGGAGGCATGCCATATGGAGCACTGCCTTTCCGATGACTCTTTCAATAAGCTGAGGGCCTATATCGAGCACGTCGAGCGCTAGGCCCTGGTCGCACGTCGTCTGTTGCCGGGTGCCGCCCCGTTGCGTCTCGTCGGCGTGTAAGCTGTTTGTCAGCATATGTGGAATAACTAGCTTTTCGTCCGCTAAACACCTATCATTATCAGTTCTTTTGAACTGTGCGGCTTGGTATGCGAAAACGCGCGCGAGGCCGCCCGCACGCTCCCAAGGTAGCTGTGCGACAAGGTGCTCGGAGGCGAGGGCTTGAAAGGTAAGACTGGCGGGCGCGCTTTGGCGGCGTCGCGATTCATCATGGGCTTTGGCCTGGTCAGCATGTTGATGGATGTGGTGTACGAGGGCGCCTTGAGCGTGCAGGGCCCCTTGCTCGCGTCGTTGGGCGCCACGGCGGCGACGGTTGGCCTTATCTCCGGTTTGGGCGAGGCGACATCGCTTATGGGCCGCCTGGTGACCGGGCCTTTGGCCGATCGCGCGGGCCGCTACTGGTTGTTCGCGATTGCGGGGTATGCCATCACGGCGCTTGCGGTGCCGGCCATGGGGCTTGCGGGCAGCGTGGCGGCCGTGGGGGCGCTGGTTGTGCTCGAGCGCATGGGCAAGGCGGTTCGCACGCCTTCGCGCGATGCCATGATCTCGCATGCGTCGGCGGCGGTGGGCCGTGGCAAGGGCTTTGCACTGCATGAACTCATGGATCAGATAGGCGCCACGCTGGGCCCCCTGATTGTTTCCTCCATCCTGGTGGCGACGGGCGGCGCCTACGCCAAAGCCCTGGGCGTCATGCTGCTGCCGGGTGCCGCGGCGATAGCGGTGCTGCTGTTCTTGCGCAAACAGAACCCCGATCCCGCTCGTTTTGAGCGTGCGGACGAGGATATCGTGCACGGCGATGCCGCGGTTGCTGCGGACGCGGCCCCCGCTTCCCGGCATGCGGCATCTATAGGTGCGGCCGCGCGCGAGCTGCCTGCAAGTTTTTGGGCATACTCGCTCTTCTGCGGCTTTGCGCTGGTGGGCGTGGCGACGTTCGCCGTGCTTTCTTTCCACATGGTGTCTGCGCATGTGGTAGAGGAGTCTTTTATTCCGGTGGTGTACGCGATAGCCATGCTCATCGATGGCGCGGCGGCCATGTTCACGGGCGCGCTGTATGACAAGATCGGCCCCAAGACCCTGTTGTCGCTTCCCTTGCTGAGCGCTCTGATACCGCTGTTCGCCTACAGCGACCGGGCGGTGCCGGTAAATGATCGGCGTGCTTATTTGGGGCGTCACCACGGGTATACAGGAATCGACTATGCGCGCCTACGTGGCCGATCTTTTGCCCAGCTGCCAGCGCGCCACCGGTTATGGATGCTTCGCGCTGGTGGTGGGTGTCGGTACCATGTTGGGCGGAGCGATCGCAGGCTGGTTGTACGGTATGGCTGGTGCAACGGCGATAATTCCGTTCACGTTGGCAATCGAGGCGCTTGCGACCGTCATGTACGTCAGGATACTCAAGAAGCGCTAGGCTCACGTCGCCGTTCGCAACAACAAGGAGGCTTTCTGCATGCTGTGCACCGAGGTTTTGGGAAACATCAACGACCCGTCGAGCGTCATCGCGCTGCAACGCAGGCTGGGAGCGCCCTTTGAGGTTGATTACGTGGACCTGGAGTGGGATCAGGTGCACGCGCGCCGCCTCGTGGTGAAGAGCGGCGCCGGTCGCGTGGTGGAGATTCGCCTGGGCGAGCGGGTGGAGGAGATCGGTCTCAAAGACGGCGACGTGCTGGGGTGCGATGTCGCCCCTGACACGTTGGCGGCCCCCGCGTCTTCGGTCGAGCCACGCGCCGCCGCAGCACCCGCGCCCGCATCGGGAGCCAAGCCCGTGGTGGTCGCGGTGCAGTTGCGCTCCGCCCGCGTGGTGCGAATTCGCTTCACCTCGTCCGAACCGGTTGACCTCGCGCTTGTAGCCCGCGTTGGCTGGGAGGTTGGCAACATGCACGTCCCGCTATTTCGCGGCGAGGCTGGCGAGCTGATGGCTCCGCACAGCGATGCCCTGCAGCGCCTGCTCGCAAGCATTCCCGGCATCCAGACCACTGTGGGGCGGGCGTCGCTCGACCCTGCCGCGCGCCTTTCCGGCACCGGTATCTCCACGGTGGTGCGCCTTTCGCCCGCGCTCAAGGTGGTCGTGCGCAAGAAGACCTCGTCCAGCTAGGCGAAGAAGGGGCGCCGCGGCTCTTGTATCGCAGGCTTTGATCTAATGCAACGCAATAAGCCCCCTTTGCATCTGCGAACGCGAAATGCAAGGGGGGCTTTGTCGAGGCTTGTGGGCCGGGCGTGCGCCTGGATGATCGCCTAGAGCTCCTTGACGTTCATGGCGCGCATGGCGTTGATGATCGCGATGACCGTCACGCCCACGTCGCCAAAGACGGCCAGCCACATGTTGGCGATACCGAAGGCGGCGAGCACCAGGATGATGACTTTGACGCCGATGGCGAAGATGATGTTCTGCCACACGATCGCCATGGTTTTGCGGGCGACGCGGATCGCGCGGGCGATGTTTGAGGGCTTGTCGTCCATAAGAACGATGTCGGCGGCCTCGATGGCGGCGTCCGAGCCCATAGCGCCCATGGCGATGCCCACGTCGGCGCGCGTGAGAACGGGGGCATCGTTGATGCCGTCGCCAACAAAAGCGAGGTTGTCGCGCACGCCGTCCATGATCTGCTCGACGCGCTCGACCTTATCGCCGGGGAGCAGCTGCGCATGGTACTCGTCCAGGCCAAGCTGCTTGGCGACTGCGGCCGCGACGTCCTCGCGGTCGCCGGTGAGCATGATGCAGCGCTCGACACCGGCGGCGTGCAGGTCGCGGATGGCCTGCTTGGCATCGTCTTTTACCACGTCTGCGATCACGATATGGCCGATGTAGCGGCCGTCCACGGATACGTGCAGGATGGTGCCCGTGAGCTCGCAATCATGCCAGCTTGATCCGTGCGCCGCCATGAGTTTGTCGTTGCCCACCATGACCACGTGCTCGTCCACCTGGGCGGAGACGCCGTGGCCGGATTCCTCGGTGACCTTGTCCACGCGCGCCTGGTCGATCTTGCCGCTATAGGCGGCCTTTACGGAGACGGCGATGGGATGGTCTGAGAACGCTTCTGCGTGAGCGGCGAGGTCGAGCAGGTAGTCGGGGTCGATGGACTCTTCGGGGTGGATCGCCACCACGTTGAAGGTGCCGGAGGTAAGGGTGCCGGTCTTGTCGAATACCACGGTGTCGACGCGGGAGAGCGCCTCCAGGTAGTTGGAGCCCTTGACCAGGATGCCTAAGCGGCTGGCACCGCCGATGCCGCCGAAGAAGGAGAGCGGCACGCTGATGACCAGGGCGCACGGGCAGCTGACTACCAGGAAGGTGAGGCCGCGCAAGATCCAGTCCGCCCAGGCGCCCATGCCCAGAAGCGGCGGGATGACGGCGATGGCCAGCGCGGCGAAGGTGACGGCGGGCGTGTAGACGCGTGCGAAGCGCGTGATGAAGTTCTCGGTCTTGGCCTTTTTCTCGCTCGCGTTCTCGACCAGCTCGAGGATGCGGCTCACGGTCGATGCGCCGAAGAGCTTGGTGGTGCGCACGCGCAGAAGGCCGGTCATGTTGATGCAGCCGGAGATTACCTCTGCGCCCGCCTCCACGTGACGGGGCATGGACTCGCCGGTGAGTGCGGCGGTGTCCAGCTGCGAGGAGCCCTCCACCACCACGCCGTCGATGGGCACGCGCTCGCCGGGTTTGACCACGATGACGCTCCCTACGGCGACCTCGTCCGGATCGACCTGCTCAAGCGCGCCGTCGCGCTCGATGTTGGCGTAGTCCGGCGCGATGTCCATCATGGCGGCGATGGACTTGCGGCTCTTGCCCACGGCGTAGCTCTGGAACAGCTCGCCTACCTGGTAGAAGAGCATGACCGCGGCACCTTCGGCCATGTGCGGCTCGGTGTCCGGGAAGAGGATCATCGCGAACGCGCCCACGGTGGCGATGGCCATGAGGAAGCTTTCGTCAAAGGCTTCGCCGCGGCGGATGTTGCGCCACGCCTTGGCGAGCACGTCGTGTCCGGCGATAAGGTAGGGGATAAGGTATAGGACAAAGCTCGCGTACAGCGCGCCGGACTCGCCGAACGCCAGCGCCAGCAGCCCCAGATGGTCCGCGACCATGATGGCGAAGAAGATGGCGAGCGCGATCAGGATGCGCTTGAGCCATTTCTTTTGCTTCTTGTTCATTGTTTCTCCCGTGGCGATGCCGCCAGAATGTCTAAGGGCTTACAGGGAAGGCGACGGTCATCCGTCGCTGCGTTGTGGTCCGCAGATGTCTAGCGCAGGATCTCGCAGTCGGGCTCGATGTCGGCGGTGAGCTTGACCACGGCGTCAAGTACCTGGTCAAAGGAGGCATCGTCCGCCTCGAGGGTGAGCTTTTGGGTGAGGAAATTTACCTTGGCATCGATCACGCCGTCGAGCTTCTTGATAGCGTCCTCGAGCTTGCCGGCGCAGACGGCGCAATCGATCTCATCGAGCTTGAAAGACTTACGCATGGCTGGTTTCCTTTCTAATGCGTCGCGCCCGCGGGCGCGTTTTTACGGCGTTGGTTTACTCGCAGATATGGGTGAGGCCCTGGTCCAAGATGGTGAGCACGTGGTCGTCTGCCAGGGAGTAATGGATGTTTCTCCCGTCGCGGCGGAACTTGACTAGGTGGGATTGCTTCAAGATGCGCAGCTGGTGCGAGACAGCCGACTGCGACGTGCCGATGGCCTCGGCAAGGTCGTTGACGCTGAGCTCGTCGGACATCAACGCGTACAGGATCTTGATGCGTGTGGTGTCGCTGAACACCTTAAAGAGGTCTGCGAGGTCGTACAACAGCTCATCTTCCGGCATGCCATCGCTTTCGCAGGCCGAGTGCGTCGGTTGGGACGCGGCGTTCTCCTCGGCCATATTCTCCTCCTTTCATATGAACACATGCTCATATATCGAATTATTTATGATTATATGAACGTATGCTCATATGTCAAGCCTGTATAGGAGGAAGTATGCGAACGGCATGCCCTTTGAAATAAATTAATAACAAACATTAATTATGATGTTCTATTCGTTGAATAGAGGAGGATAAAAGCCATCCGGTTCACTCTCTTCCAACGGTAAAGGAGGCGCCCGCAATGAAAAAAGCGTTGATCCATGAGACATCCGATGCGCGCGAGCTGTCTATGCTGCTCATGGCGTGGGCGCCGGCGGTCGCGGGTCGCTTTTTCAGCGAGGTCGCTTCCACTAAGCGCCCCTTCGGCTCCGTCGCCGCGCACCGGGTCAAGCGTATCGGAGCGATCGCCGTGCTAGCATCCATCGCACCCTCGCTGGTGGTGTGGGCGGTAATCGAGGTCCTGCTGGCGACCATGGGCTACGCGGGGACGCTTTCCATATATCCGGATTTCCAGCCGTGGCTTTGCGTTATGGGATTTTTCCTGTTGGTGTTCGCCCGCATTCTGGAATACGGCGCTATCTTGCAGCAACAAGATGACGAGTTGCTGTAGGGCGGTGGCATTGTGATTGTGCTGAGGCTCGACCGCATGCTGGCGCAGCGAAAGGTCAACGGCAAGGACCTGGCGGAGCGCATCGGAATATCGCCGGTAAATTTATCGCGCATCAAAACGGGTAAGATCAGCGCCGTGCGCTTCTCGACGCTGGATGCTATATGCCGGGCTCTCGACTGTCAGCCGGGCGACCTGCTGGAATATATTCCAGACGATGAGGTGGACGACCGCATGGGTCTGGCCTAGACGGTGTACGTTGCGGTAATCCGCGGTTTTCTCAGCTTGGGGCCGCGCGGCGGGGAGCAGACGTTTCTCCGCACGCGCCCGTCCTCCGCTCGTGGCCCTCAGCTGCCATCGGGAATGGGGACGGTTCTTCAAAAGGTGTTATGGAACCTGGCGGCTGGCCCGCGGTGCCTTAAAAGCAGGGCGTCGCGGGCCATCATCGGGCCTTCTGTCTATACGCTAACCATCAACAAGCCCTTTGCTTGGTTCCAGGTTGCGCTAAGCGGAGCGCTCTACAGCGGCTTTACCGCATGCGTTGCCCAAAACGTGGGGATGTTCATCTCATACAGGCGCCCCTCGCCATAGGTATCCTCGTAGCAGTCGACCAGCTGGAACCCGGCCTGCAGCTGGCCGCGAATCTGGTCTTCCAGCGTGTGCGAGAACTGGATTCCGTCCTCAACCGGGTCAAGCGCTGCCATGTGCTCGGGATTAACCAGCGGATTGAACGGCAGACTGTAGATTGCTCGCTCTTCCTCGGGGTAGTCGAACACGTAGCCAAAGCCGTTGTCCAGCCCCGCAAGCAGCCTGCCGCCGGGTTTCAAAATACGGTTGCATTCGAGCCAAAGCGGCTTGACTTCTTCAATGTAGCAATTGGAGACCGGGTGAAAGATCATATCGAAGCTCGCGTCTTCAAAGGGCAGGGGCTTGGACATGTCGGCGCGAACAATTTCGATCTCATAACCCTCGCGCTGGGCGACCATGCGCTCAGATTCAAGCTGGCTGGGGGTGTAGTCTAGCACGGTGCACACGGCGCCAAGGGCGGCGAAGATGGGCATCTGCTGCGCGCCGCCGCAGGCGAGTCCAAGCACGCGCAGGCCCGTCATGTCTGCCGGATACCAGTCGTGCGGAACCGGCTTGGTCGGCGTGAGCAGCATTTCCCAGTCGCCTTGGCATGCGCGCAGATAGTCCTCATGGGTTATGGGCGTGCCCCATTCCCAGCCGTCTGCATTCCAGCCGTCGATTGCTCGAGCATTGGCATCTGCGTAGTTGTCTCGTGTTATGGCGTCTGTCATGGGCGGCCTTCCTATTTGTCCTCTTCAAACTCGATCGTAATAATGCCGTTGTCGCTCAGCGCGCGCACAATGCGGGTGGCGCCCAGGTTGCTCGCGGGTGCCGTGACCGTGCCGTTGGCGGACGCCGCGTCGATAACGTATGCGCTGGACGACCCCACATATCCTAGCGTGATCATGCCGTTGTTGGACGTGTACTCGCCATCCGCCACATCGAGCTCGCGCCCGGTGATGGTGCCGTTGTCCGCTGCGACAACCAGTTTCGCGCAAGCCAGATGCGCCAGCGCTATGGTGCCGTTGTCCGCGCGGACACTGGCCTGATTAAACGTGCTCTCCTTTACGGTCACCTTGCCGTTCTCGCTGGTTACGCTGGCGTCTTTGGACGAGCAGCCAATAACGCCCACCTCTCCGTTGTCGCTTTGCGCGCGGAGCGTGTCCGCGGCAACGTTGTTGAGCATGACCACGCCATCATTAGAGGTGGCGTCGAGCGTCTTGGCGCTCACGTCGCTCGCCCACACCTCGCCGCTTGATGACACAAGCGTGCAGGACGAGATTCCCTCAAGATCCGTCGCCGTGGTGCTGGCGAAGTCGTTGCTCACGCTGATATCGCCCGTAAAGCTCTTGGGCACGCGCACCACCGTGGTGTCATCCTGCCCCTTGTCCATCAGGTTGATCTCAATGGATCCAATCGATTCGGTCTCTTTAAAAGAAAGCGTCAGTACGCCGTTCTCATCCTTCACGTCGGCGGTGCGGTTGGCGTTTGTCCAATACACCAGCTCGATGGCATCGCCGTCCGCGGGCACAAGCTTCACGTCGCCAAATTCGCTCTCAACGCGGATCGCCTTGTGAGGTGCCGTCGACTCCGCTTCAAGCGTTTTGGTCTGTCTATCGAACTTGTTAACGTGGGTGGAAAGCTTCGCAAAGTCGAATCCGGCTGCGGCCCAAGCGCCGCCGGCGAGCACCGCTCCTCCCGCAATGAGCGCGACGGACACTATGAGCAGGGTCTTCTTAACGTTACGCATCAAGGGCACCTTCTTTCGAAGCGGGGGAAGCGCTGGACGAGTTTCCCAAGAGATCGCCGGACGTATTTGCGGGCGCATCCGCATCCACAGGTGCGGGCACGGGATCAGCCTTAACAAACAGCCCCCGCACCCAGCGCGCGAAGTCGCGGGTGAGAAGCGCCAGCTGCTTGCTTACGCCCATCACGCCAAACGTTGCCAGAAGGCCCGCTCCGCACGCCATAAGGCAGAGCCCCAAGGCAAAGAAGCTCGAGAGCGCAAACCCGCGTGCAAGGATGTTGGCGAAGACAAACAGCCCTAAAGGCCCCATGCCAATAAGGATGACAACCAGCATCCACATGGCGGCGATAATCAGCCAAATAGCCAGGTAGATACATAGCGCGGCCAACGCCAGCGCGCCTGCAACCGGTACCCAGACAGGGGAGAACAGGGCTAGCAGCACAATATTGAGCGCGCGGCTGCCGGTGTTCGCCTTGGCGATCGCACGGGGAATGGGCGGGATCTCGCTTGCGATCTGCCGCGCTATCTCGTCCACATCGCCCAGGCTTGCAACTGCATCATCTTCCGACATGCCGTCCTCGACGCGGTCGCTGATCGCCTCGTCGTAAAACGCGATGGCCTGCTGCACCTCCGCATGCGGAAGCTTGGCGAGCGCTCGTTCCAGCGCAGCGAGAAAAGCCTGCTTGGTCATTGCGATGCACCTCGTTTCACAAAGTCATAGATTGAAAGGATGTCGGCCTGCTCGGCCAAAAACTCTTCGATGCGCCTCGCACCCTCTTTAGTTAGGCGGTAGTACTTGCGCAGGCGCCCGTTGTGTTCTACGGAGTACGCGGTTAGGCAGTCGGCCTTCTCCAGGCGCTTGAGCAGCGGGTAGAGCGTGGATTCCGTCAGCCCCAGCACGTCGGGCACGTCTTTCACTATCTGGTAGCCGTAGCTGTCGCCGCCGCGCAACGACGCCAGCACGCAGATCTCTAGGAAGCCTCGCTTCATCTGTGCGTCCATGATACCTCCCTTCGACTCATACTATATGACGCATAGTATAAGGCGTCAACGGGGTTAAGAATTTCTTTAGACGAGGATGGGGAGGAGTATCATTGCAGGTGGGTTTTCGCTTGGTCTTATTGCTGGACAAAGACCGGTAACGCCCTGCGTTGCATGGAGGTGCCATGGCTACAACAGCTACTTTGCATTTTGACGAGACTGACGTGCGGGCCGCTGCGGACCTTTTACAGGCCATGGGGTTTACGCTCGATGAGTATCTCCATATGGCGGTAAGGCAGCTCATTATCCAGCGGCGCGTTCCGTTTGAAGTGCTTCCCGCGGAAGATCGCCCTGTTGAGGAGACCCGCCGCGCGCTGATCGCGGCAGAGGCGAAAGAGCTTGGCATTATCGAAGATGATGCGCGCTCTTTCAAAACGGCGGAAGAGGTCATGGCGTGGCTCGATGATGACCGGAGCTAACGCTGCAGATCCGTCGCGCTATGAACCGTCGGGCAAGAACGAGGCTCTGACCTAGGAAAAGCGCAAACAGCAGAAGGACGCCGCAAGGACGCCCTTCTGCCTTCTATTAAATGCTGCTAGCAGATGCTGGCATGCTAAGCAGCCGCTACTGAACGGGGACCGTCAGGTCGCCCACGGTGATGCTGGCGATATCCCCCATGTCATGGATCTGGTCGAAGAACCAGGTCTTCTGCACCATGGTCTTGCCGTCCTGCTGCCAAGAGGTGTAGCCGCTGCCAAGCTCTTGCGTGGCGCCATCGGCAAAGGTGACGGTGAAGTCGCCATGGCCTACGCGTTTTTCGGCACCTGTTTCAAGGCCGGTGGGTCCGGAGGGTCCGTCCACGGCATCAACCGTATAGGTGATGGTGGCGCCAAGCGGGGAGACGGCGAGTTCATCCACGACGGCGCTGTTGCCGCTGATGGTGAACGTCTGGCCCGCAGGCAGGTCGACGGAGAGGTCCTCGTAGTCGATCTTGAAGGACATGTTCCAGTCGCCGGTAGCGATTGCCTGCGAAGGCAGGTTGCGCCCATCTTCTCCAACGCGGGTAAAGCCAATTTCGGTAGCGTTGAAGTGCAGCGTCTCGCCAACGAGGGAGACGCCGGACCCTCCGAAGCTCATCATCTCAACAAGCTGAATGGCGTTGTCCGTGGGGTCCGCATCAAAGGTGTAGCTTGTGCCCCCGATTCCCTTTGCGCCAAGGCGCAGCGCGGTTAGCGCGTTGATGCTTCCACCACCATCGAGGACGAGGTTATAGGTGCCGTTCTGGTTCATGGTGAGCTCGTCGAACGCCGTTCCGTCGTCCTTCTCGATGGTGTAGACCACCGCGTAGGCGTTGCGCATGCCTATGATGGCGTCGGCCGTGATGGTGATGCCGTTGCTTGTGCAGCTGGCGCCTATGGGCCGTCCAATCTGGTCGATAAGCTCGGTCTGCGCTGGGCCGGCGCCAAAGACGGCGGCGAGCGAGTCTGCCGCGCGGGCGAGCGTGCCCGTTGCGTAGGCGGTACCTCCGCCAATCGCCAGCACGGCGGCTATACCTATGGCGGCGGCGATCCTGTGCGGGCTGCGGCGATGTGCGCGCTGCGACCTGGCGGTGCGGCTGCTGCCGCGGCGTTCGTCGCTGCGCGCACTCGCCGTCGCCGACTGCGTTCCGTGCAGTTCCAGCACCTTGTTCGTTCTCGCGGCGGCTTTAAGCCGCTGCGCCATGCGGGCCTTCTGCTCATCGGAGAAGCAGAGCTGGTCCAGCTCGGTACGATACGTATCGCTATCAAAGGTTGTCATGGTCGGCTCCCTTCAAAACGGGGCGTAGCATGGCGCGTCCGCGGCTCAGTCGGGTCGCTATGGCGGATTCGCTCGCACCTACCAGCTCCGCGATCTGCTTGATCGAGTACCCCTCGTAATAGTGCAGGTAGATCGCCTCGCGATAATTCGCAGGCAGGTTCATGACGCTTTGCAGCACGCTCTGCGAACGTGTCGCCAGCTGCGCTTCGGTCGCATATGGCGCGCTTGCGGGCTCGGGCGCATCATCAAGTGCGATAGTGGCCCGCGCTCCGCGGCTCTTCAGCAGGTCTTTGCATGCGTTTGCCGCCACGCGGATGATCCATGCGCGCTCGTGGTCTGCCGAGAAAAATCGCTGCGGGCGCTGCAGAACCTTGAGCAGAACGTCCTGGCATATATCTTCTGCGTCCTGCGTGCTGCGCAGGTATGTGTAGCACACGCGCAAGATGGTGTCCGCATAGGTGTCCACCAGCCGCTCGGGTTCGGTCGCGTAGGTGCGGTTGGGGCATGCGGCCTTCTCGCATTGTTGCTTCGCCATGATCTCACCTCGCTTCGGTCGTCGTTGTTTTTTTGGACGAGGGACCGGTTTCGATATCTCCCTCTACCAACAATACGATTGGCGTTCCAAAACTTGGCAATCACAGGCAAAAAAAGATGCGCGACGCAATCTCGCCGCGCATCAAGGCTCATCTCAAACGGGTTATTTCAAATCCGTCCGCGCTCCCGTGCCTCTTACCCACACGCGGTCGTAATCGCGCAGCATCATGATGGTGAGCACCACGCCAAGAGAAAGGGGAGCGGTCTTTTGGTCCACCAGCTCAATCCCGTATGCCACGCGGTTCAGCGCGGGCTGCACGTGTACGCGGGCCGTTACGGACCCGTTGCGCGTCACGGCGAAATCATCGCCCATGAGGTTGCCCTCAACGCCCACGCCCTCGCCGTCGATGCGGATCACGTCTCGGTAGCCGGTATCGAAGCGAATCTCGCGGCGCAGCTGCACGCGGTCGAATCCATCCATGCGCACCTGGAACACGGGGTGATGCAGAGCGTGCTTGCGGGCGATGCTGCCCACGCGCCCGCCCTTCTCGTCGATGATGAAATAGAGCGCTCGGCTAAAGAACGATGCCGCGCGCACCAAGCGGTATGCAAGCCCGCACGTGTCGGTGATATCGGCGTTTTCAAACTTGCCATACAACGGGTTTCCCAGCGACCGCAGGCCAAAAAGGCTCAGGTCCTCCTCATTGGATCCGTCGGTCTCGCTTTCGTTTGTGCCGCTGGCGTCAATCACGGAGCTCGCCAGCAGAATGTGGTTCTTGTCGCGAGCGAACGCCTGCGCCATCACCTGGTCGTCGTCCTTCACCATCTGGTCCAGCGTGACGCCAAACAGCGCGCTCATAAGCACAAGACTCTGTATATCCGGCGTTGTGGCACCGCTTTCCCAGTTGCTGATGGTGTTGCGGGACACCCAGATGGCATCGGCAAGGTCTGCCTGCGACATGCCAAGCTGCTTGCGTCCGCGCCTGATCTGCTCGGAGAGAATCATTGTCGCCCCTTTCCGTCGGCGGTGCGATCGCGCTCCCGCGCTTCTCGTCCACACGCCTGCACACCAAAGAACCCTTAAGGGAATCCCGCGAGACCCCTTAAGGGAACTATAGGATCTTCGTGCCTTTAGCGCTGCCAAATATCTTGTGCAACGTCCGCTTGGTGGCGCGCTAACCGTTGTTTACCAGCGTTTTTGGACGAGGACCAGCTAGATGCTAAATCGCGTTAGCAGCGCAGATGCCAGCGCTAGGACCCCGTCCATCCTTATTGCTCAACAGGTATAAAGCGCTTTGCAGCGTAGGGTCCCAGCGCCAGGCCGATGATGGGCCAGATAAGTGGCGTGAAGTTAGACGGTTCAAGGTCGATGGGCAAGGCCGCCATCGCAACAAGTCCAACTACGGCACCGGGAATGCTGACAACGCCCAGAAGGGCGAGAGCTAGGATAACGCCGTCTTTGCGGCTCCAGGTTTCGGGCGTGGGGCGTCCGTCCGCCGGGTGGGCGAAGAGATTCTCCTTGATGGCTTTGTGCGCCTTGTAAATCAAGAAGTACGAGTAGATTCCCGCGATCACGGTCGCCGCCATAAGCGCCTGGAGCATGCCAAATTCCCGTGCAAGCTCCGCCGAAGTTTCGATGTCGTCGAACGTCGCCATGCAGAGGGCGGCGGCTGCAACGATCAAGACGGTGCCTATGACGAGGGGGATGATGAATGCTCGCCTTAACGCACGGCGCGACGCCTGGTCCAATGCCGTCCAGTACCGCTTGATAGCGTCCATGGTCGCCTCCGCATCTCTAGGAGCACTCGGCAATTGCTGCCGGTTAGCGTACTTATTCCCATCGAGCCGTGGAAAAAAGAGCGTCTGCCAATGGTTGGATTCGTTTGGCGAGCGGCTCGCTAGGGATTGCATTGCGCGCATGGTTCGTAGCCCCGGGTCATGACCTCGCTTCTGGTCATGGTGACTTCTTGTTTGTTGCGCGCCTTCATGCGGCTAACGGATCTGCACCCGGGCAGGTGGAACTTGCGCGTATTGGTGTTGAGCACGTAGGTGCGCGCCTGCTCGTCGTTGCTCTGAGCAGCGGCGCCGGCGGGCTCCGTGCTCGCTCCAGCATCCTGCTCGCGCCAGCTGTCGCCCGTGGCGTAGTCGATGCCAACGCCGGGCTGCACGTTATAGCAAAACACGTTGAAGCTCACGGACGCACCGTCATCGTCAAGCGAGAGCGCCTCCATGTGCACGCCGCGCGCAACAAGCTCATCGTCCGCAAACACGGGCTCAACGCGCAGCAGCACGCGTCCGCCGGCGGCCACGCAGTTATCGATCCAGTTCTCGAAGGGCAGCATGCCCTGGGTGTTCATGTAGCGCGTGCCGGTGATGAGGTTGAGCTCGTTGGCGCCCTCGCCGGTGAGTTGGTAGCCAATGAGATGGCAGCGATTGTAGAGGTATCTGCCATCGACCAGGTCGTCATAGCGTACGGTGTGCCAGCCGGAGGGCTTGATCATACCGATGCTGCCGCGCGGTTCGGTGGGCTGCGTGTCAGGGCTTACCACCGCCATGGCGGCGCCGCAGCGACCGAGGTTGTCGAGTGGTGAAAACTCCTCTGCCTCCGCGGGGGAGCTTGCCTGTGCCAGCAGGGCTTCAGCGTCGGCGGCGTTGAGGTTTGGCACGTTATCGTTGATCACGGCGTACGGGCTGCCGGAGTAGGCGGGGACCTGCGAATAATCAAAGCCGCTGCTTGTAGCCGGCGTTTGATAGTCGCTAGGGGTGTTGCTTGCAGCTGCGTTTTCCGCGCCGGTTCCGGCGTGGGCGTTCCCAATCGCGCTCGATCCCGCGACCGCCTGCGCGGCGCTTCCGGTCGCGGCGCCGGCGCTGGAGCAGCCCGTGCTTCCGCCAACGGCAAGTATCAGGGCAAGGATGAGGACGATGAGGATGTGCGGGGTATTGGCCCCGTGGCGCGGAGCCTCCGTGCGGTTCAACATGACGAGCCTTTGGGCTAGGGGATAGCGACGACGCATAATGATAACGCCCCGTCCGGACAAGAAAACCTGTCTGGACGGGGCGCTGCGGAAAGACCCGCTTCATGTAATGGTGTGTTCGCCGAGCGATGTACGCAAAAGTCCTTTTTCGCATTTTCGCTTAGTGACTCTCGTTTGGTGAAATGCAATAGGTGCTAAACATTAAATTCTATATAGTTAATTAAGTAGGAGAGAGTGGCAGAGTATCAAGAGGCGGACAGGGTGGTCTTAATACGCAAGGGCACGGTGATGGTGCGTCATCGCGCCTGCATAGAATCGACGGAGGGTTTACATGCTGTTGTCCGCTGAGTGCGTTTTGACTCGCGACGGTGATTCATGGGTGGCGGAATTCCCGCAATTCGGAGGCGTTGCGACAAGCGGCAAGACTAGGACCGATGCTCTGAAGGCCGCACGCGAGGTGCTCACCTTGGAGGCGGTGGACCTGATGACCGATGGTACCTCCGCACCAAGACAGGCTCATGTGGCAGAGGTTCACGTTGTGAGCGTTGATGTGAGCGATGACGATGCCGAGGCGGCTCGTTGCGTCACCCTTACGGGAGCGGCGGAGCGTATTGGGGTAAGCAGGCCGCGCGTTACCGCTCTTGTGAAGTCTGGCGCGCTTGACGTTAGACTTGTGAACGGAAAGCGCATGGTGACGATCGAGAGCGTGAACCGCCTGTTGGCATCGGACAGAAAACCTGGACGACCCAGGGTTTAGAGCAGTGGTTTGCTTTTTTACGCGCTGGCACCGGCACGCGGCCTACCTGCTTTGGCCTCGTTTTTAAGCCGCGCTTCCACGCTGTCGCGTGTGACATATGAGCTGTGTCCGTCGCGCCATCCAATAAGCTGACCCGTCGAGAGCATCTGCGATACGCGCCCGGGCGTAACACCGAGCATGCGCGCGGCATCGGCAGCGGTTACGCGTTCTACGGTGTCAAGCCCAGCTTGAACTGACACCATTATATTGGTACCGCCTTTGCGCGGTGAGTTGCCAAACGTATGAACCGGGAGCTCCAGTCCCTTCATAAGGCGATAGTTGATCTCACCGCGTAGCCAGTCTGGAACCATTTCGCCAAGGTCCTCCCAGTCCTCGCCCTGTGTGCCGCCATCCATGTCGTATGGTGTTGCAATAAGAAGGCCATTGCTTTCAAAGACCTCGAATTCGTAGGTGTAAAACATCGATACTCCTTTCAATGAGCAGAGCTAGCACAGACCTGCCTGCTTCTTTATTATTTTGAACATCTCGTCCGCTATCTCGCGATGCCTCGCGACTCTTGTCATGCGTCCGTCTGGGTGTACGAACAATTCATGTTTCGAACCGCCCTGTGATATGAACCCGTTATCTTTTAGAAGTCTTACTACGTCCCTTCGTTTCGTCATGACACCCTCCTTGATACCCATAATTATAAATACTATTTAGTATAAAGCGATAATAAATATAAAGAGTATTTAGGAATAAAAACCATATGTTCGTAAGTGAATGCTGGCGGCACCGCTTAACTCGCCATTTTGATGACGCCTTCGATGAATCTACACTCGCTGAATAATTCTATTCAGGTCACGAAAGGCTTCGCGCCCGTCTTTGCACCGTGGATGCCACAGCCCCCATGCACAAAAAAGATCCGCCCAAAGCCGCCAAAGCGGTCATTCGGGCGAATCCTATCAACTTAGTTGTTGGTCTATTCGGTTGTTAGCCCTCTCGGTTGCTGGCCTCTCGTTGTAGGCCACCGGGACGTTCGTCGCCATCCTGCGGGCAGAGGTCTCACTCGGTACGCATGCGTTACTTCAAGAACATGCCCTTGAGATTGAACTCCGCCTGCACGGTGCGCAGCATAAGATCGGTATCGTCCAGGCCCAGGTGCAGCTCGTTCTCGTCTGCGGCAAGGGTGCCGCGGCGGCGCGCCCAGTTCTGCAGGCTCGCGGGAGCGCTCTCGCGCGGCAGGGTGCGCACCTCGCCGTCAACGGAGCGGCAGATGTGGCGCGAGTCGATGACGATGATCTTGCCCGCGCGGCGAGCCTCGGCGTAGCCGGGCAGGTGCAGCATGAACCAGCTGTCCTCGAACGCGGCGTTGTGCGCCATGATGGGATACTTCTTCATCAGCTTCAGCAGCTCTTTTTGCAGCTTGGTATCCAGGCGGAAGGGCGTCTTGTCCTCGAGGTCGCTCCACTGGATGTGGTGGATATCGGTCAGTGGCACGCCGGTCTCGCGGTACAGGTCGGGGATGCCGCAGTAGAAGGCCTGCGGATCGTGCGGGACGGCGTCGCTGGTGAGCTCCATGATCTCCCAGCCCACGTTGATGATGTAGCCGCGCTCCGGCGCGCGCCCGGTGGTCTCGATGTCGATGCCCAGGACGGTGCCCTTGATGGGCTTGCGCACGTAGGCGACTGAGTATGCGTCACGGTCGCCGCGGACCTCGCGCGCGACGGTGCTGGCGGCGCGGCCCTGCATCTTGCCGATGGCGGCGCACAGGTCCGCGTCGGAGAGGTTGCGGGCGAGCAGCGGGCTGGAGAGGTTGCGCAGGCGCGCCTCGCCGATCTGGTCGCAGAGCTCGCGGTTGCGATCTGCCAGGTCCAGGATCACATCAAACTCAAAACCTGGTTCATCGTTTGCGCGCCATTCGTCCACCAGGGCTTTCAGGGCCTCCTCGCCGCGCTGGCGCTCGGATTCCATGGCGTCGTAGTCGCCGTAGATGAACATGGGGATAAACGGCTGGCGGTAGTACTCAAGCGCTTGCTGTGCATTCATATATGTGTGCCTTTCGGGTCGTTGTGATGGGCCGCTATGATAAAACGCTTTGATGGCAGCGAATAGTTGCACAAGGGCAACTCGAACGAGTATACAAGATGGAGCGCGGGGTTACGGCGCCGCAACAAGCAAACGAGCAAAAGCACAATTATTTAGATATTGTCTGTGTATCAAATAATTAACGTCTCTTTACACATTTGCCGGTTGATTTTCGAGGGCAACGAAACACTTTAGCCTAGATGGCGTTTCAGCACTTAAACGAACATGCGAAGGGGGCCGCGAGGCCCCCTA
>OFMJ01000839.1_pt1 | contig 27740 bp, 22 predicted proteins | sample 1541801 | NCBI WGS metagenome assembly OFMJ01 (sample SAMN04209234, study PRJEB22552) | human gut metagenome | biome: gut; material: feces | host: Homo sapiens | place: USA: Oklahoma
TATGGCACGCTGGAAAGCATCCGCATGATAGCGGAAGCCAATCATCAGGAGCTGATATCCGATATCGCATATTCCTTCGGCAACCTGATGCGTTATTCCCTTTCCAGGGAGTATCTGGTCCCGGTGTCCAGGGAAATAGAAATGACGCGGCAGTATGTTTCCATCCAGGAAAAAAGGCTGGTAAACCGTTTCGAAATCAGCTGGGATATCTGCGAACTGGACGACAAATGGCGCTGTCCCAAATTTGCCCTTTTTAATATGGTGGAAAATGTATTTTTCCATAATGTGAGCAAATGCAGAAGCTTTATTCAGGCGGCCGTAATCCTGAAAAAAGACGGGGATGATCTTATCATCACCGTCAAAAATACCGGCCCCGGCATCCCTCCGGAAAGGCTCGCCCATCTTCGCTACCTGCTGGAGCATCCCAGGGAACGGGATACCATGACGAGTGAAAATAACGGCCGCGGTATTTTTAATATCAACGACCGTCTCAGGCTGTTTTACGGCGGGGACTACCGGCTGGACATTGACAGCGAGGAAAATGTCCTTACGGTATGCAGCGTGCGGATCTGTAAACATTATAATGGTTTTTAGGAAAATTCAGGCGCGGCACCTGCGCGCGGACAGGAGCGGAAATGCTGAAGCTATTGCTGGTTGATGATGAATATATTGTTTTAAAAGGTCTGGAAATCGTTCTGCGTGATCAGAAAGAGGTGTCACTTGAAATCAGAACCGCAATCGATGCGGTGGACGCCTATGAAAAGGCGGAGGGCTGGACGCCGGATGTTATTATCGCAGATATTAATATGCCCGAGATTGACGGTCTTACCATGCTGGAACGTCTTTCTGTTACGATTCCTTTATGCAGGTTTATCATCGTCAGCGGATATGAGGAAAATGAATATCTGAAACGTGCGCTGAAGCTTCATGTGGATGATTATCTTCTGAAGCCGGTGGATAAGCTTTATTTAATCCGGCGTCTCAAGCAAATAGACGAGGAAAAACAGGCCCGCATTAAAAATACCCTGATGAAATGCAGGCTGATGCTGTTTCGGGGTCATTTTTTCCATGATTCCGAATTTTCCGTACAGGAAACAGAGGAATTTCTCTATCTTCCTTATTTTTCACTGTTTGTTGCAGGGCTATCCCCTTCCGGGGCCAGGGAAGCTAAGAGCCGCCTGGCCGGCTATTTTGAACAGATATTCGTTTTTTCCCAGAATAACTGGAGTATCTTCCTCCTTAATTATTCCGTGAAGCTGCAGACGGAGGATATCCGGGCGCTCCTGACCCATGTGCTGGACGGCAGCATCTCCGGCATTGCCGATACGAAGCAGAATGGGGAAAAGCAGGCATTTCTTGAACAGATTGCCTTCCATTATCAGAATGCGTTGTGCGATATGCTTTTGTCAATTCTTCCGGTATCCGAGGCTGCGAAGGCGCGCGCTGCCGAAAGAATTGCAGCGCATACCCTCGCCAGTGCCGTCAGGGTCATCACCTTTGAATTAAACGCGGCGGCCTATGTAAATGAAATTTATGCTGCGGCAGAAGCTCCGGAAGATAATTTCCTGATGGTATTTACGGAAACCCTGTCCGCCTATATCATGATTGCCGATATCAATTTACCCGCCGCCTCCATACAGAAGCTTTACCAGACGCATGTAAAAGCGGTTGTCAACGAAAGGACGCTTGCCGCCTTTCTGGAAAAATCCCAGAACCTGGGGAACGATCTCCTCACTCCTGCGGAACAGGAGGCCTATTCCTCCAAAGTGGATGCTGCAAGAGCCTATATTGCCGAACATTATCAGGAGGATATCGCCCTGGAACAGGTTGCTGAATTTGTATCCGTGAATCCCAGCTATCTGAGCTATATTTTCAAAAAAGAGACCGGGATCACCTTTCTTCAGTATCTGACAAACGTGCGTATGCAGAAAGCTTGTCAGCTGATGACTGCGGATCCTGGCCTCTCTTTGGAGGAAATCGCTATAAGATGCGGTTATCATTCCGCCTCTTATTTTCATAAAATATTCCGCGGGAAATTCGGCGTAAGTCCGCGGCAGTGGCTGCAAAATTCGGGGAATTCCCCTCTATTCCTTGATTAATCCTACAAGCATTCTTCCAAGAGAATACATTTTCATTTCTTACCATAGCTGTCATCTTATGCAATTTATAATGATTGAAAAAATTCAATATATGCTTCCACTGCATAACCATTGTTCCTATATTGCGCGCCAATAAAATAGGTATACCTATTTTTGCAAAATAACGCATTGACAAATATCAATATGATGCATATAATAAAAACGAACCCAAAAAGAAGGGAGCGCAGACTATGACGGAAAATGAAAAAAACGCAAGGATTTTCAAAGCTTTTTGCGATGCAAACCGATGGAAAATTTTAGGTCTGCTGCAAAGCGGAGAAAAGTGTGCGTGCAAATTACTGGAAGAACTTAATATCGGACAGCCAACGTTGTCCCATCATATGAAAATATTATGCGATGCAGAAATAGTTGTAGGGCGCAAAGAGGGAAAATGGACGTACTATTCCTTCAATCCGGAAGGGATTGAGCGTGCAAAGGAATTGCTGAATCAAATTACAACGGTAACAGACAGTATCCCGCGTAGCTGCAATGAATGATAAGCCGCCAGGAATAAGGCGGCTTAAATAACAGTCATTACATCGATAGATTGCAATATATATATATAATGGAGGGATTTCTTGCAGATGTTCAAAATTTTCTGGGACTTTTTTCAAAATCAAGTGTTGGGCATGAAATGGCTGAATAAAGTGATAGGCGGCGGATTATCCGCTGCCGGGCTTAACCTTGAAAGCAAAACCGGCGCAAGCATTCAGTTTTTCCTTTATGATACAATTAAAATCACCGTTCTGCTTTGCGTGCTTATTTACTTGATTTCCTATATCCAAAGCTATTTCCCGCCAGAAAGAAGCAAACGGATATTAGGACGTTTTCATGGCGTGGGGGCAAATATTATTGCTGCCCTGCTCGGGACAGTGACACCGTTTTGTTCCTGTTCCTCCATACCGCTTTTCATCGGTTTTACAAGCGCGGGGCTTCCGTTGGGCGTAACCTTTTCTTTTCTGATATCCTCCCCTATGGTTGACCTTGGTTCCCTCGTTCTGCTGATGAATATCTTCGGTACAAAAATTGCTGTCATTTATGTTCTTGTCGGTTTAGTTATCGCTGTTGCAGGCGGTATCATCATTGAAAAACTGCACATGGAAAAATACGTTGAGCAGTATATCAAAACCGCCGGAAGCGTGGATATAGAAGCTCCGGATTTAACGAAAAGGGATAGGCTGAAATATGCGTGGGAGCAGGTTGCGGCTACTTTTAAAAAAGTATTTCCCTATATTCTTGTTGGCGTGGGCATCGGCGCCTTTATTCATAACTGGATACCGCAGTCCTGGATTGAAACCGCACTGGGCAGCAGCAATCCCTTTTCGGTGATTTTAGCAACACTTGTCGGCATCCCCATGTATGCGGACATTTTTGGCACAATCCCCGTTGCTGAAGCTTTATTTGCCAAAGGCGCGCAGCTTGGTGCAATCTTATCTTTTATGATGGCGATTACTACATTGTCTCTGCCGTCCCTCATAATGCTGCGAAAGGCGGTAAAACCTAAACTGCTTTCCCTCTTTATCGGTATCTGCACAGGCGGCATTATTCTTGTTGGTTATTTATTTAACCTGCTCCACTTATATTTGGTCTGATTGAAAGGAGATTATCATTATGGCACTGTTTGGAAGAAAAAACAAAAAAGAAGGAAACGTCCCTTGCTGCTGCGGCGGTAATTTCAATGCGGAAAGCATGGCGCAGGCGGAACAAGCAAAAACAGAGGGCGCAGACGTTAAAATCTTAGGAAGCGGCTGTGCGAAATGCAATCAGCTTGAAGCGGCTGTAAAGGCAGCTTTAGAGCAGCTGAATATGGACGCCTCCATCGATCATATTACCGCTTTTACACAGATCGCAGCTTATGGCGTAATGACTACCCCCGCCCTTGTCGTTGACGGAAAAGTGGTATCCTATGGAAAGGTGCTCAAGATCGGTGAGGTGAAAAAAATTCTGGAAAAAGCCAGGGGATAATTTTACTGAAAATCCATGGTGCAGAAATTAAGGGAAGCCGCATAAATCCAATATTTATGCGGCTCCCCGGTGTTATTGCAACAGAAAATCCTCAATCGTTATAAATTATGACCTTTATCGTCTCATTAGGATGCGCCAGCGCCCAGTCAAACCCTTCCTGAATCCGGCTCAGCGGGAACCTGTGGGTTATCATCCTCTCTGAAACTATACGGCCGTTCTTCAGCCAGGCAAGCGCCGTCTCAAAGGCATTAGCATACCGGTTCACTCCCATGTAGTCCAGTTCCTTTTCCATCAGCTTTGCCACATCCACAGGAACGATGTTGCTGCCGGGCCACCCCACCTGCACGCATCTGCCGCCGGGGCGGGCCATGGTAAAGAGCAGGGCCGTGGAAGCGTTGTTCCCGGCGGTTTCAAATACAATATCCCCTTTATTTTCAAGCGCAGGGATCTGTTCCGAGGGGATGAAAATTTCATCCGCTCCCAGCTGCTTCGCGCATTCCAGACGTTCCGGAACCTTGTCCACACATACGGCATAGCTGCCGTCGGCCGGCCGCGGCACAGTCCGCGTATAAAAACTCCTTCATCCCTTCCCTGTTTTTATCTCCGCAGACGATAATTGCACAGGCCGCAGTTTCCAGCATCGCCGCGTTGGGATTGCTGCGGGACAGTCCGGTAAAGATCTGTCTCTCCCTCACCACAATAAAATGGCAGGGACGCTTGTTTTTGGCCGAGGGCGCATACATCCCGGCGCACAGAATGGTATCCAGCATTTCCCCTGCGATCGCGATCGGTTCCGCAGTAAAACTGCGTATGCTCTGCCTTGTTCTGACTGCTGTGAGGGTATCCATACCGCAGGGAATTAACGAAGGCTCCGCAGACATTTCCACAGAATTTTCCCCTCCCGTCTCTTTCCCTGCTTCCTCAACGGCCATGGTCACATGGACCTTCATTGTCCCGCCGTCATAGCCCAAGGCCTTCTGCAACGCTTTATCCACCGTCATGGCAAACCTGCCGTTTCCGCGTGCCAGCAGCTTGCACCGGTATTCTATATGATTGATCGTGCCGCTCACATAAAGCGTTCCCTTCGGCCTTTTGAAAACCTCCCTTGTAAAAAGGGCAGTTCTATCACTGTGAGCCTTCCGCCCTCGTCCTTTTTAATATCCGCATCAAATACTTCCATTTTTTCTCCCACAATAAATTTTACCGCAACGCTCAGCCCCCCACAAAGAAAGTACAAAAAATGATCCGGCCAACAGTTACATTGTACCATATTATTCATAAAAAAGTGTCACTGAGATGTCACTTTTATTTGCTATAATAAGCTTACATCGATGTACAGTGAAAACAAAGGCTGTCAAAGCCCCGCTGCTGGCAACAGGCTATCAAACTTGCAGCGCTGCAGGGCTGCGGGATATTGGACTTTCGCGGCAACCGCCAAATATCCATGCAAGCATGGCTGCCTGGCTCGTTGTCCGCGGCAATAAAGTTAGAATACGAGGAGCAATCATTATGGAAATTCTTAAATGCGAAGGTGTCAGAAAGCTGTACGGCACCGGAAATAATCAGGTAACAGCCCTGGACCGGATAGATTTGTCCGTGGAGCAGGGAGAATTCGTGGCAATTGTGGGAGCCTCCGGTTCCGGCAAATCCACACTTTTACATATTCTGGGAAGCGTGGATTCCCCTACCGAAGGGAAGGTGCTCGTGGAGGGTACGGATATCTCCTCCATGAACAGAACGCAGGCGGCCATCTTCCGGCGCAGGAAGGTGGGCCTTGTCTATCAGTTTTATAACCTCATCCCCACACTTACCGTACGCAAAAATATTCTCATGCCGCTTCTGTTAGACAAGAGGAAGCCGAATCCGGAATATTTTGACAAGGTGATAACTACGCTTGGGATCGCGGATAAGCTGGATTTTCTGCCAAGCCAGCTGTCCGGCGGTCAACAGCAGCGCGCGGCTATCGCCAGGTCGCTGATTTACCGTCCGGCCCTGCTGCTGGCCGACGAGCCTACCGGTAACCTGGATCAGAAAAATTCCAGGGAAATCATCGATTTGCTGAAGCTTTCCAACCGCAGCCTGAACCAGACTATCCTGCTGATAACCCACGACGAAAAAATCGCCCTGGAAGCAGATCGTATCATCGTAATAGAAGACGGCCGCATCATCAGCGATCAGAAACGGGGGAAATAATATGTGGAAGGACTATTCATCAGGCTTTATCAAGAGTAACAAGGCGTCCAGCCTGTCCATCATGGCTGCGGCCCTCATTGCCGCCCTGTTCCTGTCTTTTCTGTGCACCCTTTTTTACAACTTCTGGATGGATGAAACGGCGCGCATCATCCTGGAGGATGGGGACTGGGACGGACGGATCACCGGAGAAATCAGTGAACTGCAGCTAAGTACCATAAAAAGCTTTGCCAACGTGGAAAAGGCCGTCATCAACAACGCCCTTTCCGGCGCAAAAGGAACCGTTGTGGATATTTATTTTTACAACAGAAGGGTTGCATATCAGGATATGCCCCTGATAGCGGAAAGGCTGGGGCTGGAGGATAATGCGGTCAGTTATAATACGCTGCTTCTGTCCCAGTATCTGATTCACGATCCCAACGCGAAACAGCCGCCCATGCTGCTGAGCCTTTATCTTGTGGTGCTGGTTTTGGTATCCTTTTCCCTGATTTTAATCATCCACAATTCCTTCGCCGTATCCATGAACGCACGAATCCACCAGTTCGGTATTTTTTCCAGTATCGGCGCCACGCCGGGGCAGATCCGGTTCTGCCTGATGCAGGAGGCCGCCGTACTCAGTCTGGTTCCGATTCTGGCCGGCTGGCTGCTTGGAATCGCACTCGGCTTTGGGGTAATGAAGGCGGCGAATCTGCTTGTGTCACAGCTGCCGCAGCGGGACAATATGCTCCTACAATTTTACTATCATCCCGCGATTTTTGCGGTTACCATCCTCGCCTCACTTTTTACGGTGCTCTTTTCCGCCTGGCTGCCAGCGATTAAACTCAGCCGCATGACGCCCCTTGAGGCCATCCGGAATGCGGGAGGGCTGCAGCTTAAGAAAAAGAAAAAATCCAGGCTGCTGGCGCTGCTGTTCGGCATGGAAGGGGAACTGGCGGGCAATGCGCTGAAGGCACAGAAAAAAGCCCTGCGCACCTCCACCCTTTCCCTGACGCTGTCTTTTTTTGGTTTTTCCATAATGATGAATTTTTTCAGCCTTTCCACGCTCAGCACCCAATACACCTATTTTGAGAAATACCAGAATGTATGGGATATCATGGTGACCTTAAAGGATACAGAAATAGAAAATTTCGGGCTGACGGAAAAGCTGCGGGAAATCCGTGGAATCCAGGACTGCGTTGTATATCAGAAGGCCATGGCAAAGGTCCGCATTCCTGACAGCTGGCAGAGTGACGAGCTGGCCGCACTGGGCGGGCCGGCTGTGCTGGCCGGACAGGCAGAGTCCGGCGCCACTGACGCTGCAGCTGCCAAAGAAGCCGGCGCCTGGCTGGCAGAAGCGCCCATCGTCATACTGGACGATGACGCTTTTAGAGCATACTGCGAAGAAATCGGCATCACGCCACGCCTTGACGGAACCATAATACTGAATCAGATCTGGGACAGCCTGCACAGTAATTTCCGGCACAGAATCTATGTTCCTTATGTAAAAGAAGCGCAGGATACAGTCACCCTGCTGAATGCGAAGCAGGAAAGCGGCCAGGCAGAAATTCCCGTACTCGCCTATACCCAGACCGTTCCCGCATTAAAGGAGGAATATGATAATTATACCCTGGTGCAGTTCATGCCTCTTTCCTTATGGGAAAAAACAGCCGATCATCTGGGCGGCGCCGAAGAAGATACCTATATCCGGATTCTGTCCGAAAACAGAACGGATCCCGCTGGGATGGCTGCCCTGGAACAGGAGGTAAGCCGGCTTATCAGCCCGGACTATGACATGGTAAGCGAGAACCGGATTCAGGATAAAATCACAAATGATCTGATGATTCAGGGCTATCAGCTGATTCTCGGCGGTTTGTGCGTAATGCTTGCCTTCATCGGCATTGCCAATGTCTTTTCCTATACTCTGGGCTTTCTTCATCAGCGGAAACGGGAATTCGCCCAGTATATGTCCGTAGGTCTGACACCGGGAGGAATCCGGAAAATGTTCTGTATTGAAGCGCTGGTCATCGCCCTTCGGCCGCTTATCATCACACTGCCGCTGACCGCAGCCTTTATTGTATTCGCAGTCAGGGCAAGCCGCCTGAATCTTTCAGAATTTCTGCCGGTTGCCCCTGTGGCGCCAATTGCAGTGTTCAGTCTGGCGATTCTTGGTTTTGTAGCCCTGGCCTACTATATCGGCGGGAAAAAAATTCTGCGCTGCAGCATGGCGGAAGCGCTGCGTGACGATACGCTGGCATAGAAACCTTTTTAACTGATATAAATTTATATAAAAAACTGCCGTATTTCAACTGTTGGACAGTCATAATACGGCAGCATTTTTTTCTCATTCAACTGCTACAGATAACATTTCAGATCTTCACAAAGCTGTTCCTCAATGGATATCAGCTCTTTACAAGTCTTTTTTGCAGAATTTTCAGCGCCTTCATACTGGTTGAGGTATCTGTTCAGGGATTTTATTCCCATATTGCAGCCGTCTGTAATCAGATCCGCCACTGTGGCATCGCTGTTATCCATGCTCAGCTTCACGTTTGTTTTCATCCAGGACATGCTTTTTGCCATTGCGGAGGGTTCCTTTTCTTCCGAATCTAAGCGGTCCAGCATTTCCCAGATCTCATTTTCCAGCTTTTCATGATGCACTTTGCTTTCCTCAAGCAGTTTCTTCATATTGCTGTCGCACACCTTTTCCAGAACCTCGTCTATGGAGGATACTGCCATTTTCGTGCCGGCATCACATTCACGAAGTAGTTTTACCGTATCTGAATTTTCCATTGTGTACTCCTTTTTATTTTTAGTATTTCAGAAATTGTAAATACTATGCATGAAACGGATCGGCGTTAAACAGCTGAAAAAAGTTTATTTTCTCCATATAGCCTATGTCTGTTACACACATAAAGAGGCCGGCATAAACTCCCGTGAGCTATGCCGGTCCCAAATTTCGGATGCCTGCCTTCCGGCCGTCCTGGGCTCCTATTGCCACATAGAAGGCCTTGTACCCATCCTGTCTCAGTTTTTGGACAGTGATGTCCCGGCCGACTTCCACGCCGCATTTGAATTCCACTCCCATTTCCCGCAGCACATCGATCTCAGCTTCAATCACATCTTTTTCCAGACGGAAGGAAGGAATGCCATTCATCAGCATGCCGCCGGGCCGTTTTTCCTTTTCAAAAACAGTGACCGGATATCCCATTTTTTTCAGATAAAACGCGGCGGACATTCCTGCAGGGTCTGCACCGATGACAGCTATTTTTTCCTGAAAGGGCTTTCCTGAATAGTTCAGCATGGGAGGAATATAGCGGTTTTCTGCATGTAGCTCCTGCTCTGCGATGAATTTCTTGATTTCATCAATGGCAACGGCCTGATCCACACGGCCCCTGGTACAGGCATCCTCGCAGCGGCGGTTACAGATGGCTCGTATGATAATTTGCTGTCGCCAATTACAAGCATTTACACACCTGAGTAAACCACATAACATTGAACTACTTTCCGGCACTGCTAACCAATTACATTTACATTAAACTGACGAGTATTATCCATTCTATTTACAGAGGTATTTCCATTATCTCTTCCCTGAATTCAAACGGGCCGCTGACAGGGGAGTTCCTTCTATGTTTTCCCCAATAATCTTCATTAAAAGTAATGGGAGAGCCATCCGGATTTTCGAATAATTCTTCTGGTTCAAATGCTTCACCCAACACCATTGTTGAGATCATTTCCGTATCATTTTCAGGCATATATTTAAAAAGATTTGTATGAAGGGTAATGCCATCCTTTTCTTCAACGAGTTTTAAGTCAATTTGGTGTTCCGTATCTTTAACGTAACCGACTTCCCCATCATAAGGCTCCGCGCCATTGAAATACACATTGCCTCCGGAATATACCGGCAAATGATCATAATACTTATCTCTTTCCTCACGGATTTTATAGTTTTCCTCCTGAAATTTATTAAAATATTCTTCGGAACTGGGATAACCGTCATAAGGCTTCGTTCCAACCACATAATTCATTAAATCCAGTCCTTCTATATTCCTTTCCTTTGCATAATTCAGCAAAAGCTGACGAACCGGCTGTTGTACAAAAATGTTATTGTAGAATCTTGCATCTCCATGAAGAATCGTCATAAAACCATCAATTTCTGTCCGGTGCGGAACATGATAAGGTGTATATCGCGGTGAAGGAAAAAGCCTGCTTCCATTATCAACGCCATTTCCAACATAGACAAAAGAACCTGCGATTAAGTTATGAACTAATGCAATTCCCTGTGTACAAAAACGCCCTGCCACTTCAGACAAAAAGATATTGTTATCCATCAGTGTCGGTCCATGGGAAACCTCAACAAATATATCCTCCGCCACAGATAAATGCTCTGTTAATTCAGTCCCGTCCGGCGGTGTGTTTTTATAGAATAAATTTTGTGATACGCGAGTTCCCTGTGCCTGCCAGTCCAGCCATAATCCCCTGGTACAGTGATGGAATCTGTTTCTTCTGATAATTACATCAATAGCGGCATGCATCTTTATTCCGCCTATTTCTGCACCGGCCAGATCCTGTTTATTATTGATATGGTGTATATTGTTATCTTCAATAACAGAAAACACTCCGCCCAAATGACCCACAATACCGGTCTGTCCGCAATCATGGATATCGCAGCGCCTTATTATATGCGAGCCGATTCTTTCCTTTGTCCATCCTTCACGCTGAGCCTGACAAATAGCATCCCGCTCCGTCTGTGTTCCCGTCTTGGTGTGTTTTCTTGCCCACTTATTATCATTATTGGGCTGCAAATATTTACCAAGAGATATCCCGCTGCATTTTGCATTTGATATATCACAGTCCTCAATAATCCATCCCTTAGACCAGTGGGGACCTATCATACCCTCCTGGTAGGCAGTCGGCGGAGCCCACTGCGTGGCAGCCTTTGTAATAACAAATCCGGAAACAGTAATGTATCCGATTCCTTCTGCAGAAGGCCAGAAGCAATTTCTTCTGACATTAATCTCTACATTTTCCATATTTGGATCATATTTATGAAAATTTGCATATATAATGGTATAATTATTTTCCTGCTCAGTATACCATTTGTACAGTGAGCCTTCCGGATCCCATGAGCCCTTATAAATAACAGGATTCAGAACCTCTTCTAACGAATCGGTTTCATATAATGCCTTATTATTGATGTAAACCTCACCCGTATGTAACGGCTTAACAGCATCATACCAATCTCCGAATATTTTAACAGTATATGGATTATACTCTCCGAAAATACTGTTAGGAATTTTGGCTCTCCACACAGTGCCCTGATATCTTTCCCAATTTTTTACTTCCTCCGCACCTGATATAACTGCGCCGTTTTTTACTTCGGAACGATATACAATACGTCTTTCCGGTGTTCCTGCACAGGCCGGATTAATATATTCCCTATATATTCCCGGTGCAACAATTACTTCATCTCCCGGTTTGGCAATGGCTGCTGCCTGGGCAAGTGAATTCAGCGGATATTCTTTTGTCCCGTCTCCTCCTCTGGATTCCTTTGATACATATATCTCCATAATATTCCTCCATATATTAATACCTGCGGGATTATTTATTGTTCCCTCAAGATATCCCAATTAAATCCATCCTGAGATGCTAAAAGCCCAAATGATGTATGTCCCTCTTTATCTTCTCCCATAAGTATCATCATCCAGCAGTCACTGTCTTTCCAGACAAACGGCGCTCCATATCTTGTAGTCATCCAGTCTTGCTCCGGAACCTCTATTCTTCCCTGTTTTCTCCAATGCAGCAAGTCCGGTGATACCGCATATGCCAGATGCTGAGCCTTCAGTCCTTCACTGTAAATCATAACCCATTCTCTGCCGTTGTTAAAAACGGTAACATTTTCTGCACCGTCAGGAGCTTCATCACAAGCGCCAATCAGAGGACTGTCAACTGTTGTAATAATCCATTTCTTCAGCTGCGGATCTTCTGTGTACGCATGACCCACCAAATTTGTAGGGCTTTTATAATAAAGTCTGTCTGTTCCCACAAAAAAGCAATGCAGACGTTCCCCATCTGCCACAAAAGTCGGATCAATCACACGCTTTGCCTGATTCCATGGCAAATCCATGGCCTCCTCCAAAAAATAAACCGGTTCCGACCAGTTGATTAAATTATCAGAAATACTATAGCAAAGCATAGTTGGTACATCAGGATATGACTGATATGGAAGTATGTACTTATCACTCCACCGGATTACATCCCCCGGAGAGGCAAAGCCCTTCGCAGAAATATCACGATCATCCTCAAAATGTATAAAATCCTTCGTGAAAACATGCGCAACAGACCAGTTTTCCGGTTTGGTCCAATCATTATTTGAATAACGCGAGTAGAATAAATGATAACCGTCTGAGCCCTTAAATACTGATGGATCCCTTAAATTATCCGATCTTTTCCAGACAGGATTGTATAATTGCTTTATGTCCATATTTTTTCTCCTCATAATTGATAAAGGCAGAGTCTTCTATTCTCTGCCTTTATCTTTGTAATCTGCAGATACCGCAAGACATTATTTTACATAACGATCATAAGCCGCCTGTTCAACAGCAAGTACATCATCAATTCCCATGTTTTTAAGCGTCTGGACAAAGCTGTCAAAGTTATCCAGGGGCTCTTTTCCCATGATGAATTTATTAATCATTTCATCCTTATAGGTCTGGATTTCCGTATAAGTGCTGTTTATTACTTCTCTTTCTTCTTCAGTAAAGGAAAGTGCGGGAATCGTGGGGCGTATATACTGTTCCATGTCATTTCTGTAGTTAACATAGGTTTCATCCAGCAAAGCATCCTCGTAGCCTATATCCTGCTTATATGCCCATTCTCTGTGTCCGTAAATATTCAGCATCGACAGAATGGAACGCCCCTGGGAATCATTTGCAATATTTTCCGTATAAGTGGGCTTTCCATTTTCCATAGTATATGTCTCACCTTCAATACCAAAGTTCATTAAAAGGCTGCCTTCTTCACTATAGAAATAATCGAACAGCTGCACGATTTCCTTGATATAAGGTGAATCCGCACTGATTGCGGTAAATCCCCTGATTGCCTGCATCTGGCTTGTTGTCATCTGGGTTACGTCAGGCCCTTTCGGAGGAGCCACAACGACAAAATATGCATCTGAATCTGCATTTGCCGCACGCACCTGTGTTCCCAAAGAATATGCACGGGCTGTAGTATCCTGACATGCACCGGAAACTTCATTTGTTAATCTTGAAAGCCATACATTTGTATCGTTCGTTGCATACTCAGAATCAATCAGGCCTTCACTATACAATTTATTGATAAATTCCAATGCTTCTTTGCATCTCGGATCAGTATATGCGTACTTCACCTGGCCATCTTCAATAAAAAACTGTTCATTTGCTTCAAAACCGCTGATTCCGAACGCTTCCATAAATGCAAGTACACCAGCCTGTGTATTCCTTGTCGTATATGGTATTTCATCGGCTTCACCATTACCATTAGGATCCTGTTCCTTAAATGCCTTTAAAACATGATACCAGTCATCCAATGTCACAGGCACTTCCAGGCCTAACTTATCCAGCCAGTCTCCACGCAGCATCCATACCTTAAACGTTTTTACAGCCCCGATGAAAGGCAGGAAATATATATTTCCGTCGCTTGCTCTGATATCCCGGATATAGTCAGGGTTTTCATCTAATATTTTCTTTAAGTTGGGCGCATATTGATCAATATAATCGTCCAAAGCTGCAAATGTTCCCTGTTCAGCAACCTTCATCATATCATCCCGATATGTGCTGACCATGATATCAGGTATATCGCCGGAAGCAACCGTTACATTAAATTTTTCACGGAATTGATCTTCCGTATTCGGTGCCGCAACAAATTCAAAATTTACCCCTGTACGTTTTGTTATTTCCTGAATAATAGGCAGGTCTGTACTTATGGCCTGATCTGCCGAATCCTGCAGAAACATACTGACCGTAATATTTTCATTGTTTTCCTCTTTTGAGGATTCAGACTCCCCTGCTGCCTCTGAACTAACTGTTGGCTGGTTGTTGTCTGATGCCGAATTTCCGCATCCGGAAAATGCTGTCAGGCACACAGCTGATGCTAATACCAATGCAACTACTTTTTTTGCTACCATAACTTCCTCCTTTTTTGTTCCAATCCTTATTTTCGTTTCTGCAAATAATCTTTCCTCGCCCCTCCTTTTCCTTTTTTTCTGTATGAAAAAGGCATTTTCAGCCCTTTACAGAACCAACCATAATTCCCTTGACGAAATACTTTTGTATAAATGGATAAACCATCATGATGGGTATCGTAGCTACCATAATTGTTGCATACTTTACTGATTCACTGATTTGGTCAGATCCATTTACCAAGTCGATAGACAGTTCATTTGTCTGGTTTTGAATTACAATATCCCGCAGAATGATCTGCATAGGAACCAATTCCCTGTCTCTTAAATAAAGCATGGCGGGAAAATAACTATTCCACTGTGCCACCGCATAAAACAAACCTACGGTAACTATGCCCGGCAGTGAAAGCGGCAGAATAATTTTAAATAATATTTTCAGCTGGCTGCATCCGTCTAAGGATGCAGATTCCTCCAGCTCATATGGAATCTGCTGAAAAAAATTCTTAAGAAGAATTACATTGAAAGACGAAACTGAAGTGGGCAGCAGTATGGACCAAACCGTATTATACATATTAAGCTTGGTAACTATTAAAAAGGTAGGTATCATTCCGGCGCTGAAGAGCATTGCAACCACAACAACAGCAGACATAAATTTTTGTCCCGGAAAGGACCTTCTTGATAAAGGATAGGCCGCAAGAGAAGATAAAAGCAGACTGACAGCCGTACCTGCCACCGTGTAAAATATTGTATTCAGATATGCTCTTCCAATCATGGGATAAGACAAAATCCTCTTATAAGCATCAATTGTCAGCCCCATTGGTATTATTCCCACTTTTCCCTGTGCCAGAAACTCAAAACTGCTTAATGAAGCGGCAAAAACATATAAAACCGGATATAATGCCGCCGCCATCAGCAAAAATAAAATAGTATAATTAATGCATTGAAAAATAATGCGTCCTTTACTTAATTTCATATTTTCCTCCATCACCAAAGACTTGTTTCAGATGTTTTTTTAGCTATTTTATTGGCAAATAATACAAGCATTAACCCAATGACTGACTGGAAGAAACCTACCGCAGAAGCAAAACTGTATTCTCCGTTCAGGATTCCCCTTCTATAGACATAAGTACCGATAACATCTGCCGTAGAATAGATGCTGGGATTATACATAAGAACAATCGTTTCGTATCCAACATCCAGAACCCTTCCTATCTTCATTAAGAACAGCAATACGATTGTAGGAGTTAACCCAGGTAATGTAATGTGAAACAGCTGCGCCCACCTTCCTGCTCCATCAATTCTGGCCGCTTCATATAATTCCGAGCTTATCCCTGTTAACGAAGCCAGATAAATAATCGCACTGTATCCGGCAGTCTGCCATATTGTCATAACTGTATATATTCCCCAGAAATAAGAAGGCTCTGTCAAAAAATTTATCCGTTCCATTCCCAAATGAGCCAATATATTGTTCACAAGCCCTGTACTGGGAGACAGAAAAGTAACTACCATTCCCACTACAACAACACTGGAAATAAAATTGGGCAGATATGTAACTGTCTGGACAAGCTTCTTATAACGCATCCGTCCTACTTCATTAAGCAAAAGCGCCAATATAATGGGAGCAACAAACCCTACTGTCAGCTGTAAAAAATTAATTCCCAATGTATTTCTTATTAATCTCCAGAAAAAAACGGAATTGATAAACTGCTTATAGTACTCTAACCCAACCCATTTGCTGCTGAAAATTCCTTTCGCCGGCTGATATTTCTCCAATGAAATAATAAGAGACAATAATAACGGCACATACCGGAAAATCACAAAATAAATTAACACGGGGATAAACATAACGTAAAATGGGATGTTCTTTTTAATACTGTTTCGCATATTCTGTTTTTTCTGAAAATGAAGCATCTTCTTTTTCTTATTGTTGCAAAACATTCATTGCACCTCTCTCTCTATTTTGCATGGGCCTTCTACAACTGTTTTGTTGCGTATGCCTAGCTTAACATCAGAGATTAAATGTGTAAATCTTCCGATTTTTAGTATTTATGGACAAATTATAGATATCACATGGCAATTCTTTTGATTTCATGCCGCACAAAATAAAAAGACTTCAAATAATGCAAAAGACCCTTTTCTCCGCTCATGAGAAAAGGGTCTTCCATACTCTTCCTGATATTAAATTTTTCTATACTGCGCCGGCGATATGCCATTATATTTTTTGAAAACCTTACTGAAACTGTTTGCGCTGCTATACCCAACCAATTCAGCGATCTGTGATATATTATATGAAGTGTTTTCCAGCAGCTCCTTGGCCTTTCGTAATCGGAACTGATTCACATAATCGACAAAATTCAAACCGGAATTCTCTTTAAATACAAAACTCAAATAAGAAGCAGATAAGTTAACTACCGCCGCTACAGTATCAAGCGAAATTTCCTTGTTGTAATTTTCTTCAAGGTAACGGTCTATTTTTTCCAAAACATAATTTTGCTGACCTCGTTTATTGTCTGCTGCAAATAATGCAATCGTCTTGAATATCCATATTACATACTGCTTCTTTTCGCTTATGCTTTTTTTCTGATCAAGCTCCTTATAGATATCTTGCTTATCAGTAAAAATCTGTTCATTTGTCAGCCTCATCTCAAATATTGTTCTTACCGCTGTTCCGGCTAATGCATGGAACAAATTATCGATCATTTCAGGAGACAACACATCCTCTGAAAAGTTCTCATAAAATATATCTTCCAGCATTTTAACTACGTTTTCACTGTTGCCGGATTTTGTAATCATGATTAGCTGTGTTTCTTTTTCCAGCGGATATGAAATGACCGCGCCATTTGTATTTTTCACCTCGTCAATGTAAATAACAGAATTTTGCCCCTTTACGATTTGATATTTTATTGTTTCAAGCGCATCAATAAAGGAACGATAGCAATTTCTGATACCCTTGTAGCTGTTTCCCACCCCGACAACATAGGGCAAATCGCCTTTATTCATATACTCCTGTACCTTTGCCAAATACTCATTCATACCACTTAATTCATAAAAAGATTCAGGTGCATTTAATACGGAAACAATTGTTTGTTCATCCTTTGCCAGAAAATAACATTTACATTGTTCTCCCAAAGTCAGTTCAGCAATTTCCCTCATTTTTACGACATCTTCTTCGTGGGAAATTTTATATTTTTTTAAACTGCCCGGAATTTCCCCGTCAATGACATATACAATTACCTGATAAAAAGGAAATGGCAGCTCAATTCCTATTTCCAAACCTAATTTTTCAGAATCGCTGTCAACCTGTCCATTGATAATATCATATATAAACTTATCCTGAAGCATTGGCCTGCTTTTTTCATAATTATCCTGCAGCGTCTGGTTTTCTTTATAAACATAATCAATTATGCCATTGATTAAGGCAAATTCGTTTCTGTTTTTCTTTTTATTTTCGATTGTTTTTCTATCACCTATTATATTAATGTAACTCAATATTTTGTTCATGGGCCTGTATAGTCCATTTACAATATATATTGTTAATACAATAGATAAAATTATGCTTATCGATACCACCAGCAGCGTAACATTCCTGATTTGGTTAACACTTTCCTTAATGTATTCCGTGGGAATCACTGAAATGTATTTCCATTGCAGGTTTTGCGATTGTATATACTGAATGGTAAAGGGTTTTCCGCCTGCCATCAGTTCTACTGTATCCTGCTTTTGAGTCATCCCGGTTAACTGCGAATGGACAGCTGACCGTATCAAATCCAGGTCGTTAAACTCATCATAATACTGTTCGTTCGTATAAACGATATTCCCTTCCTTATCAACAATATAATGGAAAATAATTTTTTCCTTATTATAATTGGATAGTTCTTTTTCAAACAGGGAATCGCTTACATTAACGATAAGCATTCCCTTGGGAGATTTATCGATAAACGGCAGGGATTCTGAAAAAACCACCACCGGAACCTGATAGGTCCCCCGATAAATATTTTTCTTACCAATATAATTAAAACCGCTGCTTCCAAATACCTGATCCCAATCAATATCATCTGTATATTTGCATACATCTGAGAAAAAAAGGGAACGTTCATATTTGCTTTCTGTACCTAATACAAAATCAGTTTTTTTTGCATACAGCCATATATCAGATATGTAATTATTATTTGATTTAAGAGCGCTTAAATAAGACATGGAATCCTGAATTAATTCGTATTTATCATAATTGCTTTGATTCGACAGGTATAATACCTCATTCAGGCTGCGGTTCAATGCAGCCTGCATAAGATTGGCCTGCAAAGAATTAATTTTCTGATCAATCCCTTTCTGCGCCTGTTTTAAAATAAGCATATTGCTGTTCTGAACCTCGCTAATCATCATTGCAGAAGATTTGCGGTAAGAAAAAAAAGATACCAGTCCTATTGATATAAGAACCAGCGCCATAATATAAATAAAAATTCTCACAAATATACTGTTTAATCTAAACTCTTTAATACTTCGTGAAAAAATCCCCATAACTTCTCCCCGGTATCCCCCCTGCTCTGTCATTATCTGAAGTCTCAGCAGATAAAAAGCATTGCGCTCTGCTGACATAAATAAACATATCTTATTTTATATATTTTGTAAAGTTCATTTCCCCCAAAACAATGCTTCTTAAGTTCTGGAAAAACATGGTCCGATCTAAAGGATTCACCTGTTTTGATTTTACCAGGTGAATCCTTTAAGCAGAATATAGTTTTTTTTGAAAAAATTCTTACAGCAGTATCTTATATTGCATCCTTCAGCCAGCACACCGCCCTATCTTACGCCATAACCTCAATTTTAACAATCCCCACAGCCTCTCCCGGAAAACGCACCCTGACAAATCTGGCCCTTTCGGAGGAAAGATGCACTGTCAAGAAGGAATTGGCATCCCCTTCCCGTGCCAGGTATATCTGCCTGAATTCTTTTCTGTCATCAGAAAGCGCCAGTTCATATACTCCGTTCATAACAGCGTTGAATTCCAGGGTAATACTTTTAACCTCCTTCGTGCCTTCCAAATCAACCAGGATCCAGCCGCCTGTTTCTTCCTCCGCCGGATACCAGAAGGTATTGAAACTACCATCCGTGACATTTTTTCCCGGATGCTCTTTGTGGGCGCTGCTGCAAAAGACCGGCCTGTTAAGGCTGATATTACTTAGCTGCTTCCTTTCCGGCGCTCCCTGCAAATACGGCGGAGGCTGCAATTCCTTCAATTGCCGGTTCTCTGGTTTTACACTGCCCGTTACATGGATACAGAGCCTGTCGCCGAGCAGCCCGCCGCTTCGCGCCTGTATTATGGTATCTCCTCCATAATAGGAACGCAGCTCAATGGCTCCCAGCCCTTCAATGAAGTTATTCCTTTCCGGAGAAAAAACAAAGGTTTTGCCGGTGGGGAACATCCCTTCCCCGCTTACCACCTCAAGCACCACCTCCGGGGAATTGGTGATTCTGTTTCCCTGTTCATCCATGACGGAGACAATGATATGAGCATCCTGCGTCCCATCGCTGCTTATTTCCGTCCGATCCGCAGCCAGATGGATCCGGAAAGGGATCCCCTCCTGCAGGAGCGCAGGCCGCTGTATGCCAAGCAGATTTTCCCGGTACCAATACCAGGTGTTCAGCGGCAGACGGTAATAATCTATCATTCCCATATGCCCCATATCAAATAAAATACTTCCGTGATGGAACCCGCACCATAGGGATTTCCCGGAGCGCCATGGATAGTTCTTCTCCACCCCGTCCTGATATCTGTGCATAAATTCTCCCGGCCGATCTGAAACCGTGCTTCCATATTCCGATACGAAATTGGGAAATCCCGGATTTATAAAAATGGATGCCCCGTCTCCGTTATAGCCTGCAATATCTCCCAGGCTGTCGAAGCCTCCCCTCTGTGCCCCGCCGACTGCGGCCGGACGCGTGGGATCCAGCCTGTGGGAAAGCTCTGCAAGCCTGACCACCAGCGCTTTGGCTTTTTCCATCACCTCAATATCGGAAAAGAACGGTTCATTGCACATACTCCATACGATGATGCTGGGATGGTTCCGGTTTGTCCGAATCATTTCTTCTAATGTCTGAAGGCAGCTCTGTTCAAATTCCTCCTCATCCTCTTCATTTACCGGATAGCCGCTGGCGGTCCAATAGCCTTCCTCCTTCGGGCCTCCGGTCCCCCAGAAGCAATTCTCAGACCAGAAAAGGATCCCCTGCCTGTCGCATTCCTGCGCGAAATAAGTATGGTGCGGATAATGAGAGCCTCTGATAAAATTCATGCCGCAGCCTTTTATCATGGCGATGTCCCTCTGTATTCCCGTATGGGTCACCGCATCAGACCAGCCCGCATGATCCTGATGCACATTTGCCCCGTGTATCTCATAATGCTCCCCGTTTAATGAAAATCCGGTGTCCGCTGAAAAAGAAAACCACCGGATGCCAAATTCAGTTTCGCAGCTATCTGTCAGCCTTTCCCCTTCCCATATCTCACTTTTAAGGACATATAGATTGGGATGATCCGGATGCCACAGCTCAGGCCGGCAAAGCGTATATTCCTGCGAAACTATTTCCGTATCACCAGAAGATACGTCCAACGCGGAACATACTTTCCCGATTTCCTCTCCCTCCCGGAGAATCCTTGATACCAGACGGCACTGCGCAGCATCTTCTGCCTCATTGCAAATCTCGGTATCCATTGCTATCTTCGCTGTCTTCTTTGAAACCTCCGGCATTGTCACACGGGTTCCGTACCATGCTATATGGAGCGGCTGCGTGACAATTAAGCTCACATCCCGGTAAATGCCTCCGTTGAATACATGTTCCCCCGCCCTTGGCGCAAGCCTGGGATTACAGGGAAATCCGTTTTCCAAGCCATTCCTTTTCCACATACAGTTTTTTCCTGTAGCAGCCATAGCCTACATAAAACTCATTTGTCATAAAATGAGGAATGCCGGAAGAATGCGGAAGCCCGATATCATACCATTGGGAATCGTCAAAATCCGGCGTCTCCGCCTCCGGAAAGTCCCCATGCATAAATTTCCAGTCATTGTTTTCCAGGCGCTGTATCCTGTTACCTGTTCTGCCGCTCATTTCCTTTTACTCCTCCGTCTTTCCGAAAAGAAGCTCATACTGCTTCCCTTCCTCCATATAAATCCGATACCCTTCTATACATTCCTCATACTCTATATTTCTGTCCCCCTGCCGGATCAGGAACGGATAATTTCCCGTAAATTCAACCATCCGGCTGCTGTCGCTTTTGACCCAGGCAGCGGTCAGCATGCCGTCCTGCCAATAAATATCCGTCTCAATCCCGCCTCTGGCCCGAAGTCCCTTCACCCATCCGTTCTTCCAGGAAGGCGGCAGCGCCGGAAGGAAATGGACCGCCGCATGGCTTTGAAGAAGGCATTCCGCCATGCCTGCCAGCAATCCCATGTTTCCGTCAATCTGAAAGACATTTTCCGCATTCAAAAGGCTTCTGCTTAATCCGTGTTCCAGCATCATGGAAATGATCCTGCCTGCGTTTTCACCGTCCAGGAATCTGGCAAAGAAAGCGATATGCCAGGCCCCTGGCCATCCAAATGATCTTGCGCCATGCTCAATTCTGGAATACAGCGCTTTTTTGGCTGCGTCAAATAAGTCTCTGTCTTTATTCCACGCGATTTCATCTCCGGGATACACGGCCCAAAGATGGGAGGTATGCACCATATCAGGAGTCAGTTCCTTTTCCTGTGCGGCCCATTCCATAAGGCGTCCCATGCTGTCGATTTGATTTGGCCTTAAACGATTCAAAACCTTTTCAAATTCCTTTTCCTTGTCATTATGAATTCCCAACACCTTCCCGGCTTCCAGGCACGCAGTCATTAAAGCGCGGATGATCTGGCTGTCTATGGCCGGTCCGGCGCAGATAGGCGTATCATAGCCATTTTCCGTAATAAACCGGTTCTCCGGTGAAACCGACGGGCAGGTTACAAGGAAACCTTCTTTGTCTTCTATCAAAAAATCTACAAAGAACAAAGCCAGCTTCTCCAAAACAGGATATTCCTGCCGGAGGAATTTTTCATCCAGGGTATACCTGTAATGCTCCCATATATGCAGCCCCAGCCAGGAGCCGCCGCACTGCCAGATCGTGGCCGCCGGATAAACATCCTGAGGCGCACAGTCTCCGTAAAAATCCGTGTTATGATGGCACATCATCCCCCGACAGCCATACATTTCCCGGGCACATTTTTCACCGCTTTCCTCCATTTTATGGAGCAATTCAAACAGTGGACTGTGCAGCGATGAAAGATTGCAGATTTCGGCGGGCCAGTAATTCATCTGTAAATTAATATTCACCGTATACTTGCTGTCCCAGCTGGGATCAAATTCCGAGTTCCATATTCCCTGCAGGTTCATTGCAGAAGAGCCTTCCCTGCTTCCCGAAACCATCAGATATCTGGCAAACTGGAAATACCGTGAGGCCGCAGCATCCTCCGCAACGGCCAGGCTGCAGCATCTCATAAAGGGCGAAAAATCCAGGATATGCCTGCGCTTAAGCTCCTCATAGCTGATAGCAGCCGCATGATCCAGTCCTTTCTTTACTGCAGCAGGGCAGTCCTTCTCCCGGTTGTCCGTAGCCGCCGTAACAAGGAGAACCACCTCCTGCGCTTCGCGGATAATAAGTCTGGAATAGCAGTCCTCGATTCTGCCGTCCGTTGCTGCCGACACCCCCACCGCAAATTGGGTTTCCGCTTCGTGCCCTTCCATGATTATCCGGTTTCCATCCAACGTATACAGACGGTCACACCGCGTTGCCGGCCAGACTCCGGCGCTCACATATTTTCCGGGACGTCTGTCATCCGGCGCTTTTGCATCCGTAAAGGGATATCTGTTCAGCATGACGTCCAGCCGGATTGCCCCCGGCCTGCTGCTTTTCAGCCGTATAACCATCACCTTATCCGGGAAGCTGACAAACATTTCCCTTTCATAACGTACCCCATCCTCTATATGTACAATCCGCAGGATCCCATTTTCCAGATCCAGATCAGATTCGTAATCCTCCCCCTCCGATTCCGGGAACCAGCCCATGGGAAAAGCAGACTGCTGATTCAGCGCCAGATCCAGTTCTCCAAGCGTGGAATAATTTCTCATATTAGGAGGAGAGGATACCATATAAGAATACATAAGCTCTTCCGCCTCATCAAACCTGCGGTCCAGCACCTTCTCCTGTATTTCCTTCAGCTTTCCGGCCGCTTTCGGATTAATCCTGTTCTCAGGTTTCCCATACCAGAGAGAATCCTCATTCAGCTGAATCCTTTCCTTTGCGTTATGCCCATAAACCATGGCCCCTAAGGACCCATTGCCCATAGGGAGGGCATCCTTCCAGCGCATCGCCGGTTCCTTATGCTTTACATGAAACTGTGCTTCCATAGATTTATACCTCCTCCAATTAAGAAACATCCCGGCAGAAATATTAAATTTCTGCCGGGATACTCTATTTCCTGCCGAGCAGCAGCGGTATTCTGTTATTTCGCATTCGCTTTATAAGCATCATAATACTTCTGATAAGTATCGATATAATTCTGTACTCCCATGCTGTCCAGCTTCTGAAGATAAGTGTCCCAATCCTTGTCCACATCCAAATCCCCTGTTACGAACTGTACCGTAGCCTGGTTTACATATCCGCCGATGGTCAGGATACCTTCGGAAATTGTCTGTGCATCCTGTCCTTCGAATACCAGGTTGGGAACAATTGTATCATCCCCGGGATCATACTTTGAATATTTCTCAGCGGCTGCCTGCAGATAATACTCGCCATCATGAGAGGGATCCTCAACTTTCACTTCACCGCGGAATCTTGCGGAACTGCATCTGACATTGGCATCTGAAACCCAGGTTCTGTGCTTGTCAGGATATTCCTTTTCCCAGCCGTTTCCAAGCCAGTCATAATCCTCAGGAATTGTATATTTCTGGTAGGTAGGGGTACCGCCTGCAAGAGAAGTTCCTTCCGTAGTCCAGTCCCAGCCCAGCCCTTCCGGACCGAATGCCTGAACGTTAGTGCCTTCCTCGGTTGCCAAGAAGTCAAACAGCGCCACGGCAATTTCAGGGTACTTACAATTGGCGGAAATACTTCCGATACTGGAACCAAAGTAATTATCAAGCCCTTTGGCGGTCAGCCTTACTCCTTCAGGTCCTGCCACAGGTTCAATCACTTCCCAAGTCTGCCACTCACCGTCTTCATTCGCCCAGAACTCATCGTCTACCTGAGGGCCTCCGGCCGGATACATGGCTACCAGATGCGCATCTTCATTTTTCAGGGCCGCGGAGAACTGCGTATTATCCTGTGTAAAGGTCTGGTTATCCAGAAGCCCCTCTTTATAAAGCTTACTCATAAAACGAAGCGCTTCGCGGTATTCCTCCTTCATTACGGAATACTCAATTTTTCCGTCTTTCACAACGAGTCCCGCGCCAACCGTAGGATTGGTATTGCTCAAAGGATTATTGCACTGGATAAAGGAATTAATCATCCATACCGTAGGATCGGTAGCCCATCCGCCGATAAATCCGGTCATTGGAATTTCATCCGCAATCCCATTGCCATTGGGATCTTCATTCTTGACCTTCACAAGGAAATCATACAACTCGTCCGTTGTTTCAGGGATTTTTCCTCCATTCAGCGCGTCTACCCAAGGCTTGTAAATGTACATTCTGTTCTGATACCTGCAGTGATAGCATTCATTCTGATCTCCATAGGTATAAATATTACCGTCAGACATAACAAGATCCGCTTTTCTCATCGGACTTTCTTCATTCATTTTATTCCAGTTCGGAGCATCTTTCAAGTAATCATTTAAAGGAAGCAGCAGCCCCTGCTGGCCATAAGACTGTACCTCTGATTTCGTCCAGTTGGTCGCAAGGAAAATATCGGGCATGCTTGCCGGATCCGTCATAACCAGATTCAGCTTGGTTTTCGCATCATCTCCGTCCACATCATATACGAAGTCAAGATGAATATTCGTTTTTTCCTCAATCCAGTCCGTTACATAATTATCCTGATAGGTACCGCCTCCGGTAGTTGTTGCATACACGAATACCGTCATATTCAGTTTTTCTTTCAGAGGAAATTTCACATCACTTACGGATGCAAAATCAAATGCTCCTGCCTCCCCTGTTTCTGCTGCGGCAGAATCTGCCGGAGCTGTTCCCGAAGCAGCAGTATCGGCAGAACTGCCGCAGCCTCCCAGAACAGAACCACATACCGCCAGTACTGTAATGACCGACAGCAGCTTCTTTCCAATCAATCCTTTCTTTCTCATGTGTTTCCTCCTTGTTTCTTTTTCTATAAATGGGTTTTCCCAGTTTATGCTAGCCTTTGACAGAGCCGATCATCACGCCCTTGACAAAATATTTCTGGACAAAAGGGTAGATAACCATTAACGGCAATGTACTTATAATAATAGTTCCATATTTTAACATTTCGCTCAGATACTGGTTTTTCGCTATTACCTGAGGATCTACAGACGAACTGTTCAGATTCACCTGAGACATCAGCAATATCCTGCGCAGCACCAGCTGAAGAGGATATTTATCTTCCGAATTGATATAAATCATCGGATTAAAGTAGGAATTCCACAGGGATACCGCAACCCAAAGGCACAATACTGCCACAATCGGCGTGGAAAGCGGAATCACTATCCTGGAAAAAAATTTAAAATCCGAACAGCCGTCCATCTCCGCCGCTTCCATGAGTTCCTTTGGAATGGTCTGCTTAAAAAACGTCCGAGCCACAATCATGTTATAGGCGCTTACCGCTCCAGGGAGAACAATGGCCCACATAGTATCAATCAGTTTCAGATTCCTTACCAAAAGATAAGTCGGAATCAGACCGCCGGAAAACATCATCGTAAACAAGAAAAGTCCTGTAAACAATTTTTGCCCCCGGAAGTCATCCCTGGACAAAGGATATGCCGCAAACAAAGTAAAAACAATGCTAATCAGCGTTCCGACAATGGTATATATGACAGAATTTTTATAACCGGACCAAATGGACTGATATTTAAATACCGCTTTATAACTGTCAAAGGTAAATTCAACCGGCAGCAATCTGACCCTGCCCGCCATCAGCGCGCTTCCTGAACTGAAGGAACAGCTGATATTATAAATAATCGGATATAGGACAATAACAAGAAGCAAGGCAAGCAATACATAGTTAATAAAATAAACTACCTTATCCTGTGTAATTTTTTTCTTTTTCATAGCTCCCACCTTCCTTAAATAAACCCGTTTCCGGTCAGCTTATCCGCAATCTTATTTGTTATCAGAATCAGGACCAGCCCCACTACGGACTGGAATAAACCGATTGCCGTGGAATACGGATAATCCGGAAAGGTGGAAACCAACGATACCTTATAAGAATAAGTGGTGATGACTTCCGACATACTCAGATTGTTCTGATTCTGCATGGCAAGCACCTTTTCATAGCCAATATTCAGGATGCTTCCCATATTCAGAATCATCATAATAACCGCGGTAGGCAGGATAGCCGGCAGATCCACATAGCGAATCCGCTGCAGCAGGGTCGCCCCGTCAATAATTGCCGCCTCATGCTGTTCCATATCCACGCCTGCCAAAGCCGCAATATAAATGATGGCACCGAAGCCTACTCCCTGCCATACGCCGGTCCATACGTACAAAGACGGAAACAGATTCGCGCTTCCCAGGACACTGACACCGAAGGTATCTTTGATAAATTTCCCCAAAATCCCAACCCTGGTATCCAGCATCAGGTTAATAATCCCCACGAACACGATCGTGGAAATAAAATAGGGACAATAAGTAATCATCTGAACGGTTTTCCTGAAAAAAATATTCTTCGCATAATTCAGAGACAATGCCAGCAGAATGGAACACGGCATGGTCACTACCATAGAATAAAGCGAAATAACCAAGGTATTTCTCAAGCACTCTTTAAAATTATAGTTATTAAAAAAACGGATAAAATTGTTCAGGCCATGATTCTCTGCCCACGGGCTGCCCCAGATACCCAGACTGACCTGATAGTTCTTAAACGCCAGCAGCACGCCATACATCGGCGCATAAGCAAATACCAACAGTAAAATTACCGGAAGGGATATCATCAGATACAATTGCCAGTGGGCCTTAAAATAATGTCCGAAGCTTCCCCTTCCTGTTCTTTTCTTTTTCCCCAACCTTTTCAACGTACATCCTCCTAGTATAATAATGGTGTAGTCAAGAACGACTACTGGTTAACAGTTACAAAGTCCAATCTAATAAATCTATATAGATATAACGGAAGGAGGAGTTCC